>Ga0102587_1001156_pt1 | contig 21025 bp, 20 predicted proteins | sample AraplaF_Col_mTSA_FD_76853 | JGI IMG/M metagenome (GOLD analysis project Ga0102587, IMG submission 76853) | Arabidopsis root microbial communities from the University of North Carolina, USA - plate scrape MF_Col_mTSA (SPADES assembly) (version 2) | ecosystem: Host-associated > Plants > Roots >... | reverse complement strand
ATCCTATCGGTGAGCGCGCGGATCCGGGGCCGGGCGCCGGGGAGCGGATCGGCCAGTGCGAACAGCCGCGTCACCACCCGCTCGACATTGGCGTCGACCACAACTGCGCGCCGGCCAAAGGCGATCGCTGCGATCGCGGCGGCGGTGTAGCCGCCGACCCCGGGTAGGCCGAGCAGTTCGGCTTCGGTAGTGGGAAGCGCGCCACGGCGCGCGACTTCGCGGGCACAAGCGAGCAGGTTGCGCGCCCGGGCATAATAACCGAGCCCTGCCCAGGCGGCCATCAACTCGGCATCGTCCGCCGCCGCCAGCGCCTCGAAGCTCGGCCAGCGCGCAGTGAATTTCTCGAAATAGGGGATGACGCTGGCGACCTGGGTTTGCTGGAGCATGACCTCGCTCAGCCACACCCGGTACGGATCGGGGGCATTGGCGCCGGGCCGCGCGCGCCAGGGCAGGTCGCGGGCATAAGCGTCGTACCAGGTGAGCAGCGGAGCGGCGATTGCGCGAGGGACGTTGTCGGGCACGCCTCGCCTATGGCATGGGTAGGCCGAAATGACGAAGGCCCCCGATAAACCGAAGCGCGCCACCACGCGACAACCCAGGCTCGAACCGCAGCGATCGAACCGTGCGCGGCCCGTTTCGGAGCTGCTGCCCGATGTCGGCCGCGCCGCGTTCCGCAAGTTCGGCTTCGTCCAGCACGCCATCGTCAGCCGATGGGGCGAGATCGTCGGCGAGCGCTATGCGCGGGTCTCGGCGCCCGAATCGATCCGCTTCCCGCAGGGCAAGCGCGCCGAGGGCGTGCTGAGCCTCGTCGTCGCGGGAGCGCATGCCCCGATGATGCAGCACATCGCGCCGGAGATCGTCGACCGGGTCAATCGCTTCTTCGGCTATCCCGCGGTCGTCCGCGTCGCGATCCGCCAGGGCGAGATCAAGCGCACCGCCAAGGCCGCGCCGCCGCCCAGCCTCAAGCCATTGTCCGAGGCGACGGGAGACAGTTTGCGGAGCATCGCCGATCCCGAATTGAAGGCAGTGCTCGAATCGCTTGCGGCCGGAGTCGCGGCGGCGGACGAAACGCTCAAGCTCGGCAGGATCGACTGATGCCTTTGCGCTTGCTTGCCGCCACGCTGCTGCTGACGCTCGGTGCCGCCACCGCCCCCGCGCAGCAGGCGCGCCGCGCGCCCGCGGCGAACTGGGTGAACGTGGTTGCGAAGACTCCCGAAGGCGGCTTTCGCCAGGGCAACCCAAATGCGCCGATCAAGCTGGTAGAATATGGGTCGCGCACCTGCCCGACGTGCGGCCATTTCGCCGCCGAAGGAGTCGAGCCGCTCCGCCGCGAGTGGATCGCCAGCGGAAAGCTCAGCTACGAGTTCCGCGACTATCTGATCCACGGCGTGCCCGATCTGTCGCTGGCATTGCTCAACCAGTGCGTGCCGACACCCGCCTTTTTCCGGACGCTGGATGCGATGTTCGCCAACCAGGCGGCCTTCGATGCGCCGTTGCACAAATTGATCGACAGCCAACCCAAGCAGATCGAGGCATGGCAGGCACTTCCGCCGCCGCAAGCGGCGACCAAGTTCGCCGAAGCGCTGGGCATGATCGCTTTCATGAAGGCGCGCGGGCTGCCCGAGGCGCAGGCGCGGCGCTGCCTTGCCAACCCCGCGCTGATCAAAAGCGTGGCGGACACCTTTGCCGCCGGAGCCAAGGCCGGCGTCCAGGGCACACCGAGCTTCTTCGTCAACGGCCGCCGCGTGCGCGCCTTCACCTGGGACCAACTTCAGCCCGAGCTCCGCGCCGCGGACAGCTGAGCGACCATTTTCTTCGGAGAGACACGAATATGCGTTTTGCCCTCGCCTTGCTCCCCCTTCTCGCGCTCGCGGCCTGTGGCGGCGGCGCCGAGAACGCATCCACCCCGGTGACGTCGAGCACCCCGGTCGCGCAGGCCGCCCCGCCCGCCGGCAAGCAATGGGTCGATATCGTCAGCAAGACGCCCGAGGGCGGCTTCCGCCAGGGCAACCCCAATGCGCCGATCCAGCTCGTCGAATATGGCTCGCGCACCTGCCCGCCCTGCGGCCGCTTCGCCGCCGAGGGCGTCGAGCCGCTCCGCCAGAAATACGTCTCGACCGGCAAGGTGAGCTACGAGTTCCGCGATTTCCCGCTCCACGGCCCGCCCGATCTCGCGCTCGCCTTGCTCAACCAGTGCGTCGGCACCGAAGCCTTCTTCCCGATGCTCGACCAGATGTTCGCCAACCAGGCGAATTTCGGCGAGAAGATGACTGCGCTGCCGGAAACGTTCATGCAGCAGTTCCAGACGATGGCGCCGCCCCAGGCTGCCGCGGCGATGGCCGAAGGAATGGGCGCGATCGAGTTCGTCAAGCAGCGCGGCATTCCCGAAGCCAAAGCGCGCCAGTGCCTCGCCGACCAGGCAGTGATCAAGAGCATCGCCGACGTGATGGCCGATGCTTCGAACAACCGTGGCGTGCAGGGCACGCCGAGCTTCTTCATCAACGGCAAGGCTGTCGACGCGGCGATGTGGTCGCAGGTCGAGACCGCGCTGCAGGCGGCCGGGGCCCGCTGACGACAAACCGCGGGGGGCGGCGCCGATGCAGATCAAAAGGCTGCGACTGACGGGCTTCAAGAGCTTCGTCGATCCGGCCGATCTGCGCATCGAGCCCGGCCTCACGGGGATCGTCGGCCCCAACGGGTGCGGCAAGTCCAACCTGCTCGAAGCCTTGCGCTGGGCGATGGGCGAGAACAGCGCCAAATCGATGCGCGGCGCGGGCATGGAAGACGTGATCTTCGCCGGCACTGCGACCCGGCCCGCGCGCGACTTTGCCGAAGTCTCGATCCTCGCCGAGCAGGTCGGCGAAGATGACGAGCTCGAAGTTGTCCGCCGGATCGAGCGGGGCGCGGGATCGGCCTACCGGATCAACGGCCGCGACGTCCGCGCCAAGGATGTCGCCTTGGTCTTCGCCGATTCGGCGACCGGCGCACATTCGCCGGCGCTGGTGAGCCAGGGGCGGATCGGGGCGATCATCTCGGCCAAGCCGGGCGAGCGCCGGGCGATGCTGGAAGAGGCGGCGGGGATCGCGGGTCTCCACGTCCGCCGCCGCGATGCCGAGCAGAAGCTCCGCGCGACCGAAGCCAACCTGACCCGGCTCGACGAGGTGATCGGCGATCAGGAGACTCGGGCTGCCGCGCTCAAGCGGCAGGCGCGGCAGGCCGAGCGCTATCGCGAGCTGTCCGACCGCATCCGCGTCGCCGAGGCGCGGATGATCTTCGCGCGCTGGCGCGACGCTGCCGAGGCTGCCGATGCCGCCAAGAAGGAAGCGGTCGCGGCCGAGGCTCTCGTCGCCGAACGGGCGAAGGCACATGATGCCGCAGCGGCTCGGCAACAGGCGGCGGCGGAGACGCTCGCCGGAGTCCGCGCCGATGCGCTCACCGTCCGCGACCGCGCGACCGAGGCGATGCATCGGCTGGCGACGCTCCGCAGCGAACGCGCGGGGGTCGAGCGCCGGATCATGGAGCTGCGCGACGCCACGATCCGACTAGCCGAGGACCGCAGCCGCGAAGGCGCGCTCGCGCACGACGCCGCCGAGGCGCTGGCACGACTGGCCGAAGAGGCGCGCACGCTGGAAGCGCGGATCGACGAGGCCGGCGCGCGGATGCCGACGCTCGACTCGGCATTGGCCGAGGCTGAGCGCGCCGCGCGCGATGTCGAGGTGGCACTTGCCCAGGCGCTCGCGGCGCAAGCGAGCGAGGCGGCAGACGCGCGCGTCGCGGAAGCCGCATTGATCGCCGCGCGTACCCGCGCCGAGCGCTCGGCACGCGACCAGGCACGTATCGATGCCGAGATACGCGCGCTCGGCGATGCCGAACCGCTCAAGGCGGAGAAAGCGCGCGCCGCCGAAGCGCGCGCGCAGGCGCTGCGTCAGGCGGAGACGGCGCGTGGGGGCCTGACCCGCGCGGATGCCAGCGAGCGCAGCGCGATCGATTCGCGCGACCGGGCCCAATCCGCGCGCGCCGCCGCGCATGCCGAGCTGGCGCAGCTCGACAGCGAATCCACCGCGCTCGCCAAGGCGACGCGGCCTTCGGGCAAGGACCGGCTGCTCGACCGGCTGAAGGTCGATGCCGGCTATGAGCGCGCGCTCGCCGCGGCGCTGGGCGATGATCTCGAAGCGGGGCTCGATGCCGGTGCCGAACGCTATTGGGCAGGCGCGGAGCAGCAGCCGAACGATCCGGCTGCGCCTGCCGGCACCACGCCGCTGTCACGCCATGTCGAGGCGCCAGCAGGGCTCGCCCGGCGGCTTGCGCAGGTGCTGGTGGCGGAGACCGACGCCGGGCAGCCGCTCGCGGTGGGACAGCGGCTGGTTACGCTGGCCGGCGTGCTGCGCCGCTGGGACGGCTATGTCGCGAAATCGGGCGGAGCGGCCGCAGCCGAACGGCTCGAGCGCGTCAACCGGCTCGCGGCGCTGGAGAAAGCGCGCCCCGCTGCGGTGCGCGCGGTCGACGCCGCCGATATCGAGCTCGCGCGGATCGACGAGACGATCGCCGAAGCGCGCCGCGCCGCCATGGATTGCCGCCGCGTGCTCGACCATGCCGAGAATGCCGGGCGCGAGGCGGGCCGTGCCGAGGATCGCGCCACAGCGCAGCTGGAGCGACTCGAATCGCAGCGTGCCGACCTCGAATCGCGGCGTGCCCGCATTGCCGCCGAGCAGGACGAGGCAGCGGGCGAACTCGCCCGCGCCGAGGCCGCCAAGGCTGCGCTTCCCGACGGCTCGGCGACACGCGCGCGGGTCGCGGCGCTGTCGTCCGAAGCCGAGATACGCCGCGCCGGCGCCGCCAATGCCCGCAGCGAGCGAGGGACGCTGGAGCGCGAGATCGGCCAGGCGCGCGAGCGGCTCGCCGCCGCGGGGGCCGAGAGCCGAAGCTGGAAATCGCGCGCGGGCGAGGCGGCACGGCGCTCGGCCGAGATGGACAAGCGCGCCACCGAACTGGCCGAGGAGAGCGAGGCGATCGCGACCCGGCCCGCCGCGCTCGACGTCGCGGTGGCCGAAGCCGAGGCGGCTACCGAGACCGCGCGCGCCGAATCGGCCACGGCGCAAGCTGCCGAGCGCGAGGCCGAAGCCGCGCTGCGCGCCACCGAAGGCGACGTCCGCACGGCCAATGAGGCACTCGCCGAGGCACGCGAGGCGCGCGCCGGGGCGACTGCGCGGGCGGAGAACCAGGAAGCGCGGCGGATCGAGATGGGGCGGCTCTCGGGTGAGCGCTTCGAATGCCCGCCGCCCTTGCTGCCGCAAAAGGCGGGGTTCGAGGCGGAGAGCGTGCGCAGTCCGCAGGACGAATCCACGGCGCACGAGAAATTGAGCGCCGAGCGCGAGCGGATCGGACCGGTCAACCTCGTCGCCGAGACGGAGCTGGCCGAGCTGGAAGCGGCTTTCACCAGCAATGCCGCCGAGCGCGACGAGCTGGCGCAAGCGGTCAATCGGCTGCGCGGATCGATCGGGACGCTCAATCGCGAGGGACGGCAGCGGCTGCTCGCCGCGTTCGAGGCCGTCGACGTGCATTTCCGGCGGCTGTTCAGCACCTTGTTCAACGGCGGGCAGGCGCATCTCGAGCTGGTGGATTCGGACGATCCGCTCGAGGCGGGGCTCGAGATCATGGCGCAGCCGCCGGGCAAGAAGCTCCAGTCGCTCACTCTGCTCTCGGGCGGCGAGCAGGCACTGACCGCGGTGGCGCTGATCTTTGCGCTGTTCCTGACCAATCCGGCGCCGATCTGCGTGCTCGACGAAGTCGATGCGCCGCTGGACGACGCCAATATCGAGCGCTTCTGCGACCTGCTCGAAGCGATGACCCGCGAGACCGCGACCCGCTACCTGATCGTCACCCACAATGCCGCGACGATGAGCCGGATGCACCGGCTGTTCGGCGTGACGATGGTCGAGCGCGGGGTGAGCCGGCTGGTGTCGGTGGATCTGGGCGGGGCGGAGACTTTGCTGGCGGCGGAATAGGATTTCGCCGGCTTAACTTCGCACTTTTCCCGCGAATCGTGAAAGAAAATTTCCGCGCGAAGAAAGATCGTTACGCGGAAGCGGTGCCTATCAACGGGTTCAAAGAGCGAGGCCGCGATGCGTCACCGCATCTTGGCGGCGCGATTGCAGCAGGCGAAATCCTACATTGCAAGTAAGGCCATGTTTCTTCCCTTCGTCACCCCGGACTTGTTGCGGGTCCACCGTGAGGCCCGCGATGGACTTGAGGCTCGAGCCTTTCCGGTGCGGCTTCGTGGACCCCGGCACAAGGCCGGGGTGACGGAGAAGGGCGTATCGCGCCTCCGCCTGAGATCCCGGCTTTCGCCGGGATGACGGGAGTCAGGCGAGGATTTGTTCGTACAGAGCGATGTATTTGTCGGCCATCGCTTCGACCGAGAAATGCGCCTCGACGTGGCGGCGGCAGGCGGCGCGATCGATACCGTCGATCTCTCCCAGCGCAGTGATCGCCTCGCCGGCCGATTTCACGAGGATGCCGGTCTCAGGGGTGATCAGCTCGGGCATGCTGCCGCGATCGATCGCGATCACCGGGGTGCCACAGGCCATTGCCTCGATCACCGACAGGCCGAAGGGCTCGTCGAAGTTGATCAGATGGAGCAATGCCTTCGCCTTGCCGAGCGCGCGCAGGCGTCGCTCCCCGCCCACGGGGCCGAGATAGCGGATCCGTTCGCCATCGACATGCGGCAACACTTCGCGGTCGAAATAGCCCTGATCCTGGACGATGCCGTAGAGATCGAGGCGGCGGCCGGTCGCCCGCGCGACATGGATCGCCTCGGCGGCGCCCTTGTCGGGGTGCATGCGGCCGAAGAAGAGCAGGTCGTCGCTGCCTTGCGGGTCGAACGGGAATTCGTCGAGGCGGATGCCGTGGTGGATCGTCGCCGCATATCTGAGCGAGGGATGCCGATCGGCCTCGCTGATCGCGACATAGTGCACGCGATCCTCGAACGGCTTGTACATCGGCAGGATGCGATCCGAGGAGAAGCCGTGGATCGTCGTGACCATCGGCGTGTCGATCAGCGGGGCATAAGCATGCGCGGGGAAATCGGCCTGATTGTGGATCAGATCGAATTCACGAGCGCGGGCGAACAAATGCGACTGATGGGCATATTCCCAGACCTTGGCGTCGATCGCAGGATCTTCCTCATAGCCGCGCGGCACCACTCCGGCGAGCGTGCCGGCGGTGATCGAATCCCGTGTGGCGAACAGGGTCACGTCGATCCCGCGCGCGACGAGAGCCTCGGTGAGCAGGCTCGTCACCAATTCCCATGGGCCGTAATGCCGGGGCGGCGTGCGCCACGCGATCGGCGCCAGCATCGCGATCTTCATCCGAGCACATATCCCTCGTTCGGCCCGAGCACCGCGGGATCGCCGCCGGTGCCGGTGGTGAGGAGGACCTGCAGACCTTCCGCCCATTCGGGGATCGCGAAACTTTCGGCCCGGTCGCCGAGGTTGAGCACGATGAGCAGCCGTTCGTCGCGATGGCGACGCTCATAAGCGAGCAGGCTGCCCGTGCATTCGATCGGCAGCCAGTCGCCGATCGACAGCGCCGGATGCGCCCGCCGCAGCGCCAGCAGATCGTGATAGAGCCGCCACATCGAGCGCGGGTCCTCGCGCTGGGCGGCGACGTTGCGCGCATGCCAGTCCTGATGGAGCGGCAGCCACGGCGCGGCGGTCGAGAAGCCGGCATTGGCGCTTGCATCCCACGCCATCGGTGTGCGCACCGGATCGCGGCCGAGTCCGATGCCGGGCTCGCGCAGCTCACGCGGATCCTGCACTTGCGCAGAGGGAATCGCGACATCCTGCATGCCGATCTCGTCGCCATAATAGATCGTCGGCGTGCCTCTGAGCGTGAGCAGCAACATCGCCGCGACGCGGGCCTGCGCCTCGCCGAAGCGCGTGGCGGCGCGCGGGCGATCATGGTTGCCGAGCACCCAGTTCGGCCAGCCGCCCGCGGGCAGCGCGCCCTCGTAATCGGCGATCAGCGCGGCAAGGCTGCGCGCCTCCCAAGGCGCCTCGATCAGCTGGAAGTTGAAGGGCAAATGCACGCCCGGTTCGCCTTCGCCATAATAGCGCATCAGCCGATCGACCGGCAGGTAGATCTCGCCGACCAGCACGCGCTCGCGATAGGCATCGGCGACGCGGCGCATGTCGGCGGCGATGCCGTGCACTTCGGGCTGATCGGTCGAGTGGAGCTGAAGCACGCGGTGCATCTCGCCCATCGCGGGCGTGTACGCCGGATTGGCCGGATTGTCGGGGAAATCCTGGTGCTTGATCATGTGCCACAGCACATCGATCCGGAAGCCGTCGACGCCGCGTTCGAACCAGAAACGCAGCACGTCGAGCATCGCCCGGCGGAGCCCGGGGTTGCGCCAGTTGAGGTCGGGCTGCTCCTTGAGGAAGGCGTGGTAATAATATTGACCGGTGCGTTCGTCATATTGCCAGGCCGGGCCGCCGAAATCGCTGATCCAGTTGTTGGGCGGGCCTCCGTCCGGAGCGGGATCGCGCCAGATGTACCAGCCGCGCTTCGGGTTATCGCGCGACGATCGGCTCTCGACGAACCAGGGATGTTCGCTGGAGCTGTGATTCGGGACGAAATCGAGCAGCAATTTGAGCCCGCGAGCGTGCGCGGCCTTCAATAGCGAATCGAAATCGTCGAGCGTGCCGAAGCGCGGATCCACGCCGGTATAATCGGCGACGTCGTAACCGAAATCGGCCATCGGCGAGGGATAGATCGGCGAAATCCAGATCGCGTCGATACCGAGCGCGACCAAATCGTCGAGACGGGACTCGATGCCGCGGAGGTCGCCGATGCCGTCGCCGTTCGAATCCTGGAACGAGCGCGGGTAGATCTGGTAGATCGTGCCACTTTTCCACCAAATGGGTTCGATCATCTGCCCCTCCATTCGTCACCCCGGACTTGTTCCGGGGTCCACCGCGAGGCGAGCGGTGGCCTGGAGACTCCTGCTTTTCCGGTGTGGCCTAGTGGACCCCGGCACAAGGCCGGGTTGACGGCTGGATGCATCACCGGAAGCGCTCCTTCGGGAGGTGCGTGATCCGGCAGGCCAAATCAGCCTCACCGTTCGCGACGATATAATGGTCGCCCGCATCGGCCACGCCGGTAGTGAACACCACCGGCGTGGGCAGGTACATCTGGTGCGCGATATCGGCGGTGAGCGTGGGGTTGGCCTCGAGCAAGGGGACCTGATCTTCCTGCCGCAGGATCTTCGAGGGATCGTCCTTGTCGAGCAGCGCCCAGAAGCTGCGATAGATCCCCACCGCGCCCTGCTTCTCGACGCCGTGATAGATCAGCATCCAGCCCTCGGGCGTCAGCACCGGCTGGCTGCCGCCCCCGATCCGCTGGGTGGAGGTCGTGCCCTTGCGCGCGCGGATGCCGGGCGTGTCGAGCGGCTTCCAGTGGAGGCCGTCGGGCGATTGCGCCATGTTGATCGCGGGGCCGCCGAGCCACTCGCCGTCTTCCGGATAGGTGAAATAGACTTCGCCGAGCGGCCGGGTCAGCGCCATGTACTTGCCGCCGACCTTGCCTTCGAACAGCAGCATGTCCTTGTTCTGATGATCGAGCACTACGCCGAGCAACTTGTAGTCGAGCCCGTTCACCGAATGGTACATCGCGGTGCAGTGACGCTCGGCCGAGACGCCGCACACCGTCATCCACCAGCTGCCGCCGACCAGGCTGATCCGGGCATCCTCGACGCCATATTCGAGGAAGCTCGCCGACGGCTCGATCGCCTTGTCGTAATGCACAGCGACGATGCGCCGCGCGTCGCCGCTCAATTCGACCGGGAGCAGCCATGAGAGCGAGGTCAGGCCGAGCAGCCGCGGATTGCGATCCCGGAGCGCGAACTGGCGCGGATCGTCCATGTGGATGCCGTGGAGCGCGTGGCGATCGAGCACATAGCCGCCAGGCGTCCAGCGGATCGCCCGCGCGCAATCGCCCTGCACCGGATCGCGCAACGCCTCGGCGACGCGCACCATCAGCAGGAGATTGCCGTTGGGCAGCCGCGTGAGGCCGGGATTGAACGCGCCGAGCACGAAAGTCGGCGCGTCGATCGATTTTCGCAGCGGCGAGCGCGCGAGATCGACATCGTCGGGGCGGAAGATCAGATAATCGTCGGACACAGTCGCTCCCCTCGATTGCCTGACCCGAACGGGATTAGGGCGATCCTGTTCCGCCCTGCAGCCGTTCGTGGTGGCGGATCACTTCGTCGATGATGAAGCGCAGGAACTTCTCCGAAAATTCGGGATCGAGATCGGCCTGCTTGGCGAGCCCGCGGAGCCGCGCGATCTGGGCTTCCTCACGCGAAGGGTCGGCCGGGGGCAGCCCGTGCGTGGCTTTGTAGGCGCCGACCGCCTGGGTGACCTTGAAGCGCTCGGCGAGCATGTGGATCAGCGCGGCATCGATATTGTCGATGCTCTGGCGATAGCGATTGAGCGTCTCGTCGGGCATGTGTCCCCTTTTGCCCGCGCGCGAACGCTACGCAAGCCTTGCCTTTGCCGTCGCGGCGCGCCAGAGCCCGGCCATGAGCGCTACCATCCATCGCTTGGGGCAAAAGCCCGAGCCTTCGCTGGAACCGATGCTGCAGCTGGTGGCGCACGACCTCAACCTGGTGAACGCGGTCATCCTCGACCGGATGCAGTCGAACATCCCGCTGATCCCCGAGCTCGCCGGACACCTGATCGCCGGCGGCGGCAAAAGGATGCGGCCGATGCTGACGCTCGCGAGCGCGCAGTTGCTCGGCTATTCGGGCGCGCGGCATCACAAGCTCGCCGCCGCGGTCGAGTTCATCCACACCGCGACCCTGCTCCACGACGACGTGGTCGATTCGTCGGACCTGCGCCGGGGCCGCCGCACCGCCAACATCATCTGGGGCAATCCCGCCAGCGTGCTGGTCGGCGACTTCCTGTTCAGCCGCAGCTTCGAGCTGATGGTCGAGGACGGCAGCCTCAAGGTGCTCAAGATCCTGTCCAACGCCAGCGCCGTGATCGCCGAGGGCGAAGTCAACCAGCTCACCGCGGTGCGCCGGCTCGACATTTCCGAGGAACGCTATCTCGACATCATCGGCGCGAAGACCGCGGCCTTGTTCGCCGCGGCCTGCAGGATCTCGGCGGTGGTCGCCGAGCGGAGCGAAGCCGAGGAAGCCGCGCTCGACACCTATGGCCGCAATCTCGGCGTGGCTTTCCAGCTCGTCGACGACGCGATCGACTATATCTCCGACGCCTCGACCATGGGCAAGGACGCCGGGGACGATTTCCGCGAGGGCAAGATGACGCTTCCGGTCATCCTGGCCTATGCCCGCGGCGACGAGGTCGCGCGCGCCTTCTGGAAGGACGCGATCGGCGGCCGCCGCACTTCGGACGAGGATTTCGCCGAGGCGATCGCATTGGTCCGCGCCAGCCGATCGGTCGACGACACGCTCGCCCGTGCCCGCCATTACGGCCAGCGCGCGATCGACGCGCTCGGCGGCTTCGCGCCGGGTGCCGCGAAGGATGCGATGGTCGAGGCAGTCGAGTTCGCGGTGGCCCGGGCTTACTGAAGCCCCTCCCGACGAACCTTATTCCTCGATTTCGGCCTCGTCCTCATCGTCGTCGACGCCGAGGACGTCCTCCTCGTCGCTGTCGAGCTGCTCCTCGATCGCCTCGACGATCAGGTCGAGCTGCTCGTAGCCGGCAGTGAATTCCAGCGTTTCGCCGTCCTCGTCCTCGAGATGCAGCGTATAGTCCCCGTCGCCGACGGGAGTGATCGTGAACTGTGCCAGGGTCCTTGCCATGTCTGCGTGCTCCTTGCCTCGATTGCGCCAAACCCGGCTTTGGGGAAATGGTTGCGCGCGATGAGCGAGACAATGCCGATCCACGCCATATTGCCCCGATTGCTCGCCGCGCTGCGGGACGCGAGCAACGCCGTGCTGGTGGCGCCGCCGGGCGCGGGCAAGACCACCGCGGTCGCGCCGGCCTTGCTCGCCGAGCCCTGGTGCGTCGGCGAAGTGCTGCTGCTCTCGCCTCGCCGCCTCGCCGCGCGCGCGGCGGGCGAGCGGATGGCGGCGCTCGCCGGCGAACCGGTTGGCAAGACCTTCGGCTATGCCACGCGGATGGACAGCAAGCGCTCGGCGGCGACGCGCGTGACCGTCGTCACCGAGGGTATCTTCGTCAATCGCATCCAGTCCGATCCCGAACTGTCGGGCGTCTCGGCGGTCTTGTTCGACGAAGTGCACGAGCGCAGCCTCGACAGCGACTTCGGACTGGCGCTGGCACTGGATGCACAGGCGGCGCTGCGGCCCGACCTGCGGCTGGTGGCGATGTCGGCGACGCTCGACGGCGCGCGGTTCTCCACGCTGATGGGGGATGCGCCGGTGATAGAGAGCGAAGGCCGCAACTATCCGCTCGAGCTTCGCCATATCGGGCGTGCGGCCGAGGCGCGGATCGAGGATTCGGTGGCGGCGGCGGTCCGCACCGCGCTGCGCGAGGAGACCGGCGGGGTGCTCGCCTTCCTTCCCGGCGTCGCCGAGATCGAGCGCACCGCCGAGCGGCTCGGCGAGATCGGCGGGGTGGTGCTGCATCGCCTCCACGGCAGCATGGATCCCAGCGCCCAACGCGCGGCGATCGCCCCTGATCCGGAGGGGCGGCGAAAAGTAGTGCTGGCGACGTCGATCGCCGAAACCTCGCTGACGCTCGACGGCATCCGGATCGTGGTCGATTCGGGGCTTGCGCGCCGCCCGCGCTACGATCGGGCGGCGGGAATGACGCGGCTCGTCACCGAGCGCGCGAGCCAGGCATCGGTCACCCAGCGCGCGGGTCGCGCGGCGCGGCAGGGGCCGGGCGCGGCATATCGGTTGTGGGAAGAGGCGGCGACTGCGGGACTGCCGCGTTTCGACCCGCCCGAGATACTCGAAGCCGACCTCTCCTCCCTGATGCTCGATTGCGCCTTGTGGGGCGTCGCCGATCCGCGCGATCTCGCCTGGCTCGATCCGCCGCCCGAGGCCGCGGTCGTCGAAGCGCGCAGGCGGCTGACGACGCTGGAGGCACTCGACGCGGACGGCCGGCCGACGGCGCACGGCAAGGCGATCGCGCGGCTGCCGCTGCCGCCGCGGCTGGGCCATATGCTCGTCCGCGCGGGGGAAATGGGATTGGCGCACACCGCCGCGCAGGTTGCGGTGCTGCTCGGCGAGCGTGGGCTCGGCGGGAACGATCCCGATCTCGAGCTGCGGCTGCGGCGCTGGCGGAGCGAACGCGGGATGCGGGCAGAGAATGGGCGGAGGCTGGCGGAACGATGGGCGAAGCTTCTCCCTCTCCCCTTCAGGGGAGAGGGTCGGGGAGAGGGGCTTGAACCGCGAACGCCCCGCACTCCCCCTCTCCCCGACCCTCTCCCCGCAAGCGGAGAGAGGGAGCTTGATATCGCCATCTGCATCGCACTCGCCTTTCCGGATCGGATCGCGCGGCGGCGCGATGCTTCCGGGGAGAGCTGGGTTTCGGCCGGCGGGCGCGGGTTCAGGCTCGACCCGACATCGCCACTCGCCCGCGCGGAATGGCTGGCGGTGGCGGAGACCCAGGGCATGGCTGCGGGCGCCCGGATTCTCTCCGCTGCGCAGATCGAGGCCGAAACCGTCGAGACGCTGTTCGGCGACCGGATCGAGACGCGCCGCAGCGTCCGCTTCGATCCCGCGACCGGCCGCATCGAAGCGCTGCGCGAACGTCGGCTCGGCGCGATCCGGCTTTCGAGCGGGAGCGATTCGGCTGCGAACCCTGCCGAGATCGAGGCGGCGCTGCTCGAAGGGGTGCGAGAACACGGTCTCGCGCTGTTGCCATGGTCCGAAACCGCGCAGGCACTGCGGACTCGCGCGGCCTATGCGGGGATCGAGACGCTGAGCGACGCGGCGTTGCTGGCGAGCCTCGACGACTGGCTGCCGGCCGCGCTCGCAGGCAAGCGCCGGCTCGACGCAGTCGCGACCGAGGCGCTCACCCAGGCGCTCCAGAATCTGCTCGGCTGGGAAGGACAGAAGACAGTGGAGCGTCTCGCCCCGGCGCGGCTCGAGACCCCCGCCGGCTCCAGCCATGCGATCGACTATGCCGCCGAGGCGGGACCGACGGTCGAAGTCCGCGTCCAGGCGCTGTTCGGCCTCGCTACCCATCCCGTGCTGGGTGACGGCACGCCGCTGGTGCTCAGTCTCACTTCGCCCGCGGGGCGGCCGATCCAGACCACGCGCGATTTGCCCGGCTTCTGGAAGGGCAGCTGGGCGGTGGTCGCGAAGGAAATGCGCGGCCGCTATCCCCGGCACCCCTGGCCCGACGATCCCGCAAGCGCATCGGCGACGCTCAGGACCAAAAAGGCTGATGCAAGGAACGCCGCGCCGCGTTAAGGCGCTGAGGATTCATTGGAGGCCCAGGTGAGAACCGCCCGTATCTATCAGCGCCCGAAGAACGCGATGCAGTCCGGCCGCGCACGCACCGATCAATGGCTGCTCGAGCTCGAGCCCCTCACTGCGCAGCAAGCCGATCCGCTGACCGGCTGGAACGGCGGCAGCGAAACCACCAATCAGATCCGCATCGCTTTCCCGACCCTCGATGCCGCCAAGGCGCATGCCGAGCGGGAAGGCTATGCCTATCACGTCGTTCCCGCGCCGACGCACAAGCTCAAGCTCCAGGCCTACGCCGACAATTTCCGGTAGGGCGCCTAGGCGCCCGCCCTTCCCCGTCATCCCGGATGTTAGGCTTTCCCCGAAAACCGCCGGGTTTTCGGCTGGAAAGTCTTGCAGTCCGAGATCCACCGCGCCGCAAGCCTCTGCGGCCCGGTGGATGACGATGGCGAGCTAGTCGCCCAGTAGCGACTGAGCGAGCAGCAGCAGCAGTTTCACGTCGATCGCCACGCCCTCGGCGCGTTTGGCGGCGACAAAATCGGGTACGTCGCGGCGCGCGACGCGGTGGACAATGATGTCCTCGCCTTCGATCCCGCCGCCTTCGCCTACCTTGGTGAGCCCGGTCGCGCGGACCAAAGTGAAACCTTCGGTGACCATCCCCGGCGAGGCGTGGAAGAAGCCGAGATCCTGGGCCTGGTCACAATGATAGCCCGTCTCCTCCTCGAGCTCGCGCCGCGCGGCGTCCATCGCGGTGTCGTCATCGTGCGAATCGCCGATCAGCCCGGCGGGAAGCTCGAGGCAGCGTCGCCCGAGCGGCACGCGATATTGCTCGACGAGGAGGACATGGTCGTCGGCATCGATCGCCAGGATCACCGCAGCCTCGATGCCGCGGGCACGCGCGACGAACTCCCATTTGCCCTGCCGTTTGGCGACGATCCACTTGCCTTGCCAGACGGTCTCGACCGGCTCTTCGGTTATGCTCATAGGACGATCAGGCGGTCCGGAAGTTCATTGGTGTCGCCTTCGCTGCGGGGGAAGTGCTCGGCAAGCACTTTCCCGATCTGGGCGACGGCTTCGGCGAGACCGTCGCCGGGGCGGCCGTCCCTCACGGCAAGGATGAGCGCGGCCATCGCCTCACCCCACACGTCGGCGGCCACCTTCGAATGGATCGATTCGTCGGCGATGATCTCGGCACGGTGCTCGGCGAGCGACAGATAGAGCAGCACGCCGGTGGAGGCCTTGGTGCGCTTCTCCGCAGCGGTTCGGAACAGCGTCAGCGCGCGCCGATTGACGCGGCGCGACTTGGTCGCCCCGGGCGTGAGCGCGATCCTGAGCGCATCGATCGCGAGGACGACGCGCGCGACGAGGAAGGTCACCGCCATCAGAACCAATGCGAAGGTGAGATACCAGCGCGGCGGCGTATCCGACCAGGCGTCGATCAGCCGGGCATGGAGCCATTCGACCGGCGCGGGCTGCCATGCGAGCAGCGCGAGCACGAGCAGCATCGCCAGCACCGTCCAGTGCAGCGCGACATCGTGATAGGCATCCGAGCGCCCCGCCACGACGGCGACGATCTCGCCGTCGGTGGAAAGTTCGGCCTCGGTGACTGCGGCGCTCACCCGCACATGATCGGCTTCGGTCAATCGCATCACCAGCTCCCCGAGGCGCCGCCCCCTCCGAACGATCCACCGCCGCCGGAGAAGCCGCCGCCACCGCCGCCTCCCCAGCCACCGCCGTCGCCCCCACCGCCGCCGCCCCATCCCGACGAGCCGCTGCCGCGGCTCATTTCGCTGGCGATGCTCCACAGGATGATCGGCAGCACGCCGCCGTCGTCACGCCGATAGCGGCGCGCGCCCCACGGGCCCTGCCGCCGGCGCTTGCCGAACCGGCTGAACCCGAACATCGGCAGGATCACGAAGAGGAGAATGATCCCCCAGAAGAGCAATCCGATCGGAAAGCCGCCACCGCTGCGCCGGTTCTGCCGGTGCGTGGAGCTCGCTTTGTCCGCCTGCGCCTTTGCCTTGGCTTCGGCGGCCTCCAGCGGCAGCTTCATTTGTTCGCCGATCGCCTGCGCGCCCGCCACGATGCCGCCGGGCATGTCGCCGGCCTTGAAGCGCGGCAGGATCGTGTCCTGGATGATGCTGCTCGACATCGCGTCGGTCATGATCGGCTCGAGGCCATAGCCGACTTCGATCCGGACCTTGCGCTCCTTGGGCGCGACGATGAGGAGGATGCCGTTATTGGCGTCCTTCTGCCCGATCCCCCAGGCTCGGCCGAGCTGGTAGCCATAGTCTTCGATCGGATATCCCTGAAGATCGGGGATCGTCGCGACGACGAACTGGCGCGTGGTCGCCTTGTTGATGTCCTCGGCGAGCTTGGTGATTTCCGCCTTCTGCGCATCGTTGAGCAGATTAGCGGCATCGACGACCGGTTCGCGATCGCGCTTGGGGAAATTGGGCTGCGCCTGCGCCGCCATCGGCAGCAGCAGAAGCAAGGCGAGCAGCGCCCGGAGCAACCTCATGCGCCGGCTCCCGGCCCGATCTCGCTTATGATGCCGTCGACACCGGCGGCGATGCCCTTGGGCATGTCGCCCGCGCGGAACGCCGGAAGGATCGCGTCGCGCAGAATGCGACCCGCCTCCTCGTCACGCAACGCCTTTTCGAGGCCGTATCCCACTTCGATCCGTGCCTTTCGTTCGTTGGGCGCCACGATCAGCAGCACGCCATCGTCAACATCCTTGCGTCCCACGCCCCAGCGTCGACCAAGATCGACGCCGAAGGTGGCGATGTCCTGCCCGTGCAGGCTGGGTATTGTGACCACGACCAGTTGGTGCCCGGTCGCCTTTTCCAGTTCCGCCGACTGCGCGGCGAGGCGCGCCTCCTGCTCGGGCGCGAGCAGATCGGCATCATCCACCACGCGCCCCGTCAAAGCCGGCAGCGCCGTTTGCGACGCTACCGGCTGGTCCACCGGCGCTGCACTGCAGCCTGCCAGTGCAAGCGCGAAGGCGAGCCGCAGGATGATCAGCTGCCGTTCCCGAAATCGACGGTCGGAGCATTCTCCGCGCCCGCCTTGGCCTGGAAGGGCGTCATCGGCTTCGAGCCATAGAAGATCTTGGCGCCGACCGCGTCGGGGAAGGTGCGGATGCGCGTGTTATAGGCCTGCACCGCGGCATTATAATCGCGGATCGAGATGGCGATGCGGTTCTCGCTGCCTTCGATCTGATCCATCAGCGTCTGGAAATTCTTCTGGCTCTGAAGCTGTGGATAGGCCTCCTGCAGACGCTGGAGCGACAGCGACAGGCCGTTCTGCGCCTGATTGAACGCCGACAATTTGGCCGGATCGGTGAGATCGTCACCGCTGACCTGGATCGAGGTCGCCCTGGCGCGGGCATTGACGACGTCCGTGAGGATCTTGCTCTCCGACCCGGCCGCGCCCTTCACCGTCGCGACGAGATTGGGGATCAGATCGGCGCGGCGCTGGTAGTTGGTCTGGACATCAGCCCAGCGCGCCTTGGCATTCTCCTCCGCGGTGGGCACGCTGTTGAGCCCGCAGGCCGAGAGCAGGGCGGCGCCGGCAAGCGCGAGAACGGCACGAAACTTCATCACCTGGTGATCCTCCGGATCTTGTCGAGAAGTGTCTTATACGACGGCAACACTGGAGCCCGAAAGCGAAATCGGACATGTAACGATACCGAACGACTGCAAAGGAGGTTTGTGCCCATGTGGAAGGAATTCCGGACGTTCATCGCGCGCGGCAACGTGCTCGATCTCGCAGTGGGCGTGATCATCGGTGCCGCTTTCGGCACGATCACCAAGTCGCTGACCGACGATTTGATCATGCCGGTGGTCGGCGCGCTCTTCGGCGGGCTCGATTTCTCGAGCTATTTCCTCAAGCTGGGCGCGGTGCCCGCGAGCTATACCGGATCGCTGACCGATTATGCCGCGTTGAAGGCCGCGGGCGTGCCCTTGCTCGGCTTCGGCGCGTTCATCACCGTGGTGATCAACTTCCTGATCCTCGCCTTCATGATCTTCCTGCTGGTGCGCTTCGCCAACAAGGTGCTGCGCAACAGCGCGGAGGCTGCGGCCGATCCGGCGGAAGTCGAGCTCCTGCGCGAGATCCGCGACGAGCTGAAGAAGCGGGGCGGCGCGGTCTAGGCCGCGGCAAGCTCCTCCGCGACGGCATCGGCGAGGCTGGTGCCGTCGAGGATGCGCGCGGTCTCGTCGCGCACCCGCGCCATGGCGTGGCGGATGGCACAGCTCGCCTCATCCTTGCAGTCGTTGCACGGGCGATAGGCGGTGCGGCTGACGCAGGGTACCAATGCGAGCGGCCCTTCGATCACGCGGATGATCTCGCCCAGCGAGATCAGGTGCGGCGGACGGGCGAGCCGATAGCCGCCCATCTTGCCGCGTGTCGACAGCAGGAATCCCGCCTCGCGCAGATCGGCGAGGATGAGCTCGAGAAACTTCCTCGGCACATTGGCTTCGGTCGCGATGCGATTCATCGGCACGGGCCCGGTGGCGGACTGCTGCTGCGTGAGGAAAAGCATCGCTCGAAGCGCGTAACGGGAACGCTGCGTCAACATGATGCACCCTTCATGCCAAGTGATTGCCTCTATGTGAACCCCTTAGGGGTGCCAACCTGACCTTTTCATTAAGCAAAGAGCACCCTATATGGGTCGTGCCGGGTTCGCCCGGCTATGGGGATAAACGAAGGCGTGCAATAGGCACAGCGGACCCGGGGGCAGTACCCGGCGGCTCCACCATAAATGGTGGTGTACTGGACACCGTTTCTGACGGGGCCGAACCAGGATCGACGTGTGTTGAAAAGCGCTATCTATCTCTCAGCGTGGGCCACTGTGACGGTCCATTACACAAGTGCCAACGATAACGAAGCACTCGCTATTGCGGCGTAACCCTACGGCCTAACGGCCCAAGGTTATTCCAAAATGCGCGGTTGGACCCCACCGGGCAACAGAAGGGGAATCCAGCGGTACGGGGAGCACCGGGCAACAGAAGCTCCCCACTTCCACTAATCCCGCTTCCCATGCTGGACGGTCGGGAGTGTTGCGCGCGCCCCGCTCATACAGCCAAGCCCGCCTGCTCGCTTATCCGTTCACGTGCGACGGTAAGGCGTATCGGCAAAGTAGATTTCCGGGGCATAGCCATGCTGCCTGCAGAGCGCCTCCACCGCATGTCTCTCGTCCGATTCAGCGAATCCCGGTCCGATACCGATGCTCATCACGGGCAATTTCTCAGCCTCACCCGCCAAGTATAAATCGAGATATGGGACCAACCTATCACCTGATGACCGAACCTTTATGTGATCTTTCTCATCCTCACTGATAACAGATATCACCCTCCACTCCCCCTCTCTTACAAATGATTTGTGCTTATTTAGAGCAGAGCAGTTTTCTATAGCGTAGTCATACCATCTAGCGGCATCCTCTATCAAATTTTCATCTATGCCGTTTGAAGTCTTCTTGATAAGCTCTATGAGGATGTCATCGAATATCTTTGATATCACGCCAGACTGACGTTCGTGGAGATATTCCACCTTAGCAAATCCGAACTGAGCGTCATCTGGCTCAGCCGTCTTGAAAATCAGAGGCCCGTTGAGGCCGACAGTGTAGCCGCGTCCGTCGCGCCCGTACCCTCTCCATTGGCTCAGATCATCGGAATCCGCTGACAAAGAAAAAACAAATCGATGATCATTCGACGAAATAAGGTGGTATTTTAGTATTTCTATACAAAGCTTCTTCGCGGCTTCCGAAGCACTATCGTTCGACAGCACCGTCTCAACATAAGAACGAGATGCCCCGCAAAAGTGGCGCTGTTCCTGTCGATCATTCAGAAAACGTAGATCTGTCGCCCATACGACACCGCTCTGTAGCATTCCAACTAGACCAGATGCATCAGTATAATGATAGAGTACATCCGGAACGTCGACAGGATTGGTATAGAGAGCTTTTGCGATCCAGCTTCTCGCAACATGTTCAAATTGATTCGTTGTCATGACGGGGATGATCGCACAGAAAATCTTCCGTGCAAGACGTCAATCGCTTCGTCAGGTAAGGCCAAGCGACGCAGTCGCGCTATGCACAGGGGCCCCGCGGCGGAGATACACCAAAGAAAAAGGGGCCCGCGTTTCCGCGAGCCCCTTCATCCCCTCCGAACTTTCGCCGGTTTTTAGTCGCGGTCGCCGGTCAGGAACGCGGGCAGGCCGATGTCCTCGCCGCCTTTGTCCTCGCCGCCTTCCGAACGTTCGCGGCGCGGGCCGCGCCCACCGTCACGATCGCCACGGCCTTCGCCGCGCGGACCACGATCTCCGCCGCCTTCACGACGCGGGCCACGGTCACGATCGCCGCCACGGCCACCGCCGCGCTGGCGGTCGCCACGATCGCCGCGATCACCGCGCGGACCACGATCGCCGCCTTCGCGGGGCTCGCGTGCCGGACGGGTGTCTTCCAGCTCTTCGCCGGTCTCCTGATCGACGACGCGCATCGACAGGCGAACCTTGCCGCGCGGATCGATCTCGAGGACCTTGACCTTGACTTCCTGGCCTTCGCTCAGGACGTCCGAGACCTTCTCGACGCGTTCGTTCTTGATCTCCGAGACGTGG
>Ga0102587_1001145_pt1 | contig 21215 bp, 19 predicted proteins | sample AraplaF_Col_mTSA_FD_76853 | JGI IMG/M metagenome (GOLD analysis project Ga0102587, IMG submission 76853) | Arabidopsis root microbial communities from the University of North Carolina, USA - plate scrape MF_Col_mTSA (SPADES assembly) (version 2) | ecosystem: Host-associated > Plants > Roots >... | reverse complement strand
ATTCCTCCCAAGAGTTCATATCGACGGGGGAGTTTGGCACCTCGATGTCGGCTCATCACATCCTGGGGCTGTAGCCGGTCCCAAGGGTATGGCTGTTCGCCATTTAAAGTGGTACGTGAGCTGGGTTTAAAACGTCGTGAGACAGTTTGGTCCCTATCTGCCGTGGGCGTTGGAAATTTGAAGGGGGCTGCTCCTAGTACGAGAGGACCGGAGTGGACGAACCTCTGGTGTACCGGTTGTCACGCCAGTGGCATTGCCGGGTAGCTAAGTTCGGAAGAGATAACCGCTGAAAGCATCTAAGCGGGAAACTTGCCTTAAGATGAGATTTCCCGGAGCCTTGAGCTCCTTGAAGGGTCGTTCGAGACCAGGACGTTGATAGGTCAGGTGTGGAAGTGCAGTAATGCATTAAGCTAACTGATACTAATTGCCCGTACGGCTTGTCCCTATAACCTTGACGGTTATGTAGCACTTGCCTGTGTTTGAGAATACTACCCCCCTTTTACTTCTTCCCGGATTGTTGACAAGTCATGCCTGATGACCATAGCAAGTCGGTCCCACCCCTTCCCATCCCGAACAGGACCGTGAAACGACTCTGCGCCGATGATAGTGCTGCAACCAGTGTGAAAGTAGGTTATCGTCAGGCTCTTATTAGAAAAGCCCGCTAGGCATGTGCCAGCGGGCTTTTTGTCTTTTTGTGGCGCACGATTGACGCGTCCGCCTTGTTCTTTCCGCTACAATGTCCCCTCAAGAAAATTGCCGAGGGGCAACCATGGACGATACGATTGAGCGGACCGAGAGCTTGCCAAAGCTCCCCGGTCTAGTGGCTGCAGCGGCAGTACTGACAGCTTGTGGCGGTGGCGGCGGTGGTGCCAGCACGTCTTCGCAAGAACCACCCGTCACACAGCCAACCGAAACTGTTTCGTCCATCCAAGCGTCCCGCTTCCTGGCGCAAGCATCGATGGGAGCGACGCGAGACAGTATCGCCCGCGTGCAGGCTATCGGCTACAGCGCCTGGCTGGACGAACAGATGGCAATGGCTGCCTCGCAATCGCGCTGGGACTGGCTGGTGTCCAAGGGATTCAACGCCATTGAAAACAAGGATGGCCAAGCCGGTATCGATGCTGCTGTATGGCGCAAGCTGCTCTCCTCACCTGATACCCTCCGCCAGCGCGTGACGCTCGCACTTTCAGAAATCGTGGTCGCCTCCCTGGACGGCTTTACAGGTTCCTGGCGTGCATTCACCGGCGCGGCCTATATGGACATCCTGGAAGCGAATGCTTTCGGCAACTATCGCACCTTGCTCCAGCAGATCACGCTGTCGGTTTCGATGGGCGAGTACCTGACATACCGCCGTAACGCGAAGGCAAATCCCACAACCGGATCCATGCCGGACGAGAACTATGCGCGCGAGATCCTGCAACTGTTCACGATAGGCTTGCTGAAGCTGAATGCCGATGGCACCTCCACCGCACAAGAGACATATGTTCAGGCAGACATCTCCGGCCTGGCGCGCGTGTTCACGGGGTGGGACCAGGATCTCGCTGGTGGCACCACCGATACGCCGGATTACAAGAAGCGTCCGATGACGCAGGTCGCGAGCAAATATGAGACCGGCGAGAAGGTCTTCCTCGGCACGACGATTGCGGCGGGGACCGATGCTTCGGCATGCCTGAATAAGGCGCTTGACGCAATCTTCGCGCACCAGAATGTCGCGCCTTTCATTTCGCGCCAATTGATCCAGCGCCTAGTGACCAGCAACCCTGCGCCGGCCTACGTGGGGCGCGTGGCGGCGGTCTTCAATAACAACGGCAGCGGCATCAAAGGCGATTTGAAGGCTGTCGTCAAAGCCATCCTGCTGGATCCGGAAGCGCGCGCCGCTGCGGGTACGACATCCACCACCTTTGGCAAGGTGCGCGAACCTATCCTGCGATTTGCGGCATGGGCCCGAGCTTTCAATGCCACCTCGCCAAGCGATGCCTGGGCGATCGGCAATACGACAGATCCGTCGACCCGATTGGGGCAAAGCCCTCTACGCTCGCCGAGCGTATTCAATTTCTTCCGCCCTGGCTATGTGCCGCCGGCACTTGGTGTGGTGGCACCGGAATTCCAGATCGTTAATGAGTCGAGTGTGGTTGGTTACGTCAATTACATGCAGAGCGCGATCAGCAAAGGCGTGGGCGATGTGAAGGCTGACTATGCTGCGTTGTTGACGATGGCGGACACTGTGCCTGCACTGGTCGATGAGATCAACCTGGTGCTGGCTGCCGGGCAGCTGGGATCGGATTCGCTCACGCTGATTCGGAATGCTGTCAGTGGCATGCCCACAGGTACCGATGCGGCGCGAGCCAACCGTGTCTATGCTGCGCTGACGCTGGTGATGGCGTCTCCAGAATTCATTGTCCAGAAATAAGGCCACCATCATGTCGAACCAAGCATCGCGCCGCGCTTTCCTCAAACGCGCTTCCGCATTGGGGGTGGCAGGTGTTGCCGCACCCTGGGCAATCAACTTGCTGTCGATTGCCGAAGCTGCAGCCGCCACTGCCACCGATTACAAGGCGCTGGTTTGCGTCTTCCTCTACGGCGGTAATGACTACGCCAATACGCTGATTCCTTACGATACTGCGAACTACACACTCTACCAGCAGTTCCGTCCCACGCTGGCATATGCACGAGACGCACTGACTGCAACGGCGCTTACGCCTGCGACACCTGTGGTCGATTCGGCGGGCGCATCGCGCCAATACGCACTGGCGCCGGAACTGGCACCGCTCCTGCCAATCTTCAACGCAGGGCATATGGGCGTGATGATGAACGTGGGACCGCTGGTGCAGCCGACCACAAAGGCGCAGTACACGGCGAAGTCCGTGCCGCTGCCGCCCAAACTGTTCTCCCACAACGACCAGCAATCGATCTGGCAATCGTCTGCACCGGAAGGGGCGTTGTCCGGCTGGGGCGGCAGGCTGGGTGACTTATTCGAGTCCGGTAACGGCAACGCCACTTTCACGTGTGTGAACGTGTCGGGCAATGCAGTGTTCATGATGGGCAAGTCGGCGGTGCAATACCAGGTGTCGGCCAACGGCTCGATGCAATTTTCCGGATTGAAGTCGCCTTTGTTTGGCTCCTCCGCAGCGACTGAAGCCTTGCGCACGTTGCTTACGCAGCAGCGCACGCACACGCTGGAAAATGAATACAACCGTATCAGCAGGCGTTCGATCGACGCAAATGCGGCGCTGACGTCGGCATTCGCAACTGCGCCGACGATCAACACGCCTTTCCCTGCCTCTAATTCCCTGGGCGATCAGCTGAAGATGGTGGCGCGTATGATCTCCGTCGGCGGCAACCTGGGCGCCAAGCGCCAGGTATTCTTCGTCTCGATGGGAGGGTTCGATACGCACGACAGCCTGACAACTACCCATCCGGCGCTGTTGACCAAGCTGGCCAACGCGATGTCGGCCTTCTACCAGGCGACGGTGGAATTGGGCGTGGCCGACAAGGTGACTGCATTCACGGCGTCGGACTTTGGCCGTACCCTGGTTGCCAACAACGACGGTTCCGACCACGGTTGGGGAAGCATGCATTTCATGGTTGGCGATGCGGTCAAAGGGCAGCAGCTGTATGGCACTGCGCCCGTGGTCGCCAATAATGGCGCCGATGATGTCGGCCAGGGCCGCCTTTTGCCAAGCACTTCGGTGGACCAGTACGCCGCTACGCTGGGCAAATGGTTGGGTGCCTCGGATAGCGACCTGCTTACGTTGCTTCCCAACCTCGCCAATTACAGCACGCGCAACCTCGGCTTCCTGTAAAGGTCAGCGCAGCAGCGCGGTGAGGATAGGCTGGCAGGCATCTGCCAGTCGATCCAGGCTGGCTTCCCGCAATGCCGACGTGTCGACCACGTGCTGCGTATCCAGGCCTGCCCAGCGCAGCAGCGCCTGGCCAGCCTCTGGATGGTCAAACAAGCCATGCAGGTAAGTCCCCATGATTTGCCTATCCTCCGAGAGCGCTCCTTCGGCGCGGCCGCCGATGCGGAATGCCGGCTGTGCCAGGGCGGGGCCGCTTGAAACGCCCATGTGGATTTCATAACCGCTGATTGCAGCTTCGGCAAAGGCGCAGCGTCCGCTTACCTGTTCCAGACGCTTTTCCTGGGTGAGTACAGTCTCCATGGGCAGAAGACCGAGGCCTTGTTCGGCTCCCGCGTGTCCTTCGACTCCGTGTGGATCGTCGACGCGTTCGCCCAGCATCTGGAAGCCGCCGCAAATCCCAATGACTTTGCCGCCGTAGCGCAAGTGGCGCTCAATGGCTTGCGGCCAGCCGCCTTCCTTTAACGCGGCCAGGTCGGCGCGGGTGTTCTTGCTGCCGGGGAGAATGACCAGGTCGGCCGGTGGAATTGCTTCGCCCTTGCGCACGAAACGCAGGTCGACATCGGGATGCGCGCGCAGCGCATCGAAGTCGGTGTGGTTGCTCATGCGGGGCAGGCTTGGCACGATGATGCGGAACGTGCCGCGCTGTTCTTGCCCCGGTTGCACCGCATCTTCAGCGTCGAGGTAGAGACCATGCAAGTACGGCACTACCGCCAGTACCGGCTTGCCGGTCTGCTCTTCCAGCCAGTCCAGGCCCGGCTCCAATAGTTTGATGTCGCCGCGGAAGCGGTTGATCACAAAACCAATGATGCGATTGCGTTCGCTCTCCGACAGGCAGGACAGCGTGCCGACGATGTGGGCGAACACGCCGCCACGATCGATATCGGCGCACAGGATTACCGGGCAGTCGACCGCTTCGGCAAAGCCCATATTGGCAATGTCGCGGTCGCGCAGGTTGATTTCAGCCGGACTGCCAGCGCCCTCCACCACCACGGTGTCGTATTGCGCCAGCAAACGCTGGTGCGACTCCAGGACTGCGCCCATTGCGACCGTCTTGTAGCGATGGTAGTCGCGTGCGTTCATATCGCCCCGCACTTTGCCGTGGATGATGACCTGGGCGCCGATATCGCTGCTTGGTTTGAGCAGGACGGGATTCATGTCGGTATGCGCGGGGATGCCGGCGGCGATTGCCTGCAAGGCCTGGGCGCGGCCGATCTCGCCGCCGTCGATGGTGACGGCGCTATTGAGGGCCATGTTCTGCGGCTTGAAAGGGGCGACCCGCACGCCATCGCGTTTGAGCAGGCGGCACAGAGCTGCAACGATGGTACTCTTGCCGGCATCGGAGGTCGTGCCCTGAACCATCAGGGTGCGGTATGGAAAATTCATTTTGCCGGACGGTGTTTGCGGGCTTCTTCGAGTTTTTCGCACAGTACCGCAGTGCCGGCGATCATGCGCGGACCGGCGCGGTTCATCAGGTTGCCGTCGATGGTGAACAGGTTGTCCTGGCGCGTTGCCTTCAGCGTTTTGTAGGGGCGCCAGAGGTTGACGCCTCCATAGTCTTTTTCGGCGGTGGCGAACACCGCTTCCGGATCGGCTTCCAGGACGGCTTCCACGCTCACTACGGGTGCAGTCACTTTCTGGTCGGCGAAAATATTCTGGCCGCCGCAGACCTTCATTGCGTCGGCTACGATGTGCTCACCGTTCAGCGTGTAGAGCGGCTTGTCCCATACTTGGTAGAAGGTACGCACAGGCGAGCGCGTCGAGTATTGTGCGCGCAGGGATGCCAGCTTCTGGCGCAGGTCCCTGGCGGCCGCGTTGGCGGCGGTTTCAGTACCAAGCAGCTTTCCCATTTTTTCCAGGTTGTCCGCGATCTGGTCCAGTTTCTTAGGCTCGCTGTGGAACATCGGGATGCCGAGCTGGCGCAATTGTTCGATCTGCCTTTCGGAGGTGCCGTGGCGCCAGATCACCAGCAGGTCCGGCTTCATTGCCAATACGCGTTCCATGTCGACCTGTCGGTTGTCGCCGACGCGAGGGACCTGTTTCGCAGCTTCCGGGTAGTCGCTGTAGGTCACAGCCCCGACGATCTTTTCGCCGCCGCCGGCCGCGAACAGCAGTTCGGTCACATGGGGCGCGAGGGAAATGACGCGTTGTGCCGGCTTTTGCAGGGTGACCGGCTTGCCGTCGTCGTCATTGACGGTAATGGTGGCGTGGGCGTGGATGTGTGCCGCAAACAGGGCAGGGATCAGCAAGGTTTTTTTCATTGGTTGCTCCATTCATTCAATGCCAGTTCAAGGCGCTGCCAGCCCGCTTCGTCAGACGGCAGGCCCAGACGGATGCCGCGCGCAGCTTCGCGGAACAAGCGCACCCAGATGCCTCGGCGCGCCATATGATCGTGAAATTCTTCCGCTCGCGGTTCGGGCCACCATTGGAAAAGCGCCGTGCCATTGCTGGCGATGCCGTGACTGGCCAGCAAAGTGCGTAAGCGTTTGCCCGCGGCGTGCAGGCTTTCTTGCGCCGCTTGCTGCCACGCGTGGTCTTCCAGCGCGGCGCGCGCCACTTCCTGTGCAGGGCCGCTAACGGTCCATGGGCCGAGCATGTCGGCCATGGGGCGGAGTATTTCATCGTTCGCCGCCACGAATCCGAGGCGCAGGCCAGCCAGGCCAAAGAACTTGCCTACGGAGCGTAGCACGACCAGGCCAGGCATATGCGCTGCGTCAGCCACGCTATGGGCGCCATCGGTATCGGCGAATGCTTCGTCAACTACCAGCCAGCCGCCGCGCGCCGCAAGCGCCTGGGCCCATTCCAGCAGGTTCGAGCGTGGCACATGTGCGCCGGTGGGATTGTTCGGATTGCAGACCACCAGCACGTCAGCCATGGCGACCGCCCCTTCGAGTTCACCGTACGGAACGGCGCTGGTTCGGTGGCCATGTTGTGACCAGTGGTGCAGGTGCTCCGCATAGCTTGGGCTGGCGACCACCACGCGCGATGGAGGACGCAGGCGGGGCAAAGCCTGGATTGCGGCTTGCGTGCCTGCGACGGCCAACATGCGCGGGGCGCGGTAGTAGTGCTGCGCGGCCTCCTGCAGGGCGGGATCGTGCTCCGGCAGGCGGTGCCAGGCACCTGGCGACGTTGCTGGCGCGGGATAGCCGCAGGGATTGAGCCCGGTGGACAGGTCGAGCCAGTCGTTGCGGCCGTAGCGTTGTGCCGCTTCGCGCAGTTTGCCGCCGTGTTCAAGCATGGTGTACTCCGTAGGCGATGACCAGCATTGCAGCAAGCCAAAGCCAGGTGGTGTTGCGGACCAGGCGCCATGCGCGCGGAATGTCGGCGGCCAATGCGGGAGTGCCTGCGCCAAGCGGTGGGCGATGTTCAATTTCGCCGCCGTAGGTGGCGGCGCCACCCAGTTCCAGTCCGAGCGCTCCGGCGCCGCTGGACATGACCGGGCCGGCATTGGGGCTGGTCCAGGCCGGGGCTTGCCTGCGCCAGCAATCCAACGCACGGCGAGTGCTGGCCGCACCCGGCGCCAGCAGGGCGTAACTGATTGCAGTCAGGCGGGCAGGCAGGTAATTGAGTGCGTCATCGATGCGTGCGGCGCTGCGGCCGAACAGGTTGAATCGTTCGCTGCGGTAGCCCCACATCGCATCGAGCGTATTGGCGAGCCTGAAAAGCAGCGCGCCTGGCCCGCCTGCGACGGCGAACCAGAACAGGGTGCCGAATACGGCGTCGTTGCCGTTTTCCAGCATCGATTCCGTGGCCGCTTTCGCGAGGTCGGATTCGGAGGCGTGTTCGGTGTCGCGGCTGACGATGCGCGCGGTCAGGCTGCGTGCGGCCGGCAGGTCGCCGGCAAGCAGGGCGCGGCCGATGGGGAGCATGTGGTCGCGGAGGCTGCGCAGGCCGATGCAGAAATAAAGGAGGCACGCGTGGAGTGCCACTTGTGCCGCCGGCGGCATCGGACGGGCGCAGAACCATGCGGCCAATAAGACGGGCGGCATTACGGCCAGCGCCCAGGCCAGCATGCCTCGCGCAAGTCTTGCTGCGCCTCGGTTCGAACGGCGCTCGATCGCGCTGGCGATGCGGCCGAAGCCGACCAAAGGATGGAAGCGCGATGTTTCGCCAAGCAGCGCGTCGAGCAGCACACCGGCCAGTAAGGCGGCCGCGAAAACGCTCCAGTCGAGATTCACCGGCATCAAGCGCCTTTCAGCACCAGTGGCAAGCCTGCTGCGACGAAGACGAGCCGGTCGCAAGAAGCGGCAACTGCCTGGTTGAGGCGGCCCGCTTCGTCGGCGTAGCAGCGCGAAACGGCGCCCCATGGCACGATGCCCATTCCGACTTCGTTCGACACCAGGGCAACGTCTCCGCGGTCGACTGCAAGTTCGGCCAACATGGCTGCGCGCTCCTGGTGGAAGCGCTCGGACAGTTCAATCGCGCCGACATCCGGGTATATCCGGCCGTCGCTGAACAGCAGGTTGCAAAGCCACAGGGTCAGACAGTCGACCAATACCACGCGCTGCGGCGAGCGCCATTCGGCCAACGCGGAGGCCAGTGCAATGGGTTCTTCGATAGTGCGCCAGTGTGCGGGACGTTGCGCGCGATGGTGGGCAATGCGCTCCGCCATCTCCGTATCGCCTGCGGCGCCTGTCGCAATATAGATCACCTCTTTGCCGGAATCGGCTGCGAGTTTTTCCGCGTGGGCGCTTTTGCCGGAACGTGCGCCGCCCAGGAATAGTGTGCGTGTCATGCGGTGCTCCGCGAGAACATGGCCGCGACGGCGGCGGGGTTGGATGGGAAGTAACCGTGGAAGTAGGACGCTTGCAGCGATCCCACACGGTACAGGTTTTCGCCTGGGGCGCCGCTTGGATTCTTTTGCGTAGTGGCTGCCGCCGGCTGTGAAGTCTCGAGACGCGAGTAATGGAAGGTATGGCCGCGCAGGGGGCCGTGATCGGTCGGCATAGCCTGCGCTCCCAGTCCAGCCAGGCGCTGTTGCATGACAACCTTGCCAGGCAACAGCGCTGCCATCGGCCAGTCCTGGCCTTCCTTGTCCTGCAGTGATTCGGCAAGCGCCATCATGCCGCCGCATTCAGCCACGATTGGAATGCCATCGGCGTGCGCGGTGCGCAGGGAAGCTTGCCAGTGCTGGCCGGCGGATAAGGCGGAGGCGTGCAGTTCCGGATAGCCGCCGGGAAGGTAGATTGCCGTTGCCGCAGGCGGCACCGGTTCGTCGGCCAGCGGGGAGAAATATTCCAGCTGCGCGCCCAGTGCTTCCAGTGTCGCAAGGTTGGCGGGGTAGAGGAACATGAAGGCTGCATCGCGCGCAATGGCGATCCGCGCGCCGGCAAGCGGGCGTTCGGCGGCGGTTCCGTCGTTATCTGCAGGGCGCACGCCGGCAATATTCGCGCCAGGAAGGGTGTCCCACGCCGCGAGGTCGAGCGTCAACTGGTCGGACAGGGTGTCGAGCAGTTGATCGAGGCCTGCGACTTCGTCGGGAAGCACCAGGCCAAGATGCCGTTCTGGCAGGGATGCAGCTTGCTTGGGGAGCGTCCCTAGCAAGGGAATGTCGCGCAGTGATGCCGCCACCATGGCCGCATGCCCGGGGCTGGCGATACGATTTGCCACAACGCCCGCCATATGGACCGGACCATAATCTCGCAGCCCATGCACCAACGCGCCGGCGGTCTGCGCCATTGCACCGGCATCGATCACGGCCAGCACAGGCAGGCCAAATTCGCGCGACAAGTCAGCGGCGGAAGGTGTGCCGTCGTACAAGCCCATGACGCCTTCGACCAGGATTGCATCTGCCTGCTCCGCCGCTTCGGCCAACAAGGCGCGGCAACGCTCGGCGCCCACCATCCACAAGTCGAGCGATTCGACAGGCGCGCCACAAGCGCGCGCCAGCACCATCGGGTCGATGAAGTCAGGTCCGCATTTGAAGACGCGAACCCTGCGTCCAGCGCGCACCAGCTTGCGCGCCAGGGCGGCAGTGACCGTGGTCTTCCCCTGGCCTGAAGACGCCGCGGCAATCAGAACGGCGCGGGCTACCATTCCGTACCTGGCTGCGCCGCGATGCCGGCCTTGAAGGCGTGCTTCACCACGGTCATTTCGGTGACGGTATCCGCCACCTCGATCAGTTCCGGCGGGGCTGCGCGGCCGGTGACCACGGCATGCTGCATCTCCGGACGATCCAGCAGGTCGGCAATTACTTCATGCACGTCGAGGTATTGGTACTTGAGGGCGATATTCAGTTCATCCAGCACCACCATGCCATAGGACGGATCGCGCAGGAAAGCACGTGCCTGCTCCCAGGCTTGCTGTGCCTTCTCGATGTCGCGCTCGCGGTTCTGAGTTTCCCAGGTATAGCCTTCGCCCATTGCGTGGAAGCTGCATTCGTCGGGGAAGCGGCGCAGGAACATTTCTTCACCGGTCGACATGGCGCCTTTGATGAACTGCACCACGCCGACCTTCATGCCATGTCCCATGGCGCGCATGGCCATGCCGAAACCGCTCGAGCTTTTGCCCTTGCCGTTGCCGGTGTTGACGATCAGGACGCCAATGTTCTTGTCGGCAGCCGCAATCTTTGCGTCGATGATGGCCTTCTTGCGCGCCATGCGGTCGCGGTGGCGGTCGTTAATGTCACTCATGCTGGGAAACTTCCGGGAATGAAGATGGTGCGTTCGCCATGACGAACGATTTCGATAGGATGGTCAAGGTATTCGGAGAGCACCGGCGGCTGCATTACTTCTTTCACGGGGCCGGCCAGCCAGCGGCCGTCGCCCATCAGCAGCAGGGCGTGCGAAGAAACGCTGTGCGCCAGTGTCAGGTCATGCCCCACCATCACAACGGTCTTGTGCTGTTCGCGGCATAGCTTGGCCAGCAGCGACATCACACTGACCTGGTGTGCCAGGTCCAGTGCATTGGCTGGTTCGTCGAGCAGCAGGAGCGGCGTATCTTGCGCCAGCATGGCGGCGATTGCCACCCGCTGGCGTTCGCCGCCGGACAAAGTGCGCACATCGCGTTCAGCGAGGTGTTCGACTTCCATGGCCGCCAGCGCAGCAATGGCCGCGTGATGGTCGTCGCTATTCTCCCAATAGCGGTTGTCGTGATAGGGGTGGCGCGCCGAGAGCACCGTTTCGATCACCGAATACGAGAAGGCATCGTTTCGGGCCTGCGCCAGGAAGGCGCGCTTGCGCGCCAGCTCCTGCAGCGGCCACTCACCCAATGCACGGCGGTCGATGCTGACATGGCCGGCTTCCGGCTGGCGCAGTCCTGCCAGGGTGCGCAGCAAGGTGCTTTTGCCTGCGCCGTTGCGGCCGATTACGCTCCAGCATTCGCCTTCGCCCACCTGCCAATCCAGCTGGTCGACCAGGATGCGCTTGCCCATGGACAGGCGCAGTTGATGGGTGGCGATCATATTACTTCCTCAGGCGGTGCAGTTGATACAGGAAGACCGGCGTGCCGATAAGTGCCGTCACCACGCCCGCCGGCAACTGCTGCGGTGCGATGATGGTGCGTGCTACGGTATCGGCCAGCACCAGGTAGGCGCCACCAACCAGCGCGGCGCTTGGTACCAGCAAACGATGGTCGGGGCCGAAAGCGAAGCGGCAGGCGTGGGGCACGATCAGGCCGACAAAGCCGATGCTGCCGGCAGTGGTCACGGCGCTGGCGGTCAACAGGCCGGAGCAGAAGAACAGGCCCTTGCGCAACGCGCTGACTGGTATGCCCAGCGTTGCCGCAGCCTCCGCATGCAAGGCCATTACGTTGAGCGAACGGGCCGCGCGCAAGGCGAAAGCCAACCCGCCTGCCAGCACGATCCACGGCAGCCAACGCAGCGGCGAACCGGCCAGGTCGCCGATCAGCCAGAACACCATGGTGCGCAGGCGGCTTTCCGGGGCAATCGACAGCATCAACGTTACCAGCGCGATGCAGGCGGAAGAAAGAATCACGCCGGTCAGCAGGAGCAGGGCAGTGCCGCCTTCCGCCGCGGTGCCGCCACGCAGGTCGCGGCGGGCCAGGAAGTACAGCATCATCGACACCACGACTGCGCCCGCGAAGGAGGCCGCATCAACCATCCAGGCTGCGCACATGAACAACAGCGCCGCCAATGCACCGACCGAGGCGCCGGACGAGATGCCCAGTACATAAGGGTCGGCCAGGGGATTTCGCAGCAAGGCTTGCATCATCACGCCGGCCAGCGACAGCGAAGCTCCGGTGACAAAGGCCGTTGCGGCGCGTTCGAGACGCAGTCCAAGCAGATGGCTTGGCAGGGAGTTTGGCTGCCCGCTGATCACCTCGCGCAGTGCACCCGGCATGTCGGCCAAGGGAATGCTGACTGAGCCGATCATGCCGGCCGCCACCAGGCTGGCCAGGGACAACAGCACCAGCAGGACAATGACGGTAACGGCGCGCAGGCGCAGATTGGCGGAAAGAGGATGCATAGCGGGCAGCTTATCTCATTTATTTGTAGCTATAACGCAGGCCGGCGTACACCGAGGAGCCAGCGGTGCTGTAATTGCGCGCCAGTTCGTAATGCTTGCCGGCGACGTTGTTCCAGCGCAGGGTGCCGGTCCATGACGGGGCGAAATCCCATGCCGCGTACAGGTTCAGCAAACCGTAGCCTCCCAGGCGATTGCGGTTGGCCGCATCGTCGAAGCGGTAGCTGGAAACCTGCCATTCCGCGCCTGCACCCAGGCTGCCCGCAGTATATTCCAGCGCGACGTTGCCGTGGCGTTTGGCGCGGCGCACCAGCTGTTTCCGGGTGCTGTCGTCCTGCGGATTTTGCAGGTCGGCGTTGGCCGACAGCGTGAACGAATGTCCCAGCTGCTGCTGCGCAGAGAGGGAAATACCTTCCAGCGTGGCCTTGTTAACGTTGTAGGCGCAGCCGGAGGCAAATCCAGGCATCGGGCATGGCTTGATGTTGACCAGCAGGTCGGTCAGGCGGTTGCGGTAGACGACCGCGCCCAGCATGGTTCCGCTTTGTTCGAAGTGCAGGCCGATCTCACTGTTGCGGCCTTGCTCCGGACGATTCGTCGGCAAGCCGTAGCCTGGATAGTACAGCTCATTGAAGGTCGGCGCGCGGAAGCTGGTGCCGTAGCTGGCATTCAATCGCAGCGCCGGCGTGAAACGGTAGCCGTAGCCCAGCGAGCCGGTGCTCTTGGAGCCGTATTGTGAGCTGTCGTCGTTTCGGGCTGCGGCGGCCAGCAGGTGGTCGCCGCGCTTCATGTTGTAGCTGGCCGCCCAGGAAGTAGTGCGGCGCTCGCGCACCAGGGCGGCGGTGTTGGACTCCACTTCTTCCTTGCGGTGTTCGGCCAGCAGCTGCAAGGTGTCCGGGCCAAGTGCGAAATCGTTCTGCCAGCTGTAGAGCGCTTGTTTGGTATCGATCTGGCTGGCGGTGGAAGCGAAGCTGCCGGATTTGTCGCGAGATTGCGCCGCCTGCGTGGTCATTTGCCACCCGTGGCTCACCCGATTGCGGGAGTACAGGGCGACGGTGTCCAGTTTTTGGGTGTTCCATGCACGTACGGTGGCGCCGCTGTCGAAATCGGCCTGCTGGTCGCTGTGCAGGAACATCGCACCCAGCTCCTGGCCCGGCGCGACTTGCCAGGACAACTGGCCGTTAGCGTGCTTGCGGTCGTAGCCGTCGTCATCCCTGTTGTAGCTGGCGCTGCCCGGCAGCGTTGCCGAGAAGCCGTCGGCGCGTTCTTTGCCCGCGCTGAGGGCATAGCTGACGGAGCCGGTGCTGCCGGACATGCCCGCTGTGCCGGCACGCGTGCCGTAGCTTCCGGCCAGTACGCTGGCATCCAGTGCCAGGCTGCCATGGCCTTTTTTGGTGAAGATCTGCACCACGCCGCCAATGGCATCGGCGCCATAGAGCGTGCTCAGAGGGCCGTACACCACTTCGATGTGGTCAATCGCGCCCAGGGGAATAGCGTTCCACGCGGCGGCGCCGCTGGTGGCCGAACCAATGCGTACGCCATCCACCAGGACAATGACCTGGTTGCCGTTTGACCCGCGCAGATAGACGACTGCATTGGTGCCAGGACCGCCGTTACGCGTGACTTCGATGCCGCGCTGGCGCTGCAGCAGTTCGGTAATGGAGCCGGCGCCGCTGCGAACGATTTCGTCCGTGTCAATGCTTAGCGTATCGCTGATGATGTCGCGCGCGGCCTGCGGCGTGCGGGTGGCGGTGACAAGAACGGCATTCAGAGCGGGAGCCTGGGCTTGGGCCTGGGCGGCAGGTGCGGCAAAGGCCAATGCCAGCGACGCGAGGGCCGCTTGCCTGGTGGCGGGAGAAATCATGACAACTTTCGTAACGGGCCGCCGGCCCACGTCCCCGTAAGCCGGCATGAACAGGAACGGGCGCAGGGCGCGTTCCCACCTGGTCTGGCCGGTATCCGGGCTGGCAAGTCTGGCGGCCTGGCCTTCCCATGCGTTTGCACAGTGGCTAAGAGGTCGCTGCCGCACATTCAAGGCGGCACTTGCTTACCGTTGCGGGGGCAGCACACGTTGGCTGTCAAAAACAGCGCCGTGTTTCCCGTTTAACTGCGTTCGAGAATTCGAATGCGAGCACCAAAACCCCGTCATTATACGGACTTGGCGGGCCAGGACAAGCGAAGGGCTTCGCAGTACTTGATCTGGTTTGGCTTTGCAGCGGCCTGTTGCAGCGGTTCGCCGGCGACGATGGCGGCCATCAGGCGCATGGTGCCGGCATGACAGACGATGACAGCATCATGCTGCAATTGGTCGAGGAAGGATTGCACGCGGGAGGCGACTTCGCGCACGGTTTCTCCGCCGCCGGGGCGGTAATCGAGAAGGTTGGCTGCCCAGGCGTCGACTTCTTCATGCGGAATGCCGGACCAGGGGCGAAGTTCCCAGGCACCGAAATTCATTTCGACCAGGCGGGCGTCCGGAGTGAACTCTCCCAGCATGGCGGCCAGCATGGTACAGCGCCGAAGGGGGCTCGCATAGAGTCGGTAGCCGGCGGCCAATGCCGGCGCGAGTTGTTCTGCCAGCGCGGCGTGGCCATCGGCGAGCGCGGTTGCGAGGGCAGGAATATCGCTGTTGCCGTAGCAGACACCTGCCGCCACTTCCGGTTGCGGGTGGCGGACGAGAATCAGTTCCACACGCAGGCCAGTACGCCAAGGTAGAACACGGCTTCCGTCAACTGCTGAACGGCGCCCAGGCAATCGCCCGTGTAGCCGCCCAGGCGCTGCTGGAATTTGCGCGCCAGCCAGAGTGTCGCCACCAGCATGCAGCCCACGCCGGCCGCCAGCGCGACGATTGGCAGCCAGCCGGCTGCCACCACTGCGATGGCGGGCAGGGCGGCCGTCAGTGCGGCGATGACGAATTCACCGCTGCGCATTTCCTGCGCCAGCGGCTTGGCCTTGCCTTCGGCGCGGGCGTATTCCATGCGCCAGATAAGGGAGCAGGCCATCAGGCGCGACAAAGGGTGGGCCGCCAGCAGCGCGCCCAGCACGGCCATCTTCGGCAGGCTGGCCAGCGTTGCAACTTTGGTCGCCAGCATAATGCCGATGCCGATGGCGCCATAAGCGCCGATGCGAGAATCCTTCATGATTTCCAGCACGCGCTCGCGCGTGTGGCCGCCACCCAGGCCGTCGCAGCTATCGGCGAATCCATCCTCATGAAAGGCGCCGGTCGCGTAGATTCCGGCTGCCGTAGAAAGAAGCACGGCAACTTCAGGCGGCAGCACCATCGCCGCGGCCGCGTACACGGAACCCGCTATCGCCGCCACGACCAGGCCTACGGCCGGGAAATAGCGCGAGGCATGGTGCAGCCAGGCCGGCTCAAAGCCTACCCAGCGCGGAATGGGCAGGCGCGTGAAGAACTGCAGTGCGATAAAGAACAGGCGCAGCTGCTGCATGAGCGCTTACTCGGATTTCTCGCTGACCTGGGCCGACTCGAAAGTGGCCATCTGGTTCAGGAAGTTGACAGCGGCATGCAGCAGCGGCACGGCCAGCGCGGCGCCGGTGCCTTCGCCCAGGCGCAGGCCCAGGTTCAGCAGCGGGCGCCCGCCGAGGAAGTCCAGCATGCGCTTGTGGCCGTTTTCGTCGGAGCAGTGCGAGAACACACAGTAATCCAGCACCGCCGGCTGTACGCGGGCGGCCACCAGCAGGGCGCTGGTGACGATAAAACCGTCGATCAGCAGCACCATACGGCGTTCAGCCGCCTTCAGCATAGCGCCGACCATCATTGCGATTTCCAAGCCGCCGAATGTGGCCAGTACCTGCAGGCCGCCCTGCGCGTCCGCATGCAGGGCCATGGCCGCTTCGATCACGCGCTGCTTGTGCAGTACGCCCTCGGGCGCCAGGCCGGTGCCGGCGCCGACGCAATCGGCCACCGGGATGCCGGTCAGGCGGTGCATCAGGGCCGCTGCGGCCGTGGTATTGCCAATGCCCATCTCGCCGAAGCCCAGCACATTGCCCGGCAGCTCGGCTACCAGGTCCATGCCGCACTCGATCGCCTCCATGCACTGCTGCACGGACATGGCCGGCTGTTGCGCAAAATTGGCGGTGCCAGGGGCGATCTTGCGGTTGACCAGGCCCTCGCGCTCGCCGAATTCGTGTTTGACACCAGCATCCACCACTTTCAACAGGCAGCCATTCTGCCGCGCGAAGACATTGATTGCAGCGCCGCCGGCCAGGAAGTTCTCGACCATCTGCCAGGTCACATCCTGCGGGAAGGCGGAAATGCCTTCAGCCACAACGCCATGGTCGCCAGCGAACACCAGGATGGCCGGCTGGCGCACTTCCGGCTTGGCTGTGTTCTGGATCATGCCGATCTTGTGCGCGAGGGGTTCCAGGGCGCCCAGGCTGCCCAAAGGCTTGGTCTTGTTATTGATGGCGCGGTCCAGCTGTGCCGCGAGCGATTCGTCTTTGAGCTGGGGGATGTGTGGGATAGTCATCGCGGAATTATAATGCCCGTATGCGGATACTTATCATTGAAGACAATAAGGATATTGTCGCCAACCTGTTCGGCTTCCTCGAGCCGAAGGGCTATGTGCTGGATACCGCTGCCAATGGCTATGGCGGACTGGCGCTGGCCACTGAGCACGAATATGACGCCGTTGTGCTGGACGTGATGCTGCCCGGCCTGAATGGCCTTGAGCTTTGCCGCAAGCTGCGCGGAGAGCTCGGAAAATCCACCCCGGTGCTGATGCTGACCGCCCGCGACACGCTGGAAGACAAGGTGGCGGGTTTCGAAAGCGGCGCAGATGATTATCTGGTCAAGCCGTTTTCGCTGGTGGAGCTGGAAATCCGCCTGCGCGCTTTGATCCGCCGGGCCCGTGGCGTGCAGGCCAAGGCGCCTGTGCTGCAATTCGGTGAACTTACCTTCGATACAGTGAATTACGAAGCACGCCGCTCCGGCCGTCCTTTGTCCCTGACCCGCACCGGCTACACCATACTTAAGAGCCTGATGAAGGAAGCGCCGCACATCGTCACGCGCGACACACTGGAACATGAGGTGTGGGGCGACGAGCGCCCGGACAGCGATGCACTGCGCACCCATATCCACGCACTGCGGCAGGCCCTCGACAAGCCTTATCCATTTGCCATGCTGCGCACGATCCCCGGGATCGGCTACAAGCTGGTGAACTCCGATGAAGAAATCTGAATCCCTGCGCCGCCGCATCGTCGTCGCGTACATGACCTTCGCGGTCGCTGTATCCGCAGTGTTTTCCGTCATTGCGGCGCTGGCGGTGGAGGGCATCGAGGGAAAGCTGGTCGATGAGCGGCTGCGGAACGTGGCCGAATGGGCTGCTCCGCGCCACGCTGGCGGCATGCCGGTGCAAATGCCAGCCGGCTTGACCTTCCACCATGGTGGCGATATTCCCCGTTCGCTGCGAGGACTACCGCATGGTGTAGTGGACATCTCGGTGGACGGCACCGACCTCCACGTATATGCCGGCCGTGACGAAAAAGGCGAATACGTGGTGGTGGACCACGCCAGCGAGTACGACAAGATCGAATTCGTGGTCTATTCGATGTTCGCCGCCGGGTTCCTGGCCTTTGTCGGCTGTTCGCTGATACTGGCGCGCTTCCTGGCCAACCGCATTGTCAATCCGATTACATCCCTGTCGCAGGCAGTCGAAGAGCGCCATGACGCCTTGCCTTGCCTGGACCGAAGCGATGAACTGGGTACGCTGGCCCGCGCCTTTGCCGGCCGCACGGGGGAGCTCAAGCAATTTCTCGATCGCGAGCGCTTTTTCACCGGCGACGTAAGCCACGAATTGCGCACGCCGTTAACTGTGATCAGCGGCGCGGCCGAACTCCTGATGGCGCAGACCGAGGGTGAAACACGGCTGCACGCGCCGGCCGAACGGATTTACCGCGCCGCGCGTGAAGCGAGCGATGTGGCCAGCGTGCTGTTGCGGCTGGCCCGTACCCCGCAGGGCGAGGATGCGCCGGAGCAGTCGGCGGCCGAATTGGCGCAATATGAAATCGCGCGCTGCCAGCCGCTGGTGGCCGATAAGCCGGTTACCTTGCGCTATCAGGGCGGGGCTGATTTCGTGGTGCGCGGCCCACGTGAATTGCTGCAAGCGGCCATCGGTAACCTGTTACGCAATGCCTGCGCCTACACTGAGCAGGGCGAAGTCGTGTTGCGGCTTGAGTCTCATTCGATCGTCGTGGAAGATACCGGCCCCGGTCTGCCACCGGCCGCCCTGGCGCGCTTGCGTGGCGAAGCCATGCCCGATGGCGACGGCGCTTCGTCCGGCAGCGGTCTTGGCTTGGGGCTGGTCCAGCGCATCTGCACCTATCTCGGCGTCGAGTTGCAAGTTCGGCAACGTTTTGCGGGCGGCACTCGTTTTGATATTTCATTCCTGGATTTAACGCAATCTTAACGCTGGCTTTACATGGCCTTTACTTGTGGGAAGCTATTGTGCCGGGATGAAACTGCCCCACATTCGCTCATCCTTCCTCCCGCTTGCAGCTGCCTCCTTCCTGGTCCTGATCTATAACATCAGTTTTTGGAAAAGCTTCATGGCCGCCACTGGCGGATTCCGTGTCTCCAACCTGCTGGTCTATCTCGGCTCCGCTTTGCTGCTCGTGTTCATATTTAGCGGCATCCTGGCGCTGGTGAACTTCCGCCGTATTTTTAAGCCTGTAGTGATAGCGCTGCTGCTGTTATCGTCGATGACGGCCTACTTCATGTCCCAATACGGCATCGTGATAGACGCCTCCATGGTGCAGAACGTGGTCGAAACCGACGTGCGCGAAGCCGGGGAGCTTTTCAGCTGGAAGATGGTGCAATCGGTGGTGCTGTTTGGTTTGATCCCATCTTGGCTGGTCTGGCGCCTGCCAGTGCGCTACGGCTCGCTGCGGCGCGAAGTGCTGGTGAATATCGGCCTGGTGGCTGGTTCGCTGCTGCTGGCTACAGGTCTGCTTTTCCTGCTGTTTAAAACACTTGCCCCGGCCGTACGCGAACATCGCGAGCTGCGCTTCATGCTGACGCCAACGAACGTATTCCAGGCTACGAACAGCTACCTCAAACAGAAATGGGCCACGCCGACCGTGGTTGCGCCGCTCGGAACCGATGCCGCAAAGGGCAGCCTCTGGGCCGCCGCTGGCAACAAACAGCACACCGTAACCATCATCGTGGTTGGCGAGACTGCCCGCGCCATGAACTTCTCGCTCAATGGCTATGAGCGCGTCACGAATCCGCGCCTGTCGCAAGAACGTTCGCTGGTCAACTTCAGCGACGTGAGCTCGTGCGGGACTGCGACTGCGATCTCCGTGCCTTGCGTATTTTCGGATTTGACGCGCGATGCTTATTCGGAAGACAAGGCGCGCAGCAAGGAAGGACTGCTGGATGTGCTCAAGCATGCAGGCCTGGAAGTGATCTGGCGCGATAACAATTCCGGCTGCAAGGGCGTATGCGACCGCGTGCGCTTTGAAGATATGTCCCGGCCGATCGCCGGCAACCCGCTGTGCAATACCGAAGAATGCTTCGATGAGCACTTGCTGGAAGGTTTGCCTGAATTGATCCGCAATGCCGACAAGGACCTGGTCATCGTTCTGCACCAGAAGGGCAGCCATGGGCCAGCGTATTGGAAGCGCTATCCCGCCGAATTCAATAAGTTCGGTCCGGTTTGCAAGACCAATGAGCTGGAGCAGTGTACCCGCGAGTCGATTACGGCGGCATACGACAACACCATCCTCTACACCGACTATTTCCTCGATAAGACGATCAATGTACTGAAAGATTCGGGCGTGCCGGCTTCCATGCTGTACTTCTCGGACCATGGCGAATCGCTGGGCGAGAAAAATATGTACCTGCATGGCGCGCCATATATCTTCGCGCCGGAAGAGCAGCGCAAGGTGCCGATGATGCTGTGGATGTCCGATAGCTTCAGCCAGCGCTTCCGCGTTGACCGTAGCTGCCTGGCCGCACGCAGCAGTCAGCAGTTCTCGCACGATAACGTGTTCCACTCGACCCTCGGCATGCTAAACGTGAACACGGCTGTCTACAACCCGAAGCTCGACCTGTTCCAGGCTTGTATCCATGATGCGTAATATTCGCTCTTTGTTGCTGGCGCTGGCTGCGTCGGCTGGGCTGATCCTGTGGATTGGCCAATTCACCGATATCGACCTGCGCCTGGCTGACCTGGCGTTCGACCGTGCCCGCGGCATATTCCCTTTGCAGCACGCCTGGTTCGCCGAGCAGTTCAACCACGTAATCATGAAGGGAGTACTGACGTGCGTAGCTTCCGTTGCGGTGGTCATGGCGGTGTGGGATGCATGGCGTCCGCACTTGAATTGGGCGCCATCGCGCAGGCTGGGCGTACGCGTCCTTGGCCTGTCAGCGCTCACAGTGCCGGTGGTAATCAGCCTTCTGAAGCGCGCAAGCACCTCGCACTGCCCGTGGGATATTGACCGCTACGGCGGAAGCGCACCCTATGTTCGCCTGCTTGAACTGATGCCGCATGGCGTGGATGCGGGTCACTGCCTGCCAGGCGGTCATGCGTCAAGCGCTCTATGGCTGATCGCCCTGGCGGCATTCTGGCTGCCGGAACAGCCACGCAAGGCATGGGCCGTCGGCGCCTTGGCCATGGCATTCGCTTTAGGCGTTGGATTTATCCAGCAAATGCGCGGCGCACACTTCCTCACCCATACTCTTTGGTCGGCGTGGATTGCCTGCGCAATCGTATTGGCGAATTATCTACTTGCAAAACGCCAGCTATTTGGCTATAGTTCTGTCCCTCGCAACGCAATACTGTCAAAACAGTAAGCGAAACGAGAAAAAGAAGGGGTTGACGAGTTGCACGCTGTACCGCATAATCTCGCTTCTCTGCTGCTGACGAACACAACGCTTCGTCGACAAAACAAGGCAGCGATCTTTAAAAATCAACAGTCG
>Ga0102587_1001144_pt1 | contig 21238 bp, 18 predicted proteins | sample AraplaF_Col_mTSA_FD_76853 | JGI IMG/M metagenome (GOLD analysis project Ga0102587, IMG submission 76853) | Arabidopsis root microbial communities from the University of North Carolina, USA - plate scrape MF_Col_mTSA (SPADES assembly) (version 2) | ecosystem: Host-associated > Plants > Roots >... | reverse complement strand
GAGATCAAAATCAGCCATTACTGGTAACGCTGTGACAGCTAGCAGAGGGGTTCGCAGCCTCCACGCAAGCCGCACGCTGCAGCACGAAGCGAAAGGAATATGAAGGCTTCTCTAATCGGATTGGCATGCCACGCAGTTGCACGACCGCGAGAAGTAACGCACCGCTTCTATCGTACGAACCTTCGTCTGCACCAGCCCATGCTCACTGTGGTGATATTCGCTGTTCCTTAAGAAAAGATGTTTGCATTGTCCTTGTGTAGACAATCTCGCCTCAAATTTTCTTTCAATTGGCTAACCTTCTAGCTGCATCCGTGGAAGCTTTTGCGATGACCGTCTCTTGAGTTGAGTCGCATGCTAATAAAGGGGGTTTGTCATGTTGTACTTTATCGAATTAAGCCAGTTCTCGATGGAAGACTTAGTCCAGCTCAAAGAGCTAAGAACCCAGATGGACAGCAGCATGGGCCGCGCGGTGCGCTGGGTTGAATGGGAAGCGCATAGCGCCAACGCCAACTCATGGCCTGATATCACGCTGATCAACGCAGCGCGCTTGGATTGGAACGAGCTTAAATCCATTGTCAATCAATGCTCGGCCGAAACCATTGTGCTCACAAACCGAAAAGATCCGTTATTGGGCTTGCCGACCTTGCCTCGGGTCGATGCGTTGGACGATTTGCTGCCGTTCATGCCAAGACGTTCCTCATGGGCTGCACGGTCAATGGCGTTAAGGAACGTGAATGGATTCCATCGCCGCCACGGAGAGGATGTCAACACGACTCCTATGCCCCTCAAGGCAAATATCGCTATGTCTGGAATCGGCAGATAGCTGCTATTTCGCGACCGTTTGCTGAAGCCACTTTCCAGTATGAACACCAAACTGAGATAGCTTCTACATCCACGTATGTCCAGCACCTACAAATTTGAGCTGTTGACGGGGATGGGCCTTAGCGAATCGTGTGCACTCCAAATATTGCCTCGTGTGAGGATGACTGGTTTCGACCCACAGGAAATCGTCTGGTCCAAGGGAAGCGGAGTTGCCGCTTGGACTTACATCGTTTCCGGGCTGGTGGGCGCGAGTGTTCCCATACAGGAAGGCAGCAGCATTCATGTCGATATCTACGGCAACAGAACCTGGTTTGGCGAAGAAGCGTTGCTCAATCGCTACCCTTCATCGTTCGAGTATGTATGTCTTACTTCTGTGAGAACGGTGGAGATACCGGCATCTGATGTACTCGCGGCTTTTCAGCGCGAACCAGAATTCGCCCGCTACATAGCCTTGCTGATGGCCTGGCGAAGTCGCCGGAGCTCAGAAATGGCCGTGCTCATGAAGCAAGGCAGTCCGGCCCTGCGCGTCGTCATGGGGCTGGCCTTGTTCGCGGAGGCGCTGCAATATCACTCATCGCGCCCTCCCACGCAGGGGGCGGAAGGTATCTCTGTGAAGATACCCGTCAAGCAGTCGATAGTGGCTTCCATATGCGGCGTCTCGCGAAGCGCCTTCTCGGAAGTTGTCCGGCAACTCGCCTCGGCGGGGTGGATGCGCCTGGACTATGCAACGCTGGAACTATGCTCTTTGAGGGCCTGGTTGCGATTTTCCTTGAAGCATCGACAGACCCGCATGAACATCAAGAAGCCATCAGTGGGCGAGCTTCTTCTATTGATGGAAGAAGCCTCTACGCATTAGTCAGGGCGAGAGCGTCCATATACTGCCTCGTCGCCATCTACTTCCGGTGACCTCGCTGCGTAGCCTCACGCACGCCCGCGGTGAACCATGGCACTCGTCTAACGACGAGCCGGTTAATTCGTTCCCTGAATCCGGCATTTCGTACCTCCAAAACCCCATTTCGTTCCTTATAGACCTGCGGGGCAGGCTGTTTCGTTATCTTCAATCAACATTGTGCATAGCGAGAAAAACGAGGTCACGATCCATGCCAAGCACCCCAGAAGCCCTCCTCTATGGCAGGGAAATTGTTGTCTGGATAACGCGGGCCATCACTTGCTTTTCTGAGAACTACATCACGGCGTGCCTGAATATGCATCGAGATTGTCTTCGTGCAGACAAAGCCACGGTCGACTTTGTTTGCGATCAATATGCTTGCCATCAACTTCGCAAAGCAGGCAATCGCTGCTTGCTGTGAATGTGAATTTCAAACAGGCTTTACCCAGGGATCAAGAACCATGATGTACTTTATTGAGCTCAGCCAATTCTCGGCAGAGGACCACGCCATCACCCAGACACTCAGGGAACAGATGGGACGCCGCGAGCGCAACACCACGCACTGGATTGAGTGGAAAGGTGATCACTCCAGCGAGAGCTTCTGGCCTGACGTCACACTCGTCAATGCGGCCCGCCTGGACTGGCGGCAACTCAAATCCATCGTCGATCAGTGCAGGGCCGACACCATCGTTCTCGCCGGCCGGAATGACTCCATGCTTTCCCTGCCGACATTGCCCCACATAGCAAGCCTGTGCGATCTGTTGCCGCACATGCCCGCCCATGGCTCCATGTCCGAAGCATTTGTTGACTTCAACCATGTTGACCTTGCATATGACGATGCATCCGATTTCGCGGTGGAAGACATCACGCTGCAAGCACGGCGAGGTGAATTCATCGCCGTCGTGGGGCCGTCCGGGTGCGGCAAGTCCACCTTCATGAAGCTGGCGACGGGCCTCAAGGCACCCACGCGCGGCAGCGTCTCGGTCGGCGGCGAAAGCGTCACCGGGCCGCTCAAGTGTGTGGGCATGGCTTTCCAGGCGCCTTCGCTGCTGCCCTGGCGCACCACGCTGGACAACGTGCTGCTGCCGCTGGAGATTGTTCAGCCTTACCGCGCCAACTTCAAACGCGATCGGCAGCAATACGTAGCACGCGGCATGCAATTGTTGAAAACTGTGGGCCTTGACGGCTACGCAACGCACTATCCCTGGCAGTTGTCCGGCGGCATGCAGCAGCGTGCGTCCATCTGCCGCGCGCTCATCCACGAGCCCAAGATGCTGCTGCTGGACGAGCCCTTCGGCGCGCTGGACGCGTTTACGCGCGAAGAGTTGTGGTGCATGCTGCGAGAGCTCTGGGCCGTGCAACAGTTCAACGTGATCCTGGTCACGCATGACCTGCGCGAGGCGGCCTTCCTGGCCGACACGATTTATGTCATGAGCAAACGCCCGGGGCGCATCATCGCCCGCCGTGAGAACCCGCTGCCGCAGGCTCGCGACCTGGAAGTCACCTACACCAAGCCCTTTGCCGACTTGGTGCATGAGCTGCGCGAGCACATCGGCCGCGTGCGCGACAGCTGAGCGGCTCCTGAGGCTCCCGAGGCTCCTACACCGGATGGCAACAGCAACATCATGAAAAAAAGAATCACCCGCAAGTTGGCACCGTGGCTCGCGTTCGCGGTACTGCTCGTGGTCTGGCAGGCCGCCTGCAGCTACTTCTCGGTTTCGGAATTTATTTTTCCGAGCCCGCTCGAGGTGGCGCGGTCCATGGTCGACTATGCCGGGCCTATAGCCGGGCATGCCCTGCGCACTTTCTGGGTCACCATCGCGGGGTTCGCGATCGCCGTGGGCGTGGGGGTGCTTCTGGGGGCGCTGATCGGCTCGTTCCCGGCCTTGCATGCGGCCCTGTATCCGCTGTTCACCGCCTTCAACGCGCTGCCGAAAGCCGCGTTCGTCCCTATCCTGGTGGTCTGGGTGGGAATAGGCGTCGGGCCCGCGATACTGACCGCCTTCCTGATCTCCTTCTTCCCCATCATGGTGAATGTCGCCACTGGGCTCGCGACAGTCGAACCCGAACTGGAGGACGTGCTGCGTGTACTGGGTGCGAGGCGCATCGACGTGCTGCTGAAGGTCGGCTTGCCGCGCAGCTTGCCCTACTTCTTCGCCTCGCTCAAGGTTGCCATCACCCTGGCATTCGTCGGCTCCAACGTATCCGAAATGACGGCCTCGAACGAGGGTATCGGCTACCTGCTGGTGTCCGCCAGCGCCTCCATGCGCATGCCGCTGGCCTTTGCCGGGCTCGCCACCATCGGCGCCATGGCCATGGCGCTGTACCAGTTGTTCGCTTTCATCGAGATGCGCACCACGGCCTGGGCGCATCGCGGCCGCGGTACTCACTAAGGTCCAAACCAAAGGGGGGTTCAGAGAATGAAACTGACACGCATTGTGATCGCGGAAGACGATCCGCAGCAGGCCCGGGGCCTCGCGAACCTGGTAACGCAGCTGTCCGGGCACTGGCATGTTGAAGCAATCGTGCATTCGCAGGCGGAGCTGGAGCGTGCTTTGGAGAGCGTTGTGCCTGACGTTCTGTTGCTGGACCTGCATATCCCGGGCGGCCACTTACCCGGCTCGCTCGAGGCGAATTCGCTCGACGTTGTGCGCCAGGCCGCCATCCAGCCCTTGGTGATCCTGGTCACCGGTGACCCGTCCCAGGCCCTGGCCGCGTTTGACAACCAGGCTGTCGATTACGTCCTCAAACCCGTCAGGCAGGCGCGGCTGGCGCAAGCGCTGCAAAGAGCCGACAGCATGATTTACGCCCGGCGGGCCGCCGCTGCGGATGCGGCTTCTGCGGCACCTGCCGCCACGGGCCTGTCCCGCTGGCTGACAGGCATGCGCGGGCGCGACGTCGTGCCCCTGGACCCCAGCGAAATTCTGTACCTGCAGGCTGAGCGCAAATACACCATTGCTGTTTTGCCGAGCGGCCAGGTCTTGATGCGAAATGGCATCAGCGACATCGAGGCGAGCCTGGACGACTCATTGTTCAAAAGAGTGCACCGCAGCACCATCGTCAACATGAAGCGCGTTGAATTCATGCGCCGCGACGAAATGGGGCGCTTCCGGATCCATATCAAAGGACGGCCCGAAACGCTGGCGGTCAGCAAACCTTTCGAACAGCAGTTCAAGCCGGGTTGAACGCCGCCTCGTTAACAGCCCTTTCTTCGTTCACAGCTAGCACTGATGGCATGTTGGCAGCGTGCCGCCACAAAACAGAAAAGACTCGCGGTGTATTGTTTAAACCTGCTGGATCCGGCGAGTCGCCTCATGGCCATGCTGCCTGCGGGAATTCTCGCAAGCGCTGCGCTTTTGCTTGGTCTGGTTGCGGGTGGCTGGGCCGGCTGGCTGGCCCGCGGCCGACGGCCCGTTGCCCAAGGGAAGATGGTTGCCGGCTTTGAGGGGCGCGGTATCGCGGATATCTCCTGCCTGTGGGACCCGCACGGCTGCCTCAACGCATTGAACCGCAGCATCATCAGCGCGCCTCCGTCCTCGCCCTTGGCCGAAGACAACTCTCTCTACGCGGTGAGCGACCACCTGAGGCTGCTGGCCCAGCTCAGCCAATCCGGCGGCTGGGTCTCTTCCGCGAGCCTGCAGGAATGGCTGGAGGCGCTGGTGGCGTTGCAGCCGGGTGCGCCGGCCAGCGGGGTCTGCAGCGTTGCCCTGCCTGAAAACAGGGTGCAGCGGCTGCAGATCTTGCCGTTGGGGATGGCCTTGCTGCCTCTTTTGCGCCAGGCCAAGCCGGTAGCGGGTGTTTTGATTGAAGCGAGCGACATCCGCCTTCCAGGCGACACCGAGCAAACCGCCAGCCTCGCGCTGCGGCTGCGCGTGAGCGAAGGGCGCAAAGCCGATGCGCCGCAGGGTGATCAGCCCGCGCGGCCGCCGCGGGAGTGGGATGTGGAGCTTGTTTGCGAATGCACTGTCGCTCATTGAGCAAACGGTCCGCCGCTGGCTCGTAGACCCTTTACCGTATCAACACATCAGCATTCGCGAAGTCGCGATAGTCGCAAGCCCTTCAGTCCGGCACCACCGCCGTCACCTCAATCTCCACCCGCGCGCGATCCTCGACCAGGCCCGCCACCTCCACGCAGGTCATGGCCGGGAAATTCCGGCCCATGACTTCGCGGTAGGCGCCGCCCAGCTCCTTGAGCCTGGCCACGTATTCCACCTTGTCGACGACGTACCAGGTCATGCGCACCATGTGCTCGGGCCCGGCGCCGCCGGCCTTGAGCACGGCCACGATGTTTTGCAGCGCTTGCCTGGTCTGCGCAACGAAGTCGTCGCTCTCGAATTCCTGCTTCGCGTTCCAGCCTATCTGGCCGCCCACAAACAGCAGCGCGCCGCGCGCGAGGATGCCGTTGGCGTAGCCCTTGGGTTCGGCCCAGTCAGGGGGTTGCAGTTTCTTGATCATTGCGGCTACGCTCCAGGGGATGTTGGTGATGTTTGCAAATAGGGCAGCAAGGCCTCGCGTATCGCATCGGGAATGCGCACAGCCTTGCCGTTGGGAACTTCGGAAAATACGACCACGCCATGCGCCCTGAGCTTGACGGCGCCGTCCTCGCCGAGGATTTCATATTGCATGCCCAGGCTCGCATTGCCAATGCGCGTGAGCTCCAGCGTCATCGTCAGCGCGTCGCCGTTACGGCACATGCCCAGGAACTCGGCCTTCAGGTCCACAATGGGCACGCCCGTGCCGCCGGCGATCAGCTGGTGCTCGGGAAAGCCGATGTGCGCCAGGAAGTCCTCCTGCACCTCATGCAGCAGGTAAAAAAACTGCGGATAAAAAACAATCCCCGCCGGATCGCAGTGGTGAAAGCGCACGCGCTTGGCAACGCTGAACTTCATGGCTGGCGCAGCCTGAAGCGTTGCAGCTTGCCAGTCTCGGTGCGCGGCAGCTTTTCCACAAATTCCACCTGGCGCGGGTACTTGAAGGGCGCCAGCGTCGCCTTCACGTGGTCCTGCAGCGCCTTGACGGTGGCATCGCCGCCCGCCTCGCCGGGCTTGAGCACCACAAAGGCCTTCACCACCATGCCGCGCTCGTCGTCGGGCAGGCCCACCACACCGCACTCGGCCACCGCCGGGTGCTTGAGCAGCGCGTCTTCCACCTCCGGCCCGGCCACGTTGTAACCCGCGGTGATGATCATGTCGTCGGCGCGCGCCTGGTAAAAGAAGTAGCCGTCGGCGTCCTGCATGAAGGCGTCGCCCGGGTAGTTCCAGCCGTCCTTCACATAGTTGCCCTGGCGCGCGTCGTCCAGGTAACGGCAACCCGTCGGCCCTATCACCGCCAGCTTGCCTATGGTGCCGCGCGGCACTTCCGCGCCCGTGTCGTCCACCACCCTGGCGGTGTAGCCCGGCACCACTTTGCCGATGGCGCCGCGGCGCACGTCCGCGCCGGCGGCCGAGATGAAGATGTGGAACATCTCCGTCGCGCCTATGCCGTCAATCATCTCGATGCCGGTGGCATCCTTCCACAGCTGGCGCGTCGCATCCGGCAATCCTTCGCCGGCGCTCACGCACAGGCGCAGGCCGGGCACGCCGTGCTGTTTGGCAAAGGGCGCCATCTGCCGGTAAAACGTGGGCGCGGTGTAGCAGATGGTCGCGCCCACCTGCTTGATCAACTTCACCATCGCCTCCGGCGTGTAGGGAATCGAGGGGTAGTACACCGAAGCCCCGGCCCACATCGGAAAAATCAGCATGCCGCCCAGGCCGAAGGTAAAGGCCAGCGGCGGCGAGCCCACCACGATGTCGTCCGGCTTCGCCTTCAGCACATGGCGCGGCCAGGCCTCGCAGGCCGCCAGCACGTCGCGGTGCGTGTGCACCGCCGCCTTGGGTTTGCCCGTGGTGCCCGAGGTAAAGGCCATCAGCGCGATGTCATCGGCCGACACGGGGCAGGGCGTAAATTGGCCGTCCTTTTGCGCCGAGAGCACGGCCAGCGATCCCGGCGCATCCATCAGGTTAAAAGGCACGATGGTGGGCAGCGGGGCGCTGGGCGCCTGCGCCGCCTGCAATTCCTCCAGCAGTGTGGCATCGCACAGCGCCAGCGCGGGCCGGGCTTTTTCAATGATCTCGCCCAGCTCCTTGGCGCGCAGCAGCGGCATGGTCGCCACCGCCACCATCCCGGCCTGCACCACGCCCAGCCAGGCCAGCGCCATGCCGATCGAGTTGCCACCGCGCAGCAGCACGCGGTTGCCGGGCGTGAGGCCGAAGTCTTCGGTCAGCACCTGCGCGATGCGGTTCACGCGCTCCAGTGCGTCGGCGTAGGTCAGCGTGATCTTGTCCGAGCGCAGCAGCGGCTTGTCCGCGCGGCCTTCGCGAAAGGCCTTGTCAAACAGCGACTGCACCAGGTTGGCCTGCGCCGGGATGTGCAGCTCGGGCAGCGCATACACCAGGCGCGGCAGCTGGCCGGCCGGCGGCAGGCGGTCATGCACAAAGTGGTCCGGCTGCGCGGAAGGGGCTGAAACCGCGGTTCCGATGGACGGGCGTTCGGTATCGGAGACAGGAGTGCTCATCGTGCTCATGATTGCAATGCGGCCTTTCCAATGATGAGTTGCTGCACTTCGGTCGCGCCTTCGTAAATGCGCAGCGAGCGTATGTCGCGGTACAGGCTTTCCACCTTGGTGCCCACTTTCACGCCCAGGCCGCCGTGCATTTGCAGCGCCATGTCGATGACCTTTTGCGCGTTCTCGGTGGCCGCCATCTTGGCCATGGCGGCCTCGGCGGTGATGCGCGCGCCGCTGCCCAGGCGCTCGCTTTCGTCGCGCATCCAGGCGGCGCGGTAGGTCAGCAGCGCGGCGGCGTCGACCAGGGCCGCCATTTCGCCGAGCTTGGCCTGCGTCAGCTGGAAGTCGGCCAGGGTCTGGCCGAACATTTTGCGTTCTTTCGAAAAGCGCACCGCCTCGGCCAGCGCGCGGCGCGCCATGCCCAGCGCGGCGGCCGCCACCGAGGCGCGGAAGATGTCCAGCGTCTGCATGGCGAGCTTGAAGCCGCCGTGCAGCGCGCCCAGTTGCGCGTCCCCGGGCAGCTTGCAGTGCGCGAACTTCAGCGTGGCCAGCGGGTGCGGCGCCATCACGGCGATGTGTTCGCTGCTGTCCAGGCCCTTGCTATTAGCGTCAACGATAAAGGCCGTGATGCCGCGCGTGCCGGCCTGCGGGTCGGTCTTGGCAAAGGTCACGTAAAAATCCGCGATGCCGCCGTTGCTGATCCAGGTCTTGCTGCCGTTCAGGCTCCAGCCCTCGCCCGTGTCGGTGGCCGAGGTCGCCATGGCGCCGGCGTCCGAGCCCGCGTCGGGTTCGCTCAGCGCAAAGGCCGCGATTTTTTTGCCGCTGGCCACCAGGGGCAGGTAGGCCGCCTGCTGCGCCGGCGTGCCGGCCAGCGTGATGGCACCGCTGCCTAGGCCCTGCATGGCAAATGCAAAATCGGCCAAAGGCGAATGAAAGGCCAAAGTCTCGCGCAGGATCACCAGCGCGCGCGAGTCCAGTTTCTCCAGCGCGCCGCCCAGGGCGCCGTCCTTGCCGGCCGGCACGCAGTAGCGCAGCCAGCCCTGTTCGCCCAGCAGCGCCACCCATTCCTTGCAGGCCTTGCGGTCGTCGCTTTCGTCGACCTGCTGCTGGGGCGCCCAGTCGGCCAGGCGCCGGCCCAGCTCGCGGTGAACCTCGTCAAAAAAAGGCAAAGCCAGGTGGGCGGTGCTCGATTTCATGCCTGAATCCTTGTTGTGCTGCTGTGCTCAGTCGCCGCGAAACACCGGTTTCTGTCTGGCCGCGAAGGCCTCGTAGGCGCGCGTGAAGTCCTTGGTCTGCATGCAGATGGCCTGGGCCTGGGCCTCGGCCTCTATGGCCTGGTCCAGCGTCATGGCCCATTCCTGGTGCAGCATGGTCTTGGTCATGCCGTGCGCAAAGGTCGGGCCCTCGGCCAGTTCGCGCGCGAGTTTTTGCGCCTGCGCCAGCAGCTCCTGCGGCTCATGCAGGGCGTTGAAGAAACCCCACTGCAGGCCTTCCTGCGCATTCATGGCGCGGCCGGTGAACAGCAGCTCCGACGCGCGGCCCTGGCCTATCAGGCGCGGCAGCAGCGCGCAGGCGCCCATGTCGGCGCCGGCCAGGCCTACGCGCGTGAACAGAAACGCCGTCTTGGCCTGGGCCGTGCCCAGCCGCATGTCGGCCGCCAGCGCCATCATGGCGCCCGCGCCGGCGCAGATGCCGTCGATGGCCGCGATGATGGGCTGCGGGCACAGGCGCATGGCCTTGATCAGGTCGCCCGTCATGCGCGTGAATTCCAGCAGCTCGGGCATGCTCATCTTGGTGAGCGGGCCAATGATCTCGTGCACGTCGCCGCCCGAGCAAAAATTGCCCCCCGCGCCGGTGATGACCACCGTTTTCACGTCGGTCGCGCTGTTCAGCGTGCGGAACAAATCGCGCAGCTCCGCGTAGGAGTCAAAGGTCAGCGGGTTTTTGCGCTCGGGGCGGTTCAGGGTCAGCGTCGCGACGCCGTCTTCGAAGGAATACGCGAAATGCTCCGCCTGGTAGTGGGCCATCGCATCGAAATGCGCGTGCATGGGGTTGGCCAGGCCTATGTAGTGTTTCATGGGGTTTCCAGTTTTGCGTCGGCGAGTTGGTTGTGGTGCTGCTTGACCTTGCCCAACAGCTTGTGCAGCGATTCGACCTCGCGCGGCGACAGGGCCTCAAAGGCCGCGACGATCCAGGCCTCGTGCTCGGTCGCCATTTCGTCAAACAGCTTGCGCCCGCGGGTCGTCAGGCGCACGCGGTAGGCGCGCCGGTCGCCCTCCACGTCCACGCGCTCGACCAGGCCTTCGGCCACCAGCTGGTCGGTGATGCCGGTGACGTTGCCACCCGTCACCATCATGCGGCGCGACAGCTCGTTCATCTTCAGGCCCTCGGGGCTGCGCTCGAGCTGCGCCATCAGGTCGAAGCGCGGCAGCGTGGTGTCGAACTGCTCGCGAAGCTGGGTGCGCACCTGCTTTTCCACCAGCTGCGTGCAGGTCAGCATGCGCAGCCAGAGGCGCAATGCCTCGGGGTGTTCGCTGTGGCCTCGTGCTTCCATGTCCATGCGGGTCTCCTTGCTGTGTTGGCTTTTGCTTTTGTTTTTTTATTTGCCGGCCGCGGGCTGCCCGGCGAGTGCCTGCTGCTTGGCGATTTCGCGGTAGAGCTGGTCGCGCCCGCTCAGGTAAGGCTTGGGCCAGTTCACATGGCGGCTTTGCAGCTTGGCGGCTTCGTGCAGTGTCCAGGCCGGATCGGCCAGGTGCGGGCGGGCAATCGCGCACAGGTCGGCGCGGCCGGCCGCGATGATGCTGTTGACGTGGTCGACTTCCGAGATCGCGCCCACGGCGATGGTCTGTATGCCCACCTCGTTGCGTATGCGGTCGGCAAACGGCGTCTGGTACATGCGGCCGTACACCGGTTTGGCCGCGCGTGTGGTCTGACCCGATGACACGTCGATGAAATCGCAGCCCGCGGCCTTGAACAGGCGCGCGATCGCCACCGCGTCGTCCGCCGTGTTGCCGCCCGGCGCCCAGTCGTGCGCCGAGATGCGCACGCTCATGGGCAGGTGGGCAGGCCAGACGGCGCGCATGGCGGCAAACACTTCAAGCGGGAAGCGGCAGCGGTTTTCCAGGGTGCCGCCGTAGTCGTCAGTGCGCTGGTTGGTCAGCGGCGTGATAAAGCTCGACAGCAAATAGCCGTGCGCGCAATGCAGCTCCAGCCAGTCAAAGCCGGCTTCGGCCGCGTAGCGCGTGGACTGCACAAACTCGGCCTTCACGCGGTCCATGTCGGCGCGCGTCATGGCCTGGGGCAACTGATTGCTTGGGCCGTAGGCCACGGCGCTGGCCGCCAGCAGCGGCCAGTTGCCGGTTGGCAGCGGCTCGTCGGGCGCTTCCCAGCCCACTTGCGTCGAGCCCTTGGGGCCGCTGTGGCCCAGCTGCATGCCTATCTTGGCGCCCGCGCCCGAGGCATGCACAAAATCCACAATGCGTTTGAAACCCTTGGCCTGCGCCTCGTTCCACAAGCCCGGGCAGCCCGGCGTGATGCGGCCTTCGGGGCAGGGCGAGGTCATTTCGACAAACACCAGGCCGGCGCCGCCCAGGGCGCGCGCGCCCAGGTGCACCAGGTGGAAGTCCTGCGGCATGCCGTCTAGCGCGCTGTAGGTGGCCATGGGCGACACGACGATGCGGTTTTTCAGTGAAAGCTCGCGCACTTTCAGCGGCAGCAGCATGGGCGGTGGCGCATGCGGCGCATTGCTCTTGGCCAGCCACTGCTCATAGCCCTGCAGCCAGGCGGCGTCGCGCACGCGCAGGTTTTCATGGCTGATGCGCTGTGAACGTGTCAGCAGCGAATAAAAGAACTGTTCGGCCTCCATGCCGCTGTAGCGGTCCACGTTCTCGAACCATTCGGTGGAGTTGCGCGCCGCGTTCTGGATCTTCAGCACCTCGACGGAGCGCAGCGCCTCGTAGGCCTGCAGCGCCGCCGTGGCATCACCGTGCTGGGCGAAGCAGTGGCTCAGTTCGATCGCGTCTTCGAGCGCCAGCTTGGTGCCGCTGCCTATCGAAAAATGCGCGGTATGCGCCGCATCGCCCATCAGCACGATAGGGACCTGCTTGCCGTTGATGGCGGCTTCATGCACCCAGCGCTCGCAAACCACACGCGGAAAGCGTATCCAGATCGCCGAGCCGCGCACATGGGTAGCGTTGTTCATCAGCGCGTTGCCGTCCAGGTATTTGGCGAACAGGCGCTCGCAGAAGGCGATGCCGTCCTCCTGGCTCATCTGGTCCAGGCCGTGGGCCTTCCACACGGCCTCGGGCGTCTCGACGATAAAGGTCGAGGTGTTTTCGTCAAACTTGTAGGCATGCGCGGCAAACCAGCCGTGCTCGGTCTGCTCAAAGGCGAAGGTGAAGGCGTCAAAGGTCTTGCGTGTGCCCAGCCAGACAAAACGGCAGGCGCGCAGCTCCACGTCGGGCTTGAAGGTGTCCGCGTAGCGGTTGCGGATGCGGCTGTTCAGGCCGTCGCTGGCGACCACCAGGTCGGCGCCGTACTGCGCCGCGATGGCCTGGTCGTCCTGCACATCGGTTTCAAACACCAGCGACACGCCCAGCGCCATGCAGCGCTCCTGCAGGATGTTGAGCAGGCGCTTGCGGCCTATGCCGCAAAAGCCGTGGCCGCCGGAGCGCACCGAGCGCCCCTTGAAGAAGACCTCCACGTCATCCCAGTGGTTGAAGGCATCGCCTATCAGCTGCGCGCTGACCGGGTCGGCCGCGCGCAGGTTGCCCAGGGTCTGGTCCGACAGCACCACGCCCCAGCCGAAGGTGTCGAACGGCCGGTTGCGCTCGACCACCGTCACCTGGTGGGCCGGGTTCTGCAGCTTCATCAGCAGGGCGAAATACAAACCTGCGGGACCACCGCCCAGGCAAAGAATGTGCATGAAAGCGTACTCTCTGGATTAATCTTGCCTTAATTGTTTAGGTTTAAAGTAAATCCGTCAAGCAGGGTTTTCCGCCCCCTCCCGGTTGAACCCCCTGAACTCTTAACCCAGCAGGGGCCGCGGAACCGGCTTTGCCGGGCCGCAGGCGCAGCGGCCCCTCGGGGGGCAGCGAACCACACGAAGTGGGGAGCGTGGGGGCTGAATCTTCACCAGCAGGGGCCGCGGAACCGGCTTTGCCGGGCCGCAGGCGCAGCGGCCCCCTCGGGGGGCAGGGAGCTACACGAAGTGAGCGACCGTGGGGGCCTGGAAAGCCGCTGCGCGGTAAGTGAGCACCAGCGTGTCGCGGAATCCGGCACCCGGCTGATCGTCGACCGGCAGGATGGGCGTGGTCTCGTGGATCACCCGGGCGTCGTCCAGCAGCAGCGCCGTGAGCGGCTCCCGCATCACAAAACGCACGCCGTGCGGGCCGTTGGCGTCAAACACCCGGGTCTCGCCGCCCTTCACGCCGTGGCGGCCCACCATCATCACCACCACAAAGTCCACGCCGTCGCGGTGCGCGCCCTCGGGTGTGGGCCGGCCCACGCCGCCGGCCGTATCGATGCGGAACTGGTGCGCCTCGATGTGCCAGCGCTGGGCCGGCTGCACCTGGGCAAACAGCCGGCCCAGGGCGGCGATCAAGTCCGTCCAGGCCGCGGCCGTGGCCACGGCGGGCTCCACCGGCTCGAACCAGCGCTCAAAACCACCGTGCAGCGCGTTGTAGTCGGTCGGCTGCCAGTGCGCGCGGTGCGGCGTCTGCGTGAGCGTGCCGGCGGCGATCTCCTGCACAAAACACGAGTGCCGGCGCTTGCGGTAGTGGCCGCCGTCCTTCAGGTGGGCGTCGGGCGGCAGGCGGTCCCAGGAGGGCACCAGGGCATTCCAGGCCGGCGCCCAGGCGGGGCCCAGCTCCAGCGTGGCCGTCAGCTCGGCCGGGTTCAGCAGGCTCAGGCCGTCCTGGCTGAGCGCCTGGCGGGCCGACTTGGGGACAGTGGCGATATTGAACATAGTCCGCTATTTTGCTTGAGCCCGGCGGGCCGCCCGCGCCCCGCCAGCGGAAACCCCCTGGCGGCCAAAAAGGTGAAACTTACCTACACACAGGCCGCTCAAACCTTTCCATAATGGTCTGTCAGCACAACTTGAGGAGCCATCCATGCTTTACAAATTCAAATCCAAAGACGCCGGCGATGTGATCATGCTCGAAGCCAACGGCCGCAAGGTCCTCGAGATCATCGGCAAGGACCCCGCCCCCAAGGGCATCATCCTGCCCGAGCAGATGCCCGCCGCCATTGCCGCCCTGAAGGAAGCCATCGCGCACGAGGAAGCCCACGACGCCAATGCCGAGGACGGCGTGGTCCCCGGCGACGGCCTGGGCCTGCGCCAGCGCGCCGTGCCCTTTATCGACATGCTGCAGCGCAACCTCAAATCGGGGCATGAGGTGGTCTGGGGGGTGTAGGCGCCCCGGCCGCCGCGGCGGCCTGACTCTCTCTATATATAGATAGGAATAAAAAAAGCCCTGGTGACAGGGCTTTTTTTATGGTGGCTTGTGATGCGCCGTGGCGCGGCAGGCAATTTAAATGTCAACCACACCCATCCGCTTCAAGGCATCCTTGGCCGGCTCCAGCCCTTGCAGCGCCGCCTTCTTGTACCAGTCGATGGCGGCCGCCCTGTCCTGGCTGCCGCCCCAGCCGTATTCGTAAGCATGGCCCACCTTGTACTGCGACTGCGCAAAACCGGCCGTGGCGGCGGACAGGTGATAGGCAAAAGCCTTGCGTAGATCCGCCGGCTGGCCGACACCGTATTCCAGGTACCAGGCCGCGTTGTGCGCGCCGCGCGCCAGGCCGGCCTCCGCGGCCCGCACAAACCAGTCAAACGAGGCTTTCACATCAGGCCGCGTGCCCATGCCCCGGTAGTACATCAAGGCCAGATTGTTCATCGCATAGGGGTGCCCCTGCTCGGCCGCGCGCCGGTAGTTGTCAAAGGCCAGCGGCAGGTCGGCCGCCATGCCAATGCCATGCTGCTGGTTCCACGCCAGCGCGGCCTGGGCCAGCACAAAGCCCGCCTCGGCCGACTTGCGGTACCAGGTATTGGCCAGCTCGTGGTTGACCTCCACACCCCGCCCATTGTTGTAAATCATCGCCACCGCATGCTGGGCGCGCGCGTTGCCGCCATGGGCCAGGCGCAGCAAGTCTTCACGCGCGCTGGCTGAGCCCTTGGCCGCCGCCGAAAACAAAGGCACGACTTCAGGATTGGGCAACTGCGACAGCAGCCGCGCTAACGGATCGGCCTGCGCCACCGGCACCGCCTTGGCCGCATCGGTAGCAGCAGCAGCAGCAGTGGGCGCCGCCGTGCCGGCAGCCGCGGCCATTTCAGTCTGCGCGGCCGCATTGCGTTCCGCCGTCGTGCCGGCCAGCGGCTGCGCAAGGGCGGCGGCAGTGCCGGTCGCGCCCGCAGCCGGAAACAGGCGCGAAAGCGCCTGTGCCGCGCCTTGCGTCAAACCCGCCGGGTCCGTCGTCGAGGCGGCAAATTTTTCGATGTACTGGCGGGTCGTATCCGGGTTGCGCGAAAAGCGGTGCGACACCACAAAGGCATCGGCCGCACGCGGCGCCTGCCCTTGCGCGCCCAGCACTTCAGCCAGATTGGCCCAGGCCGCAGCCCGTGCAGGCGCCAGCGCGAGCGTGTAGCGCAGCTGTGCCTCCGCTTCAGCGAACTTGCCCGCGCGGTACAGCACATAACCGTAGTTGTTGGCGATCTCCTGGTCGGAAGGATCGGCCCGCCGCGCTTTTTCAAAATCAGCGAGAGCCTCGGCCACCTGGTCGGCCTTGAATTTTTCCAAGGCCGTGGTGTTGAGCCGACGCGCCAGCTTGCGGTCGCCACGCGAAGGGTAAGGCAGCTCCTCAATCTCGGTCTTGGCATCCCACACCGCATTGGCATCACGCGACGCGGCGCCCGCCAGCATCTTGCCGACCTGTTCCAGGCGCGGCGCGATCTGGGCGTTGGGTGCTGCGCTTGCTTGCGCGAACACCAGCGGGTGGGCCATCTGAAGCGCAACGGCCAGGATGCAGGCGCTTGAAAAGCTGGTTGTGCGTTGGTGCGCTGTTTTTTTGAACATGGAAACTACCCTCCTCTTGTGCGGGGGAGTTTATCTGTAAGGCGCGTGGGTACTGGATCTGTGTCCATTCTCTCTATGAGAGATGTGTATGCGTGAATGTTTAAACGCTATTGGCGTGTTTCTCCGCATGTCTTTACAGTCCGGCGACTGACGCATTGCAAAGGGAGATGGTGTGGATGATTTCGATCCGGCTGATGGGTTCCTGGCAGAAGGGAGGGACCAAGGTGCCCACCCCAACCAAACCGTGAGCGCAAAGAAATTGCCTCGTCTCACCGAGTTGCCTGGTGAGCGACTTATCAAGTGGCTGGTGTGGTGCTTGATTGCACTCTCGCTGGCATTCGGAGCCATTTTGACGACGGCGCATGTGTTGGCCCGAACAACGGACATGCCCAGTGCGCAAATTCTGGTGGCACGGCTGTATACAGATGACCTTTGGTGGCACCCGACCGACAGGATTTTTGCCAAGCAACTACTCCACAAGGCCATTGCTGCAGGTGACATCAAGGCCCAGTATCGCCTGGCACGCGATTACGAAAACGAAAAGAACTACGCGCAAGCTTTTCCATTGCATGAGGACCTGGCTTTGAAGGGATGGACTGATTCCCAGACGCGGCTGGGCATGCTGTACATGGAGGGGCATGGTGTCAGCCAAAACACCGATGTAGCCACCCTCTGGCTCAAAAAGGCCGCAGCACAAGGAGATGCAAGTGCGCATCTTCTGCTTGGCGTCATCTATTTTGGGGAATTACCCAACTCGCCCCAGGACATTGTCCAAGCAGCGCAATGGATTCACTCATCCGCTCAACTGGGCAATGGGCGAGCCCAGGATACCTTGGCCCGCCTCTATACAACGGGAAAAGGGGTGCCCGAAAACCTGGACATAGCGATGCAATGGGCGAACAGCAGTTTGGACGCAGGCTATGGCCCGGCGAGCGAAACCATTCAATTAATTCAATCACTCAAAAAAGAAAAAGGAAAAAGAAATGGAAGCTAGTCCAGGACAAAAGAAGGCCACTGGTGAAACCTTAGTGGATCTAGGGAATCTTTATCAAGACGTCAAAAAAGATGACCAGGGTGGCTTTGTCAGCGACTTCATGAGTTTCGTCAAGCACCTTGGAAAGGTGCTCAAGACTCCATTTGTTTTCTCTGCACCTCCTTCTGAGGTCGCTGAGGTCGCCAAAAAAGTGAACGAACGACTCTATGGGAAAGACGGGCTTGGAGGCATCCTGGACGATCCAGCCAATGCCGATGTATTGGGGAAAAGGCCTCCAATCATCGGCCCTTTGCAAACCCAGTTCGGCCAAGCTGAGCAGACCCGTAGCCCCCTCATCCTTGATCTCGATGGATTGAACGGTGCGGATACCCTGGACAAAACAGCCGGCATCCACTTTGACCACGACGGCAACAAGTTTGCCGAACAAACCGGCTGGGTAGGCCAGAATGACGGCCTGCTGGTCTGGGATAAAAACGGCAACGGCCAGATCGACAACGGCACCGAGCTGTTTGGCAATAACACGGTTCTCAATAACGGCGGCAAAGCTGCCAACGGTTTTGCCGCGCTGGCCGAACTGGATGCCAACAAGGATGGCAAGGTCGATGCAAGCGATGCTGCCTCCAGCCAGCTGCGTGTCTTTAGAGATGCGAACAGCAATGGCGTGGTCGATGCCGGCGAATTGCTGAGCCTCGCCGAAGCCGGAGTACAAAGCCTCAACACCGGCTACACGAGCCAGGCCGTGACCGATGCCAACGGCAACCAGCACCTGCAGACTGGGAGTTTCACCACCACTACTGGGCAAAGCCGAGTCATGGACGACGTCTGGTTTGCCGTGGACACGGCCCGCACCATCGATACCGAGCTGGTAGCCGTCAACGACGCCATTGCAGCTCTACCGGATATCGAGGGTTTTGGTAATGTGCACAGCCTGCACCAGGCGATGGCGCGTGACGCCAGCGGCAAGCTGCAGGCCCTGGTGCAGCAATATGCCGGCACCGGCGATCCAGCTATGCGTGCAAGCCTGCTTAACGACATCATTTACCGCTGGGCCGGCGTGCAGGACATAGACCCGGCCAGCCGCGCCGCCACGCAGATTTATGGCAATGTCATTGGCGACGCGCGCAAACTGGCCACGCTGGAGACCTTTCTGGGTGAGAGTTACCTGGGCACCTGGTGCTGGGGCGCAAGGGATCCCAATCCGCATGGCCAGGCCGCGCCTATCCTGCTCAATGCATACGACCAATTGGCCCAATGGGTCGGCAACCAGTTACTGGCGCAGACTTTGTTCAGGCCGCTCTATGAAAGCATAGGCCTGCGCTTTACCCCGGACAACCAAAGCCTTGAATGGGACGTCAGTGCCGTGGTGGCGACGCTGAGGGCCCAATACGACGCCAACGCGGCGCAGGGCCTGGCCATGTTCATCAGCTTCGCCACCAACCTTAAAACCATGGAGGAGGCCGGAACACAAATTTTGGCCAAGCTGCGGCAGCAGGGCAATGTTCAAGGCCAGGGATTTGATTTGTATCTTGCCGTCCTAGGCGACAACCTACTCACAGGCACGGCGGGCGCGGACACGCTGAGTGCCAGAGCCGAAGTGGACAACCTCTTCAGTGCCGGGAAAGGCGCCGACACTCTCAATGGCGGCAGTGGCGCCGACACATTTATTTGGGCAAAGGGTGATGGCAACGACATCATCTCGGAGGTGGGTGGTACGAGCACCGTGGTAGATACCCTGAATCTCCTGGATGTCAATGCCTCGGAAGCACGACTTAGCCGCGATGCGACCAACCTGTACGTCACCATAGGCGCCGAACAGATCAAGGTTGCCGACCATTTCGGCAATGCATCCACAGTCCTGGAGCAGATCCAGTTCAGCGATGGCCGTACTTGGGGAAAGACGGAACTGGAAGCCGCACCGCTCTTGTATCTTGGCACCACCAGCGATGACGCGCTGACAGGAACCTCCCAATCAGATGCATTCGAAGGCGGCAAAGGCGCGGACACGCTCTGGGGCGGGGCCGGCGGCGATTCCTACGCTTGGGCCAAGGGTGACGGCAACGACGTCATTTCAGACTACGACAGCCTGGCCAGTAAAAATGTTGATACGTTGAAGCTTGCCGACGTGGCGCGTGAAGACGTCCAGCTCAGCCGTGACCCGGCCCACCTGTACGTCACCATTCTGTCAGCGGGCGAGAAGATTCAGGTCTTTGACCATTTCGGCGGCAATGGTGCAGGCCTGGAGCGCATTGAATTCTCCAGTGGCAACCCGCCGCTGCTGCTGGCCGACCTGAATGCTGCACCCTATCGCGGCACCACGGGCAAAGACACCCTGTCGGGAACAGTGGCGGCTGAGACTTTCATTGGCGGCAAGGGAGTTGACACGCTCTGGGGCGGGGCCGGCAGCGATTCATACGTGTGGGTTAAGGGTGACGGCAACGACGTTATTTCGGATTACGACAGCCTGACGAGCAAGAACATTGACACGCTCAAGCTTGTCGATGTGGCACGTGAAGACGTTCTGCTCAGCCGCGATACGGCTCATCTGTACGTCACCATCGTCTCAACTGGCGAGAAGATTCAGGTCTTTGATCACTTCACCGGCAATGGCGCTGGCCTGGAGCGCATTGAATTTTCCAGTGGCAACCCGCTGCTGCTGGCCGATCTGAACGCCGCAGCCTATCGCGGCACCGCAGGCAAAGACACCCTGTCGGGAACAGCGGCGGCTGAGACTTTCATTGGCGGCAAGGGAGTTGACACGCTCTGGGGCGGGGCCGGCAGCGATTCATACGTGTGGATCAAGGGTGACGGCAACGACATCATTTCGGACTACGACAGTGTGGCCAGCAAAAACATTGATACGCTCAAGCTTGCCGATGTGCTGCGTGAAGACGTCCAGCTCAGCCGCGACACAGCACATCTGTACGTCACCATCGTGTCTACCGGTGAGAAGATTCAGGTCTTCGACCACTTCACCGGCAATGGCGCCGGCCTGGAGCGCATCGAATTCCCAAGCGGCAACCCACTGCTGCTGGCTGACCTGAACGCCGCAGCCTATCGCGGCACCGCAGGCAAAGACACTTTGTCGGGAACATCTGCAGCTGAGACCTTTGTTGGCGGTAAGGGAATAGACCTGCTCTGGGGCGGGGCTGGCGGTGATTCATACGTGTGGGTTAAGGGTGACGGCAATGACATCATTTCAGACTACGACAGTGTGGCGAGCAAAAACATTGATACGCTGAAGCTTATCGATGTGGCACGTGAAGACGTCCAGCTCAGCCGCGATACGGCTCATCTGTACGTCACCATCGTCTCAACTGGCGAGAAGATTCAGGTCTTTGACCATTTCAGTGGCAATGGCGCCGGCCTGGAGCGCATTGAATTCTCCAGTGGCAACCCGCTGCTGCTGGCCGACCTGAATGCTGCGGTTTTTCGTGGCACGGGCGGTGCCGACACGATCACGGGTACCAACGGCAACGACGTGCTCGACGGCCAGGCCGGCAATGACGTTCTGGCCGGTGGTGTGGGCAGCGACGTTTACCAAATGGGCCGAGGCTATGGGACCGACACCATCCAGGAAAACGATGCGAAGGCCGGCAACACCGACGTGCTCCAGTTCATGGCCGGCATCAACGCCGACCAGCTGTGGTTTCGCAAGGCAAGCAACAACCTGGAGGTCAGCGTCATCGGCACGGCGGACAAGGCTGTGGTGAAGGACTGGTACCTGGGCAACCAGTGCCACGTGGAGCAGATCAAGTCGGGCGATGGCAAGCTGCTGCTGGATACGCAGGTGCAGAAGCTGGTCCAAGCCATGGCTGCCTTCACGCCGCCGGCCATGGGGCAGACGAGCTTGACGGCCGCACAGCAGACGGCGCTGGCGCCTGTGCTGGCCGCCAGCTGGCATTGAGTTCGCTAGGCAGGAA
>Ga0102587_1001141_pt1 | contig 21329 bp, 18 predicted proteins | sample AraplaF_Col_mTSA_FD_76853 | JGI IMG/M metagenome (GOLD analysis project Ga0102587, IMG submission 76853) | Arabidopsis root microbial communities from the University of North Carolina, USA - plate scrape MF_Col_mTSA (SPADES assembly) (version 2) | ecosystem: Host-associated > Plants > Roots >... | reverse complement strand
CCTGTGCCGCTGCCCGGCCCCATCCCCTTCCCGCAGCCGGGACCCGTTCCGCTCCCGCCGGACCACGACTGGTGGCACTGCTGGCGCAACACGGCCATCAGCGGTCGCTACGAAGGAAACCAGGCCGGGGCCGCGCTGATCGGCCGGTCCCTGGACCTCCGACTGGACATCGACCGGCGGACCAACGTCGAATCCCCGGTCCTGAACAAGGTCAGCGGCGACATCTACACCAAGCGATTCGTCCGGATCGGCGGCCGTTTCCAGCTGGTCACCACCTATCTGGAGTCCTGGATCGTGGACAATCCCGTGGTCACGTGGACCCGGTGCCGGGTACGGATCAGTGGCACCGTCCGGTACTGGCAGGGCGTGCACCCGCCCACCACCGTGGACATTTCCGTGGGCTGGTTCTTCGGCGCCATCCAGCCAGCCAACGTTGTCTTCACGGTCGGCGGCGCCGCGGAGGCCGCGTACACCTGCGCGTACAAGTCTGACTGCTTCCGCGACGTGAACCTCGAAGTCGACTTCTGCAGCTCGGTGGACATCGCTCCACAGGAGCCGTCCTACAACACCCACAGCCACAACAACCGGCCCGCGGACCTCGCCGAACGCACCTTGGACATCGCCACCAGCTACAAGGACGCCGGCGTGGCAGTCACCATCGACCCGGCCCACACCGTGATTGACGACAGCGCTCCGGCCTTCGTGTCCTGGAACGTCGGCGAACTCCACGACGCCATGGAGACCTCCTTCAGCCGCTTCAACTCCGGCTGGCCGGCCTGGAACCTCTGGGGGATGCAGGCCGGATTGTTCGACACCGCCGGCGTGGGCGGCATCATGTTCGACGCCGCGGCGGGCTTCGGCGGAGCAGGCCGCGGACCCGACCGGCAAGGCTTCGCCGTGTTCCGCAACCATTCCTGGTTCACCAACCTGGTGGCGGGAACCCCGGCCAACCAAGACCAGGCGTGGGCGCAGCGCCACTACCTCTACACCTGGGTGCACGAGGCCGGGCATGCCTTCAACTTCCTGCATTCGTGGGACAAGGCCCGTCCGGATTCGCTGTCCTGGATGAACTACGACTGGCGCTACGACCAGCGCAATGGGGCGGACCAGTTCTGGGCAAACTTCCGCTTCCGTTTCGACGACGACGAGCTCCTGCACATGCGCCACGGCGACCGCGCCTCGGTGATCATGGGCGGGGACCCGTGGGCCTCGGGCGGGCACCTGGAATCCCCGGCCGGCGCCATGACGGTTTCCGGCCCGGGCAGCGATGTGGAATTCACCGTGACCGGCAAGAACCACTTCGATTTCATGGAGCCGGTGGCCTTGGAGTTCCGGCTCCGGAACACCAGCGATGCGCCGTTGGTGCTGGACCGGCGTTTGGATCCGCGCTACGGGAACACCACCGTGTACGTCCAGAAGCCCAACGGCACCACGGTGCTGCACGAATCGGTGGTCTGCTACTACGGCATCCCCGAGCCCGTGACCCTCGGCCCGGCGGCCGGAGCCGGGGGCAAGGAGGGCGAAGACCGCTTCAGCGAACTGGTCCAGCTGGCGTACAGCACCGGCGGCTTCGTGTTCGACGAACCTGGCCAGTATCTGGTCCGCGTCGTCTACAGCAGCGAAGGCGTGTTGCAGGCCTCCAACACCTTCCCGCTGCGGATCGGCTTCCCGGTCACCAAGGAAGAAGACCGCTTCGCGCCGGACTTCTTCAACCGCGAAGTCGGGCTCACCCTCGCCTTCGAGGGCTCGATGTCGCCCTACCTGAGCAAGGGGCTGGACGCCCTCACGGAGGCAGCCGAGCGCTTCACGGGCGAGCCCTTGGGCGTCAAGGCTGCCACCGCCGTCGCGCAGTCCGTGGGCGACGACTTCTACCGCCGCGAGGAAACCACCATGGTCAAGAGCCACAGCGCGGACCCGCAACGGGCCTTGGCCCTTACCGAGCCCGGGCTGGAGAAGTACCAGGCGGCGGCGACGCCGTCGGGCAACCTCGCGTACCGGAACCTGGTCCAGTTCCGCACCGGGCTGCACCTGGCCGCCGACAACGCTGCGGCCGCCAACGCCGAAGTGGAAACCCTGGCGAAGGACCTCAGCCAACGTGGTGCCAACCCGAGCGTGGTGGCGGAAGTCCGGGAGCTGATGCCCGTCGCAGGGGAAAAGAAGGCGGCTCCCAAGACCCGCCGCACCCCGCGCAAGTAGGGCACCTCTCCACATAGCGCGGAGGTCCCTTCCCAACACTCGCAAGCTCGCGTCGGGACCCTCGGGACGACGCTTGCGTCGGCGGCACCCGCCTTTTTCCGGAAGGTCACCGGAAGGTGGGTGCCGCCGTCGTGCTGTGTAAGACCGTCGTGCTATCTTGTCAGCCCCCGCTGATAGCTTGAACTCATCAGCTCAACGGCCTTTTGGGGGCGCAATGTTCTTTCTCGACGCGGAGACAGCCGGCCAGCCCCGGGACCTGGTCTTTTCGGCCAGCGACCTCGTGGTGGCTGCCACCTGCGAGTACCAGGTCCTGCGGAAGCTCGACGAGAAACTCGGGCGGACCGCCCCGGCGGATTTCCCGAAGGACCCCATGCTGGAGCGCGCCGCGACGCTGGGCGACATCCACGAGCACAAGGTCCTGGACGGTTTCGTCGCGGAATTCGGCACCTGGAATCCGGTGACCGGACGGGGCGTGTACGACGTCGTTCCCGCCGAGGCGATGGACCGCGCCACCCTGCGCGCCAAGCATGAGGAATCGATCGGCGCACTGCGGTCCGGGGCGGACATCGTGTTCCAGGCGGCGTTCTTCGACGGCATCTTCCACGGCCGTTCCGACTTCCTGGTGAAGCGCGGCGAGGGCAGCTACGCGGTGTTCGACACCAAGCTGGCCCGGCATGCCAAGGTCACCGCGTTGCTGCAGCTCGCCGCCTACGCCGACCAGCTCCTCAAGGCCGGCATCACCCCGGACCCCACCGTCACGCTGGTGCTCGGCAATGCGATTCACAGCGACCACGTCCTGGCCGACATTCTCCCGGTGTTCCGGGAACGCCGCGAACGCTTCCTCGACATGACGGCGGATCACATCGCAGGCATGGGCGCGGTCGCCTGGGGCGATCCGCGCTATTCGGCCTGCGGCCGCTGCGACTACTGCGCCGAACAGGTCCTGCTGCACCGCGACTTGCTGATGGTGGCCGGGATGCGGGCGAACCGGCGCAAGAAACTGATCGAGTCCGGGATCACCACCATCGACCAGTTGGCGGCCGCGCCCGCGGGTGGCGATGCCACGTTCCAGCGGCTCCGGGAACAGGCCCGGCTGCAGACCGGAACGGGCGTCCCGGACGGCACCGTCCCTTACACGGACAAGAAGGGCGAGGCGAAGGCCGTCGGGTACGCGGTCCTCCCCGACAACACCCTGGGCCGCATCCCGGCACCGGATCCGGGCGACATCTTCTTCGACTTCGAGGGCGACCCGCTGTGGCAGGACCCGGCCGGCGTGTGGGGGCTGGAGTACTTGTTCGGCGTGGTCGAAAATCCGGCGGAGCCCGGAGGGGAACCCATGTTCCGGCCGTTCTGGGCGCACTCCCGGGCCGAGGAGGGCAAGGCCTTCCGGAACTTCCTGGACTACGTTGCCCAACGCCGCGCCACGTATCCCGGCATGCACATCTACCATTACGCGTCGTATGAGAAAACGGCGCTGCGGAATCTCTCGTTGAGCCATGTGATGGGCGAAGCCGAGGTGGACGACCTCCTGCGCGAAGGCGTGTTGGTGGACCTTTACGACACCGTGCGCCATAGCCTGCGGATCTCCGAAAACTCCTACAGCATCAAGAAGCTCGAGCCCCTCTACATGGGCAAACACTTGCGGTCCGGGGACGTCACCGACGCCGGAGCCTCCGTGGTTGCGTACGCCAACTACTGCACGGCCCGGGACACCGGCCAAGCGGACGAGGCCGCGGCGATCCTGGCCAGCATCTCCGACTACAACGAATACGACTGCCTCTCCACCTTGGAACTGCGCAACTGGCTGCTCGGCCTGGCCGCGGAACGGGGCATCGACGTCGGGGCAACGGCGCCGGAGTCCGGTGGCGAGGCCGCGCCGGAAACGGCCGGGTACGAAGCCGCTCCCGAAGAAGCAGCGCTGCTTGAATACCTCGCCACGCTGCCCGAGGAAGAACTCGAAAGCGACGATGCCCGGGCCATTGCCCTGGTCGCTGCCGCGGTCGGCTACCACCGGCGCGAGGACAAACAGTATTGGTGGGGCCACTTCGACCGCCTGGACAAGCCCGTCTCCGAATGGGAAGACACCCGCGATGTCTTCGTCGCCGAGAACACCGAGGTCCTTCAGGACTGGGCCAAACCCGGGCCCCGGAAGAACCCCGTCCGCACGCTCCGGCTGACGGGTCGGGCTGCCGAGGGCTCGGACTTTTCACCGGGCCGGACATTCTTCAGGATGTACGGGCCGCCCTTACCGGACTGCTTGCAGGACAAGGACGACGCCTCGGGCCTCCAGTCGGTCCTGGGCCGGTCCGGATGGTCGGGTACCGAGGTGGTCGACGGCGGCACCCCCGAGACAGTTGGGGCCGACGGCCGGGATACCGTGGTCATCGCCGAAAGGCTGCCACGCGGTGCCACCGAGTTCGCGGCACTGCCCATGGCCCTGACGCCGGACCGGCCCATTCCCACGGACGGGCAAAAGGCCGCGCTGGCGCAGCTGGCCACCGACCTCCGGGCCTCGCTTCCCGCATGGCCGCACGACCCCGCACTGGACCTGCTGCGCCGCCGTCCGCCCCGGCTCAAAGAACATGATGCGCTGCCCCCGGTCGGGGACGGCCCGGACGGCTACATCGATGCGATCACAGCCGCCGTGCTGGATCTCGACCGGTCCTGCCTTGCCGTGCAGGGTCCCCCGGGAACAGGAAAGACCCATGTCGGCTCCCATGTGGTCGCCCGGCTGGTGGCAGCCGGTTGGAAGATCGGGGTCGTCGCCCAATCGCACGCCGTAGTGGAGCATATGCTGTGCGCGGCAGTGGAGAAGGCAGGCGTCGATCCGCGACGGGTGGCCAAGGAAGTCAAGCACGACGATCCGCTGCCGTGGCACCACCGTGGAAAGTCCGACGTCGAGCGCCTCCTCTCCGGAGCCGGCGGGGCCCTCATCGGCGGTACCGCGTGGACTATGACCGGCAACGGGGTGCCGCCGGGGTCGCTGGACCTGCTGGTCATCGATGAGGCCGGTCAGTTCTCGCTGGCCAACACCATGGCGGTCAGCCGCGCCGCGCAACGGCTCCTTCTCTTGGGCGACCCCCAGCAGCTTCCCCAGGTCACGCAGGGGAAGCATCCGGAGCCAGTGGACGAATCGGCCCTCGGCTGGCTCTCTGATGGCCACCACACCCTGCCACCCGAACTGGGATATTTCCTTGCCACGTCCTGGCGGATGCACCCCGAACTGTGCGCGGCGGTGTCCGAGCTGTCCTACGACGGCAGGCTCCGTGCTGCTCCCCCGGCATCGGCCCGGCATCTTGAGGGCTTCCCGCCCGGGATCGAGTGCGTCTATGTGCCGCACCGCGGGAATTCGACGTCGTCGCCCGAGGAAGCCGCGGAGGTGGTCCGGCAGGTCCAGGCCCACCTCGGCCTGCGCTGGAGTGATCCTGGGGAGGGACCCGGAAGCCGGCCCCTCGCGGAGCAGGACGTCCTGGTGGTCGCCGCCTACAACGCCCAGGTGCAGCTGATCCGGAACGAACTGCGGACTGCCGGGTTGGGCAAGGTGCGGGTGGGGACCGTGGACAAGTTCCAAGGCCAGGAGGCACCGGTGGTCATCGTGTCGATGGCGGCATCGGCGGCCGGCGAGGTTCCGCGCGGCATGGAGTTCCTGCTCTCCCGGAACCGGATCAACGTGGCGGTTTCGCGCGGCCAGTGGCGGGCCGTCGTCGTCCGCTCACCCGCACTGAGCAACTACCTGCCCGTCCACCCGGAGGGCCTTGAGCAGCTGGGCGGGTTCATCGGACTCTGTCAGAGAGCAGGCGGCCGGCGAGCGGATGGTCAACGGGTGGGAACCACCTGACCCACGAGCGAACCCGCCCCAAGAAGCTCACTGCGCCATGAGCCGGGCGGTCATTGGCACCACCACCGAGCGCGGCATGATGCGGGCAAGCACGGCGCCCACTCGGTTGACCCCGCCCGAGACGACGGCCGCGGGAGTGCGGCGGGCATCGAGGGCGCGCATGGCCGTCGCGACCACCTGCCCGGCGCTCTGCAGCCTGCCGACCGCTGCGGATTCGGTGCCGACGACGTCGAAGAACTCAGTGCGGGTGGCACCCGGGCAGAGCGCGGTGACCCGCAGCCCGGAATCGCGCGTCTCGAAGGCGACCGCCTCAGTGAAGCTCAGCACGAAGGCCTTCGTCGCACCGTAAACCGCCATGAGCGGCAGGGGCTGGAACGCGGCAGTGCTCGCGACATTCACAAGCACGCCGCGGCCGGACGCCGTCATTTCGGGCAGGAAGGCCCGCGTCAGCGACACCACTGCGGCGACGTTGAGCCTCACCTGTTCGTCGAGCCGGTCTGCATCCGCGTCGACGAGTCCGCCGTGCATGCCATACCCGGCGTTATTGATGAGCGAGTCGACTGTGAGCCCCAGGTCACGAACGGCGGCAACCAGGGTGGCGGTGGCAGCCGGCGCGGTGAGGTCGAGGGCGACCGTGTGCACGTCGACGCCGTGGGTCGACCTGATCTCGTCGGCCAGTTCGGTGAGGCGGTGTTCGCGGCGGGCCACGAGCACGAGGGATGCGCCCTTGGCGGCGAGCACTCGGGCGAACTCGGCCCCAAGGCCAGAGCTTGCGCCGGTAATGAGGGCGGTTGTGCCGGTGTGAATGCGAGACATAGGAGCTCCGATCGATAAATGTTGGCAATGACAACATCATGCCCGCACCCCTCAATGTTGTCAATGCCTACTTTCGTCCTTAGACTCGAGGCATGCCCACTTCGACTTATCACCGCGAGAACCTCCGCGCCACGCTGCTCGAGCTCGCTGAGGCGACGGTGCGCAGCTCGGGTGTGGAGTCGCTCTCGTTGCGGCAGCTAGCGCGCGACGCCGGCGTAAGCCACGCCGCACCTGCACGGCATTTCCGTGACCGGCAGACGCTGCTCGACGCCTTGGCTTTGGATGGTTTCGAGCGGCTGAACGCAATGATGTCCGATGCCGCGGGAGCCGATGGCTCATTCGAGGACCGCTTCCGTGCGCTCGCGACTGCCTACGTCGGCTTCGCCGTCGAGAACGCGGCCCTTCTCGGGCTCATGTACAGCGCGAAGCATGCCGAAGGAGCGAGCGAGTCGCTCATCGCCGCAGGCCAGCGGAGCATGGATTTGGCAGTCTCCCTCGTCGCGGCGGCACAGGCGGCCGCGCAGGTGACGCCCGGCGACTCCGGCCGCATCGCGCTCGTCGTGTTCGCCAGCGTGCACGGCGTCGCATCGCTCGCGACGGATGACCTGCTCGACGGCATGAGCGTGGAAGACGCGACCGAGGCAACCGTGGAGCTGCTCTTGCGGGCGATCACTGTGAGCCCGCGCTGAGCGGCCGCGCGAGGCTCGCATACTGGCAAGGCGATTAAACGCCCGACGGCGGCACCCCCCTTCAGTGAACTGGTCCCCGAAAGTTGGACTGGCTAAGTTGGATCCTAAGCCGCGAGGGCCTGGGCCCGGTATTGCACCGGGCTCAGGCCCTTGAGCTTTGTGGAGATCCGTTTGGTGTTGTACCAGTGGATGTAGTCGTTCAACGCGGTTTCTAGTGCGTCGATGTTCAGGAACCTGACGTGGTGGAAGAGCTCTTCCTTGAGGTGGCCGAAGAAGTTTTCCATCACGGCGTTGTCGTGGCAGTTGCCCTTGCGGGACATGGACTGGACGGCGCCGGTGTCCTCCAGGAGAGCACGCCATGAGATGTGCTGGTATTGGAAGCCTTGGTCCGAGTGCACGAGTGGGGCCTGGCCGGGTTGAAGGCATCCGAGGGCTTCGCGCAGCGAAGTGTTGGTCAGTTCCAGGTTCGGAGACGTGCTGATTGAATGGGCGATGATTTGACGGTCGAAGAGGTCCATGACCGGTGAGAGATACAGTTTGCGGTCCCCGACGCTGAACTCGGTCACGTCCGTGACCCACTTCTGGTTCGGGGTATCGGCGTTGAACTGGCGGTTCAGCAAGTTCGGGGCAATCGTGCCCTGGTCGCCTTGGTAGGAGTTGTAGCGCTTCCTCCGCCTGACCTTGCAGACCAGCCCCAACAAACGCATCAGCTTCATCACGGTCTTCTTCGCAACAGTCCAACCCTGTTTGAGCAGTTCGGTGTGGATGCGCCGGTGCCCGTAGCGGCCATGATTCTCCTTGAAAATCTCCGTGACCGCGGTCTTGAGTTCCTTCTGCGGGTCAGGAGCCTGAAAACGGGCCTGGTGATAGAAGAACGTGGACCGGGCAAGACCTGAGATCTGCAGCAGCATCGGCAAGGGAAAGTCAGCCTTGAGAGCGATAAGAGCCTGGACCCTCACCGTTGTTCTTGATCTCTCAAGGCCCGCAGTTTTCCCAGGTAGGCCACTTCGGCCCGCAAGCGTTCGTTCTCCCGGCGTAACCGTTCCAGCTCGGACAGCTCCGCACCCGGCGGGTCATCGGATTTCCGGGGCCGGCCCTTGGGCCTTGGACGCAGCGCATCCTCACCCTCGCTACGGTAGGCACGCACCCATTTTTCCAGCAGGCGGGGTGAAGACAGCCCGGCCTCCACGGCTAGAACCGGTATGCTCTCGCCGGCGAGGGAACGTTGGACCAAATCGAGTTTCAACTCGAAGGAGTATGACTGCTTTGCCGTTTTGGTCACCAGAGCTCCTCGACCATGGATCTTCCACCGCCGATACAGACGTCGGACCGGCTCATGGGGCACGCCAAGCAACCTGGCGGTCGATTTAGCCGCGCTGCCCTTCTCAAACCACGCTACAGCGGCCGCGCGCTGATCCTCTGACAACAAACTGCTCGCATACATAAAACTGCTCCCCGGAAGTCGGAACTGAATTTCTCAGTCCAACTTTCGGGGAGCAGTTCAGGGCACGGTCGGTCCACGCGCCGCCGAGCCACGGTTCTCCGGACCCGACAACCACCATCGAGGCCTTCCGGGACAGCTTCCGCAGCACGGCCCCCGTGCTCCCGGAGAGCTGTTGGGTATCCAGCTCGACCGATGGCTCCGCCTCAGTCGCCCGGGCTTTCGCCTTCTCGAGGAGTTCCACGCCGATCTTCTTGATCACGTCGATGAACGAGTAGCTTTCGTAGGACCAGCGGTCATCCAGCGCATGGACCAGCAGCACTGGCAGCTTCAATGCCGCCGCCCGGTGCATCGCCCAGGTAACGGCCGCCTGGCTGGCTTCGGAATCGTTGACGCCGACGACGATCGGATTCTTCATGGTGTTTCCTGTTCCCCGACTTCCCTGACTCCCCGACGTCCCTGACCACGGGGTGTCCCGCTGTTGCAGGACACCCCGCACCTTTCAGTGGGCGGTTGTCACGTGGTGGTGACGGTATTCTTCGGTGCTCGGCTTGATCGCAAGTGCGGTGACGATCAGGGCGACGGCGCCGGGAATCCAGGCACTCCACGCAACTCCGGCCGCGGAGGCGAAGCCTCCCAGCCACGGTGCAAACAGCAGCACGATGGCGATCACAGCCTGCGCCCACTCTGCGGCCGGCAGTCCCGGCCAGGCGAGGTTGGTGGCACCGGCCAGGACCAGCAGCGCACCCAAAATGATCAGGAACGCCATCGACGGTCCGGACTGCGTGGTCCACAGTGGGGACAGCGCCGCGTAGGCGCCGGCAGCAATGACTGTCCAGTCCTGCCAGCGTGTCCATTTCTTCATGGGATTCAGACTCCTTCTGTTCTGTTGGGTACCCGCCGGGGTCATTCCGTGGCGGGGTCGGCATTCCTTCCGGTTATCCCCCAGGGACCACAAGGACGGGCAATCATTACGGGCAACCGGCATGGGCGGCTCCCCTTCTACTCCCAGCGTGGCAGGAAAAGCACGCCGGAACAGTGCCAAAGGTCACGGGTGCAAGGTAGGTCCTTCGGCCCTTGTGAGGACTCTCCGCAGCGGGGAAGAATGGCAAAGCCGGAGGGGAAAATCCGGCTCAAGGCAGCAGGTGCTGCGCCGGGACAGGAGAACCATGGACAGTCAGCCACGTACGATGCGGGAGCCCGGCGAAGCGATCCGTGTGTTTATCCTCGACGACCACGAGCTGGTCCGCCGGGGCCTCCAGGAGCTCCTCGAGGGCGAGGGGTTCGTGGTGGTCGGGATGTCTGGTTCCGCCGAGGAAGCAGCCCGCCGTATCCCGGCGCTGCGCCCGGATGTTTCAGTCCTTGATGCGCGGCTGCCCGATGGCACCGGCATCGAGGTATGCCGGGATGTGCGCTCGGTGGATCCTTCCCTGGTGTGCCTCATCCTGACAAGCTACGACGACGAACAGGCCCTCCGCGGCGCCGTCCTGGCCGGGGCGGCCGGCTATGTCCTGAAGGAGATCGGCGGCACCGACCTGCTCGGTGCACTGCGCCGGGCGGCCCGGGGCGAATCGCTGTTCGACGCGGCGGTGAAGGCCAGGATCGTCGAAGGCCTCACCGAACCGCAGCGAGTGGATCCGCTGGTGGCCGCCCTGACGCCGCAGGAGCGCCGGGTGCTCGAACTTGTGGGGCAGGGCCTCACCAACCGCCAGATCGGAGAGCACATGGTCCTGGCCGAAAAGACGGTGAAGAACTACGTGTCATCGATGTTGGCCAAGCTCGGCTTCGAGCGGCGCACTCAGGCCGCGGTGTTCATCGCCCACGGGACCGCGGGCGGTTCGGGCGGGAGCCGCTAGGGCGCCTTCCGGGTTCACGGAACGGGGACGGACCATTCGATGAGGGTTCCCGACTCCGGCGTCCCGCTCACCGTGAAGGTGCCGTGGAGTTCGCGTGCCCGCCGCTCCATGTTGGCCAGGCCGTTTCCCCGCACGGGATCGCTGAAACCACAGCCGTCGTCCTGCACGGCCAGGCGCAGCCGGCCGTTGTCGGCAGAGACCGAAACGCTGATCGACCCTGCCCCGGAATGCCGCACGGCGTTGCTCAGCGCCTCCGAAATGACGGCCATCAGGTTCACCACGGTGTCGTCGTCTAGCACTGCATCCACGGCGCCCGTCAGGGCAAGGCGCGGCGCAAACGTGAGGGAACCCGTCGCGGCCCGGACAGCCTGCAGGATGCGGCTGCTCAGGAGTTCGCGTTCCCCCGATCCGGCGCGCAGCGAGTAGATGGTGTCGCGCAGCTCGCGGATCGTCTCATCGAGTTCGGCGGTCACCGCATCGATCCTCGACAGGGCGGCTCCGTCCGCAGTGAATCGGCGGAGGCTCTGGATGCTCAGCCCCGCAGCGAACAGACGTTGGATGACGACGTCGTGCAGGTCCCGCGCGATCCTGTCCCTGTCGGTGAAAAGGACGAGTTGCTCCCGCAGCCGGTGGACCCGGTCGAGTTCAAGGGCCAGGACAACGTGCGAACCGAAGACGGCGCCCATCTCCACGTCCGTCGTCGGGAACTGCCCCGTGCCCCGCTCCCGCACCAGGACCAGCAGCCCGTGATGGGCGCCGTGGGCGCTGAGGTCGATGGCGAGGAGCTTGCCCAGGTCCAGGGCGTCCGCCGCCTCACCGAGCACCGTCCGTGCCTCGTCCACCACTGCGGGCGGGCCGCCGTCCGCCACGCCCCGGACGGCGTCGCTGTCCAGGGCCAGCAGCTGGCCGGAGAAGTGCCCGGACCGCTCCCCCGAGGCGCCCATGACCTTGTAGGATCCGGTCCCCTCGACGGGGATGAGGATCAGGGAAAGGAGGGCGCCGGATTCCCGCAGGGCACGGTCGGCGATCAGGTCCAGGCCCCAGTCGCCCTCCGCCAGGGAGCGGCCACGCCCCAAGGGGTACTCGCGTTCCAGGACCTGCCCGCGTTCAAGTGTGGTGCCGCCGCCGAGCATCCGCCCGGTCACGTCCATGCAGGCTTCCAGCCAGGAGGCCCGGCGCCGCGCGTCTTCGTAGAGCCGGGCGTTCTCGATCGCGACGCCGGCCGCTGCGGCGAGCGCGACAGCGAGGTCTTCGTCTTCCGGGGTGAAGTCCTGGCCGTCCTCCTTTTCGGTGAGGTACAGGTTGCCGAAGACGACGTCGCGGACACGGACCGGGACGCCCAGGAACGACTTCATCGGCGGGTGGTGGGCCGGGAAACCGTAGGACTTCGGGGGTTCCCGCAAATCGTGCAGCCGCAGCGGCGCCGGTTCGTTGATCAACAGGCCGAGCACCCCGTGTCCGGTGGGGCGCGGGCCGATCTTGCGGGAAAGCTCATCGTCGATGCCGACCGTGACGAAGTGGCTCAGGGCATTGCCCTCGCCGATCACCCCGAGCGCGCCGTAGCGGGCTTTCACGAGGCGGCACGCGGAGGTTACCACCCTGTCGAGCACGGCCTCCAGGCTGAGGTCTTCGGCGACCGCCACAACCGCTTCCAGGAGCCCGCGCATGTGCTCTTGCGCGTGGAGCAATTCGCCGGCCTTGGCCAGGAAGTCCGTGAGCAGTTCCTCGATCCGGACTCCCGCTGCCGGGGAGTGCTCGGCCCGTTCCGGGTCCGGTTTGGACGTGTTCATCGGCCCCCCTCCATGCGCTCCGTTGCCAGCGTACCCGGCCCCTGTCAGCGCTTCCAGTTTCGCGGAACTGCCCGGACCCTTGTGCCCTGTTGCCCCCGGCAGGCCGGGGCGTACGGCTGGCCCATGACGAGCAAACAACCATCTGGTTCGTGGTGGTGAAGGGTGGAGCAGCCGGCGTGACGTTGATCCAGGAGGTCCTGGACACGGTGGAGCTGCTGCTGTTTCCGTGGCAGGCCGGCCGGAAGGACGCCTTCGTGAGGATTGTCCCGACGACGGTCAGCGGCCGCCGCTTCAAGGTGGCGCCACCGCTGACCTGGTGGACTCCGCTGGACGATGCGGCGCGGGCGGGCATGGAATAGGCGGAAACTGCCATGAGGCCGAAGGGCGCGGTAATCCCCGCACCCTTCGGCCTCATGTCTTTTCGGGCTAGTACCTCTCGGGTTCGTCGCCGAGTTCGAAGTGGCGGCCGTGGATGTGTTCCGGCGTGATCTCCACGTAGGTGTACTTGCGGGTGGGTATCCACGGCTTGAGCGGCAGCTTGTCCAGCTTGTCGATTTCCGCCTGCGACTCGACCACCCGGGCCGTCCCTGTCACTACCACGCTCCAGGCTTCCGTGTCGCTGACTTCGTCGACTTCGAAGGCGACGTTCGCGTTGACGGTGAGTTCAGCCAGTTTCGTTCCTGGGTTTGTCCGCATGAGCAGGACGCCGCCGTCGGCCACATAGTTGATGGGATAGATATCGGGTTTGCCGAGCACCGAGACAGCGAGCCGGCCGTAACCGCAGCGGTTCAACACGCCCCACGACTGCTGCTCGTCCAGGACCGTTCCGGGCCGTTCGTCTGTTTCCATGGTGTTCCTCCTGGCTGTTCGGCGGTGCCCCGCCGGGGGAACGCCGCTGTCGTACGGCCCAGTATTCCGGGGAGCAGCCGCCAGAAACAGGGCCGAAAGTCACGACGCCGGGACACCGGGTGACGGCGTCGGCGGCGCTCCCGTCCGGCGGGACTCCAGGACGAGGCCGCGGCCACGCTTTTGCCCTGGGAGGCCGGGGCAGGAGGCCGGGGCAAAAGAGCAGCTGATCCGCATCGTCCCGACGGACGTGGTCGGACGGCGTTTCATCGTCAACCCAGAGGCTGAGTGAAGCGGCAGTTTCGAAGCTGCCGCTTCACTCAGCCCGGGTGTCGCCCTGCCGTGACAGCATGGCCCTGAGTTCTTCCAGCAGCTTCAGTTGCTGGCTGTTGACCGCCATCAGTCTGTCGATTTCCGACTTCGCGAGAACGTCGGTCTCGTAATCGTGCTGGGCCATTGCGGCCGCGATGGCGTCCTGTCGCTTCGCGGCAATCAGCAAGATCGCCCCTTGCAAGCCTGCCAGCATGGACAGGAAGAGATTCAGCAGGATGAACGGATAAGGATCCCACGCATGCGCTCCCTGCAAAGAGGTGTTGATGGCGGCCCAGGCCGCCATGAACGCGATGAACAGTCCAACGAATGCCCAACTGCCCATGCCGTTCCGGAGCAGGTCCGCCGCACGTTCGCCGCGGGACAGCCCCGCCTTGTGCTGCCCATGCCAATTTCTTTCCCGCTGGCTCATGTCCACAGGGTACGTGCCCTTGGTTCCGGCGGGGAGGGGCCAAGGACCTTCAGTCAAGTGTCTCGAGGGCCGCCACCGGGCGGTCGGCCAGCCGAGGGAGGAGGTCCAGGAGCACCCGTGACTGGAACGCGGCGGTGGCCCTTGTGGTCCTCGTACCAGGACTGCCTGAAGCTTCCGACGGGTCCGCGGGAGAAGCGCCGCAGGACCCGGTGCCCGACGCCGCTTGTTAGGGCACACTGGTGCCGTGAGCGGAATCCGGTGGGTGCTGCACGTAGATCTCGACCAGTTCATCGCTGCCGTCGAAGTGCTGCGGCGGCCGGAGCTTGCGGGCAAGCCGATCATCGTGGGCGGCCGTGGCGACCCCACGGAACGAGCCGTGGTGTCCACCGCATCCTACGAAGCCAGGGCGTACGGCGTGGGGTCCGGAATGCCGTTGCGGGTCGCCGCTCGCAAAGTGCCGGACGCCGTGATCCTGCCCGTTGACTTTGAAGCCTATTTAGCGGCTTCCGAGACGGTGATGGCCACCCTGCGTGCGCAACCGGGCGCCACGGTGCAGGTCCTCGGGTGGGACGAGGCCTTTTTGGGGATCGAATCCGCGGACCCGGAGGCCTACGCCCGGCAGGTGCAGGCCGCCGTCCTTGAGCGCACGCAGCTGCATTGCAGCGTCGGCATCGGCGACACACTAGTCAGGGCCAAGGTGGCCACCGGCTTCGGCAAACCGGCCGGAATCTTCCGCCTGACCGCCGCGAACTGGCTCGACGTGATGGGCGGCCGGTCCACCAAGGAACTGTGGGGTGTCGGATCCAGGGTGTCGGCCCGGCTGGCCAAACTCGCCATCAACACCGTGGCCGAACTCGCTGCGTGCGATTCCCAACATCTGGTCCCGGAGTTCGGCCCCAGGATGGGACCTTGGTACGCGCAGCTCGGGCGCGGGGACGGCACCAACGTAGTGGACGATACCCCGTGGGTCGCCCGCGGGCACAGCCGTGAGACCACCTTCCAGCGCGACCTGACCGAGCCGGCCGAGGTGGACGACGCCGTGCGGGAGCTGACAGCGCAGGTCCTCGAGGATGTTGTGGCGGAAGGGCGACCCGTGATCGGTCTGACCCTGAAAATCCGGTACGCGCCGTTCCTCACCACCACCCATGCGAAGAAGATCCCGGAAACCTTCGATCGGAACGAAATCCTCGAGCGGGTCCTGGACCTCGCAGCCGTCATCGAAGCGGGCCGTCCGATCCGGCTCCTCGGCCTGCGGGCCGAAATGGCCATGCCCGACGACGCGCGGAAGGGACACACGCCAACGCGCGGCGGCTGGTGAGTCGTCGCCTACGCCCTGGTTCCCGGCGTCGGCCCTTGTCCGTGCCCCCGGCGGCGCCCCACACTTGGTGCTAGCCGCTCCGGCTGACGGTGTGCTGTTCGAGGAGGGCCCATGGGCATCAACGATGACCTGCGGCACGCGTACGTGCGGCTTATCGCTGCGGTCGAAGCGAACGACGAGGAAGCCCTGGCCGGGATCATCGGGCCGGACATCGTGGACCATGGCTCCGTTCCGGGCCAGGCGGCGGGCCTCGCCGGGATCGTCTTCTGGATGCAGGGACTTCACGCAGCCCTGTCCGGCCTGACGGGAACCGTGGAGGACACCGTCGTCGAGGGCAACAAGGTGGCCGCCCGGGTGACGTGGCGCGGAACGCACGCGGGACCGTTCCTGGGATTGGAAGCCACCGGCAAAGAGCTCGAGATCGTCTCCATCCAGATCCTCCGCTTCGAAGACGGACTCGCCGTGGAATGGTGGGGTGTTCCCGACCTGTACGGCGCCGTCGCACAGATGGGCGGCCGCTTCGAACCCGGAGCCGGCTGACCGCGCCTCGGGCAGCAGTTGCGCTCAGTCGGCCATGAAACGGCCCCTTGGTGATGGGCATCAAATCCCAAGTGCCCGCAATTCAAAATCGTTTGGAATGGAGACCTTGGCGAGAACCCAATCGGGACCAGCCGGTGCCCTGAGCACAGCGTTTCCTCTGCCATCCGCGACGAGCCATATCAGAGCAACCCACCCTTCCTCCGGCTCGAACCCGTCCGGCCTTCGCGCGTTACAGCGGACCAACAACCTGCGGCCCTTACCAGTCGAGTCCGTTACCAGCATGAGGAATGATTCCGGCCCATCGGAGATCCATGCACCCTCCACCAATCCCTGAACCTCGTGCCAGGGGCGCTTCCGCGTAAGGCGCTTAACCAATCTGTATCGTCGGGTGATCCACCACAGGGCGCCGAGCGCGACGGTGGAGGCAGTAAATCCACCGAAAAGCACCGCCTCCGCGCCCTCGGTCAGGTAGCGGTCGTAGCCAACAATTCTTACCACGCGGCCATCCGCGTCGATCAGCAATGTGGCCGGCTCATTCCGTCCGGGCATACTCCGGCAAGCGCTTTGGGCCTCCACAGATGCCGACCTCTGCCCCACACCCTCAAGGAACGCAACAGAGACCTCACAGTGAGGGCCGCCCCTTGATAGTTTGATTTCGGTGGTGTTCACGACCACTCCGGATTCGGAGCGAAACCCGCCCCAAAAAGGCCTCATTGCCAGCAAGAACAGGATGGCCGAAAGGACTACCACGAGGACGCAAACGACTCCAAACTTCCAGCAACTTGGCCTTCCTGGGCAGCGTGGCCCACGCCGGGAGTTCGCCGGCAGGGTTCACGACGGGCAACTCGAGTCCGTCTGCAACGTGAAAAACGTCCGGCCCCATCCATCCCCCATCAGTGATTGCGCACAGCTTACGAGCATTCAAAGCCGCCCGACAGGGATGCCCGAACCGAACCCGCCCCCGCCCCCGCCACGCCGCCCGGTACCGTGCCTGTTTCACAGACGGCGTGTCGGGCAGAATGTCCACCATGGGGCGTTGGAGCGAAGAGAGGGTGGTCGCCGCCGCGCCGGACGACGCCTCCATCGCGGCAGCCCGGAAGCTGGCCCGCCCGGGCCCCTGGTCCGAAACGGGCAGCAACGACGTCCTCGTGTGGGGCAAGTGCCAGGGCAGCGGCAAAACGCCGTACCAGGTGAGCGTGGACACCGCCGCGCCGGCGTACCGGTGTTCCTGCCCCAGCCGGAAATTCCCGTGCAAGCACGCGCTGGCGCTCCTGCTCATGTGGGCGCGCGGCGAAGCGGCCTACGACGGCCCGGACACCGCGGATTTCGCCCGGGAATGGGCCGAGCAACGGGCCGGGCGGGCCACCGCGCGTGGGAACCGCCAGTCCGGCCAGCCCGTAGACCCGGCGGCCCAGGCAAAGCGGCTCGCCGAGCGTCTCGACCTCATGGACGCGGGAATTGCCGATTTCGCGCGCTGGCTGACGGACCTGGCGAGGACGGGCCTCGCCGCGGCCCGGAACCAGCCGTATTCGTGGTGGGACGGTGTGGCGGCACGCTTGGTGGACGCCCAGCTTCCCGCGCTCGCGGATCAGGTGCGGGCGATGGGTTCGGATGTGCACGCCCGCACCGATTGGGCGGACCATCTGCTCCTGCGTGCGGGGCGCTGGTGGTCCCTCACCAAAGCCTGGGGAATCCGCGAGGAACTGGCTCCCGCCGAGTTCGCCGAGTTACGGGTGGCCCTCGGGTGGGCCGTGCCCTCGGCCGAGGTCCAAGGTGCCGAGTCTTTGCCCGGCCCCTGGCTCGTGCTCGGCGCCCACCGGAGTGACGATGGCCGGATCCAGCAGCAACGGACCTGGCTCCGCGGACCCGATGGAACGGTCGTCGTCGTCCTCGATTTCGCAGCCCAAGGCGAGGGACTTGCCACACCCCAACTGGCGGGGGCGGTCGTGGACGCGACGGTCGCACGCTACCCCGGCTCGGCTCCGCGGCGCGCCATGTTCACTTCTCCCCTCAGCCCGCAGGGAACGGCTGGCGGCTTCGGCGGAGGCTGCTCCGTGATTGAAGCGCTAGATCTCGAGTCGGCCGCCGTCGCCGTCTCGCCCTGGCGCGAGCGCCACCCCGTACTGTTCGACGGCGTCCGCATTTGTCCCGGCGGGACCGGCGGGACGGGCGGGACCGGCGCCACCGGATGGATACTGGACGGCGCTGGGAACGCCCTGCCGCTGGTCGACGCGCCCATCGACTCGCTGCTCGCGCTGACCGGAGGCCATCCGGTGGAACTCTTCGGGGAACTGGAGGACGGCCGCGTGCGGCCCCTGTCCGTCGTCGTCGACAACACCGTGGTGACCCCGTGAGCTGGCTGGCCGAACTCCGGACGACGGCGCTCGTCGGCACGGCCCGGCACCCGGCACCATCGCAGCCCGGGGCACTCGGCGTCCGGCCACCCGAAGACCTCACCAACGAGGCGTCGCTGCTGGACCAGGCCGCTCTGGCCGACGTCGCCAGCCGCGCAGCGAGGCAGCCCGGCGGGATGGAAGTGCTGCCCCGCATCCGGCCCCGCCGGACCCCACGCCGGCGGTTTCCGACGAGGCCGCCCGGCTGCTTGATCTCCTGCTCAACCAGCCTCCCGTCGGGACGGAGCTCCGGGACCAGCTCGTGACGGACTGGCTCCGGTCCGCAGAGGCATCCCGACGGCGGGTCCCCCACCGGCTTCTCCCCGCCCTGCTGTCGCTGGCCGACTCGAAACCGGGCGTTGCGGAGCACCTGCAGCCAGCCATCGGGACCCGCGGCATGTGGCTCCAGAACCTCAGGCGCAGCCGCTCCGGCGCGGCCCCGCACGGCCCGCCCGCTGAACCGGCCGGCCCCGACCCGAGCGACGTCGAACAGCTCCGGCACAGCCGCACTGCGGAAGCGCGCGAGCAATTGGACCTGGACTGGGAAAGCCTCGGCGCCCGCGAACGTGCCGCCCGCCTCGGTGCGCTGGCCGTCAATATCCAGCCCGAGGACGAGGAACTGCTCGAACGCGCCCTGGACGACCCGGCAAAGAGCGTGCGCGAGGTTGCCGCCAGCCTCCTCGACCGCCTCCCGGCCAGCGCCCGGGCTGGCCGCATGGCCGCCCGGCTGCAGCCGCTGCTCCATTCGAAAGGGGTGCTGCGCAAACAACTCGACGTCGACCTGCCGCCTGCCCCGGACGCCGCCGCGCTGCGGGACGGCATCGCCCCGGATCCGCGCAACGGAGAGCCGGACCGGCTCGCCCGACTCGACGCCATCATCCGCGGCGCACCCTTGGAGGTGTGGACGACGGCGTCCGGCCGCAGCCCCTCAGCAACGCTGGCCCTGCTTGGCAAGGAATCCCGGGTCATCAACACGATCGCCGCCACGGCCGCCCTCCGCGCCGACCTCGAATGGATCCGCGCCCTCCTGGACGTCCGCACCGAGCCGCAGCTCATAAGCTCCCTTCCGGCCGACGAGCGCGAACGGTTCCTGGTGCAGCACCTTCGGGCCGGCCCGGCACAGCCTTTGCAGCTCATTCCCCTGCTTCGCGGGCTCCCAAGGCCGTGGGGATCGCCGCTGGCCGATGCCGTACTGGAACACGTCTTCGCCAAGGAAGGCGGCCAGTTGGCTGCCGGCCTGTCGGCTTTCCTGCCCATGTCCTTGCCGCGCGGGGCTGCGGACCGGTACCTCCGCCAGGAGCGATCCGATGACGACGCCGTGCGCCGCCGGGTGCTGCGCGACATAGTTCAATACCAATCATTCCGACAATCCCTGACGGAGGCTTTCCGATGACCGACCCCCAAGGAACTGCGGACGTTCTCCGCGCCCACGCCGAGGAGGCCTACGCCGCGGAACTCAGCGCCCTGGCCGCCGTCGACGACCGGCCCCGGCCACCCAGCTGGCGGCTGTCTCCGTGGGCCGTGACCACCTACATCCTCGGCGGAACCCTTCCGGACGGAACGGAGATCAGCCCGAAGTACCTCGGCTCAGAGCGGCTCGTCGAGATCGCCGTCGCGTCATTGGCCACTGACCGGGCGCTGCTCCTGCTCGGTGTCCCGGGCACTGCCAAGACCTGGCTGAGCGAACACCTGGCAGCGGCCATTTCGGGCTCGTCCACCCTCGTGGTGCAGGGCACCGCCGGCACGCCCGAAGAAGCCCTGCGCTACGGCTGGAACTATGCGCGCCTGCTCGCCGATGGCCCGTCACGGGCGGCCCTCGTCGCCGGCCCGGTAATGCGGGCGATGGAGGCAGGAAGCCTGGTCCGGGTGGAAGAGCTCACCCGGATACCCTCGGATGTCCAGGATTCGCTCATCACGATCCTCAGCGAAAAGACGCTGCCCATCCCCGAATTGAACGCGGAAGTCCAAGCCCGCAAGGGATTCAACGTCATCGCCACGGCCAACAACCGCGACAAGGGCGTCAACGATCTCTCCTCCGCGCTGCGGCGGCGTTTCAATACCGTGGTGTTGCCCCTGCCGGACAGCCTCCACCAGGAAGTGGAGATCGTCAGCACGCGCGTCCGCAGCCTCGGTACGGCCCTGGAGCTGCCTGCCGACCTGGCGGCGCTCTCCGAGATCCAACGCGTGGTGACAGTCATGAGGGAATTGCGGGCCGGCATGACGGAAGACAAGCGCGCCACCCTCAAGTCGCCGTCGGCCACGCTTTCCACGGCGGAAGCCATCTCCGTGATGACGAACGGATTGTCACTCGCTGCCCACTTCGGTGACGGGACGGTGCGGGCCCGGGATGTGGCGGCCAGCCTGGTGGGTGCTGTGGTCAAGGATCCCGTGCAAGACCGGGTGATCTGGCAGGAATACCTGGAAACCGTGGTCCGGAACCGGCCCGGGTGGACGGACCTTTACCGGGCCTGCCGCGACCTCGACGTGCCGGACTGACCGATGTCCGAAGTGCATGTCCTGGGAATCCGGCACCACGGTCCGGGGTCGGCGCGGTCGGTTGCGGAGGCCCTGGCAGCCATCCGGCCGGATGCGGTGCTGGTGGAAGGTCCGCCCGAGCTGGACGAGGTGCTGCCGCTGCTCGCCGATCCGGAGATGCTGCCGCCGGTGGCCGGCCTCATCTACGCCGTGGATCAGCCCCGCCTGGCCGCCTTCTACCCGATGGCCGGATTCTCGCCGGAATGGGTTGCGATCCGCTGGGCGCTCTCGGCCGGCGCGCTGGTGCGGTCGATCGACCTTCCCGCGACTCACACCTTCGGGCTCCTGATGGCGGCGGAGCGTGCGGCTTCCCCATCCGGCGAGGACTT
>Ga0102587_1001140_pt1 | contig 21354 bp, 31 predicted proteins | sample AraplaF_Col_mTSA_FD_76853 | JGI IMG/M metagenome (GOLD analysis project Ga0102587, IMG submission 76853) | Arabidopsis root microbial communities from the University of North Carolina, USA - plate scrape MF_Col_mTSA (SPADES assembly) (version 2) | ecosystem: Host-associated > Plants > Roots >... | reverse complement strand
GATCGGGCGTCTGGATCCAGAACGTAGGCTCTTGAAAAGCGAAGTCCGGAACTTTCTTCAGCAACCCCGTCAGCAAATTGGCAACAGCGGCCGGCCCCTGGGCTCGTGCATTGACGGTTGGAAGTTCCAGGATGCCATCTTCCGCAAAGAGTGCACCGGCTGCCGTGGGATTCGAGACGCTGTCCAGATAGGCGTTGAGCAGATCGGTCGCGGTGGTCAGTTTGGTCATTTGCAATTTCCTCTGGATGCGTGGGCAACTCAGACTTGGGCCATGCCGCCGTCGACGAAGAGCTCGATGCCGTTGACGAAGCTGGCGGCGTCGGACGCGAGGAAGGCCACGGCCTTGCCGATCTCGCCGGGCTCGCCCAGCCGGCCCAGAGGTACCTGCGATGCCAGGTGGTCGAAGAGCCCCTGGCGCGCCTCCTCGGGCACGAGGTCGCCCAGGCCGGGCGTGCGGATCGGGCCGGGGCTCACGGCGTTCACGCGGATGCCGCGGTCCTTGAGGTCCAGGGCCCAGGAGCGCGCGAAGTTGCGCACCGCCGCCTTGCTCGCGCTGTAGACGCTGAAACTGGCCGTGCCCTGGATGGAGGTGGTGGAGGAGGTGAGGATCACCGAGGCCCCGTTGCTCAGCAGGGGCAGCGCCTTCTGCACCGTGAACAGCACGCCGCGCACGTTGGTGCCGAAGATGCGGTCGAAGTGCTCTTCGGTGATGGCGCCCAGCGGCATCATGTCGCCGCCGCCGGCGTTGGCGAACAGGATGTCCAGCCGGCCGGCCGTCTTCGCGATGTGAGCGTAGACGGCATCGAGGTCCGACAGCACCGATGCGTCGGCGCGCAGCGCCGTGGCGGAAGAGCCGATCTGAGCGACCGCCGCGTCCAGCTCCTGCTGGCGACGGCCTGTGATGAAGACGCGCGCGCCCTGCGCCGCGAGTTCCTTCGCGGCACCGAGGCCGATGCCGCTGCTGCCGCCGGTGACCAGGGCGATCTTGCCTTCGAGTTGCTTGTTCATGGTGTGCTCCGTTTCGTGAATGGATGAGGATGGATCGATGCCTCGCGGCAGTCCGCTGCACTTCTGCAGCGACGCCTTGTTGGAGGCATGGAGCAAATGTAGGTCTCGCTCATTGAACGAAAAAGAGAGATGAATGGAATGACTATCCACGCACATGGATAATCAAGGGCTTGTTCTGCAGCAAGGAATGCCCATGGACCAACTGCTGGCGATGCGCGCCTTCGCCCGCGTGGTGGAAGCCGGCGGGTTCACCCGCGCGGCCGATTCGCTCGACATGCCCATCGCCACGGTGAGCAAGCTGGTGCGAGAGCTGGAAGCCCATCTCGGGGTGTCGCTCCTGCAGCGCACGACCCGGCGCGTGACGGTGACGCCGGAAGGCCAGGATTACCACGCCAAGTGCACGCGCATCCTGCGCGATCTTGAAGACATCGATGCCTCGTTCAATCTCGCACGCGGCAGGCCGCGCGGACATCTGCGCATCGACGTCGGCGGCTCCACCGCGCGTGACGTGCTCATTCCGCTGCTGCCGGACTTCATGGCGCGCTACCCGGACATCCGCATCGACCTGGGCGTGTCCGACCGCCCGGTGGACCTGATCGGCGACAACGTCGACTGCGTGATACGCGGCGGTCCGCTGGACAGTTCATCGCTCGTGGCCCGGCACCTGGGCAACGCGGCGCTCATCACCTGCGCCACGCGAAACTATCTCAAGCAGTTCGGCACGCCGGCATACCCCGACGAGCTGAAAAACGGCCACCGGCTGGTGAGCTACGTGTCCAGCCAGACGGGCCGGGCCATGCCGTTTCGATTCGAGCGCGACGGCGAGAAGATCGAGATCAAGGTCGAGCATCGCATGGGCGTCAACGAAAGCAACGCACATCTGGCCGCGTGCGTCGCAGGCCTGGGGATCGTGCAGACATTCACCTATGCGGCCGACTCATCGCTGCGCGACGGCTCGTTGGTGGAGATCCTGAAGCCCTGGCGACCGGCGCCGTATCCTTTCCACGTCGTCTACCCGCAGACCCGGCATGTCACCCATCGACTGCGGGTCTTCATCGACTGGGTGGTCGAGGTCTTCCCTGGGCGACTCAATGAAGGCAAGTCTCCCGCGAAGACGGCATCTTCCTACGCGAGGCCGCGTGCACGGCATGCAGGGCGAACCGGCTAGCCCTGGGGCGCTGCTCTTTCCACCGCCAGCCAAGTCATGGGGTCGGCCCTCGCACGGATCATCCTGAGGACTGCGATTTCGTGCGCTTGGCGGCTTCCGCTTGCCGCCCAGGCCTTCATCGATCACATGGTTGCAGCTTTTCCCCTGAACGCTTTATGACGGAATTTGAGAGAGGTCAGCGGTGCGGGCGCAAGAAATCATCTGCACCCCATAGTGCTAGGCGCGAGAGCTAGCGCTGCCGCCTGCATGGTGCTGAACTTCGACGGACATCCCACTACAACCAGACAAACGACTGCTATCCGATGTAGTGGTCATTTACGGTGGCTGGAACTGATTGCTGCAAGGGGGCCCGGTGGCGTTAGCCTCGCCTCGGCTACAGTCAGCCAAAACCGGACATAGCAATGAACAGTCTCGCGCGTATCTGGGGCGACGTTTCAACTGAGCCTCTCACTCTTGAAGCTATAGGGCGATTGTTTCCTGATGTCTCGAAGTTCCGCGTGAGTCGGAACGGGTACAAGGCAGGTGCGAGATTTCCAAGCAGCCATCAAGCAGGTCGCATGTACGTCCTGTCAGGAGCGTGTCGGCTTCAGCAGGGCGACCTCGCGACCGAACTCCAGGCCGGGATGTTTTACGACTTTCCGGCAGGCACCTTCGAGTTCACAGTCTGTGGAGAGGAGCCGGTCGAACTGGTCAATGTTTGGAAGTTCGCATTCGACGATACGGGTAAGCCGACCGGCACCGCCCCGCTGGAAGATTGACTTCGCACGTGCCCCTGCGAGTGCCCCATAGGCCAAGAGCGGAAATCTGGGAGCGCTTTCTAGGATCTTTTATCGATGAGGGAGAAAGATATGAGCTACTACACCCGCTTAGAACTGCAATGGGACGATGCCGACTACGCGCATGGAAGCCTCACGCCTCAACTGATCGCTGAAGCAGCCAAGAGCTTTGTTGTCGGTAATGGTTGGTCGCTGGATGTCCTCAAAGACCTGCTGGCGTCCGCCGAGGGAAAAGGGCTTGATCGCCCGGGCTACAACTCCATCCATGCCGAACTCTTAATAGCGATGCTTCGAGAAATTTCGCTGGCATTCCCATCGGTCACGTTCTTTGCACGCGGTGTTGGCGAAGAAATGTTTGACACATGGGCTCGTGACATTCGCGCTGGCGAAGTCCATCGGGAATTTGGTCCCTTTGAGCCTGCAGAGTAGTAGCTGCTCTCGGCCAAAAACAGACATCTAGACAAGATTTCCCATGTCTTCAGCACTTGCCTTCTACGACCACATTTGCTGGGGGACTAACGCCGCGGTCCACGACATCCTCGGGAGGGCGGCATCGATTGCAGCTGAGCGCTATGGGGTCGGCGATCCGGTGTCACAGCTACTTGCACGCGAGCTAGCAGAGTACTGGGGAGGCAAGGTCGTCAACCTGAGTGAAGCCGATCCGCCTGTCGATCAGCTTTTTTTGAGGTTCTCACCGCCGCGCGCGAGCAAGCTTGTGCGAGTGATGAGTTCACTGCGATGGGTCGGAGCTGGCTCACTGGCGCAATGGCGACGTTCTGCAAGGAAGTGGAAATGGCTATCAAGCCGCCACGACGAACTGTGTCTAAGTAGCATGGGGCTGTGTGACTCCGCGTGCACCTTCTCGGATCTACAGACATGGCAAGATTCGACCAACTTCGGACATTTGCCAACGCCCTCAAGCCATCTCGTTGCCGCCTCCGCTGATCTCGATCAAGAATCAAATGTTTCATCGAGCTGCAGTTCTCATCCTGACAGCGTGCCTCAGCTTATCGGCCCACGCCGACCCGAGGCCCAGCCTTGCCTACGATGACGGATTCGTTTGGTACTTGTCCGGTCGCCTCGCGGCCGACCTCATCCGATTCCAGGCAACTGCGCGTGCCCAGCCACAACCGGAGGGAGAAGTGGCGGCTCAACGCGCCGATCTTGAGGTCCTCTATCACCGCTATCTCATCGACTGCAAAGGTCCGCTTCCAGAACTCGCCAAGGTGCTTGGGGTATCAGAAATGGAAAAGTCGGCGACGCCTACGTTCTACCTCGCTATCGCGGGCAGTAGGGAATACGAAATTTGGCCCATCGTCCGGCGATGGAACGACACGGTCATGCTTACCCTCGTTGACACATATGCAAAGGGCAACTACGGAATCTCGCCGGACTGCGTCCTCGAAGAGTTTCGGAGACAGAATCCGTTGGCCGTACCGGCAACAAGATGACGTCTACAGTCGGCCAATACCAGACGTTCAAGCCTTTCTGCAATCGTCCCTCCAATGGAATCCGAAGCTTTCACGCCCGAACAGTTTAAGAATAGGCCTGCGGTGGCCCAAGTAGACGTCGATCTACGAAAGTGGCTTCGAGGCATTTCAGTTGAAAAACGGCTGGCGTTCATCCGTGCGCTCTGGCCGCTGAACTATACGTACAGCATGTCGCTCGCAAGATCGTCGCAACTTCCAAATAATCATGTTGAGGCGTTGCTTGTGGAATGGCTTCACGCTGCGCAGAATAGCGCCGGCAATGGTCTGGTTGCCCTGGCGCCTCTCCTTGGTGAAGCCAGATTTTGGAAGGTCGTAGATGCCTCGGACCTGACGGAGGAAATGCGAAGCTTTTTTTATCTCTACCGTAAAAGCTATCGTCGATACAACAGCGCCACTGGGGCCTAACGGCCAAGATCGGTCGTTCAGCCGGGCGCGCAGTTTTTGCTTCCAGAAGGCATGTGCTTCATAGAAAGGATCAAGGAAGAGTGGCCACCTCTATGTATTGCTGGCGATGCAAAATCGACCTCCCGATTCTCACTGAGGAGGAATATCAACTGGTCTTCCCTACGAGTTTCATGGCACAGGTACGGGAATATCGTGAGAAAACAGGGGCTGACTTACGTCAGGCACAGGCGGACGTTGGAGAGCAAGCGCTAGAAACGTATGAGCGCATCACAGGCTTCAAAGAAACCAATCCTCTTGCTCTTTACCACCATCGCCTGAGCCTCTACGGGCCACCTTGCTCTGAATGCGGGAAACCGCTTCGAACTCCCGCCGCGAACTACTGTGCTGCCTGCAGCGCGCCGCGTGCCCGTTCCGACGCTGCACATTGATTACCGTCGACCGGTCGGCTTCGGCCACAATGCGTCGTTCGCCGTGAAGGGATAGGTTATGGTGTTTGGCTGGTTGAAGAAAGATAGGCGGCTTGCCCCACATATCTCGGGCCCCATTGACCCGCACATACAAAAAACCGTCAGATGGGTTGCCGAAGTGATCAGTGATCGCACGGAATTTCAACGACGCGCACAATCGGCGGCGGAGACGTTCGATGAGACCCGTCTACCAGAACTGCCGCACTATTTCCACGACGAGTCGATGCCGCCGCTGGAACTTGCCGATAGGTTCCCGGGACTAGGCCAATGGATAGCGGCGCGCCAATTCGCTATCTTCGAGATCCTCTACTTCATCGGTCTGCCCGCTTTGCCGCTGCTGAAAAGAGTCGCTCACGGTGACTACGATTGGACTCAGGGCAACGCAGTTGAAATTCTCTGTCGACTCGCCGCGAAAGGCGTAGAACGCGAGGCGACGATTCGGGACCTACGGATGTTGATCCCGAACCTGCGTTATGAGGCGGTGATCTACGCCGCCGAGCCCCTAGTTCAGCAAGCCCGATCAAACACCGCGATTGCCGCTCTCATCGAAGACTTGCTTACTGTTCCGGAATTCGGCGAGATCCACGCGGAAATCATCGAACGCCAGGATCGAGGCACCCATAGCCAACATGTGACTGTGGTGGATTGAACATCCGTCTATCTCCCCTCCCAGTTGTCTTAGCGGCTCACGGCCAAAACCAGACATCCCATCGCACCGCTCAAGGCGTCATAGACCACAGTCCCATGATCTTGAGAATCTCCACGTTTTTATTCCTTCTGTTTGTGTCAGCCGCGCTGTTCGCAGAGGTTCGGTATCCAACGCTTGAAGACTCCCGTCGTGCCATCCGATGCAGCTACCTATTCGGCATTGCTGCGCGAGAAGCCTACAGCGACCGGGTCAAGAATGCGAACCGAACAGCCAGGGGTCTGATGCTTCGGCTGGGATCACTCAGCGCCGGTACTCAATTGACGCTGTCGTGGGTAGACGAACTTGAGAAGGAGATGCCATTAAGTGGCGAGCAATTGATGGTCATGAACGATGACTGCAAGAAGCTGCTCACTGAACAACGAGAACTCATCGGATTGCTGCGAGAGAATCGGCTGTAGCCATCCGCTCCGGCCGAAGCCTGTCAGCACACGGCCACAAGCAGTCACCGAACATGAGCTTTTCAAGCGGCGCTGACGGGTCAGACTACTCAACCACGGCCGCCTATTTTCACTACGGGTTAGAAGCCGGCGTGTTCGACGCCGATGAAGTTCGTGCCTGGGCGCTCGCAATCGTAGAGGCTCGACGCACACCACCACCTGAAGTTGTCGAAGTCTTGGCAAGCAGGACCTTCCTCAATTTGGTCGAGGCGCTCAAGGTGGTCCCCGGTGAAAGGGATGTTCGATTGGCTGGTCGATGGCTGTTAAATACTCTAAACCGCCGCCTCGCGACCGACAAAAGTCTGGTGGGAGTGGTGACGCGTCAGGCGCTTCAAGTCGCCCAGTCCACCGGTCTCGAAGAGAGTATTCAGTTTGCTTTTGACGGGATTGCTGACCTTTTCGGCTTGGCGCAGTCCGGCACATATGGAACGGTAGAGGACTGCCATGCCGAGTTGTTGACAGTCCTGTCAAGTTCCGAAGCCCCGCCTGCGCTGAAGCTATTCTGGCTTCCGCTTTGGGCCCGTTTGCGCCGACGTCGCGTCAGGCTACAGTCGGCCAAGACCAGTCATCCACTATCACCTCCCAGCGAAGATGAGCCGTGTGACCATTTCGACAGCACCGTGCGACCCTTCGGCCTCGCTGGTGAGTGACGTTCGCCGCATTACAAAGCTAGGTGTTCTCGACGTGCGTGACCGTCTTTCCGCCGGGGAACCCTTGTTCGACCAAGAGCTTTTTGGCAACCGAACAGAAGACGTCTTTGCGAAAGCGCGGGCGCTGCTTTCGGCGCTGGAGTACGGCGGGCATCAGCCTCTTGTCAGTGAGGCTGGCCGGCCTATCACTCCGCAGATTCTGCGAAACATCTTCCAAGCGTCCGAGGAGGAGGCCGAGGAGCTTCGCCGGCTTGATGACTTGGGACATGTGTAGAGGCAGAATTCGGCCAGAACGGGACATTGAAAGCAAGCCGATGTACAAGCACTAGCCGCCATTCGTCCGCCGAAGTTTCTTCGGCTTTGGACGCAGCATTCAACCCGAAAGAATTTTGTAGGTGCGATGTGTTCTACGTTGAATCCGATGTGCTCCGACTCCTTCATGAGGTTCCATACTTCCGCTTCATGAAGCCGCAAGCGGCACTTCGATTCTGGACAAGACTGCGAGATGATGGGCGGGAGTTGGCTTCGCTTCTCTGGCAATTTCCGTTGGTGAAGTATGAGCCGCTCGATACGCTATATGCATGCGCAAAGGCGGCCAGCGCACTAGACGAAGAACTTGTTGCCGATCTGTCTACTCATTATTCGTGGCAGGGCGTCGTTGAAGCATCCTTTCTTGCTGCGCTCCGGCCTCACGCCGCCTATGCAAGCCATCTACGACGGGCTCGCGACCGCATGCCCCACAACGGCTGGATAGTCGATTTGGCTCTGAGTGAGGTGCGCGGTTCAGCTTGTGAAGGGCATTTGGAGCATCAGAAAGTCATTCGAGAACTGCGCGAAATAATCGAGAGGATTCCGGAGCAGCCGACTGCCTTGAGACGTGGACCAACGGCGGACGAATTGCTTCAATTGCAAGCTTCCACCATCGCAGTTGCCAACGCTTACAGAGAGGGTGGCGTGGCACAAGCAAAGGCCGTCCTAGATGCGTCGCCGTGGCGCGACTTTCTCTAGACGGAGTGCCACGCGAAATGGCGCACTCTCCCAAGCCAGTCGCCGTGCGGGTCTGTGCGCGACTACAGGCGGCCAGAACCGGCCATTCGCCGAGCTGACACAAACGCGGCCAGAACCAGTTGTCCGAATAATTTGGTGAGATTGCGATGAGGTTTCGTATCCGGGAAGGAACAGAAAGAATTCGCACAACCGAAAATCCAGCATGCAACTCAACCCTGTAAGTCTTGATCAGATAAGTTCGCTGAAGCACGAGGTCCTGCTTCCGATTCATGCCAAGTTCAAGCCCCCGAGCTTCAAGGTGATTGCATATATCGGCGAATATCGACTAGGTGCACAAGGCCGAGATGATGCTCTTTACATCATGGCGACCGCCGCTGCAGCTCACAAAGCTTGGTACACCGATGGAATAGTGATCGACTTCAGCCGTCTTCACTACGAGTGGGGTGATGAGATGGAATGGATCCTCAACATCGGGCAATTAGGGGCGGTGAACTGCGATTTCCCTTTCGTGATTGTTGTTGGGCCGGACTGCGAGGGCGCGCTGAGAAGCCTTATTCCTGGTGAATATGAAGACTACTGCGTAGCTTGCTTAGGCGATGCAGTCACGCTCCTTGATACGAAGCGAAGAGCATACGAAAAGTGTCTCGCCGCTTGGCGAGCGGCGCCTGTCGTTTAAGCGATTTCATCCATTTAAGAGCAAAGTTAGGCGTGCCTACGCTCGCGAAATACGGGCAGACCATCGCGATTCACAGACACCTATAGCACGTAGCGGCTGCAGCCTCGAAAAGATGCAAACCTACTTACAGGACCTAATTTCGCGCATGACGGTGCGAGAGAAGGTCATGAACTCCGAAGAGTCCGTTTCATGGCACGCCTACAGGGAGGCTGAATCGCTCCGAGAACTTTCTGCGATCCAAGAACTGGACACCTTCCTTCGCGGAGGGTCGTCGAAGGCTGAGCGTTCCGCTGCCTACTTTATGATCGGCGCCATCGGGAAGAACCTCGAAGAATCAAGGTGTGCGTCCACGCTGATTTCGTATATCCCGTCCGAAACAGACAAGCAGGTTCTCGCAACGCTGCTAGACGGCATTGCAAAAGTCCCTATAGCCATCGGCACAGACCTTGAGCCGGTCTATGAACTGTTGCACGAAACACGCTGGCTCGTGCGGCATCGTGCCATCCAGGCATTACGGACATCAACGGCTCCGGAAACCGAAGACCGGTTGCTTGCAGTCCTTGTGAAATCAACCGACCCTTACGATAGGGTCTACTGCCATTCCGTATTGAACCGAATCGGAACGCTGAAATCGATTCCTGCGCTTGAAGCCGGCCTTGAATCGAGCAAGAGGGACGTGAAGCTATCTGCGAAAGCCGCCATCCAGGAAATCCTGCTGCGTTCTGCCCCATCTACATCCTGAATGGCTGCTCTGGAGTAGCGGCAATGTCTCGAATGGGCCCGAAGCTGCCAGTCGGATCGCTCCGGAGCGGACGTTCGCGCCCAGCTACAGGGACCACTTCGCGATGCGGTCTTGCAAGCGTCTCGTTGTTGCTGCTGCCTTTGCAACGCCTGCGTGTCCTGTCTTAACAAGCGCAAGAGCTGACTCTTCAGCCAAATCAAAGTCCGCGCTGGTCATGTTCTCCACAAGAGTCTTGACCGAGGCAACTTCCAGCGATCCGAGCGCAGCTAAAGCTCTCACTGCCGTCGTGTGACCATTCGATGCGTCTGTGGCCAGCAAACGCTCCAATGGTTTGGCGTTCGGCCCGAGGCGGACCGCCATTTCCTGAGCACACTGTCGCGGAAGGCCAAGGCGGCCGTAAGCAATACCGAAAGCATTTGTGGCGGTGTTGTCCAGGATTGCCTCAAGCACCGTAATGCAGGCTTCGCCACGCATTAGAAGCTCCCGCTCTGCTTCCATCATCGTTGCCGGGCTGTTGAGTCTATCGAGGAGCGTGACTTCGTGGTGCATTGAACTTCTGCTAGTGGCCGCTCTGTGTCCTTGAAGGGTCAGCGCGGTCCGAACATGACATCGGAGCGCAGCGCGTACTTGATGCCGTTCAGGACTTCGGCGCCCTCGTGTACCAATCCATGCTCGAAGACCAATGCTTGCCCCGCATTGCCCATGACTTTTACGCCTTCAAATCGAGTTGCGCCCCCTTCGTAGCCAGAGTTCAGATAGACCATGAATGTCAGGAGGCTGATGTCCCCGTTCGGCCGATGAAATGGTGCGTCTGAGTGCCATTTAAAGCGCTGGCCTGGGCTATAGCGATAGAGGCGAAAGCGTTCGTTCAGACCGACCGCTCTGCGCCCGTTTATCGCTCCAGGAATCATGCCCCGGGCCCGCAGCCAGAGCGATTCTGAGAGTGTCGAATCATCAAAGACGTAGCGGTCGTTGTCTCGTGTCCTGGTGTCCACCTGCGCGCCACGAGCAGTGATGATGGGAGCCGCTTCGAACCCGTTTTCTTCGCCTCGCCGAACAAGCGCCTCGCACTCTACCAAGTCAACCAACCGGTCGAGAATGAAAATCCCACTGGCTATATCAATTCGGTTCATGCGATGCGTCGAGATTGAAGAGCATGCGAATGCTGCCACAAAGGCGGATGACCGCTCCTGGCCGTCGGCGGACTAGCGTTTGTGGGCGGCCTCTACCGCCTGGAGCTGGGCGATCGATATTCCAGGTGCGCCATGGTTTAGCCAAAGTTCGAATTCTGTGACGTGAGCGAAGTAGTGCCTCCCGCCTTCAGTGGCAGTCTGAGAACTGGTTCCGAACCTAGCCGTGAACTCAAGATGATCCTGTACCAGGGAAACTAGGTGCAGCGTTCTTTCACTCGGCTCCCATTCCGACGGATATGTGACGTCAGCATCGTCGTTGAATTCTGGACGGTTGAATCTTGAAGCACCGGACAGTATCAGGCGTAGCTCGTCGCCATGACCCGTCTCTACGAGATGCTTGATGAGCGCGATCTTCTTGTGCCTCAATTCCGTTGGCATTTGAATGTCCGGTTGTGGCCGCATTGTGCCGGCTCGGTGAACGGCCGGTTCTGGCCGAGTTCTGCCGAATGCGGCGAAAGGCTGGTTATCGTCGATTCAAACTCGCCATTCGCGAACGCTTGACAGCGGCTGTATTCAATCCGGCACAGGTTGTCGTACAGAGAGACCTCCCTTGTGCGGCCCTTGAACGTAGCCCATGGCGGCTGGAGGAAGGTTCTCCACACACCCGATCGAACAGGCATTGACGAGCAGCGGCAGCACGTCGGCCGCTACCCCTAGTGAGATCCACACTTGCTCTGCGCTAGCCAGATCGATGGGACCGCCGCACACACTGCAACGGGTGGAACAAGTTCCGGGACTATTCGCGCTAGCGACGGAAAGGGCGGGCGATATTTGTAGTTGCCATATAGCGCTCTGGTGCTCACCGTGCTCGACTGTAGGGCTCTGCATTTGGTGATTTCATACGGCAACCAGTGAAGCCCGTATGAGGTATAGGGGACGAATTGCGTGAGACTCTCCATCTCACCAATCTCCGGCGGAATCCGAAGAAGGCTGCTTCCGTATAGGTCGAGTTTTTCGACGTGCTTTAGCCCAGCGATGGAAGGCGGCAACGTGAGCACTTGGCTCCAAAGCTCAGGACCTAATTCCTTCTTCGGTGCGAAGACTGTTCGCCGATCGAGCACAGCTTCATCGACAAGCTCCAATAGCAATTGCCAGCCCGCCAAGGTGGTGTCCTGCGGTTTAAGGTGAAGTGTCATCTCCGGCCAAAGCGGCGACCGCCCCTCATCTATTGCGTCATAGATCACCTCCCACATTTGATCGTCGGGATACATCGTGCATTCATGGACAGCCATTTCCCCTCCCTGGTTCCAACAAAACTGCCGATACCGCTATCTTGACGATGCCGAAAAATCATCACACCGCAATGAATGTCCGGTCATGGCCGGCACCCGACCCTAGGTGCTGAGTTCGACGTCGTCCCAACTTCCGTTTTCGCTCAATAGCCATTCAAGAGCCTTGCGTCGCTCCATCACGATGTCCAGGCTCACGTCTCCTGACGGTTCCCCATGCAACTGGGCCGTCCTTGTCCACCAATGGAGTCGATAGTAGAGGTCGGTCATCCTGAACAATTCCAGCCGAGGTCGAAGCTTCACTCGACTCATGAAGGCCTCGCCACGCTCGTTCTCTCGCAGATTCGGCATCAGAGACGCAAGTTCGGGCCCGACAGGCTTGTTGAATGCGAGATCCTCAACTTTGCCGGCTGCCCAGGCGAGCGCCCATAGAGCCTCGATGTACCAGTAGAGATTGGTGCGTTCCTGTTCGGTGAGGTCACCGTCGTCTTTGTCGAGAATCGCCCGCTCAGAACTCGACAGTTCCCCGTCCAAGCCATTGCTAGCGATCCACTCCCTGATAACAGAGATGGGTGCCTTGAAGGCAATTTCCAGCATCGCGTTCAGGATCAGAGCGCGACGCGCAGTGGCTTGAGCATCACGTGCATGGGTGTCTTGGTCGGGGGATGGCAGCCAGTCGCATATCTCGCCGCCGTGCGCGCGAATCAACGCCTCGTTTTCGCGCTTTATGCGTTCGCAATCAATCTCTTCCATCTCGGCATCCTATGTCTGCTTCGGGGCGAATTCTGGCCGGGCCTCAAGCGTCTGCTTCTGGCCGCATTCGCCACTAGCGAGCGGGTGAGGCCGGCGATTGAGGTTTGCCGGTCAGTTGTTCAATCATTGATTTCGCCTGCCGTTCGACCTCTGCATTTTCCTCCGCGGACAACTGGACTGATCGAGACGGAGGTTCTCCAGGCGTGCTAGAACTTTGGATGTTGATGGCGAACACCGCGCCAACTGCAACGCCACCGACACCGGTCGCGATCCATCCAGGGATACGGTGAGCACCTCGCCATTCTTCAGGATTGGCTTTTGCAAGATCGCGCGCCCATACCCACGCACTGCCGGCAATCATGAGGCTCAGAAAACACAGAGGAACCCCGAGCCAGATGATGCCGCCGGCTGCCCACGGGGTCAGTGCTCTACTGATCGCGAAAAGTCCTAGCCACAACACGGCGGGGACCAGACCCAGAAGAATGATTATGTTGGCAACGTTGCGTTTGCTGTCGGAACTCATTTAATAACCGTAGTCGCAGGGCTTGAACGTCCGCTGTCTGATTGATTTTCCCTCTCGGTACCAACGACTGGTCATGGCCGGACCCTGCCACACCTATATCGGAGCGCCACCCGGCACGATTCGCCGCGACATCGCTACTCGGCTTTGCCACTTGGCAGCATGCAGATTGTGGCGAGATACGCTTGCTGTTCGACATACCACGCCGACGGATAGTCCTCTCGATCCCATGGTTCGTCGCTCTCGTACGTTCCTCTGCCAAGAAACCCGTAGTAGACGTTCATCGCGTCGAGATGACATCTCGCCCAGAAAACCCATACACACGCGCTCTTTCCGAGCTGGCGTCTAGCTGCATCGCCGGCAGGTCCGAGCGCGATACAAGTCTCAAGGCCTTCTTCATCGATCCAAACCTCGTGTAGATATCCCCTACGCAGTCGGAGCTGGTCATGCGTTGACATCGTCATCTGGAAGGTCTGGTTATGGATGCATGCTGATTGGGATTTGAAGGGCTGCTGTTGGCCGCAAGCCGCGATTCATTGTCGGCATATGTGCGATCAGAAGCAGATTGGCCTATCGAGCGCTTCCGCATCCGCACAGAGGGCTTGCATGGTTTGCTCAAAACCTCTCAAGAACGCCTCGGTACTTGGCTCGTCGCAGTGAACTGCAAATAGTTGAGAAACCTCTTCGCGCAACTGAGGCATCAATTCCATCGGCACTGAATCACCACCGTGCGTGCCGTTGTACAACACATGCCCTACCAAAATAGGGAAAGTTTTTCCCGTTCCGTTTGCGTCGAGCTGCTCTCGAAGCATCCCAACGAGGGAAACGTTGCCTATCGGCCTTCTCACATAGATACCTGACTCGTGTTCACAGGCCGATTCATTCCATTGATCAAATTCGAGCTCGGCTTCCAGATCAAGACCTTTCGTGCTTCTTGAACCATCAGAGTCGACAAACACGTGCCACTCGGACTTCGGTTGCGAAGCTAAAAGCCCTTTTTCAAGGCAGTTGCAGTAGACGCACGCGGACACACCCATAACAACCTTACTAAAAAGTGAAGCGCCACCTTGGCGCGGAGCGAAACAGGGGCGCGGCATTGAGGGTCTGATTCTGGCCGAACTGTGCCACACGACCGGCATTCCTCATGCCTGAACCAGCGGTCCGGCGCATGCAGATTCAGTCAATGTCGGAAACGCAAAGCACCCACCACAGGTTCCGCGGGCTCTGCCAGACCACGTATGCAGAGGAGAGGGTCGACGTTCGCGTCAACTCGCACCAATCGAGGCTGTCGAAGCGGTATGCGAGCAGGTCTGAGAACGGAGCGGGGAACGTGGCGTCCAAGGCCTGGACGACAAGCCTCCGGGCATCCTCCACAGTCAGCCCGGCGGTCGCCCGGTGACATCCTCCGTCAAGAACAACCGACACCAATGAGCCCTCGAACTCGAACCGATTCAGAATTGAGAAGGGGCCGAACTCTCGCTCAACATGCCCGAGTGGTGTCTGCGTCGCGAGGTCGCTGAAGCGCTCCAGAAACTCGGCCAGTCGCTGGGCGTCATCGCGACCCCGGATGGAGGGTTTTGGCTTTAAAAACTTCGAAACGACCTCGCCACATTGAGACAGCACCCTAAGAAGCTTGATGAGAGGTTCCTTTTCCACCCGGAACTCGTCGGCTGGCGCAAATTGCATCGACATTCCTCTCCTTCAGTCTTGGGGTCGTGGTCGAACGTCTGGTGTTGGCCGTCAGTCGACCGCCGCGATCGCCTCGGCGACTTCGAAGGATTTTCTGCATGCGGGGCAGGCACCCACACCAAAAACGTATGGCACCCATTGGGCGACTTCCGCCTGCGACGCTGCAAGAGCATAGGTATGCAGTCGTCTCGCCGTTTCGTCCAGGTCCTTGACCTCTCTTGGCTGAAGCGGACTCCGGGCCGCGGTTCGATTGTTGACCCAATCTTCGGATGCAACAAATGATCCATATCGGCCGACCCCGACAAGCAGGTCAATCCCGCACGACGTGCATTTGCCCTCGAACTCGCCGCTGGCGAGCCTGTGCAGATGTTGCCCCCACAGCAAGTCACCTTCAAGGGCGAGTACAGCCTGCAGAAGATAGATGAAGTCGGTAGACGACAGCCCGATAATTGCTGTCGTCTCGGTCGCGAGCCTATGAAGGCCCTCAATGGTCGAGCGATAGGGCTGCAGATCGTGGTTACCTGAAACATTTGGCGAAATCACGATTGCTCCAGCCAGAGATAGCGGCGTGACGCGGGCGACTGGTGGCCACTCACGTGCGGCCGACAGCAGATACGGCAATACGGGAGCGCTGGCTGAGTAGACGGTGCCTTGATGACAGACGCGTCCCCAGAGTTCGTCCCACACGGGGTCCTCTGCGTTAGGCGATAGAGCGCCAAGGAACGCGGGGAGATCAACAGCGCTGCCATAAGCGTGCTGCAACTTGCTCCAGTTGGTCATGGTTTCATTATTGAGGATCGATACCAGGACTAAGAAAACTCAAAAATAGGGAGCCGCTTCGAACGGCTGGTCCTGGCCGCATTCTGCCGTAGGCGCGCCGCCGTCAGTGGGGGCCCACAACAGACAGTCCCTCTCTTAAGCGGGCTTACCGATGACGGTCTTCTCACCTATATCGGCAAGGATGTCCTTCGCCAACTCTGCTATTTCCTGATTGGGGTCGGTGACATACCCGAACAGACGCGTGCGCTGCGCGATAACCATGCGCCGCAGTTCTTGAAGAGTTCCCATCTCATCTGGTCGGTCGAAGTGAACGCAGCGCCAGACAAGCTCAAGGAGTTCAGTCGTTAGTTGTTCACCAGCTTGAGGCAAGACGTCGAGAACAAACGGGAGCGCATGAATCGCTACTGGCGGAGGGCCGATACCACCCGAAACCAAATCGCACCAGAGTTCGCGGCTTGCCGCGAATGCAGCGGCCGAGTCGGTGCTTGCGAGGCGTTCCAGTACTTCCCCCATCTTGTCCGCCGGGCCGAGGCAGGTCCTGAAGTTGCTCCAAGGAATCGCATCCAGTCGCACCCGAAGCGGGGGTTGGCTGAGTTGTGACATGGTGGTTCAATCTCAACGCCTCTCTGACATGTATGTCAGAGATCGGGATAGCTCCAAAGTAACTAGCAAGGGTCAGATGACTGGTTGTCGCCAATTGTGCCCCTTGCCGCAGTTCAGGCATAGCCGCGAAAGCTGATGCCTAACCCATGGAACGCAAGTGCTGCATCAAGGACAACTGCACACGGCGCGCGCATGCTCACATTCCCTCAACTCGATGGGAGACCATCATGGGATCAGCAGACACTGGAACCTGTCGTGGGCCCTGGAACAAGGGCAAGATCGTCGGCCAGAAGGCGCCTTTCAAGCTCAAGGACATTTGGGCGCTGCGGGTGCGGCTGCAACTGCAGGGTCGAGTGCGCGAACTCGCTCTCTTCAATTTGGGCTTGGACAGTAAGCTGCGAGGCTGCGACCTTGTCAGCCTGAAAGTCCGGGACGTCTGCCACGGAGAGCAAGTTGCCCCACGGGCAACAGTGATGCAGCACAAGACGCAGCGTCCGGTGCAGTTCGAGCTGACTCCCGGAACCCGCGAGGCTGTGCAGGCCTGGATCCGGCGCACCGGACTGCGATCGGACGACTTCCTGTTCCCGAGCCGAATGCACGACTCACCGCACCTCTGCACCAGGCAGTACGCCCGGATTCTTGGCGGCTGGGTCAGAGAGCTTGGACTAGATCCTGCCGACTACGGAACGCACTCGATGCGACGGACGAAAGCGACGCTGATCTACCGGCGAACGAGGAACCTCCGCGCGGTGCAGCTGCTGCTCGGCCACTCCAAGCTCGAGTCGACCGTCAGATACCTGGGCATCGATGTGGATGACGCCCTGGAGATCTCGGAGCAGACGGAAATCTGAGCGAGTGCCGATTGAGAGGCGCAGATCCGTCTTCCACGCTACGGCGGTGAAGCGGCTCGATGCGCCGCCGGATGGCTCGATCGCGGCGCATGGCAGTCATTCAGCGGGCCGCGTCGACTGGCTGAAACCAGTCTGGAACGGGCATTGAACGCAGTCATGCCCATGTCGACCGCGGCCGAGATCGATCCTTCGGAGCAATGCCTGTCCGGTGCCCTGTGCATGAGCCCCGAATGAAATCGGCATCGCACAGGGCAGGAACGGTCGAGTATTCAGCGCAAGGCCTCAACCAGATCAAGCACCATCCGGTCCCCACCGAACTTCTCGACCCCATGCGTCAGCAGCGCATCCACAGCCTGCGCAATGCCATGGCTCGAAGACGACTGCTGGGCCATGTCGTTGTAGTACCCCAGGTCCTTCTTCGCATTCGCCATCGAGAACTTCAGCGAATCGGTGCTGCCGGTCAGCAGCTTGGGCTTGACGCGTTCCAGCGCCACGCCGTTGCCGCCACCCTTGGCGAGCACGTCGACGAACACGTCGGGCTTCACGCCGGCGCGTTCGGCGCAGGCCGCGGCCTCGCACAGCAGCGCCACGGTGCCCAGCGAGACGAAGTTGTGCAGCAGCTTCATCGCGTGGCCGGCACCGATGCCGCCCACGTGCGTGATGTTCTCGGCAAAGCAGCGCAAAACCGGCAGGCACGAGGCCAGCACTTGCTCGTCGCCGCCCACCAGCAGGTTCAGCCGGCCTTCGGCGGCTTCCTTCGCGGTGCGGGTCATGGGCGCGTCGATGAACTTGCCGCCCTTGGCGCTCACGGCTTCAGCCACCTTGGCGGTGGAGGCTGGCACTGCGGTGGAGCAGTCGATGACCACGGTGCCGGGGCGCAGCGTGGTGAGCGCGCCGTTGTCGCCCAGCATCACGGCCTCGACCTGCGGCGTGCCGGTCACGCACAGGATCAGCACGTCGACCTGCGCGGCCAGCGTGGCCACGTCCTTCACCGAAGTGGCGCCGGCCTTCAGCAGGCCGTCGATGGGCTGGTTGCCCGCGTGCTCCAGCACGGTCAGCTGATGGCCGTGCTTGACGATGTTGCTGGCGATGCCGTGGCCCATCAGGCCCACGCCGACGAGGCCGACCTTGCGCGGCGCTTGCTGCTGTTCAGTGCTTGTCATGTGTTGTCTTCATCCGTGCTTGATGGCGATGGTCTTGAGGGTCGTGAAACCGAGCAGGGCCTCGAAGCCCTTCTCGCGGCCGAAGCCGCTGGACTTCACGCCGCCGAATGGCAGTTCTACACCACCCGCCGCACCGTAATTGTTGACGAAGACCTGGCCGCAGTGCAGCTTGTGCGCCATGCGCAGCTGGCGCGCGCCGTCGCGGGTCCACACGCCGGCCACCAGCCCGAAGTCCGTGCCGTTGGCCAGGCGCACCGCCTCGGCCTCGTCGGCGAAAGGCGTCAGGGCCAGCACCGGGCCGAAGATCTCGCGCTGCGCGATGTCGCTCTCGTGCGGCACGTCGCGGAAGAGCACAGCTTCCTGGTAGTAGCCGGTGGAAGATGCGTTGGGCGACACGGTGCCGCGCGCCGCCACCTTCAGGCCGGCGGCCTCGGCGGTCGCGACCATGTCGCGCACCTGGCGGAACTGCTTTTCGTTGATGAGCGGGCCCATGTCCAGGTCTTCGGCGGGCGTGCCCGCGCGCACTGCTGAGAAGCGCCTGGCGAGGCGCTGCACCACTTCTTCGTAGACCGACTGTTCCACCAGCACGCGGCTGCCCGCCGAGCAGGTCTGGCCGGCGTTCTGGATGATGGCGTTGAGCAGCACCGGCTCCGCCGCGTCGAGGTCGGCATCCGCGAACACGATCTGCGGCGACTTGCCACCCAGCTCCAGCGTCACCGGGCAATGGCGCTCGGCAGCGGCCAGGCCCACGCTGCGGCCGGTCATGGTCGAGCCGGTGAACGAGATGTGGTCGATGCCGGGGTGTGCGCACAGCGCCGCGCCGGCTTCCTTGCCGTAGCCGGTCACCACGTTGAGTGCGCCTGCCGGAAAGCCGACCTCGGTCGCGATCTCGGCCAGGCGCAGCAGCGACAGGCTCGCGTCTTCCGCCGGCTTCACCACGCAGGCGTTGCCCGCGGCGAGCGAGGCGCCCACGCTGCGGCCCGCGATCTGCATCGGGTAGTTCCAGGGAATGATGTGGCCCGTCACGCCGTGCGGCACGCGCACCGTCAGCACGGTGTAGCCGCGCTCGTAGGGCAGGGTGTCGCCGTGCAGCTTGTCGCAGGCGCCGGCGTAGTACTCCATGTAGCGGGCCAGCGCGGTGGCGTCGTTGCGCGCCACGCGCAGCGCCTTGCCGGTGTCGCGCGCCTCCAGCTGGGCCAGCTCCTCGTGATGCTCCAGGACGGCGGCGCCGAGTTTGGCGAGCAGGCGGCCGCGCTGCAGCGCGGTCATGCCGCCCCAGGGGCCGTCGAAGTTCTCACCCATGGCCTGGCGTGCGGCGCGCACGGCGGTGTCCACGTCGGCGGCGGTGCCGCGCGCGATCTCGCCGAACTTGCTGCCATCGCTCGGGTCGATCACGTCGATGGTGGCGTTGCCTTCGGACTGCACGTGGCGTCCGTCGATGTAGTGGGCTGCTGCGTTCATGATGTCTTGTCTCCTGAAGGCCGGTCAGCGGGACGTGTTGGGTTCCGGCCAGGGTTTCTGCGGTTCGCGGATCTGCTCGAAGGCGCGGCTGAACTGCAGCACGCCCAGGTCGTCGAAGCGGCGGCCGGCAATCTGCAGGCCAATCGGCAGGCCCTCGGCCGAGTAGCCGCAGTTGATCGAGGCAGCGGGCTGCTCCGACATGTTGTAGGGCACCGTGAAGCCGATGTGCTCCAGCGGCAGCATCGGGTCGTTGGTGGGCGATGCGTGGTCGGCCGGCGCGGGCATGTTGGGCGACACCGGCGAGATCACGAAGTCGTAGGCCTTTGTGGCCGCAATGGCCGCCGCCCGCGCCGCGATGAACTGGCTGTAGGCGTCGAAGATGTGCGCGCCCGAGAAGCCGGCCGCGCTCTCGGCCCATTCGCGGATGTACGGCAGGATCTTCGCGCGCACTTCGGGCGCCATCGCCTGGATGTCGATGCACGAGCGCATGCGCCAGAAGTGGTCCATGCCCTGCAGCATCTTCGGCGTCATGAAGGGCGGGATCTCTTCGATCACGGCGCCGGCGGCCTCGATGCGCTTGGCCGTGCGGCGCACGGCCTCGGCGATCTGCGGATCGAGCGGCAGGCCGCAGCCCGCGTCCATGTGCAGCGCCACGCGCTTGCCCTTGATGAACGACGGGTCGACCTCGAAGGCCGTCCAGTCGATGACGGGCGGCGGCAGCTCGGAGTAGTCGCGGTCGTCGGGCTGCGCGACCGAGGCCATCATCAGCGCCGAGTCGGCGACGGTGCGCGTCATCGGGCCGGCGCAGCGGCCCATGTAGGGCGAGCTCAGCGGAATGCGCCCGAAGCTGGGCTTGAGCGTGTAGATGCCGCACCAGCTCGCCGGCAGGCGCAGCGAGCCACCGATGTCGGTGCCCACGTGCAGCGGGCCATAGCCGGCTGCGGCTGCAGCGCCTGCGCCCGCACTGGAACCGCCGGGCGTGCGCGACAGGTCCCACGGGTTGCGCGAGAGTTCATGAAAGCTCGACAGTCCCGACGACAGCATGCCCAGGTCGGGCATGGTGGTCTTGGCGACCAGCACAGCGCCATCTTCCTTCAGGCGCGCGGCGGGCGGCGAGTCGTAGCTCATCGGCACCAGCTCGTAGGCGGCGGTGCCCAGCGGCATCGCATCGCCCTTGGTCGCGAGGTTGTCCTTGATGGTCACGGGCACGCCGTCGAGCGTGCCCAGCGGCTTGCCGGCCAGCCAGCGGGCTTCGGAGGCGCGGGCCTGCTCCAGCGCCAGCTCGGGGCGGAAGAGCCAGGTGGCGTGCAGCTCGGGCTCGTACGCCGCGATGCGCTCGTTCACCGAGCGTGCCACTTCCACCGGTGAGAGTTCCTTGGCCGCGTAGGCGGCATGCAGCTCCTGCACGCCCAGGGCATAAAGCGGCTTCGAAGTCGAGGTGCTCATCGCATCAGCCCCACGAGATCGCGGCCAGGTCGTTCACCACGATCGGCATGCTCGGCCACAGGCCCTTCACTTCCTTGCGCGCGATGGTCGGGAACACCGCCTGGTAGAGGAAGCCGTTGACCGCGTCGGT
>Ga0102587_1001139_pt1 | contig 21355 bp, 26 predicted proteins | sample AraplaF_Col_mTSA_FD_76853 | JGI IMG/M metagenome (GOLD analysis project Ga0102587, IMG submission 76853) | Arabidopsis root microbial communities from the University of North Carolina, USA - plate scrape MF_Col_mTSA (SPADES assembly) (version 2) | ecosystem: Host-associated > Plants > Roots >... | reverse complement strand
CCAAGGGCCGCCACGACCCCTGCGTCGGCATCCGCGCCGTGCCGATCGGCGAGGCGATGCTTGCCTGCACGATCGCCGATCACTACCTGCGTGACCGCGGCCAGACCGGCCGGCTTACTGCATAATTCCTTAAATCGGAATCGATTTAAGGACAAAATTATGCAGCAACTTAAAGTGTTACAGCGACCTTTGCTCGTCTACGAGACGCGCGGCGCTGTAAGTAATTCGCCCTCTATTTCGGGAAGAGCACCATGTCCTATGACCAGAAGCGTGTCGTCGACGCCATCCGCGCCTTCGAGGCCGGCGAAATCGTTGTCGTGACCGATGATGACGGCCGCGAGAACGAGGGCGATTTGATCGTCGCCGCGGTGCATTGCACGCCGGAGAAGATGGCCTTCATCGTGCGCCACACGTCGGGCATCGTCTGCACGCCGATGCCGCGCGAGGAGGCGAAACGCCTCAACCTCAATGCCATGGTTGCTGAAAACGATTCTGCCCATACGACGGCCTTCACCGTCTCGGTCGATTTCAAGCACGGCACCACGACCGGCATTTCCGCCGATGACCGTACGTTGACGGTGCGCAACCTCGCCAACCCCAATGTCGGGCCGACGGACTTCGTTCGCCCGGGCCACATCTTCCCGTTGGTCGCCCGCGAAGGCGGCGTTCTCATGCGCTCCGGTCACACGGAAGCCGCCGTCGACCTCTGCAAGCTCGCAAGCCTGCCGCCGATCGGCGTCATCTGCGAACTCGTCAACGATGACGGCACCGTCATGCGCGGACCGCAGGTCGCGAGCTTTGCCGAGACCCATGGGCTGAAACAGGTTTCGGTCGCCGACCTCATCGCCTACCGCCAGCGCAAGGAAACGCTGATCGAGCAGGGCGGATCCTTCGATATCGAAACGCCCTACGGTGCGGCCAAGGGGCATTCCTATTCGCTGCCCTGGGATCCGATGCAGCATCTCGCCGTCGTCTTCGGCGATATTCGCGATGGCGTTGACATTCCGGTCCGCCTGCATCTCGAAAATGTCGGCGCCGACGTGTTCGGCAAGGACTGCCAGATCGATCGCATCATGAAGCGCATGGCCGACGAGGGCAGGGGGGTCATCGTCTACCTGCGCGAAGGATCGGTCGGCGTCGGCGTGTCGCAAACGGCCCGCAAGGGCAAACACGATCGTGAAGCACATGACGAGGCGCAGGCGCGCGAGAACGAATGGCTGGAAATCGGCCTCGGCGCCCAGATCCTGAAAGATCTCGGCATCAGCTCTATCCGCCTTCTTGCCTCCCGGGAGCGCCACTATGTCGGCCTCGAAGGCTTCGGCATCAAGATCGCCGGAACCGACATCATCTAAAGCTTGACGTCTCTGAATACGACAAAGCCCGGATCGTCGATCCGGGCTTTGTCGTTTGTGCCGGCGGCTGCCAATAAAAAAGCCGCGCTCGAAGCGCGGCCCTGTGTCTTGTTTGTGTGGGGTCCGGCGACCGGTCAGGGCAACGCGTCGTAGCCTTCGCCGAAGCCCTTGAGATCGACCGGGATGCCGATGCCTTCTTCCGGCGACTGGAAGACGATGAAGGTCGCCGTCGCGCCGGAGCGGAAGGTCTTCAGCAATTCATCTTCAAGCACGACTTCCGCATAGCAGCCGTCGGAGAAGCAGCGCACGAAGTAGGCGCGGCCGATATCCTTGCCGTCGACGTTGAGGCCGAGGCCGTTTGGCAGCAGCACGCCGAGCGGAGCGAGCACGCGCAGGATCTTCGCCTTGCGGTCCGCCGTCTTCAGCACGACCACCGACAGGCCGACTTCCGGCCGGTCCTCGGCAATGACGTTCTGCATCAGCGCGCACTGGTCGGTGGATGCGCCTGCCGGCTGATCGCAAACGATCGACCACGCGCCGTGGTTGGACTTGACCGTGCCGGGTGTTCCGGCGGGCTGCTGGGCCAGGCTCTGAGCGGGGAGAGCGAGAACGGCAAGGCCGAAGGCGGCGAAGGCCGACAGTCGCGAAAAGAGGGGCAGGCCCATGTAAACCTCAAAACGTCGAATCATCAGGGCTATTCTTGAAGCGCGCGGGAATAAATGAAAAGCCCTGCGGGGCACATTCCAGCGTCATATGGCGGAAATTGGGCGGGTTAACGCCCTATCCTGTGTGTTGCCGCGCGAACCGCGTGCGATCGCGCGTTTAGGGGCGCGGAAGACGTCATATAAGTCGATTCGTGACGGCTTCTAAGGGGTGCCTGTGTGAAAAGATGCGTTTGTGCAAAAATGCCGCATGGGGTTGATTGGTCAGATGTTGCGGCATCGGACAAACTGTGGTTTGAAGCGCAGCAGTATCGCAGGGATTCTGCGTTCCGGTTTGATCCTGATCAAGCGCATTGGGGAGACATATTGTGAAAAACAAGGCTTATGCAGTTCTGGCAGCGCTTGCCTGTCTGCTTTTTGCTTCGAGCGCCTTTGCTGACAAGCCTGTCGATTGGCAGACGAACTTTCAGTCGGCCGCTACGGGCATCATGGAAGAAATCACGTGGTTTGAACATTATACCCTGTGGTTCATCATTCCGATCACCCTCTTCGTTCTCCTCCTGCTGATCATCGTCGTGGTCAAGTTCCGCGAGAGTGCTAACCCGGTTCCCTCCAAGACCAGCCACAACACCGCCATCGAAGTCGTCTGGACCGTCGGTCCGGTCATCGTGCTTCTTTTCCTCGCCATTCCGTCCTTCCAGCTCCTGACCGCGCAGCTCACGCCGCCGGCCAATCCGGACCTGACGGTCAAGGCGACCGGCAACCAGTGGTACTGGTCCTATGAATATGAAGTCGGCGAAAGCCCGCTCTCCTTCGACAGCCTGCTGGTGAAGGATGAAGATCGCGCCGCCCTCGGCAAGGAAGACAAGAAGGAATATCCGCGCCTGCTCGCCGTCGACAACGAAGTTGTCATTCCGGTCGGCAAGACGGTTCGTGTCCTCGTCACCGCCGCCGACGTGATCCATGCCTTCGCAATGCCTGCCTTCGGCGTGAAGATCGATGCCGTTCCCGGCCGCCTGAACGAAACCTGGTTCAAGGCTGACCGCGAAGGTCTGTACTACGGCCAGTGTTCCGAGCTCTGCGGCAAGGATCACGCCTATATGCCGATCGCGATCCGCGTTGTTTCGCAGGAAAAATACGACACCTGGCTCGCAGCCGCCGCTACCAATCTCGGCGATGCGAACAAGGCGCTCATGGCGTCCATCGATGCGGCCAAGACCGTCGACGTCGCCGCAAACGCCGCACAGTAATCGGAAGGGGAGCTCGACCCATGGCTGGAACAGCCGTTCATCACGATCAACGCCATGATCACTCCGATCATGGCCACGCAGACCATGCGCATAAGCCTCTGAGCTTCTTTCAGCGCTGGTTCCTGTCGACCAACCACAAGGACATCGGCACGCTGTACCTGATCTTCGCGATTTTCGCGGGCATCATCGGCGGCACGCTCTCGGTGTTCATGCGCGCCGAACTGCAGGAGCCGGGCATCCAGATCTTCCACGGTCTGGCGCAGATGGTCTACGGCTTCGAGGGTGATGCTGCCATCGACGGCGGCAAGCACATGTTCAACGTGTTCACGACCGCGCACGCGCTCATCATGATCTTCTTCATGGTCATGCCCGCGCTGATCGGCGGCTTCGCCAACTGGATGGTTCCGATCATGATCGGTGCGCCGGACATGGCGTTCCCGCGCATGAACAACATCTCCTTCTGGCTGATCATCCCGGCCTTCCTGCTGGTGCTCCTGTCGATGTTCGTCGAGGGACCGGCCGGTGCCTATGGTGCAGGCGGCGGGTGGACGATCTATCCGCCATTCTCGACATCGGGCATGCCCGGGCCGGCCATGGATTTCGTGATCCTCGGCCTGCACATCGCCGGCGCATCCTCGATCCTCGGTGCGATCAACTTCATCACCACGATCCTGAACATGCGCGCTCCGGGCATGACGCTGCACAAGATGCCGCTCTTTGCCTGGGCCGTTCTGATCACTGCCTTCCTGCTGCTGCTGTCGCTGCCCGTTCTGGCCGGCGCCATCACCATGCTGCTGACCGACCGTAACTTCGGTACGGCCTTCTTTGCGCCGGAAGGCGGCGGTGACCCGATCCTCTACCAGCACCTGTTCTGGTTCTTCGGTCACCCGGAAGTCTACATCCTGATCCTGCCGGGCTTCGGCATCGTCAGCCACATCGTGTCGACCTTCTCCAAGAAGCCGGTCTTCGGTTACCTCGGCATGGCCTACGCCATGGTTGCCATCGGTGCCGTCGGCTTCGTCGTCTGGGCTCACCACATGTACACGGTCGGCCTGTCGCTCGACGCACAGCGCTACTTCGTCTTCGCGACGATGGTCATCGCCGTTCCGACGGGTGTGAAGATCTTCTCCTGGATAGCAACGATGTGGGGTGGCTCGATCACCTTCCGCACGCCGATGGTCTGGGCGATCGGCTTCATCTTCCTCTTCACCGTCGGTGGTGTGACGGGCGTCCAACTCGCCAACGCCGGCCTCGACCGCTCGCTGCATGACACCTATTACGTCGTGGCTCACTTCCACTACGTTCTGTCGCTCGGCGCCGTCTTCGCCATCTTCGCTGCCTGGTATTACTGGTTCCCGAAGATGACCGGCTATATGTACAGCGAGTTCCTCGGCAAGCTGCACTTCTGGGTCATGTTCATCGGTGTGAACCTGGTGTTCTTCCCGCAGCACTTCCTCGGCCTCGCCGGCATGCCGCGCCGCTACATCGATTATCCGGATGCATTTGCCGGCTGGAACTATGTCTCGTCGATCGGCTCCTACATCTCCTTCGTCGGCGTGATCATCTTCCTCGTCGGTGTCTGGGAAGCCTTCGCCAAGAAGCGCGTTGCCGGTGACAATCCGTGGGGTGAGGGTGCAACGACCCTCGAATGGCAGTTGCCTTCGCCGCCGCCGTACCACCAGTGGGAACAGCTTCCGCGCATCAAGTAAGATGCCGGACTTCCAGACGCCGCAGGCCTCTGCGGCGTCTGGCGATTGAGGAATTCAGGACGGAATGATGACGGTAATCGACAATCACGAGGCTCTTGCTGAAGAAGGCGATTTTCGCCTGTCGGAAGCCAGTGCGCGCGATTATTTCGAGCTTCTGAAGCCGCGGGTCATGTCGCTCGTGGTCTTCACGGCCTTTGCCGGCCTCGTGCTGGCGCCGGACCACATCAATCCCGTTCTCGGCCTGATCGCCATTCTCTGCATTGCCGTCGGCGCCGGCGCATCGGGTGCACTGAACATGTGGTATGACGCCGACATCGACGCCGTCATGAGCCGCACCGCCAAGCGCCCGATCCCGGCCGGCCGCATCAAGCCCAAGGAAGCCCTGGCCTTCGGCCTCGTGCTTTCCTGCTTCTCGGTGACGATCCTGGGCCTCGCGGTCAACTGGCTGTCGGCCTCGATCCTCGCCTTCACCATCTTCTTCTATGCCGTCATCTACACGATGTGGCTGAAGCGCTCGACGCCGCAGAACATCGTCATCGGTGGCGCGGCCGGCGCTTTCCCGCCCATGATCGGTTGGGCCTGCGTGACCAATTCCGTCACGATCGAAAGCACTGTTCTTTTCCTCATCATCTTCCTGTGGACGCCGGCGCATTTCTGGGCGCTCGCCCTCTTCAAGATGCGCGATTACGAAGCTGTCGGCGTGCCGATGCTGCCGAACGTTTCGGGTGAACGCACCACCAAGCATCAGATCGTCGCCTATGCCGTGCTGACGGCAGTCTGCGCCGTGCTGCCGACTTTCCTCGGTTTTGCCAGCGTCGGATATGGTGTGGTGGCCGCAGCGCTTGGTGCGGTCTTCATATACTGTTCCATCGCCGTCTGGCGTATGCCCGATGGCGATCTCAAGATGATCCCGGCGAAGAAGTTGTTCGGCTTCTCGATCATCTATCTCTTCGCCGTGTTCTCCGCGCTGATGCTCGACCGGCTGGTTGCCATGCTGGTCTCGTATGCAGGAGGCTCGTTCTGATGGAATTGGTCAAGCTCACCGAGGCGCAACGCAAGTCGCGCCGTAACCGCAACATCGCGCTTGGTGTCGTGCTCGCCGGTCTGGTGGTTCTTTTCTACGCCATCACCATCGTCAAATTCCTGGGACATGGAGGCTGATGGGATGAGCGATGCCGTCAACGCACCGAAGAAGCCGCGCAATAATGCCGCCGTCGTCTTCATGTGCCTTAGCTTCGTCGTCGGCATGGGCGCGGCGAGCTATGCGGCCGTGCCGCTCTATCGCCTCTTCTGCCAGGTGACCGGCTATAACGGCACGACCCAGCGTGTCGATCAGGTTTCGAGCGTCATTCTCGACCGCACGATGCGCGTCACTTTCGACGCCAACGTCGCTCCCGGCCTGCAGTGGGAATTCAAGCCGGTCGAACGCGAGGTCAATCCGAAGATCGGCGAGACCATCCAGGTCAATTTCATCGCCGAAAACCGTTCCGACGAAACCCAGCGCGGCCAGGCGATCTTCAACGTGACGCCGGGCGAGGCGGGCGCCTATTTCAACAAGGTGCAATGTTTCTGCTTTAATGAAACGGACCTGAAGCCGGGCGAAAAGCTTGAAATGCCGGTCGTGTTCTACATCGATCCGGATATTACCAAGGCCGCTGAATCGAAAAGCATTCACACGGTCACGCTGTCTTATACGTTCTATCCCAAAGAGGGTCCGAAGCCGGTGGCTTCGAATGAGGGTGGCGCGGGACAGGCTGAAAAGAAACTTTGATTGAGGAGTGTTTCCGGCGGTGCCGGAAGCGGAGAAGGAAGACACCGGGGATCTGACATGGCCGATGCTCATCAGAAGAATCACGACTATCACATCATAGCTCCAAGCCCGTGGCCGATACTGGCCTCGCTCGGCGCATTCCTGATGGCCTTCGGCGGCGTCGGCTTTATGCGCTACCTGAACGGCGGATCGCTGCATGTTCTCGGTATCGAGTGGGCTCAACCGTGGCTCTTTTTCATCGGCCTCGCTGTCGTTCTCTACGTCATGTACGGCTGGTGGTCTGACACCGTGAAGGAAGCCCATGAGGGTTCCCATACGCGCGTCGTGTCGCTGCACTTGCGCTATGGCATGATCATGTTCATCGCTTCGGAAGTGATGTTCTTCGTCGCCTGGTTCTGGGCCTATTTCGACGCCAGCCTCTTTCCGCACGAGGCAATCCAGGCTTCGCGCCTTGCCTATACCGGCGGCGTCTGGCCGCCGAAGGGCATCGAGGTTCTCGATCCCTGGCACCTGCCGATCTACAACACCGTTATCCTGCTGCTCTCGGGCACGACGGTGACCTGGGCTCACCACGCTCTCTTGCACAACGATCGCAGGGGCCTCGTTCAGGGCCTGACCCTGACCGTTCTGCTTGGCATACTCTTCTCCAGCGTCCAGGCCTATGAATATGCCCATGCACCGTTCGAGTTCCGCAACTCGATCTACGGCGCGACCTTCTTCATGGCCACGGGCTTCCACGGTTTCCACGTTCTGGTCGGCACCATCTTCCTGTTGGTCTGCCTCCTCCGTGCGCTGCGCGGCGACTTCACGCCGAAACAGCACTTCGGCTTCGAGGCGGCTGCCTGGTACTGGCATTTCGTCGACGTCGTCTGGCTGTTCCTGTTCTTCTGCATCTACGTCTGGGGCGGTTGGGGTGCTCCGGTCGCCGCAGGCTGATCCAGTCAGGATGGAAATCAAAAAGGCGGGTGCCACTGGCCCCGCCTAATCGAAATGTGGAATACTCCCTGTCGCGAGTATTAAGCGCGAAATTCTGACTTTTGCGGTTTTGCGACAGGAGTTTGATTTCGCGAACTTCGGAGCATTAACGCTCGGAAAGTTTGAGCCGCATCAACGGTCGTCTCGGGGATCGGCGCGCGATCTCCGAGAATCCGAGCTTCGTGAATACCGAGGCGATGCCGACAAAACCCTCCCCCCACGTCAGAGGTTTTTCGGGATCGATAGTGCAGGCGTCAACTGCAACCGCATTATTGGCTCTCGCGAATTCAACAGCGGCGCTGGCAAGATGCCGCATGAGACCTTGCCGGCGATAGCCTGTGCGAATGAAAAAGCACGTGATGGCATAGACACTCGAAGCGTCAGGCTCACTCACATCCTCCGGCGGCCGTGAAGTTTTTGCCGCCTGGAAGCGTGAGGAGGCAGGCCGAGGGCCGATCGCACACCAACCGACCGCTTTCCCGCGATGATATGCAATCAGCCCTGGCGGTGGCCCAGCCTCCACTATTGCCCGGAAAGCATCTTTCCGGCCAGTTTTCTCCATCGCCTTGTAGTCAGCACCCTTGATGCGAGGCCACATGCACCAGCATCCCGAGTTGGCTCCGCGCAATGGACCAAAAAGGTCTTCAAGATCGGCCCAACGTTCAGCCGTCAGTGGGTGGATATCAAACGTATCAGGCATTCCACCTCCCAAAAGTATCTCAGTCGGCCGCGTGGCAGGCAGCCTGAAGTTCATTGCTGTCGTGATCGGTGTAATATCGCGGATCACCGACATCTTTATCCAGTCATGAATTCAGCAAAGCTATAACCTTTGCTGACAACAGCCTGTCAGCAGGGGGCAGACTGTCATTTTGACCCCGGGTCTCTTTGTCTCAACTGCTGCTCTTCGTCTTACCCTTGCCCGGCCAGCCTTTCGAAAGCCGAAGGCTGGGGAATACCGAGATCCAGCTGATGGCGGATCGCCTCGGCGCATTCGAGCGCAGTCAGCACGGATGTATCGACCTCCATGTCGTAGAGGCCAGGGCGATGCACTTCGTCCTGCCAGCGCTGCACCGGTTCGGGAATGGACACGTCCTCCGTGGCGCGCAGATAAAGTGTCTCGTGCCCTTCCTCCACAATTTCGCGCCGCTGCATGATCGTCTCGATCGGACAACGTATGCCGACGAACAGCACGGGAAAGCCCTCCAGCCGCCGGGCGCAATCGCCGAGAATGCCGAGCGGATGGGAGTAGCTGTCGTGATGGCCGAGATCGGCGACGACGTTGAGACCCAATCCGGCATGAATGGCGATCGATTCATAGAGCGCTGCGTAGAGGAACGGTACCAGTTCCTCCAGGTCCGGCCGTTCGCCGCCCGGCCTCAGCCCGATGCCGGGCAGGTAGCGCTTCGGCGTCATGGCATTATAGGTATCGACGCCGAGGTTGATCCACGGCCCCTCGAATTCTTCCTGGATTGCGCGCGCAATGCTGGATTTGCCGCTTCGCGGCGCGCCGTTCAGGATTATGATCTGTCCGGCATGGCTATCATCGCTCATCAGTCTTCTTCTTCTGTTTGGCGCGAATCACTGAGGCGAAAACGCGCAGGCCTTTCCATTCGGGATGCGAATACTTTATGGGAGAGTTAAGGCAGATGACGAAAAGCCGTCGGCAGGGAGATGGTCATGAGTGAAGACAACGCACAATTTCCACCGGTCGATCCGGTCAAGACCGGTATCAAGGGATGCTGCCCGCGCTGCGGTCATGGTCAGCTCTTCGATGGTGTACTTGGCCTGAAACCACGCTGCGCCGCCTGCGGCCTGGACTATTCCTTCGCCGATGCAGGCGATGGTCCCGCTGTCTTCGTCATCCTCATCGTCGGCTTCATCATCATCGGTTCGGTGCTCTGGCTGCAGGTCAACTACGCCCCGCCGATCTGGGTCCACATCCTGCTCTTCGGTCCGCTGACGGTCATCCTTTCCCTGGTAGCGCTGCGCTGGTGCAAGGGTGTCCTCATCGCCATGCAATATCGCCACAATGCCCGTGAGGGACGCTTGAGTGACTGATATTGAAAGTCCGGCCCCGCGCCGCAAGCTGCCGATCTTTACCGGCATAATGGTTCTCATTGCGCTCGCCATCCTGATCTCGCTCGGCACCTGGCAGGTGGAACGCCTTCACTGGAAGGAAGGCCTGCTCGCCGATATAGCTGAGCGCCGCGCAGCAACCCCTGTTCCGCTTGGCGACATCGAGGCCATGGCGGGGCAGGGCGGTGATATCGAATACCGCACGGTGACCGCCACCGGGCGCTATATCAACAACAAGGAGCGCCATTTCTTCGCCACCTGGCGCGGCCAGACCGGCTATTACATCTATACGCCGCTGCAGCTTGCAGACGAGAGCTACCTCTTCGTCAACAGAGGCTTCGTTCCCTATGAGAACAAGGAGCCGGAAATGCGCATGCAGGGCCAGCTGACGGGCCAGCAGACGGTGACCGGCCTCGCGCGCGCAAAACTTCCCGCCAAGCCTTCATGGCTGGTGCCTGACAATGATGTGGTGAAGAACATCTTCTACTGGAAGGATCTCGATGTGATGGCATCGAGCGTCGACCTCGACAAGGCCAGTGTCCTGCCATTCTTCGTCGATGCCGATTCCACGCCCAACCCAGCGGGCTTTCCGATCGGTGGCGTGACGCAGGTCGATCTGCCGAACGACCATCTGCAATATGCCTTCACCTGGTACGGGCTGGCGGTGGTGCTGGCCGTCGTCGTCGCCATCTCCTGGTTCCGCCGCAAGGGTGCCGCGTAATAGTATCGCTTCAATTCCACCCCATATTGGGTTAGAGGTCCCTGAAGCTTAACCTGGATATGTCATGAACATTGCGGCAAAACCTCCTTTGACGATCAGGCTCTGCGGTCCGCGCGGCTTCTGTGCCGGCGTCGATCGGGCGATCCAGATCGTCGTGCTGGCGCTGAAGGCCTATGGCGCGCCCGTCTATGTCCGCCACGAGATCGTCCATAACCGCTATGTCGTAGAAGGGCTGGAAGCCAAGGGAGCGGTCTTCGTCGAGGAACTTGACGAGATCCCGGCGGAACATCGCGCCCAGCCGGTCGTCTTTTCCGCCCATGGCGTGCCGAAATCCGTGCCCGAGGATGCGAATGCCCGCAACCTCTTCTATCTCGACGCAACCTGTCCGCTGGTCTCCAAGGTCCACAAGCAGGCGATGCGCCATAATCGCCTCGGCCGCCATGTCGTCCTGATCGGCCATGCCGGCCATCCCGAGGTAATCGGCACCATGGGCCAGCTTCCCGAGGGTACCGTCTCTCTGGTCGAGACCGTCGAGGACGTCGATGCCTATGAGCCTGATGATCCCGATAATCTCGGCTATGTCACCCAGACGACGCTCTCGGTCGACGATACTGCCGGCGTTATCAAACGGCTGGAAGAGCGCTTCCCCAATCTGAAGGCGCCGGCTGCCGATTCCATCTGCTATGCCACGACCAATCGCCAGGAAGTGGTGAAGGAAGCTGCCTCCGGCTGCGATCTGTTCATCATCGTCGGCGCGCCGAATTCGTCCAATTCCAAGCGGCTCGTCGAAGTGGCGCTCCGGGCCGGGGCGAAGAAGTCGATCCTCGTGCAGCGCGCTTCCGAACTCGACTGGGATGAGATCGGCCCGATTGCCACGCTCGGCCTGTCCGCCGGTGCTTCCGCCCCGGAAGTGATCGTCAATGAGATCATCGAAGCCTTCCGCACCCGCTTCGATGCCCGCGTCGAGCTTGCCGAAACCGTGCAGGAAAACGAGCATTTCCTCGTCAATCGCGAGCTGCGCAGCCTTGAGCTGACAACCGCCGACATGGCATTTGTGAACGGGGAATGAGGCGAGGGGCCTTCCCCTCTCTCCTGCCCATCTGACGACAGCCTCTACAGTAAGAGACCCACCTTGGCAGTTTACACCGATATCGCCGAAGACGATCTGAAATGGTTTCTCACCGAATATGATGCCGGCACGTTGCTCTCCTACAAGGGCATCGCCGAAGGTGTCGAGAATTCCAATTTCCTGCTGCACACATCCAAGGCGCCGCTCATCCTGACGCTTTACGAGAAGCGGGTGGAAAGGAGCGATCTGCCGTTCTTCCTCGGCCTGATGCAGCATCTGTCGGCCGGCGGCCTGTCCTGCCCGCTGCCGCTGCCGCGCAAGGACGGCGCTCTTCTCGGCACGCTGTCAGGCCGTCCCGCCGCGCTTATATCCTTTCTGGAAGGCATGTGGCTCAGAAAGCCGGAAGCCAAACACTGTCGCGAAGTCGGCAAGGCGCTGGCGCAGATGCATGTCGCTGGCGAAGGTTTTCCGCTGACGCGGCCGAATGCCTTGTCGCTGGAAGGCTGGCAGACGCTCTGGGACAAATCAGAGGCCCGCGCCGACGAGGTGGAGTTCGGCCTGCAGAACGAAATCCGCGGCGATCTCAATTTCCTGCGCGCCTATTGGCCAAAGGATTTGCCCGCTGGCGTCATCCACGCCGATCTTTTCCCTGATAACGTCTTCTTCCTCGGTGACGAGCTCTCGGGTCTCATCGATTTCTATTTCGCCTGTAATGATCTGCTCGCCTATGACGTCTCGATCTGCCTCAATGCCTGGTGCTTCGAGAAGGATGGTGCCTACAACATCACCAAGGGTACGCAGATGCTGGAAGGGTACCAGAGCGTGCGTCCGCTGAGCGAGGCGGAGATTAAAGCTCTGCCAGTCCTCTCCCGCGGTTCGGCCCTGCGTTTCTTCCTGACCCGTCTCTACGACTGGCTGACGACGCCGGAAGGCGCGATGGTCACCAAGAAGGATCCGCTCGAATATCTGCGCAAGCTGCGTTTCCACCGCCAGATATCCTCGCCTGCCGAATATGGGCTCAGCCTATGAAGCACATCGATATTTTCACGGATGGCGCGTGCTCCGGCAATCCCGGCCCCGGCGGTTGGGGTGCGGTGTTACGCTACGGCGAGGTCGAGAGAGAGCTCTCCGGCGGCGAGGCGGAGACGACCAACAACCGAATGGAACTGTTGGCTGCCATCTCCGCGCTCAGCGCCTTGAAAGAGCCCTGCGAGGTCGATCTCTACACCGATAGCGCCTACGTGAAAGACGGCATTTCCAAATGGATATTCGGCTGGAAGAAGAACGGCTGGAGGACATCGGACAACAAGCCGGTGAAGAATGCCGAGCTCTGGCAGGCGCTGGAGGAGGCCCGCAACAGGCACAAAGTGACGCTCCATTGGGTCAAGGGCCACGCCGGTCACCCCGAGAACGAGCGCGCCGACGAACTGGCCCGCAAGGGCATGGAGCCGTTCAAGAAGAGCAAGAAGGCAGGTTGATCAAGCCGCCTGTCGCTGCTCCGCCGCTGCATTCTGTATCAGCCGGTGCAGATATTCCAGCTTCGTTACGACTGGCGAAGACAGCACGAAGGGATAGGAATCCGGCTGTCCCATGCTGCGCTGGATCGCGTTAATCGCAAGGCTGATCGGCACCCAGGCGCCGACGAGCTGTTCGGCGCTCTGTGCCCGATAGGGGTTGAAATCCACCTCACCGGCGATCTCTTCATGGCCGCGCGGATCGATCGCGATGCCGAAGCCACGCGCCGTTTCCAGCGTATCGACGATGTGCAGGTAGTGCGCGAAGCATTCTGCGAAATCTTCCCAAGGATGGACGGAGGCATAGGCGCTGATGAAGGTCTCTTGCCATCCTGCAACCGGCCCATTGGTATAGCGATCCTGTAATGCCGCGCCATAGTCCTGCCGCTCATCGCCGAAGACTGCGCGGAATTCGTCGAATCCATTGCGGTCGCGGACCAGCTTGTTCCACACGAAGTGTCCGGTCTCATGGCGGAAGTGGCCGAGCAGCGTGCGATAGGGTTCATCCATCGCCATGCGCGCCTGCTCGCGGGTCACGTCGTCTGCTTCCGCTGCGCGGATCGCGATCAGCCCGTCCTCATGGCCGGTGATGGCCGGTACGACATTGCCGTCATTCTGCACGGTGTCTTCAAGAAAATCGAAAACGAGGCCGCCTTGCGGGTCTTCCTGCCGGTTGGGATGCGGCAGGTTCCAACACAGCAGCGAATAGAAGAGGTGGCGCTGCGCCTGGCTGATACGGCGCCAGCGGTCGATACCATCTTGCGTATCGGTATTCGGCACCAGCCGGTTATGCCGGCAGGCGATGCAAAAATCGTTGTTGTCATCAACCAGCCAGTTGCAGATGTCGAGGCCCGCATTGGCACAGAACTGCACGAGCCGGTTCGGATCGGAGACGAGCTGCCAGTTCGTCTCGTCGCGCGATTCCAGCGCATGCATGGAAAGATCGCGCGCAAAGAAGCCGAGGCGATGGTTGCAGCGCACGCACTGCCTGTTGTCGAAATGGACGACCTGATCGCAATTATCGCAGGCAAACAGCCGCATGGCAGCCCCCTACAGGCAGGATATGATGGAAAATGCCCGCCGCAAACGGGTGCGACAGGCATTGCACGTATGAATAAAATGGGGCGTCAGAGCCGGTCGACGGCGCCCTTCAGCTTGTCCTTGACCTTGCCGGTTGCGACTTGGGCTTTGCCCTTGGCTTCCTGCATGCCGCCCTTGGTCTGCATTTCGCGGTCGCCGGTGGCCTTGCCGGCAGCCTTCTTCGCCTTGCCGGCTATCTCGTTGACCTTGCCGGAAATCTTGTCGCCAGTGCTACCCATGTGTGTGTCTCCTCTCGGGTCACGAACGGAGTGTCCGCGTTTGCCGACAGGAAACGCTGAAAAAGCAGTTTCGTTCCGGAATGACCCAATCAGGCGTGGCCGGCTTCAGCCGAAAGCATGGCCGGCGTTACGCCCATGCTGGCAAGCGCCCGCTCATACTTGTCATCGAGGCAGCGATCGAAGATCAGCTCCTCATTGGCCGCACAATTGAGCCAGCCATTGGAGGCCACCTCGTTTTCAAGCTGGCCCGCGCCCCAGGAGGAGTAGCCGAGCAGCATGGTCGCCCGCTTCGGGCCGCCGCCCTTGGAGATGGCACGCACGATATCGAGCGTCGCCGTCAGGCAGATATCGTCGCTGACGGGGATCGAGGAGTCGCTGACATAGTCGTCGGAATGCAGCACGAAACCGCGACCACTTTCGACTGGACCGCCCGTCTGGATCGGAAACTCCCGCGCATCTTTCGGCAGCACGATCGAATCTTCCTGCTTGATCATATCGAGATGCAGCAGGACATCGGTGAAGGTGAGGCTCTGCGGGCGATTGATGACGAAGCCCATGGCCCCTGCATCAGAGTGGGCGCAGATGTAGATCACCGTGCGTGCGAAGTTGCGATCCTCCATGCCGGGCATCGCGATCAGGAACTGACCATCGAAAAATCCGCGTTCCCGTCTGTTCTTCAGCGTTGCTAGGGACATGGTTCCTCCTGCCGCCAGACCGCACAAAGGCTCCGACAAGAGAAAGATGGGGCAATGTCACAAATCAATCAACTGAAAATGAAGATTTAAATGAGCAGGACTTCTGGCGGCAATTGGCAAGTTTCGGTAAACCCTTGTTCCATGAGAGTTATTTCATTGCTTGCGCGACCCCTCGTAATTGCAGTCATTTCGGCTGTGCCCATGCTCGGATTGTTTCATTCGGCGCATGCGGAGATGAGCGACTGGGCGGAGAATGAGGGCGGTCGCATGCGTCTCGTGGCGCTGCCGCCGGACGCTGAAGGCCATATCCGGGCTGGCCTGCAGATCGAGCCGAAGCCCGGCTGGATTACCTATTGGCGTGAGCCGGGCAACAACGGCATCCCGCCGCAGATCACCATCGCACCGCAAAGCGGTGTAACGCTTGAGGCCATTTCCTATCCCGTTCCGAAACATATCTCCAGCGGCAAGGTCGAGGATATCGGCTATGAGGCGCCGGTGACCCTGCCATTATCGCTGACGGCTTCGAAAGTGGGACCGGTCGTTCTCGACGCCACCGCCTTCATCGGTATCTGCAAGGATATCTGCATTCCTTTCCAGGCGCAGCTTTCACTGAAATTTGGTACTGCCGCTCAGTCGCGTCCGCAGGAGGAAATGATCCTTCGGAGCGCCGCTGCCCGGCTTCCCGAAGCGCCGTCTGCCGATTTCGAGATCTTGGCACACGGGATGTCACCCGACCTGAAGCAACTCTCGCTGAAAATTACTCTGCCGGAAGCAGGGAATGGAACGCCCGAAATCATCGTCACCGGCCCGAGCGGTTATGCCTTTACCAAGCAGATGAATGTGGGGCGCAGCGGCAGGGCCTATTCCGCCGATATCGCCATCAGAAAGCTACCGAAGAACTACGATATCAAGGGCAAGCAGTGGGGGGTGCTCATCGTTGACGGCGCCCGCGCCATGGAAACCACGCTTGCCTTTGATTGACCGCATCTTATAGTCCCTCTCAATCCCTATGCGGCCTTGCCGCAACCAGCCAGAACCGAGGAGAAAATCCATGACCATCGCGATCGGCGACAAGCTTCCTGCCGCCACCTTCAAGGAAAAGACCACCGACGGCCCGGTTGAAACCACCACCGAGCAGCTCTTTGCCGGCAAGCGCGTCGTGCTCTTCGCCGTACCCGGCGCCTTTACACCCACCTGTTCGCTGAACCATCTGCCGGGCTACCTGGAAAACCGCGATGCCATCCTCGCCAAGGGCGTCGACGATATCGCGGTTCTTGCCGTCAACGACTGGCATGTCATGGGCGCCTGGGCACAGTCTTCGGGCGGCCTCGGCAAGATCCACTTCCTCGCCGACTGGGATGCCGGCTTCACCAAGGCAGTCGGTCTCGATGCCGATCTCTCCGGCGGCGGCCTTGGTGTGCGCTCCAAGCGCTATTCCATGCTGGTCGAAGATGGCGTGGTAAAGTCGCTCAACGTCGAGGAAACGCCCGGCCAGGCAACGGTTTCCGGTGCTGCGGCGATGCTCGAACAGCTCTAAGCCGGAAAAGCTCCCGTTGTTACGCAAGGGCGCCTTCTGGCGCCCTTTTTTAATTTTGATCACTCAAGCAAATCAATGTCGCGCCGGGCATCCGCCGCGTTGCGTTAAGAGCGGCTTCGCCTCATTCTTGCCATAATTGTTATAACATAACAGTAATGTTATCACATATAAGGGATTGAGAATGCCGCCCGATCAGGAACATTTCGCCATCAGTCTCCTCGGGCAATCGGCACTTCTGCGCGTCTGCGGTGCGGTCGCCATCGTCGCACTTCTCTGGCTCGCGATTCATTGGGCGATCCTCCTGCCATGAGCGCGCCAGTCATTCGCCTCGACAATCTTACCGTCTCCTATGATCGTCATCCTGCTGTCCACCATCTCTCCGGCACGTTCCAGCCCGGCAGCCTGACGGCAATCGCCGGGCCGAATGGGGCGGGGAAATCCACGTTGCTGAAGGCAATCATGGGGGAGCTGCGTCCTGCCGAAGGGCGGGTGGAGCACCTGATGCAACGCACTGATTTCGGCTATCTTCCGCAGGCGGCTGACATCAACAGGCGTTTCCCGATCTCGGTGCTGGATACGGTGCTGCTCGGAAGCTGGCGTTCCGCCGGTGCCTTTGGCCGCATCGCGAAGCAAGACGCCGCATGTGCCCGCGCCGCGCTTGCCACCGTCGGTCTGGAGGGGTTCGAAAAGCGCCATATCGGCTCGCTTTCGGCCGGCCAGTTCCAGCGTGTGCTCTTCGCCCGCCTGCTTCTGCAGGATGCGCGCATCATTCTGCTTGACGAACCCTTCACCGCCATCGATGCCCGGACAACCAGGGACCTGCTCGATGTCGTCGCGCGCTGGCATGGCGACGGGCGGACGGTGATTGCCGTGCTGCATGATTTCGAACAGGTGAGGGCATATTTCCCGGAAACCTTGCTGCTCGCCCGCCAGCTGATCGGCTGGGGGCCGACGCAGGAGGTCATGTCGTCTGCCAATCTTCTGCAGGCCCGCGCCATGGCCGAACGCTGGGATGAGGATGCCGAAGCCTGCGAGCCGGCGGCATGACGGCTTATGATATCTTCTTCGCTCCCTTCGCCGATTATGGTTTCATGCGCCGCGCCCTCGTCGCTTGCCTGTGCCTCGGCCTTGGTTCCGGCCCCATCGGTGTTTTCCTGATGCTTCGCCGCATGAGCCTGATGGGTGATGCGATGAGCCATGCCGTGCTGCCGGGAGCGGCAATTGGTTATCTCGTCGCCGGCTCGCTGTCACTGACGGCCATGGGCATCGGCGGCCTCGTCGCGGGTCTTTCCGTAGCGCTTCTATCAGGTGTCGTCAGCCGCATGACCGTGCTGCAGGAGGACGCGAGCTTCGCAAGCTTCTATCTCGCTTCCCTTGCTCTTGGGGTACTCATCGTCTCCCTGCGCGGATCCAATATCGATCTTCTGCATGTGCTTTTCGGCACCATCCTCGCCATCGATGCGCCGGCTTTGACGCAGATCGGCGCCATAACGTCGGTCACACTATTGGCGCTCGCGGTCATCTATCGGCCGCTGGTCGCGGAATGCTTCGATCCGGGCTTCCTGCGCGCCGTTGGCGGGCGCGGGCCAATCTATCATTTCCTCTTCCTGCTTTTGGTCGTGCTGAACCTCGTGGCAAGCTTCCAGGCGCTCGGCACGTTGATGGCCGTCGGCCTGATGATGCTGCCGGCCGCGATCGCCCAGCTGTGGTCTCGCAACCTGCCGGCCATGATGATCATTGCGGCGGCAAGTGCTGCAGCCTCCGGCTACCTCGGCCTCATCGCCTCCTATCACCTCGAGCTCGCCTCCGGCCCGACGATCATCATGACGGCGGCCCTGCTCTATGGCCTCTCCATCTTCTTCGCGCCGTCGGGCCTTGCCCGGCGTTTCTTCCCCCGCCCGCATCTGAAGGGCTGATTACAGGAGACATCGATGTTAACCAGCAGACTGCTTCTCTCCGCCGCCTTGCCTGTCCTGATGACGCTTTCAGCCGTGCCTGCCTCGGCCGAAACGCTGAAGGTTGTTGCGTCCTTCACCGTGCTTGCTGATGTCGTCCGCCAGGTCGGCGGCGACCACGTCAAGGTCACGAGCCTCGTCGGACCGAACGGCGACCCCCATGAATTCGAGCCGTCGCCGGCCGATGCGAAGGCGCTGAACGCTGCTAAAGTCACCTTCGTCAGCGGCGAGGGGCTGGAAGGCTGGATGGATCGCCTGATCACCGCCTCTGGCCACAAGGGCAAGCCGGTCACGGTCTCCGAGGGTATCAATACCCGCACGATGGAAGAGGATGGCAAGACCGTCACCGATCCACATGTCTGGAACAGCCCCGTCAACGTGAAGGTCTGGGTCGCCAATATCGAGAAGGCATTGTCCGACGCCGACCCGGCCGATGCCGCGGCCTACAAGGCCAATGCCGAGAAATATACAAAGAAACTGGACGAACTGGATGCCTATGCGCATTCCAAATTCGACAAGATCGCCGATGGCCGCCGCAAGGTGCTGACGAGCCACGATGCCTTCGGCTATTTTGGCCGTGAATATAATGTCAGCTTCCTGGCACCGCTTGGTCTCTCGACAGAAAGCGAAGCATCGGCCGCCGACGTTTCCAAGCTGATCGAGCAGATCAAGCAGGAACGCGTGAAGACCTACTTCTTCGAAAACTCCAACGATCCGCGCCTCGTCAAGCAGGTCGCCACCGCGACTGGTGCCGAACCGGGCGGTGAGCTCTACGTCGAATCTCTCTCGGACTCGAAAGGCCCGGCCCCGACCTACGAGAAGATGTTCCGCTACAATGTCGACCAGCTCTCCACCGCCATGGCGAGGTCGAGCTGAGTTACCAAGGTCTCAGATAACGAGATCGAAAACCAGGAGGCCGGCCAGGCCTCCATCCGTCGACGAGACGATGCGCTCGCCGACGGCCACATGCTCGGGATGCACGAGGTAGGCATCCCGGGCCTCGGGGCTCTCGAAGGTCACGGCAAAGCCGTCGACGAAACCGCCATGCAGCCCCTCGGGCGAAACATTCGGCCCGTATTTGATATCGAGAATCCCCGGTATCACCTGCTTCAGCGCCACAATGGCGTCGAACAGCGCCTGCTTATCGTCAGGTGTCATGGCGCTCTTCAGCCGCATGAATACGCAGTGCAGGATCATAAGGTACCTCCCGATTATGTTTTCGGGCAGAATAACGAGGAAAACGGCAAGGGCAACGATATTTCGTTTCCGCAGTCGCTAGACCTGTTGAACGCTAGGCACCCTACATCTGGTCCGCTGCCGTCACCGGATGGTTATAGATCTTGCGGACGAGATCGTTGGACAGCCCCCGTGCGGCGGTCTTCTGCTCTTCCGACATCGGCCGGCAGGTATCCTTGAGATTGGAGCCATCAAGCACGGTCGCTGTCCCGGAATTGGCGATGACGATATGCCAGCTGCAAGCGGCGACCTTGTCGATGATAACAGCGCCGCGGCAACCAGTGGAAAGGCAGAAGGCCACCGTGACTTGTGCGCCGTGATCGCCCTTGTGAGCCAGCGCATAGGCTGTCTTGAAGTCTTTCTTCCAGTTTTCACAGCGCCCTGGCGCTTCTGCTGCGTCGCAGCCCAGCGTGGCGGGATGGATTTCGGTGGCGTAAAGCGGAGAAACACAAAAGGCGCCCATCGAGAGAGCGAGCAGAAGCTTGAACATCGGATTTTCCCTATTGCGCTGAGGGAGAGGCGCATATCGGCTGTCAATGGTCAATGGCCGCCGCAGGGAAAGTGGTCGGAGAGGTTCGAATGCCCCGGAAAAAGCCGGTGAACGGGCCTTGGGATCAGGCCCGCTTCGTCAGCGGAAACCGTTCCCTCAGCAGCCGCAGCACCGATTCCGACGGCATCGGCGGGCCGAAGAGATAGCTCTGGCCGTAGCTGCAGCCCATCTTGGCAAGCTCGATCGCATCCTCGTTGGACTCGATGCCTTCGGCCACCACCTTCATGTCCAGCTCGCGCGCCATGGCAATCACGGATTTCAGGATCGTCGCCTTCTTGTCGCTGTTGTCGCGCACCAGCGCCTTGTCAAGCTTGATCGTGTCGAAGGGAAAGCGAGTCAGGTAGGCGAGCGAGGAATAGCCGGTGCCGAAATCGTCGAGCGCCAGACCGAGTCCGACCTCTTTCAGCTTTTGCAGCACGAGGCGCGCCTGTTCCGGATTCTCCATCACCATGGATTCCGTCAGCTCGAGCTTCAGTTGCGAAGGATCGCAATGGGTCTTCGCCAGCACCGAGCGGACGTCGTCGTAGAGCTCGTTGTTGAGAAGCTGCACGCTGGACAGATTGATGGAAACGAAAATCGGCAGTTCGCCGGTCTGGTTCTGCCAGGCCATCAGGTCGTTGGTCGCCTGTTCCAGTGCGAAGATGCCGAGTGCGCCGATAATGTCGGATGTTTCGGCGATCGGAATGAATTCGGATGGCGGGATATTGCCGCGCTTGGGGTGTTCCCAGCGCATCAGCGCCTCGAAGCCGGCGATCTCGACATCTTCCAGCCGTGCGATCGGCTGGTAGACCATCGAAAGCTCCTTGCGCTCGATGGCGCGGCGCAGATCCGATTCGAGCTGCAAACGGTCGGTGCCGAAATCGCGGAAGGCCGGCTGGAAGGGCTCCACGCGGTTGCCGCCGGCGCGCTTGGCCCGATACATGGCAAGCTCGGCGTCGCTGAGCAGACCCGACGCGCTCTCCTG
>Ga0102587_1001137_pt1 | contig 21406 bp, 23 predicted proteins | sample AraplaF_Col_mTSA_FD_76853 | JGI IMG/M metagenome (GOLD analysis project Ga0102587, IMG submission 76853) | Arabidopsis root microbial communities from the University of North Carolina, USA - plate scrape MF_Col_mTSA (SPADES assembly) (version 2) | ecosystem: Host-associated > Plants > Roots >... | reverse complement strand
GGAATGCTGCAGTTGCTCGCGCCCCGGCAAGCGGACTTGAGGGATTCCTTCGCGGTCTGCTCCCAATTGATATCGGCGCAGGCGCTGAGCAAAGCGGCCAGGGCCACGGCGATGGCAAGACGTTTCATGGGAAGTTCCTGAACAGGGGACCAAGGGATCAAGCGATGTCGTCAGGCCGGGAAACCAGCAGGTCCCCGGGCTGGCAATCGAGAAATTCGCAAATACGCATCAGCGTGTCAAAGCGCACACCCTTGACCTTGCCCTGCTTGAGCAGGGACAGGTTGGCTTCGGTGATACCGACGTAGGCGGCCAGGTCCTTGGACTTGGCCTTGCGTTCGGACAGCATCACATCAAGTTTGACAACGATGGGCACGCGCGGAAAAACGAAAAAAATTAAACGAACTGCGCGTTCTCTTCAGCCAACGCCACGGCCCTGGCCATCACGGCGGCGATCTGCCACACCATGCCGGCGAACAGCAGGGTCAGCAACTCGTTGCTGCCCAGGCTCAGCGACAGCGCACGCGGGCCGGCCGGCACCGCCGAGGTCAGCACCAGGGTGACAAGCGTGGACGACAGTACACCAGTGACCACCGACGCAAAAATGCCGGCGGCAAAACCGCGCAGGTATTTGACGGTGCGCAGGCTGAAATATTCCGCCTGCGAAAAACCCGAGAAGCAGCGCATGGCGCACATCAGCCCATAAGACGCGCAGCACACCGGCACCACACCCAACAGCACGGACAGGCATTTTTGCCCCAGGGTGACCTCCATGGCCGCGGCCTGCGCGACTTGCGACGACACGCCCGCGCGCATCAGCAGGCTTTCCACCGGCACGCTGAGCAGGTGGTAGGCCACCGCCAGCGGCAATGCCACCGCAAGCAAGGCACAAGCCCAGGCCAGCACGCTGCTGAGGCCCTGCACATCAGGCCCGGAGGGGGCCAAGGGAGTTGCTGTGTGTTTCAAGGGAGCACCTCTTGTCTTGTGAAGAGGGCCTCAGTGTCGCAGAATAATTTCTGCAAAACAATAATTAATATCTTTAAAACAGAAATTATTGAAACAATTTCCAGCGCTTTAGCGACAACCCGGGGCACCGGCAGCAAGGCTTTGGGGTAAATTGCCCCCACACCATGCCCAGCTCCAAACCGCCCGCCGCCCGCAAAAACCCCTCCCCGCCCGCTCCCCTGCAGCCGCTCAGAGGCGTGCGCGTGCTGAGCCTGGCGCTCAACCTGCCCGGCCCGGCGGCGCTGATGCGCTGCAGGCAGATGGGCGCGCGCTGCGCCAAGCTGGAGCCGCCCCTGCCCTCGGGCGACCCGATGAAGCTCTACAACCCGGTGGCTTATGCCGCGCTGCATGCCGGCGTACGCACCGCCACGGCCGACCTCAAGACCGAACGCGGCCAGGCCTTGCTGCACCGCGAACTCGCAAAAACTGACGTGCTGCTCACCTCCTTCAGGCCCTCGGCGCTGGCCAAACTGGGACTGAGCTGGAAGGCCTTGCACAAGCAGCACCCGCAGCTAAGCCAGGTCGCCATCGTCGGCAGCCCGGGCGAGCGCGCCGAGGAGCCCGGCCACGACCTGACCTATCTGGCCGAAAACGATTTGGTCACCGGCCTGGACCTGCCCGCCACGCTGTACGCCGACATGGGCGGCTCGCTGATGGCCAGCGAAGCGGTGCTGCAGGCCGTGCTGCACCAGCGCGCCAAGGGCAAAGGCGCTTACCTCGAAGTTGCCCTTTCCGCCGCCGCCGGCTACCTGGCCCTGCCACGCGGCTGGGGCCTGACACAGCCCGGCGCGGCCGTAGGCGGCGGCCATGCGGGCTACCGCCTCTATGCCTGCAAGGACGGCCGCGTGGCGCTCGCGGCGCTGGAGCCGCATTTCGCGGCCAGCCTGTGCGCCGCCGCTGGCGTTGAGGCGCCCAACATGAAGGCCATGTTTGCGCCGGCCACGCATGCGGCCATCGAGGCCTGGCTCAAAGGCAAGACCCGCAAGGAACTGGATGCACTGGCGGTGGAGAAGGACATTCCGCTGCATACGCTGGCACGGTGATGCACGCATGAGGAAGCAGGGAACGATTGCACGCTGGGATGCAGGCCGTGGGTTTGGATTTATTCGCGGCCAGGCGGCAGGCGCCGATGTCTTTTTTCATCTGAGGGATTTACGCCGCGGCTTGCAACCACGAGAAGGCATGGTTGTCAGCTTTGAAGAAATTCACGTCGGTGGCAAAGGTCCGCGCGCAATGGCGGTTGAAGCGATGGATGCGGGGCCTCCCGCCAGCGGCCACGCCCCACCGCAAAGCCCTGCCCACTCCCGCCCTGAAAACAGGAATACCCCCCGACGGCGGCACCCAGGAGGGCAAACCACCGTTCAGACGACCGGACCTGGCTTCGGGTCGCTGCTGATCGTCAGCATGGCCTACGGCGGTTTGCTACTTTGGGCCGTCTGGCAATCGCTATTGCCATGGTGGGTATTGCCGGCGTCGTTCGTGCTCAGCCTCCTGACGTTCTGGATGTACTGGGTGGACAAGCGCGCGGCGCAAACCGGCCAGTGGCGCACACCCGAGAGCACACTGCAATTGCTGGCACTGGCTGGCGGCTGGCCAGGCGCATGGCTGGCGCAGCAGGTCCTGCGGCACAAGTCGAGCAAGCTTTCTTTTCGGCTTGTCTACTGGCTGATGGTTTTAGCGCACGGCTTGTTTCTTGGAGCCTGGCTTTTTTGGCCGCCTCTCAGGGCGGCCCTTCTTGCCTGGCGGTAGTGGCAGGCGATCAGGTCGCCTGCATCATCAAGGTTCACGAAGCCCGCCGCGCCAGCACCACCATCGCTGCCCCCAGCAGCAAGGCGCCCACGCCCTGCTGCGCACTCAGCGGCTCGGCAAACAGCCAAGCCGCCGCGACGGCGGCCACCAGAGGCTCGACCAGCGTACCGATGACTGTCGCGGTCGGCGACAGGCGCCGCGCACCCCAGGCAAAGGCCAGGTAGGCGATCGAGGTGGTGAAGATGCCGGTGTAGCCCACCTGCAGCCAGGCGGTGGTGTGTTGCGGCCAGGTGATTCCCTGCGCAACGGCCAAGCCCAGCATCAGCAGCGCGGCCGCGCTCATGCTCCAGGCCGAGGCGGTGACGGCCGGCAGTTGCGCGGGCATGCGCGCATTGCCCAGCACCACCAGCGAATACAGCCCGGCCGATGCCAGCGACCAGGCCAGGCCGGCCGCGTAATGCACCGGCAGGCTCAAGCCTTCGCCGGGCATGGCAATCAGGCCCACGCCGGCCAAGGCCAGGCCCAGCGCCAGCAGCAGCCGGCCGCTGGCGCGTTCATAAGCACGCAGCACCGACAGCAGCGCGACGATGACGGGCGCGCAGCAGATCGAGATCACCGTGGGCAGGGCCGCGCCTATGTGGCTCATGGCGATAAACCAGCTGGTGACGTTCAGCGCCATGGCCAGGCCCGTGCCCATGACCAGGGCCTTGCCGCGCCCGGGAAGGTGCCGCCACTGCGCCGTGCGCGGCGCGGCCGGCAACCGCCGCCAATGCCACCACCACAAGAGCGGCAAGCCCAGCGCGAATCGCGCCAAAGACAGGCTGTAGGGCGCCATGCCGCCGGCCATCACAGACTGGGCGACCAGGGCGCCCACGCCCCACAAGACGCCCGCAAGCAGGACACCGCCCCAGGCCAGGGCGGCCGATGTTTGGGTTTTCATGAAAGTTTCTCCGTCCGTGCGCCTGCTGCAAGCGGAATCGCCGCAACAAAAAGCAGGCAGGCGCGTCAACTCAAGGCCGCGCGCCGCTCCAGGCGGAATAGGCACGGCAAAGGGCGCAGCCCGGCATCAAGCCGGGTGCATCACAGAGCGACGGAGGGGGGAGAAAGCTGGAGATGCATGGGTCGCATCATAACGAAGACGAAGCGGAAGCGTCGCCGTAAACCAGGCCGGCCCGCGCAGGCCGCTCAAACACCTGCCGGACGAAGGCATACAAGGCCCACAGCAGCAGCAAGGGAATCACCTGCGTCTGCAGCACAAAGATCACGATGAGCTTGATGATGTGCTCGGTGGCCTGCTCGGCCGCGTGCTTGAGGTTTTCAACCTGTTTGCCCACGTCGCCGTTCTTGGCCAGCCAGTCTTTCATGCTCTCGACCAGGCCGCGCTTGTCGGGGGCGGTGGCCACCGCGGGATTGAGTTGCCTGGCCTGGCCGGTGGCGCTGTCTATCAATTGCTGGCTGGCCGCGTAATCGGCCGCGAGGAATTTTTGCCACAGCAGGTCGCTGCCCAGCGTCACCACCGGCACGGCAAAACGCAGCATCAGCAAAATCACCAGCAGCCTGGACAGCCAGAGCGGCACCCGTGCCCTGCGCAAATGCAGCCACCACCAGGCCAGGGCCGCGGCGCTCAAGGCCAGCGACACCGGCCAGTAACTGCCTATGCTGATCAGCGCCTTCTGGATGCCGAAGGCGACGCTGGCCGCCAGCATCAGGTGCGAGAACTGCTCCACCAGGTCGTTGACCGGGTCCAGGATCTGCCCGGGCGTGAAGGTCACGCCGACGCCAAAAGGCTGCACAGAGGCCTCGGTGCCCTGGGCGACCGAGATCACCGCATTGAGCAGCCGCGCCGTGGCAAAGCTGACCAACGCGCGCTTGAGGCCGGCATCAACCTGCCGCATGGCCGGCGCGTCCAGCGGCGCCAGCCAGGCGCAGGCCGTGACGGCCGCCATGGTGAAAGCCACAAGGGCTCTGCGTGCGATGAGCATGGGGTCTCCCCAGGGTTGCGATCAGAGACAGGCCGGTTCGAAAGCCGCCGAAGCGATCGCTTTGTACTGCGGCCATGGGCCATCTTGCCAGAAGAGGCGACCCGCCGGTCGCGCGCTTAACGGCCCTTGCGGCCTGAAGGCTTGCCGCCCGCGCCCTGGGCCAGCGGTGGCAGTCCGGTGTGGCGTGTCAGCAGGCGGCCCTTCACCACCGGCGCTGCCTTGGCCGGGGTGGCGGAGGTGGCCGTGGAGTTCTTGCGCCGCGCGCTCGTGTAGCTGCCGTCGGTCAGGGGCTGGAAGGTCGGGATCAGGTGGTGCTTGCCGTTGCCTATCAGGTCGGCCCGGCCCATGGCCTTGAGCGCCTCGCGCAGCACCGGCCAGTTGTTGGGATCGTGGTAGCGCAGGAAGGCCTTGTGCAGCCGGCGGCGGCGTTCGCCGCGCACGATGTCCACCGTCTCGCTATCGCGTGTGATCTTGCGCAGCGGGTTTTTGTTGGTGTGGTACATGGCCGTGGCCGTGGCCATGGGGCTGGGGTAGAAGGTCTGCACCTGGTCGGCCCTGAAGCCGTTCTTCTTGAGCCAGATCGCCAGGTTCATCATGTCTTCGTCGCTGGTGCCCGGGTGGGCCGCGATGAAGTACGGGATCAGGAACTGCTTCTTGCCGGCCTCCAGCGAGTACTTCTCGAACATCTGCTTGAACTTGTCATAGCTGCCGATGCCGGGCTTCATCATCTTGGTGAGCGGGCCCTGCTCGGTGTGCTCGGGCGCGATCTTGAGGTAGCCACCCACGTGGTGGGTGACGAGCTCCTTCACGTACTCGGGGCTTTGCACCGCCAGGTCGTAGCGCAGGCCGGAGCTGATGAGGATTTTTTTCACGCCCTTCAAGGCCCGCGCGCGGCGGTACATCTTGATCAGCGGGTTGTGGTTGGTGTTGAGGTTGGGGCAGATGCCCGGGTACACGCAGGAAGGCTTGCGGCAGGCGGCCTCGATCTCGGGCGACTTGCAGCCTATGCGGTACATATTGGCGGTGGGCCCGCCCAGGTCGGAGATCGCGCCGGTAAAGCCCTTGACGGTGTCGCGTATCGCCTCGATCTCGCGGATCACCGAGTCCTCGGAGCGGCTCTGGATGATGCGGCCTTCGTGCTCGGTGATGGAGCAGAAAGTGCAGCCGCCAAAGCAGCCGCGCATGATGTTGACCGAAAAGCGGATCATCTCCCACGCGGGGATCTTGGTCGCGCCGTCGTGGCTGCCGTTTTCGTCGGCGTAGCGCGGGTGCGGCGAGCGGGCGTAAGGCAGGTCGAACACATAGTCCATCTCGGCCGTGGTCAGCGGGATGGGCGGCGGCGTGATCCAGACGTCGCGCGCGGTGGCGCCTTCGCCGTGGGCCTGTACCAGGGCGCGGGCGTTGCCGGGGTTGGTTTCCAGGTGCAGCACGCGATTGGCGTGGGCATACAGCACCGGGTCGCTCTTGACCTGTTCGTAGGACGGCAGGCGTATCACGGAACGATCGCGCGGCGGAACCTTGATCTTGCCCTGCGCGGTATGCACGGTGGACGGGAGATTGGGGTTGGCCACAAAGGTCAGCGGCTTGATAGCCGGGTTGGCCGCGGAGCTGGCCGTTTCGGCCTTGGCTGCCACCTCGGCCGCTTCGTCTTCGCGCGCGCAGCTGGCGCCCTGCTCGCGCGCCTGGTCGGAAATCATCAAATACGGGTTGACGTGCGCCTCGACCCGGCCCGGCGTGTCCACGCTGGTGGAGTCAATCTCGAACCAGCCCTGGGCGCTTTCGTCGCCGCTGCGGCGTATAAAGGCCGTGCCGCGCACGTCGGTGATGCTGGCGACCGGCTCGCGCGCGGCCAGGCGGTGGGCGATTTCGACGATGGCGCGCTCGGCATTGCCGTAAAGCAGCACATCGCATTTCGCGTCGACCACCACGCTGCGGCGCACCTTGTCGGACCAGTAGTCATAGTGCGCGATGCGGCGCAGCGAGCCTTCTATGCCGCCCAGGATGATGGGCACGTCCTTGTAGGCCTCGCGGCAGCGCTGCGAATACACCAGGGCCGCGCGGTCGGGGCGCTTGCCGCCCACGTCGCCGGGGGTGTAGGCGTCGTCGCTGCGTATCTTGTGGTCCGCCGTATAGCGGTTGATCATCGAGTCCATGTTGCCGGCGGTCACGCCGAAGAACAGGTTGGGCTTGCCCAGCACGCGGAAAGGATCGGCGCTGTGCCACTCAGGCTGGGCGATGATGCCCACGCGAAAGCCCTGCGCTTCGAGCATGCGGCCTATGACAGCCATGCCGAAGCTCGGGTGGTCCACATAGGCGTCGCCCGTGACGATGATGATGTCGCAGCTGTCCCAGCCAAGCGCGTCCATCTCGGCCCGGCTGGTGGGCAGAAACTTGGCCGTGCCGAAGCGGGCCGCCCAGTACTTGCGGTAGCTGGTCAGCGGCTTGGCGGCGCGCGTGAAGAAGGAGACGTCGACGGGGGCGTTCATGGGGGCTTTGTAGGGCCTGTTAACCCTGTGTTTGCAAATGCGAATGGGGTGAAAACGGTGCCAATCAAGACGCGCGACGACGCGCAGACCGGGTGTCTGCGCTAGGAGCGCAACGCCGAGTGGCGCCGTTTTCACCCCATTCCCTCCGGGTTGCGATCAAAAAGGCCTTGCGCGGCGTTGCAAAGCCTCGGCGGGGTCTACCCCGCCTGCGTTTTGCGCCTTGCTCAAGGCCTTTTTGACTCGCAACGCATCTTGCAAACACAGGGTTAACAGGCCCTAACCCTCTATTCTAAGGTTTACCCTGAGTTTTGCCCCTTTATTCAGCATTTAAGCCCTACAAAGGCCTTGCCGCAGCCGCCCGGTGTGGTTTATCGGGGCGATTGGCCCCTCCTCGGCCCCGAATCAGCCATGCACCTGCCGGCTGTCGGCCGGTGCTTCATCCCGCTCATTCAGACCGTAATCGCGCAGCACATGGGCCACGCGCAGCCGGTAGTTCTCAAACACGCCACCGCGCCCGCGGCTTTGCGCCTGCCTGTGGCTTTCCAGCTTGCGCCACTCCAGCACCGCCGCCTCGTCGCGAAAGAAGGACAGCGACAGCAGCTTGCCCGGCGTGCTCAGGCTTTCAAAACGCTCGATGGAGATGAAGCCGTCGATTTTTTCGAGCTGGGGCCTGAGCGCCGCGGCGATGTCGAGATAGGTCTGCTTCTGGCCCTGGGCGGGCTGGACTTCAAAAATAATCGCGATCATGGGGGCCTTCCTGGTGCTTTATGGGTTGCTGCGATGCTCGCATCAAGCGGTGAAAACCGGAATGCGGGCATTCATGGAGGGACGATAGTCCCAGCGGAACGACGCGGCGTCTTTGAGCCGCCCCGATACCAGCAAGGCCCGGATAGCCGCCGCGGCGATGGCGCAGGCCAGCGCCTGGCCCGGACACTGGTGGGCACCGTGGCCAAAGCCAGGCACCTGGCGATCAGGGCGCTCCAGCAAAAACTCATCGGGCCTGGGGTTGCACGCGGGGTCGCGGCCCGCGGCGGCCAGCAGCACCAGCACCACATCGCCGGCCTGCAGCGAAACACCCGCCACCTGGCTGGCTTCGGCCACAAAACGGCGCGTGTTGTGGATGGACGGGTCATGACGGCTGACTTCATGAACCATCTGCAGCAGCTTTGAGGGTTCGCGGGCCATGGCGTCCAGCAAGCCGGGCTGCGTGGCCAGGGCCGTGATGCTGTTGCCGATCAAGCCGGCCGTGGCCTCATAGGTCTGAGACAGCAGGCCCACCGCATTGCATAGCAGCGCCCGCGCATCATGCCAGCCGGCCTGCGCCGCTTCTTGCTGCAGGCGCGCCAAGGCGCTGCCGGGCTGGGCGCCGGCGGCCTTTACCAGTTCCGCAAAGCGCGACAGCAAGGCCGAAGCAGCATTGCCGGCCGACGCGAGCTGGGCCGGCGTGCTGAGCGGCGACAGGCAGGCGACAAAATCGGCCATCCAGCGTGCCACCTGTGGCAGTTCGGCCTCACCAAAGCCCAGCAGATCAGCCACCGCCATCACGGGGACTTCAAAAGCCCAGCGCGATAGCGCCTCTCCCCTTAAGGTACCCTCCCCGGCGGTGTGCAAGGCCAGCGCTTGCGTTCTTGCCTGTACAGGATCGAGATCCACCGCCGCCAGGAAGCGCTGCAGCGCGAGCTTGGGCGCGTCATGCCGCAAGCCCTCGTTCATGCGCACCAGGTGGCCAAAGACCTCACCGGCCGCCGAGCCGACGATGGCCGCTGGTACGGGCTCAGAAACAGGACGCACGCGGCAGGCCGGGTTGCCCAGGATCGCCTTGACACCGGCCGCGCTGCTCGCGATCCAGAGTTTGCGCGGCGCATCCAACACCAGCGCAGGGCCGGCGGCCAGCGCTGCGTAAAAAGGATAGGGATTGCGGTGGGCGGATGCCGCGAGGATGTTGTCAGGAGTCGGTTCGGGGTTCATGGCAGGCATTTTTGCCGCAAACACCCGCCCCATGCTTCGCCGACGAACGAAGCATCAGCGCCTTGAACTTAAGCGCGCGCCGGCAGCACCTGCCCGCGGCATTCACCAAATCCTATGCGTTGAAAGCCCTCGCGCTCACACCAGGCGCGCAGGATGATGGCATCGCCGTCCTCGAGGAAAGTGCGCGTCTGGCCATTGGCCAGCGTCACTGCCTTCTTGCCGCCGGCGCTGAGCTCCAGCAGCGAGCCGGCCTGCTCGGGCCGCGGGCCGGACAGCGTGCCCGTGCCCAGCATATCGCCGGGCTGCAGGTTGCAGCCGTTGATGGTGTGGTGCGCGAGCATTTGCGCGACTGTCCAGTAGGCGTCGCGGTAATTGGACTGCGACAGGCGCTCGGGACCCAGGCCGGCGTCGCGCATGGCCTGGGTCTGCAGCCAGACTTCGAGCTGCACGTCCAGGCTACCCTGTTGGCGGTTGCCCGGCGAATCCAGGTAAGGCAAAGGCTGCGGGTCGCCCTCGGGTCGGGTAAAGGCCGCGCGAAATGGCGCGAGTGCCTCCAGGGTGACGATCCAGGGCGAGATGGTGCTCGCGAAATTTTTGGACAGGAAGGGGCCCAGCGGCTGGTATTCCCAGGCCTGCACGTCGCGCGCCGACCAATCGTTGAGCAGCACCAGGCCAAAAGCATGGGCCTCGGCCTGCTCCATGGCCACCGGTTCGCCCAGGGCATTGCCCTGCCCCACAAACACGCCGAGCTCCAGCTCATAGTCGAGCCGGTGGCTGGGCCGCAACAGCGGCAGCTCTTCATTAGGCCCCTTGGTCTGGCCCTTAGGCCGCGGGAACTGCTGGCCGCTCACGCCTATGGACGAAGCGCGGCCGTGGTAGCCGATGGGCACCCATTTGTAATTGGGCAGCAACGGTGCGTCGGGGCGGAACAGCTTGCCCACCGTGGTCGCATGGTGGATGCCGGTGTAGAAATCGGTGTAGTCGCCGATGCGGCAAGGCAGGTGCAGCGTGGCCGCGTCCTGGCGGTGCAACAAACCCGCCCACTCGCCCTGCTTCGCGCTGCCCTCGGCTAGGCCTTGCGAAATCGCGGCCCGCAGCGCGCTCATCGCCTGCGGGCTTTGTGCCATCAGCGCATTCATGTCGCTGGCGTCCGTCAGCCCGGTTGCACGCAGGTCCAGCACCTGGTCGCCGATGGCAACACCTATCTTGCGCTCGCCCTGCGGCGTGAGGCTGTAAGTGCCAAAGGGCAGGTTCTGGATGGGAAAGTCGCTCGCCTTGTTGGCGGATGTGACCCAGCTGCGCAGCTGGGGGTCATGGGTGGCGTTCAGGAGTGTCGTCATGGTCGGCTTAAAAATGAGGTTTCGGCATCAGCCTTTGAACTGGTCCTTGAGCCCGGCCCAGCAGCCGGCATAAGCGGCGTCCAGCGCCCCGCCCTGCATGGCATAGGCCGTGGGCACAAAGCGGTAGCGGCTTTCGAACATAAAGGCCAGGGTGTTGTCCAGCTTGTGCGGCTTGAGGTCGGCCGCGCTGGCTTTTTGAAAGGCCTCAGCGTCGGGGCCGTGCGGCACCATGCAGTTGTGCAGCGAGGCGCCGCCGGGCTTGAATCCCTCGGGCTTGGCGTCGTACTGGCCGTAGACCAGGCCCATGAACTCGCTCATGAGGTTGCGGTGGTACCAGGGCGGGCGGAAGGTGTCCTCGGCCACCAGCCAGCGCGGCGGAAAGATCACAAAGTCGCAGTTGGCCGTGCCCGGCGTGTCCGAGGGCGAGGTCAGCACGGTGAAGATGGACGGGTCCGGATGGTCGTAGCTGATGGAGCCTATGGTCATGAAATGCGCGGTGTCGTACTTGCAGGGCACCAGGTTGCCGTGCCAGGCCACCACGTTGAAGGGGCTGCGCGGCTGCGTGGCCGACCACAAACGGCCGCCGAACTTCTTGATGATTTCGTAGCCTTTGCCAGGCTCGTCATCGGCGTCAAACGCCGCCACGGGCGCGAGGAAATCACGCGCATTGGCCAGGCCGTTGGAACCTATGGGGCCCAGCTCGGGCAAGCGAAAGTGCGCGCCGTAGTTCTCGCAGATGTAGCCGCGCGAGGCGCCGTCGGGCAAGCCCACGCTGAAGGCCATGCCGCGCGGCAGCACGGCGATTTCACCAGGCTTCACGTCCAGGATACCCAGCTCGGTGGTCAGCACCAGCCGGCCCTGCTGCGGCACCAGCAGCATTTCGCCGTCGGCATTGACCAGCGCGCGCCGCGCCATGGAACGGTTGGCTACATACATATGGGCGGCCATGCCGGTCTGGGCCTCGGCGTCGCCGTTGGCCGCCACGGTGCGCAGGCCGTCGACAAAATCCAGCGGTTCCGCGGGAATGGGAAACGGGTTCCAGCGCAAGGGATCGGGCGGCACGGCCATGCCGCCGGCGGCGCCCGTGGTCCACTGCGGCTGCGCATAAGGCTGGTAGCCGCCCACCACCACCGAGGGCTGGCGGCGGTACAGCCAGGTGCGGCGATTCTCGGCGCGCGGCGCGGTGAAGGCCGTGCCGGATATCAACTCGGTGTACAGGTCGTGCGGCGCGCGCTGCGGGCTGTTGCGGCCTTGGGGCAAGGCACCAGCGACGGCTTCGCTGGCGAATTCATTGCCGAAGCCGGACTGGTAGCGCAAGGGGGTGTTCGTGTTCATTGCGGTTTCTCCAAAATTCCCATGTCATTCTTCGCCGGCGTCTTCAACCGCGCCGCTGTCGGCCCTGGCCTTGGCGATCAAGCGGTCGAAAAAATCGCTGAGCTGCTCGCGTTCGGCCGCGCTCAGCACGCCAAAAATATCCTGGTTGCGCCGGCCCACCAGCTGCATGGCGCGCTGCCAGGCGGCCTTGCCCTTGGGTGTCATGGTCAGCACCACGCCGCGGCCATCGGTCGGGCTGGCGGCCTTGACCACCAGGCCCTGGTCGACCAGCGACTGGGCGGCCCGGCTGGCCTGGCCCTTGTTGAGGTTGGCTTTTTGCGCAAGGTCGTTGACCGACAGCGGCGCGAAGGTGCCGACCGCCGTGAGGCAGCGGCCGTCGCTCATGGACAGCCCGGCCTCGGCCACATAGGCACGCTGGCTTTCCAGGTCGGTCAGCTTGTGCAGCAGATGCAGGCGGTAGGTCAGGGTTCTGTCGAGCTTGATCATGCGGGCCACCGGTTGATTTATTGGTTGCGCCCGCAACTATAAACCCATCCGGTTGCGCGCGCAACCATTTAGTCGACAGCCTCCGGAAGGCCCGGAGGCAGTGGCAAACCCCTGCGCCTAGTTGCGCACCACGGTCATCTGGCCGCGCACTTCCCCGCCGGGATAGGCGGCGGTGTGGACGTTGGCGTACCAGCGGCCGGCCAGCAGGTCGGCGGCCTGGGCGGCCGTCAGCGTGGCGCTGCCGTCCAGGGGGCTGCGCATGGGGCCGGCCCATGGCAGGGCCACGCCGGCGTTCGCGCCTATGGCCGCGGGACCGTGGAAATGCCCCGCCGTGGCCGGGCCCGTCAGGCCGGTGTAGCTGACCTTCCAGCGCAGCAGGTTGGTGTTTTTGTCGAACACCGCGTCGACCTGGCCACTGCCTGTGCTGGCATTGGCCGGTACCTCGTTGGCCCCGCGCAATTGTGTGGTCATGGCCACCAGGTTGGACTGGCGGTCCATCACGCTGCAGCCCGTGAGGGCGGCCGCGGCCATGGCCACGGCGGCAAGGGACAAACGGGCGGCGGTGCGGCGGGTCGGCATGGTCGGCTCCTTGAAACAGGAGCCGATTGTGCGTGGCGTGCCCGCGGCCTGCCCGTAGGACAAACCCCATGCGGGCGGTGGGTTCCGGACGACATGCCGGCGCCGCGGCCGCGCCCGCCCGCAAGCCCCGCAACCCTCACAAAAGCCGCCGTCCTACGAAAGGGCTCTTGGCAGGCCGACACAGGCGCGCGGGCACGGCTCCCACACTGATTTACCTAGACCTTCATCAGGAAAATCCCATGACATCCCGCGTTCTCTGGAAAGGCGCCATCAGCTTCGGCCTGGTCCACATTCCCGTCGCGCTGCATTCGGCCACCTCCGAAAGCGGCATCGACTTCGACTGGCTGGACAAGCGCAGCATGGACCCAGTGGGCTACAAGCGCATCAACAAGCGCACCGGCAAGGAAATCAGCAAGGAGAACATCGTCAAGGGCGTCGAATACGAGGACGGCCAGTACGTGGTGTTATCCGAGGAAGAAATCGCCGCCGCCTACCCCAAGACCACCCAGACCATAGAGATCGAAAGTTTTGTGCCCAACACCGAGATTCCTTTTGTCTACCTGGAGCGGCCCTACTACGTCGCGCCCATCAACAAGGGGCAAAAAGTCTATGCCCTGCTGCGCGACACCCTGCTGAAGACGCAGCGCGTGGGCATTGCCCGCGTCATCATCCAGACCAAGCAACATCTGGCCGTGCTGGTGCCGTCGGGCCCGGCGCTGGTGCTGAACCTGTTGCGCTGGGGCGCCGACATCCGTTCACTGGAAGAGCTGAACTTGCCACCCGTGGGCGCCAAGGCCGCGGGCCTGTCCGACAAGGAGCTGGCCATGGCCAAACAGCTGGTGGACGACATGACTGGCCAATGGGACCCCAAACAGTTCACCGACTCCTTCAAGGACGACATCATGGCGCTGGTCAAGCGCAAGGCCAAGGAAGGCAAACTGGAGAGCGTGGTGCAGCCGGAAGAATCTGAGGAGCCCGAAGCCCGTTCCGGCGCCAAGATCATTGACCTGACCGAGTTGCTGCAGCGCAGCCTGCGCAAGGGCGGCGGCGATGCGCCCAAGGCCAAGGCCGCCGCCAAGGCGCCCGCACGCAAAAAACCCGCGGCCAAAACCAGGGCGCATGCCCCCGCAAGGCGGCGCGCCGCCTAGGCGGCTCCACGCGCAGCCCTGGCCATGGACGACCGCGATTCCCTCAAAAGCTACCGCGCCAAGCGCGACTTTTCGCGCACGCCCGAGCCTGCGGAAGGCGGCACGCGCTCGGACAAGTCTCTGCGCTTTGTGATCCAGAAGCACGACGCGCGCAACCTTCATTACGACTTCCGCCTGGAGCTGCAGGGCGCGCTCAAAAGCTGGGCCGTGCCCAAGGGCCCCAGTCTGGACCCGGCCGTCAAACGCATGGGCGTGCGTGTCGAGGACCACCCGATTTCCTATGCGGGGTTTGAGGGCAGCATTCCAGCCAGACAATACGGCGCGGGCGATGTGATCGTCTGGGACCGGGGCCTCTGGACACCGCACGGCGACCCGGCCAAGAGCCTCAAGGCCGGCAAGCTCAAGTTCGAACTGCACGGTGAAAAGCTCAAGGGCGGCTGGACCCTGGTGCGCATGCACGGCCGCGGCGATGAAAGCCACGAGCCCTGGCTGCTGATCAAAGAACACGACGAACACGCCCGCCCGGAAAAAGACTACGACGTGCTCCAGGCCCTGCCCAACAGCGTGCTTTCGGGCCGGCCCCTGCCGCGTGACGCCGCGGAAAAACCCGGCAAGGCGTCAGGCAAGGCCGCGGCGAAGAAAGCCGCGCAAACCGCCGCCGATACTCCGGAAGGCGCCGTTAAGGCCAAGCTGCCCGAGCTACTGACGCCACAACTGGCCACGCTGGTGGCGGCGCCGCCTGCCGACCCGCAAGGCTGGGCCTATGAAATCAAGTACGACGGCTATCGCCTGCTGGCACGCATAGACGGGGACTCGGTTCGCCTCATGACACGCAACGGCAATGACTGGACGCACAAACTGCCCCGCCTGGCCGAAGTCGTGGCCGCGATGGAGATTCCGTCGGGCTGGGTGGACGGTGAGATTGTGGTGATGAACGAGCGCGGCCTGCCCGACTTCGGCGCGCTGCAAAACGCCTTTGACCACGCGAGCACGGCCCGCATTGTGTACTACGTGTTCGACCTGCCCTACTTCGACGGGCTGGACCTGCGCCGGCTGCCGCTGTCGCAGCGCCGCGAACTGCTGTGCGCGCTGGTCACCCGCCATCCGCAGGAGGGCATACGTTTTAGCGACACGCTTGAAGCATCGCCGCAAGACCTGCTGGTGTCGGCGCGGCGGGTCGGCCTAGAAGGCGTGATCGGCAAGCGCGTGGATTCGGCCTATGTCTCGCGCCGCTCGCCGGACTGGATCAAGCTCAAGACCCAGTTGCGTCAGGAGTTCGTGATAGGCGGCTACACAGCCCCCAAGGGCTCGCGCGCCGGCCTGGGCGCGCTGATGCTGGGTGTGCACGACGAAGACGGCGCACTGAAGTACGCCGGCAACGTCGGCACCGGCTTTAACGACAAGGTGCTCAAGGACCTCAAGGCGCGGCTGGAAAAAATCCATACGGAGCGCAGCCCTTTCGCGAAGCTGCCGGCCGGCGTCAAAGGCCAGTTCGTCAAGCCGCAGCTGCTGGCCGAAGTCGCTTTTGGCGAATGGACGCACGGCGGCCACATCCGCCACTCGGTGTTCCAGGGCCTGCGCAGCGACAAGCCCGCCAGCCGCATCCTGCGTGAAAAACCCGCCGCCCTGAAAAGCGGCCAGAATGGCGCCGCCGTGAATCCTGCGAAAAAAAACACTCCGGCCGCGCTGAAGTCCCTGCGCATCACCCACGCCGACCGAGTGATCGACAGCAGCACCGGCTTTACCAAACAGAATGTGGTCGAGCACTACGCGCAGGTCGCGTCACTGATGCTGCCGCATCTCAAGGCCCGGCCGACCGCACTGGTGCGCGCGCCTTCGGGCATAGGCGGCGAGCTGTTCTTCCAGAAGCATGCCGAGGCCGCCTCCATCCCCGGCATCAAGCTGCTGGATCCGGCGCTCGACCCCGGCCATGAACCGCTGCTGGAGATTCCCTCCGCCGCCGCCCTGCTGGCCGCCACGCAGCTCAATGTGATCGAGTTCCATACCTGGAACGCCACCACGCGCGCCATCCACAAGCCGGACCGCATGACTTTTGACCTGGACCCGGGCGAAGGCGTGGCTTGGCCGCAGGTGCAGGAGGCCGCGCAGCTGGTGCGCGCCTTTCTCGACGAACTCAAGCTCTCCAGCTTCCTCAAGACCAGCGGCGGCAAGGGCCTGCATGTGGTGGTGCCGCTCAAGCGGCAATATGACTTCGACACGGTGAAGGACTTCTCGCATGCGCTGGTGCTGCACCTGGCCGCCGTGATTCCCCAGCGCTTTGCCGCCAAGAGCGGCCCCAAAAACCGTGTCGGCAAGGTTTTCCCCGACTACCTGCGCAATGGCTTCGGCGCGACCACGGTATGTGCCTGGTCGCTGCGTGCGCGGCCCGGCATGGGCGTGTCGGTGCCGGTGGCCTGGGACGAACTGGATTCGCTGACCGGCGGCGCGCACTGGACGGCCCAGACGCTGGGCGCCCGCCTGGCCGTCGGCAACCAGCCCTGGGACGCCTACGAGGGCTCGCGCAACGGCCTGGCGGCCGCGATGAAGCAGCTCGGTTTCAAGCCGGCAGCGCAGGCCAAATAAAGGTCCATCTGAAGGTCCAGCCGGCTGTCATCCGCCTCCTACACACGCAGGGCCCGCGGCCCGACATGGCGAATGCGGTTGCGGTTTTACATTGGCTTCATGGCGGTTTCATACCGTCATTTCGCATTCAACCCAGTCATCTTTTCAAGGAGAACCGGTATGCCATCCAAGCAGAATGATCAGAAAAGAAACAACCCCCAAGCCCAGGACAAGCAGCAGCAACAAGGCCAACGCAACCAGCCCGGCCAGCAGGACAGGCAGAACATCAACCAGTCCAGCGATGCGCAACTGAACCAGGGCCAGGGCAACCAGCGCCAGCCTGGGCAGCAGGGCCAGCACGGCAGCGCCCGGGACAATCCGCAAAAGCAGTCGGAGCGCGATGAGAACATGCAGCCCGAAGACTCGGGCAGCCGGCAATCGGGCCGCAGCAACAACTGATAGAGCGCCGTGCGCGCCTTCCAGCCAGGAAGACAGCCAGCGGAGGCCATGCGCCTCCGCTTTTTTGCGTCCCCAGGACGGGACTTGCGAGGCAGCCATGAACCAGCCCGATGAAATGGATCTGACGCTTTACCTGCAGACCGAAGGCCGCCGGCTGGCGGCGGAACGGGTCAGGCAGCATGCCGCCACCGACAAGGCCAGGCCATCGCCCACCCAGCAGCAGTGCACGGCTGCACAGCCCGCGCGCAGCCTCAGCGAAGCCCTGCAGCGCATGGGCGTGGGCAGCGCGCACCCGCGCCGCCGCCTGTAGGCGGTGTAGGTGGCCGCCGCGACTTGCCTTGCGGCACTGGCCTTGCGCGGGCCCGCGGCCTATCATTTCAGGCAGCGCAACAGCATGCGCCTGGAGACACCATGAAGCCCCTCTTGCCCTTCACACTGGCCGGCTTGCTGCTTTTGTCCGCTTGCCCCGACGCCAAGTCACCCAAAGCCCCACCCAAAGTGCCTGAACCCAAAGCCGCGAACACATCAGCACAGGCCCTGCCGGCGGCGCCGCTGGTGGCGCCGCGCGGTACGCGCGCGTCCGCATGAAGGCTTTCCGGCATGCCGCGCCCATCGCAAGCTGGGCCTTGCTGTGCGGTGCAGGCTTGGTGGCCTGCACCGGCATGCGGGCAGACCCTGCCGCGCAACGCGTCACCGTCGAAGGGCGGACCTACCTGGTCAGCGCGCTGACCGCCGGCACCTGGATAGCCAGCTCACCCACTGCCGGCCCAATCTCCACCACGCCCGCCGGACGCGCCGCCCTGCTGCAGGCCATAGAGCAACACTCGGGCTGCAAGGTCACCGATGTCGACTACTCGCGCGGCGGCATGCAGCTCGATGCGCAGGTGGACTGCGCCAGCCGCCTCAAGAATTAGCCGGCATCCAGGCGAAAAAAAGGGGCAGCCTGCGCCGCCCCCGGTTTGCCGAACCTCGAGTGTCGGCAAGAAACGCTACATATCTTTTCTGGAACCGTCGCCTTATTTCGAGGCCTTCAGCGCATCGCGCAAAGCCTTGACCTGGTCGTGGTTGCGCTGCGCGCCCTGGGCCTGGCGCTCCACCACGCTCTTGATGGCCAGCGGCAAGTTTTGCTTCAGGGCCTTGCGGTAGCGCGCCACGGCGGCGTCCTCGCCGCGCTCGCACTCATTGAGCATGGCTTGGTCGCTGTAGGCGCTCAGCGTCGCGCGCACGGACACCCAGCCGCGGTGCAGCGCGCCGCTGACGGAGCCGCCCTCATCGGGCTTGCCGCCCAGCTGGCGTATCAGGGTCTGCAGCTCCAGGCCCGCGGCGCGGCACTCACCGGAATGGCGGTGCAGCAAGACCTTGATGTCTTCGGAACGCGAGTGCTCGGCGCATTCGCGGAAACCGTATTCACCGTCGCGGCAGGATTCGAGCAGGTCGTTGAGCGTGTCAATGATCTCCTCGTCGTCCGCCACGCCGACGGTATCGGCGTTGCTCAGGGTGGCGGTGGTTTCAAAGGCGCTGAGCCGTTCGTGCGCGCGGTTCCAGGCCGCGCGGCTGGCCAGGCGGGCTTTCGGCCAGTCCAGGGTCGAGCGCCCCCTGTAGGTATCCCAGCGGTCCGCCAGGCGCATTTCGGTTTCCTCAAACGAGCCCGGGTAATCGCGCCGGCCTTCCACACCCAGCCGGTAGGCGGGTGCATAGTCGTCAAAGGGACGGCCGCTTTCGTAATAAGGCTCCAGCGTGTGCCTGTCGCGCCAGTAAGCCTCTTCGGCCGTCGGGTCCAACGCCTCAGCGGCTTCCTTGCCGCCCATGCCGCCGGCGATCGCGCCGGCCACGCCGCCGACAACGGCACCCGCAGGGCCGGCCACCACGCCGGCGGCGGCACCCCCGGCGATGCCGCCCATGGCCGCGCCTATGCCGGTGCCCACCGGGTGCGCGCCGGGCTCTTTGCTGATGGGATCAAGGTTGGGATCATGCTCTTTGGCCATGGTAGGTCTCCTTTGTGTCGAACGCAGGTTTGAAAGAGATCCGCGCCACTGCTTCCTGTGTGTGCTGTGTGTGCTGTGTGGCCGGACACTGGCAACCATGGTCGCGTGCGCTGCAAGACGCGGCGGTCAGGCAAGCACAGACAGGCATGTAGGAGAGCGCCGCGCACAAAACGCCGGCAACTCAGGCATCGAGTTCCGGGTAGCGGCGGAAGATGCCGTCCTCGTTAAAGGGAATGCGTCGCTCGCTTGCCAGGTAGGCGGCCACGCGCCTGTGCCGCGCCACGCGGTCGTGCAGCGCCATCACATGCGGCACGTTTTTCAGCGCGCGGCGGGCGGCCTTGGGGAAGGCATACAGCAATCCCTCCACCAGCTGGAACAGCGAGAGGTCGGCATAACTGAGGCTGCCGCCCACCAGGTGCGCACTGCCGCGCGGGTTGCGCACCAGCACGGCTTCAAACCAGGCCAGGAATTTGCGGATGCGCGCCGTCCTGAATTCCCTGGCGCGCCTGAGCGCTTCCGTCTTCTGCTCTTCGTAATAAAGACCCGTGCCCACCGGATGGTGGGTGTCGTGCGCCTCGGCCACAACGTCGGCAATCGTGAGCTGGATCTGGTGCGTCCACAGGCGCGCTGTTTCGCTTTTGCCGACCAGGCCCAGGCGCGGTCCCAGGTAGAGCAGGATGGCCGCCGACTGGCCGACGATGGTCTTGCCGTCCACCAGGAATGGCGGCGCGAAGGGCGGCTGGTGCACGTCGGCGCTCTCGATGAAATGCATCATCGCGGGAATGCCCTGGCCCTCGCCTTCACAGCCGCGCGCCACGTCCACGTAGTCGGCGCCGGCGGCCTCCAGCGCGAGCCGGACAAATTCGCCGCGGCCCTGGATGCCGGGCCAGTAATGAAGTTCGTAAGGCATGAATGACAACTCCTGTGAGGTCGTTTCATTCTGCGTGAAGCCCGTGCGCGAATCCACGGCAAAAGGCTCGGCGTGCCCTTGTCCTACGAAGATTTCGCCCCCTTCCGACAAGCCGCCGTTTTGGGCGAGCCTAAGTTGAAACTGTACCCATCCATCCAGGCCCGCCGAACGCGGCGATCAAGGCCAAACTCTGGAGCCCATCATGACCACCTTCCCCGCATCCCTGCATGGCAAAACCCTGCGCTGGACCTTCCGGGACGGCCCGACCAAGGGCCATACCTTTGAGCACACGTTCGCCAGCGACGGCACCCTCACCTGGCGCAGCGCCAGCCCGGGCGCCAAAGACCACCTCGAAAGCAGCAGCGCCGCCGTCAAAATGTCGGACGACGTGCATGTGGTGTCTTACCTTTCGAAGGAGAGCGGCTACACGCTGACGGTGGCACTCAACCTCAAGACCGGCGCGGCCACAGGCTTTGCCTCCAACGGCAAGGACTGGGTCCAGCAGTCGGGCAGCTTCGAGGTGCTGGGCGAAAGCCGCGCCTAGCCCGCCGCCGCGATCTGCCTCAAGGCCTGCTCGAACACTTCCACAGGCTGGCCGCCGGAAATCAGGTGGCGGTCGTTGATGATGACGGCCGGCACCGAATGGATGCCTTGCGTCAGGTAGAACTGTTCGCGCTCGCGCACCTCGCGCGCGTATTCGCCCGAGGCCAGTACCTCGCGCGCGCGGCTTTCATCCAGCCCCGCTTCGGCAGCGGCCTTGGCCAGCACCTCGTGTGAGGCCGGGCTCTGGCCGTCGGTGAAATAGCGCTTGAACAGCAGCTCCTTGAGCGCCTTCTGCTTGTCCGCGCCTTCGAGTTCGGCCCAGTGCAGCAAGCGGTGCGCGTCAAAGGTGTTGTAGATGCGGCTGCGCCCGCCGCCGGGCTCGTCGGCCATGCTGAACTTGAAGCCCACCTGGGCACCGCGCGCACGGATGTTCTCGCGGTTGGCCTGGGCCTGGGCCGGCGTGATGCCGTATTTCTCGGTGATGTGCTCGGTGATCTCCTGGCCCTCGGGCGCCATTTTGGGATTGAGTTCAAAGGGCTGGAAATGCAGCTCAGCCTGGATGTCGCCGCGCACGCGCTCCAGCGCCTGGTCCAGCGACTTCAGGCCTATGACGCACCAGGGGCAGGAAACGTCGGACACAAAATCGATCTTGAGTTGGGTGGTCATGGGAAGGCCTTGGAAGTTGCTGCTCTGGGCAGGCCGATTTTGGCCCGTAGCAAGCCAGCTTGCGGCTCACCCCGGGATATTCAAGTACCCGGTGCGTGGTTAATCCCCCTCCGTCCCCGCTGCCCGCCATCTTCTGTGGCAGCCCGTTTCAAGAAACTGTCACACAAGCTTCCTAAGATTCCGGCAGCGCAGCGGCCCTGCCCTGC
>Ga0102587_1001134_pt1 | contig 21445 bp, 24 predicted proteins | sample AraplaF_Col_mTSA_FD_76853 | JGI IMG/M metagenome (GOLD analysis project Ga0102587, IMG submission 76853) | Arabidopsis root microbial communities from the University of North Carolina, USA - plate scrape MF_Col_mTSA (SPADES assembly) (version 2) | ecosystem: Host-associated > Plants > Roots >... | reverse complement strand
CCAAACAGGTGCAAATTGAACTCACCACCCACACCCTTCTCACCGCCGTAGTGCAGTACGCCGGAAAAGGCACCAGGATCGCGCATCAGCACAAACACAAAGGGCACCACCAGCATGACCAGCCATAGCGGCTGGGTCCAGACCTGCAGGCGCGAGATCGCGGACACGCCGTGGGTGACCAGCGGGATGACCACCAACGCGCAGATCAAATAGCCCCAGCTCGGCGGGATGCCCAGGGCCAGGTCCAGCGCATAGGCCATGACGGCCGCCTCGAGCGCGAAAAAGATGAAGGTGAAGGAGGCGTAGATCAGCGAGGTCAGCGTGGAGCCTATGTAGCCGAAGCCCGCGCCGCGCGTCAGCAGGTCCATGTCCACGCCGTAGCGGGCGGCGTAAATGCTGATGGGCAGGCCGGCCAGGAAGATGATGAGGCCGGTGGCGACGATGGCCCAGAAGGCGTTGGTAAAACCGTACTTGACCAGCAGCGTGGCGCCCACAGCCTCGAGGATCAGGAAGGAAGCCGCGCCGAAGGCGGTGTTGGCGACCCGCCACTCCGACCATTTGCGAAAGCGCTGCGGCGTGAAGCGCAGCGCGTAGTCTTCCATGGTTTCGCTGGCGACCCAGCTGTTGTAGTCGCGCCTGACCTTGATGATGCGCTGCAGCGGCGCTTCGGCGCCAGCCGCCAAAGGCGCGGCCCCCGCCGCCTCAGGCGGCAGTGGCTGCAACGGTGGCGTGAGCGGGGCGTCCATGGAAGGGGCAGATGCGCCGGGCGCGTAGTGATTGACCCTGCTCAGGTGCATGTTCTGTGCCATGCGGCCCCGGGAGGCGGCCCGGGTGGACCCTGAGCGGCTTCTTATGGCACTATTCTTGCACCCCGGCAAAATCCCAAGCCGGCAGCCAGCCCTGAGAGAGCACCATGGAATTGACACCCCGAGAAAAAGACAAGCTGCTTATTTTTACGGCAGCCCTGCTGGCTGAAAGGCGCCGCGCACGCGGCCTGAAGCTCAACTACCCCGAATCCGTGGCGCTCATCAGCGCCGCCGTCATGGAAGGCGCGCGCGACGGAAAATCCGTCGCCCAGCTCATGAGCGAAGGGCGCACCGTGCTGACCCGCGCCGACGTGATGGACGGCATCCCCGAGCTGATCCCCGACATCCAGGTCGAAGCGACCTTTCCCGACGGGACCAAGCTGGTCACCGTGCACCAGCCCATCGTCTGAACGGCCTGAGCGCGCTGCCCTCTTTCGCTTCAACGCAACACTATCGTCCACGCCCACCAGGAGATCGCCGTGAGTTTTCCCGACCTGCCCTCATCCCGCCCATTGCGCGCCTTGCTGGCCCTGGCCACCCTGCTGCCCGCGGCGGCCTTCGCGCACACCGGGGTGGACAGCCACACGCACCTGGATTTTTTCGCCGGCTTCCTCCACCCTGTGACCGGTATGGACCATCTGGCGGCCATGGTGGCCGTGGGCCTCTGGAGCGCGCTGGCCGCGCGCCGTGCCGGGCCCGGGCTGCTGTGGGGCCCGCTGGGCTTTGCCGGCATGCTGCTGGCCGGCGCGCTGCTGGGCCTGCAGGGCGTGCAGCTTCCCGCCGTCGAACCCATGATCGCGGCTTCGCTGCTGGTCACCGGCTTGTTGGTGGTGACGCGCTGGCATGTGCCGAGCATCGCGGCCGCGTTCATCGTGGGTGTGTTCGCCGTTTTCCACGGCCTGGCCCATGGTTACGAACTGGCCGCAGCGCCCAGCGCCTGGGCCACCCTGTCGGGCATGCTGGCGGCCACCGTGCTGCTGCACCTCACCGGCCTGGGTGCGGGCTGGGCGCTGCGCGGTGCCAGCGTGTGGCTGCCGCGCGTGGCGGGCGCCGCCGTCGCCCTCTTCGGTGTGACCCTGCTGGCTCGGCTGGCCTGAAGGGAAACAGCATGATTCCCGGAGAACTGATCACCGACGGCGCGGACCATGCGCTCAACACCGGCCGGCGCACGCTGACCATCGTTGTACAAAACACGGCGGACCGGCCCATCCAGGTCGGCTCGCACTACCACTTTGCCGAAACCAACGGCGCGCTCGGTTTTGACCGCAATGCGGCGCGCGGCATGCGGCTGAATATCGCGTCGGGCACGGCTGTGCGGTTTGAGCCGGGCCAGCAGCGTACGGTGGAACTGGTCGAATTCTCCGGCGACCGCAAGGTCTACGGATTCCGCGGTCTCGTACAAGGAAAACTTTGATGGCAACGATTGGACGCCGCGCCTACGCGGAAATGTTCGGCCCCACGGTCGGTGACCGCCTGCGCCTGGCCGACACCGAGCTGCTGGTCGAAGTCGAGGCCGACTACACGCTGCGCGCCGGCAGCTACGGCGAGGAAGTGAAATTCGGCGGCGGCAAGACGATTCGCGACGGCATGGCCCAGTCGCAAAAAACCCGGGCCGAAGGCGCCATGGACTGCGTGATGACGAATGCGCTCATCATCGACCACTGGGGCATCGTCAAGGCCGACATCGGCCTGAAGGGCGGGCGCATCGCCGCCATCGGCAAGGCCGGCAATCCCGACACCCAACCCGGCGTCGACATGATCATCGGCCCCGGCACCGAGATCATCAGCTGCGAAGGCATGATCGTCACCGCCGGCGGCATAGATTCACACATCCACTTCATCTGCCCGCAGCAGATCGAGGAGGCGCTGGCCTCGGGTATCACCACCATGCTGGGCGGCGGCACCGGCCCGGCCACCGGCACCTTCGCCACCACCTGCACGCCCGGCCTCTGGAACATCGAACGCATGCTGCAGGCCGCCGACGGCTTTCCCATGAACCTGGGCTTCCTCGGCAAGGGTAATGCCAGCCTGCCTGCCGCGCTGCATGAGCAGATCAACGCCGGCGTCATAGGCCTGAAGCTGCACGAGGATTGGGGCACCACGCCTGCGGCCATCAGCAACTGCCTGGACGTAGCCGAAGAAACCGACACGCAGGTCGCCATCCACAGCGACACGCTCAATGAATCGGGCTTTGTCGAAAACACGATCGCCGCCACCAAAGGCCGCAGCCTTTGCGCCTTCCACACCGAAGGCGCGGGCGGCGGCCATGCGCCGGACATCCTGCGTGTGGTGGGCGAGGAGAACTTCCTGCCCTCCTCCACCAACCCGACCATGCCCTACACCGTCAACACGCTGGACGAACACGTCGACATGCTGATGGTGTGCCATCACCTGGACGCCGGCATCGCCGAAGACCTGGCCTTTGCCGAAAGCCGCATCCGCAAGGAAACCATCGCGGCCGAGGACGTGCTGCACGACCTGGGCGCGATCAGCATGTTCAGCTCCGACAGCCAGGCCATGGGCCGCGTCGGCGAGGTCATCATCCGCACCTGGCAGACCGCGCACAAGATGAAGCTGCAGCGCGGCAAGCTGCCCGGCGACAGCGACCGCCACGACAACTTCCGCGCCAAGCGTTACATCAGCAAATACACCATCAACCCGGCGATTGCCCACGGCATCTCGCACGAGGTCGGCTCGGTCGAACCCGGCAAGTGGGCCGACCTGGTGGTCTGGAAACCGGCCTTCTTCGGCATCAAGCCTTCGGTCATCCTCAAGGGCGGCATGATTGCCATGGCGGCCATGGGCGACCCGAACGCCTCCATCCCCACGCCCCAGCCCGTGCATTACCGGCCCCAGTTCGGCGGCTTCGGCGGTGCGATCGCCAAGGGCTCGCTGACCTTTGTCTCGCAGGCCGGGTTCAATGCCGGCATCAAGGAACGTTTCGGCCTGGCCAAGACCCTGAGCGCCGTGAAAAACATACGCGGCGTGCGCAAGCAGCAGATGGTCCACAATGCCTACCTGCCCAAAATGGAAGTCGATGCCCAGACCTACCTGGTGCGCGCCGACGGCCAGCTGCTGGACTGCGAGCCGGCCACCAGCCTGCCGATGACGCAACGCTATTTCCTGTTCTAAGTTTTCAGTTTTTGTCTCAAGGCCTCATGCTTCAGGTTTCTAAAGTCATTTCGCAGGGGCAGGGCCTGGCCCCCGTCCTCGTCAAGCGCGCCGCCACCGTTGAACTCGACTGGGACGTGCGCCAGAAAAGCCGCTTTGAAGCGACAGATTCGCAAGGCCGCCAACTGGGTGTTTTCCTGCCGCGCGGCACGCTGGTGCGCGGCGGCGATGTGCTGGTGGCCGAAGACGGCTCCATGGTCAAGGTCATCGCCGCGCCGCAGGCCGTGCTGCGCGTCACCGCATGCCCGTCGCACGGCTCCCCTTTTGACCTGACGCGCGCGGCTTACCACCTCGGCAACCGGCATGTGCCGATTGAGCTCAAACCCGACCACCTCAAGATAGAACCCGACCATGTGCTGGCCGACATGCTGCGCGCCATGCACCTGATCGTGAACGAAGCCGAGGAAGCGTTTGAACCCGAAGGTGGAGCCTACAGCTCGGGCGGCAATAGCCATGGACACGATCACGGGCACGACCATGGTGAGCATGGCGGGCACAGTCACGCGCCTGCCGCTACGGTTGCCGCACCGGCGCCCCACGTGCACGGCCCCGGCTGCAACCATGACCACGGCCACGATCATTCGCATGAGGCCAAGCCCGTCGCCATTCAGGTCCACAAGCACAAGCCGCACAGCCACTAGGACGCCGGATGGACATGTCCGCACTTCCCGCAGGACAGCTTGAGCCGTCCAGTCTGCTCCAGCTGATCTGGCTGGCCTCGCCTGCCCTGCCCGTGGGCGGTTTCTCCTATTCGGAGGGCCTGGAAGCGGCTGTCGAATGCGGGGAAGTCACGACGGAAAGCATGGCCGCGCGCTGGCTCAGCGACCAGCTCCAGCTGGCCCTGGCCCGCGGCGACCTGGCCGTGATCGCGCAGGCCATTCCGGCCTGGCGTGAAGGCAAGCTGGATCGCATTGGCGAATTGAACGCCTGGGTGCTGCAAACCCGTGAAACCAGCGAGCTACGCGCGCAGGCCGAGCAGATGGGCCGCTCATTGCTCGAATGGCTGCGCAACCATGAAGGCGCCAGCTTGGCGCACATCGAGGCCTGTGCCCGGCTGCAGCCGACCTACCCGGTGGCCTTTGCACTGGCAGCCTCGCAGACCGCCGCCGGCGTGCGCGACTGCCTGCTGGCCTATGCCTTTGGCTGGGCCGAAAACATGATGCAGGCCGCGATCAAGTCCGTGCCCCTGGGCCAGAGCGCCGGCCAGCGCATACTGGCCCGGTTGAGCCGTGACATACCGGCTACCGTGGAGGCTGCGTTGCGCCTGCCGGACAGCGAACGCCAGGCCTTTTCCCCCATGCTGGCGATTCTGTCGGCCCGGCACGAAACCCAGTATTCACGGCTGTTCCGCTCCTGAGCCATCCACACCGCCTTTCAAGCCACATCCAAGGTACCTCCATGAGCCTGCACCACATCGCCAACCGCACCAAAAAACTTCCACCCCTGCGCGTGGGCATAGGCGGCCCGGTGGGTTCCGGCAAAACCACGCTGCTGGAAATGCTGTGCAAGGCCATGAAGGCGAGGTACGACTTGGTCGCCATCACCAACGACATCTACACCAAGGAAGACCAGCGCCTGCTGACCGTGAGCGGCGCCCTGCCTGCCGAGCGCATCATGGGAGTGGAAACCGGGGGATGCCCGCACACCGCGATCCGCGAGGACGCCTCCATCAACCTGGAGGCCATAGACCGCATGCTGGTGGACTTTCCGGATGCAGATGTCGTGTTTGTCGAATCCGGCGGCGACAACCTAGCGGCCACCTTCAGCCCCGAATTGAGCGATTTGACGATTTACGTGATCGATGTGGCCGCCGGCGAGAAGATTCCGCGCAAGGGCGGCCCCGGCATTACAAAAAGTGACCTGTTCGTGATCAACAAGACCGACCTGGCACCGTATGTGGGCGCCAACCTCGATGTGATGAAAGAAGACACCATCCGGATGCGCACTACCAACAGGGGTTTGAAACAATTTGTAATGACAAACCTGAAAACGCAGGCCGGTTTGGACGAGGTGATTACTTTTATTGAAACCCGCGGAATGCTCCGGCAAACCCAGCCTGAAACCGCCTGAAGCGGGGCGCGGCTATCGCCGCCGCAGAACGGGCGCCCCCAAGCACCGGCGGAAGATTCAAGGGTGAAATTCGCTGGGATGCACCGTCTCGTACATCTTGCCTTCGTGGAAAAACACCACCATCCAATTGCCGAATTTTTGCGACGGATGAGAGGGAATTACCTCGTTGAGCGCCAGCGTGATCGACTCTTTGATCGAGTGCGCCACTTCCCGGACGTCCGGCGATATCGCATCGACGCTGATCAGCATGAAAGTGCCCTTGTCCTGCATGTCGACCCGCGGAAACGACCAACGGGCGCCGGTTGCCTTGACAAAAGCGGTCGCCACCTTTTCGGCGACTTCGGGGTGAAAAGCAGGAATTTTCATAGCCTTGTTGAGCGTCCTTCTGCGCTGTAACGGAATGTTTCTATGATGACCTTGCCCACGATTTTCGTCACTGCCTGAAAAAAGGTTTTCAAAGGAGTCGGGGAATAGTTCCGGGAAATAATTCCGTTTTTTTGGGGCTGTTTGTTGCCGAAGGACTGTAAAGAGTCCCTCCGGCTTCCCGCAGTGCCGATCAAAGAAGCTTTTTGTTGCAAATCAGCCGACATCCAGGAACCGGCGCAAAGGAAGGCCAAAAGCCGTTCGGGAACCTCATACCTGCCGAGGCCAGGCAACGGCGGGAGCCGTATTGGTCACGGCCTCTGGCTATCAATCAGGGATGTCAACGCACCGTGAGCACGGTTGCAGCATGAATGCTGAACCGAAGTGCGGGATTGGGCGGCAATGGAGCCAATGCCAGCAAGTGGCGGAAGCGGTGAGATTCGAACTCACGGAGGACTTGCATCCTCGGCAGTTTTCAAGACTGCTGCATTCAACCGCTCTGCCACGCTTCCGAGTCGGGTAGTTTAACCGCATCGTTTGTGGTGATCACGAAGCCCCCGCGCAAAGAGCATGAGTTCCAGGGACCGCACCTACAAGAACTACCGATGTCCGCTGGATCTACCGCGCCATCGGCAAACGCTAAGCTTCCAACCAAGCGCCCGAATCGGAATCACGAATCGAGTTTTTGTGTGATGCTGAATTCAACTCCCACCGCCCGAAAGATCATCATGCGTTTGCCAATACCCGCATCCCTTGCCGCCATCGCCGCGTCCATCACAGCACTATTGATCTCCGCCTGCGGATCACCTGCTTCGAGGCAGGACACGGCTCCCGCACCCGTTGCCGGTCGCTGCAACGCAGCTCCTGCCCAATTTGCCCTGGGACGCACCGCGGACGCCGCGCTCGAAAGTGAGGCGCGTACGCGTGCAGGTGCGAAAACGGTTCGGGTGCTCAGGCCCAATCATGTCGTGACCATGGAGTTCAATGCCGAACGGCTGAGCCTCACAGTGGACGATGCGGGCCGGGTAACGCGGGTCAGTTGCGGCTAAAACTGCGCAATCAATAGCCGTCAGCGCTTGCTGTTCTTGGCGGCTTGCTGGAGCTGGCGCTTGCGCTTGGCTTTGTTGAGGGATTCGGGCTCGGGCGGGCGATTGCGCAATTCGGCAGCGGCGCGCTTTTCGGCCGTTTCCCTGCGCTTCTTGTCCCGAAAATGCACAAAGAGCCGGCCCAGGCCAAAGCTGATGGCGCAACTGACGACAAGAAAGATAAGGGCGGGAGTTTCCATGCGATGGGACAAGCCTTGCGTTTTCAGCCGCTCAGGAAGAGTGACTGCAGGTCGTTCAGAAAATCAAAGCCGCGCTCGGTGGGTTTGACCCTCACGAAATCGCGCTCTATCAGACCCTTGCGCTCAGCCTCTTCCAGGCCTTGCTGGATGGCGGTGATGGGCAGGCCGGTTTTTTCGCTGAAGTCCTGCAGCTTGAAGCCGTCGCGCAGACGCAAGGCGTTGAGCATGAATTCAAACGGCAGGTCGGCTCGGCTGACTTCGGTCTCTTGCGTGACGGCTTCACCGGCCAGGGCTTTTTCCATATAGAGTTTGGGTTCGCGATAACGCACCTGGCGTACCACACGATGGGCAAAGCTGAGCTTGCTGTGGGCGCCCGCGCCTATGCCCAGGTAGTCGCCAAATTGCCAGTAATTGAGGTTGTGAAAACACTGGTGGCCCGCTTTGGCATAGGCCGATACCTCATAGCGCCTCAGGCCCGCGGCCTCGGTCATCTCGGTGATTTTGTCGAGCATGGCGTAAGCCGTGTCTTCCTCGGGCACCACAGGCGGAAACTTCGCGAAGTAGGTGTTGGGTTCTATCGTGAGGTGGTAAATGGAGATGTGGGGCGGCTGCAGCGCAAGGGCCTGGCGCATGTCCTGCTGCAGGCTTTCGAGGGTCTGGCCGGGCAGCGCATACATGATGTCGAGATTGAAGGTATCAAAGGCCTGCGCGGCCTCCTCCACGGCGGCGATGGCCTGGGCACGGTCGTGCACGCGCCCCAGAGCCTTGAGGTGCTGGTCGTCAAAGCTCTGCACGCCCACCGACAGGCGAGTGACACCGGCTGCGCGGAAAGCCCTGAAGCGGTCTTTCTCAAACGTGCCAGGATTGGCTTCAAGCGTGATTTCGCAATCGGCCTCCAGCCTGAGGCGCGCACGTATGTCACCCAGCAAACGGTCTATGGCCTGGGGTGAAAAAAGGCTGGGCGTGCCGCCGCCTATGAAGATGCTGTGCACCGTGCGGCCCCAGACCAGCGGCAGCGCGGCCTCAAGGTCGGCAACCAGCGCGTCGATGTAACGCTGCTCAGGCATCTCGCCCACGGCCTCGTGCGAATTGAAGTCGCAATAAGGGCACTTGCGCAGGCACCAGGGCAGGTGCACGTAGAGCGACAGCGGCGGCAGCGCGGCCAGCTGCAGCGTGCCGCCGCGCATGTAGTGCTGGATGTCTTTCACGATTGATTCAGCTGGTGCGCATGACGAAGATCAGGCTCTACGCCCTTCACAGTGCTGGCCAGCGGACACCGCGGAACCGGCTTTGCCGGGCCGCAGGTGTCGCCCCTTGAGGGGAGGCTGCGACACGAAGTGCGCAAAGCCATGGGGTGAGTCATGTTATCCACTGCTCGCGCATGAGTTCGATCATCCGGCGTGCGGCCTTGCCGCGGTGGCTGTTGGCGTTTTTGACTTCGACAGGCAACTGGGCAAAGGTTTTGCCGAACTCGGGGATGAACATCACCGGGTCAAAGCCAAAGCCGTTGTCGCCCACGGGTTGCGCTGCGATCTGCCCCGCGACGCGGCCGGAGGCGATCAGCGGCTCAGGGTCCTCGTCTGAGCGCACGGCCACCAGTGTGCTGACCAATGCGGCGCGGCGGTCAGCAGGAAGCACCAGATGGGCCATTTGCTCGAGCAAAGCCTTGACGTTGTTGTCGTCACCCTTGGTATAGCCGAAGCGAGTGGCGTAAAACGCCGTATCGACACCGGGCAAGCCGCCAAACGCATCGACGCAGAGGCCCGCATCATCGGCCAGCGCAGGCAGGCCGCTCAGGCGTGAGGCCTGGCGGGCCTTGGCGAGGGCGTTCTCGACAAAGGTACGAAAAGGCTCTTCAGCTTCGGGCAGGCCCAGCTCGGACTGGCTGACGAGTTTAAGCCCCAGGGGTGCAAACATGGCCTTGAGCTCGGCGAGCTTGCCCTGGTTGTTGGAGGCCAGTACGATTTTTTTCATGGAGCGGTGAAGCGTAAAGCGCCGGAGGCTGCGCGGCAGCGATCGAAGATCAAGCGGCCAGCGACTGCTTTTGCAGCGCGACGAGTTCGCGTATGCCTTTTTCGGCGAGCATGAGCAGCGCATCCATCTCCTTGCGCGAGAAAGCGGCGCCTTCGGCCGTGCCCTGTACTTCCACGTAGTTGCCAGCGCCCGTCATGACGACGTTCATGTCGGTGTCGCAGGCGGAGTCTTCGATGTACTCAAGGTCGAGCAGCGGCGTGCCCTGGACGATGCCGACCGAGATGGCGGCGACATGGTCAATGATCGGGCTTTGCGTGAGCCTGCCACTGGCGATCAGGGTGTTGACCGCGTCCTGTGCGGCGACGAAGGCGCCTGTGATGCTGGCGGTGCGAGTGCCACCATCGGCCTGGATGACGTCGCAGTCCAGGTGGATAGTGCGCTCGCCGAGTTTTTTGAGGTCAAACACCGAGCGCATGGAACGGCCTATCAGGCGCTGGATTTCCTGGGTGCGCCCGCTTTGTTTGCCGCGGGCGGCTTCGCGGTCGCTGCGGGTGTGGGTGGAACGGGGCAGCATGCCGTATTCGGCGGTGACCCAGCCCTCGCCGCTGCCTTTTTTGTGGCCGGGGACTTTTTCTTCGACGGAGGCGGTGCACAGCACCTTGGTGCCGCCGAATTCGATCAGCACCGAGCCTTCAGCGTAGGCGGTGTAGTGGCGGGTGATGCGCACACCGCGCAGGGCATCGGCGGCGCGCGCGCCGCTTCGTTCAAACTGGCTCATGGAAATGGCTTTCTGGCAAAACGCCGGGGATTCAGCGGTGGAAAAGTAAGGCGAAAGGCTGGGAACGGACGGCCCGGAAAGCCGGCCGACGGCGCAAAGACAGTGGTGTCAGGCTTTTCTGGCGGCCGAGCGGCGTATGGCTTCGTTGATCTCGGCGATGGAGCGCTCTATGGTGGCCTCGTCGAGGTCGTCGACCACGGTATCGAGCACGCCGGCCTGGATGGTGGAGGCAAACACGCCGTCCATGATGCTGTCGGTCGAGACGCCGCGGGTGGACTCGAATGCGTCGGGCGTTTCCCACTCCATGGCCAGCACGGTGACGTTGTCGCTGTGCTCGCCGCCAATGCGCAGGGCGTTTTCAACCAGGTCGGGCACTGCGTCGGAAACACCCTTGCTGGCCAGATGGCTCACGATCTCGGCGTCGCTGAGGCTGCCCCAGAGGCCGTCGGAACACAGCAGCAGCTTGTCACCCTGCTGCAGGGTGACAGGGCCGGTGACGTCGAAGACGGGCTTGGTCGGCGAGCCCAGGCAGGTAAAAAGGATGTTGCGGTTGATGCGCTCGAGCTTGATGACGCCGGCGCTTTGCTGCTCAAGGTAGGAGTGGTCGCGGGTACGCGTCAGCAGCTCGCCGTCGCGCACGACGTAAAGGCGGGAATCGCCGCAGTGCACCCAGGTCGCGCCCGTGCCCTGCAGGATGGCGGCCACCAGCGTGGTGCGGGGGGTGTCCAGCATGCCTTTTTCACTGGCGTAGCGGATGATCTGGTGGTGCGCCGCCATCAGGGCGGTGGAGAGGAATTCGGTGGTGTCTTCAATGACGGGGCGCGCTTCCTTCTGGTAGAGCGCCGAGATCGTCTGCAGGGCGAGCTGGGCCGCCACTTCGCCTTCAGGATGCCCGCCCATGCCGTCAGCCAGCACGAAGAGGCCCGATTCGCGCGTGTAGCAATAGCCCATGCGGTCTTCGTTCTTCTCGCGCCCGCCTTTGCGGCTTACCTGAAAGACTGAGAATTTCATTTGAATTTGGTCGCGTAGCCGGTGGCCTTGCGCGCGGATTTTTTGGTGTCGGACACCATGTTGTCAAACTGCAGCCTGACCTTTTCGCTGACGGTGAGCTTGGTGTAACGGCGCTCGCCTTCGCGGCTCAGTTCTTTTTGCAGGGCGAAGACCGACTGGGGGCGCGACAGCGGATCGAGGGACATGCACCACTCTACAACTTCGATCAGGTTATCGGAATAGACGCCGCGCAGGCGCGAGAGGGCAAGCGACAGACGGTCTTTTTCCAGGCGCTGGGGCGCATCGTTGGGTGGGTAGCCCTGCATGGTGGCGTAAATGCAGGCGCCTATCGCGTAAATATCGGTCCACGGGCCCATGGAGGAGTCGCGGCGGTACATCTCGGGTGCGGCGAAGCCTGGCGTGTACATGGGGCGGATGAAATTGCCTTCCTTGCTCAGCACCTCGCGGGCGGCGCCGAAGTCGATCATCACGGCACGGTTGTCGTCGGTGATGAAGATATTGGCGGGCTTGATGTCCAGGTGCAGCATCTTGTGCTGGTGGACGATGCGCAAGCCGCGCAGGATTTCATCGAACAGCGAGCGTATGGTCGATTCGCGGAAGACCTTCTGTTTTTTAAGCTCGCGGGCCGTGATGATGAAATCCTGCAGGGTGCCGCCCTCCAGGTAGTTCATCACCATGTAAACGGTTTCGTTCTCGCGGAAGAAATTCAGCACGCTGACCACGGAACCGTGGGAAATCTGGGCGAGGGAGCGGCCTTCTTCAAAAAAACTTTTGAGGCCCAGGCGGTACAGCGAGAGTTTTTCGGGCTGGACCTGGGGGAGCAGTTCACCGGGCGAGCGGCTGGCCAGGGAAGAAGGCAGGTATTCCTTGATGGCGACCTGCTGACCCTCGTTGTCGACGGCCAAGTAAACTACCCCGAAGCCACCGGCCGAAAGCTTTCGCACAACACGATAGCCACCAATCACGGTGTCGGGCGGCAGTGGTGCAGGCTTGACCTTTGACATAATTTGGGGTTGCCCAGACGCGACAATGTCAGCTGGGTCTTGGTTCTCTCTCTAGTCTAGTAAAGCGTATCTAAAAATGTCAGTTTACAGCATGACGGGTTATGCGACCGTGCAATCAAGCATGGCGCAGTCCGCCCCGGAAACTGAGTCGGGCCCGGACGCCAATTCCCGTCTGGGCGTTGAAATACGCTCCGTCAACAGCCGCTTCCTGGACCTGGCTTTTCGCCTGCCCGATGAGCTGCGGCAGGCCGAACCGGCCTTGCGCGAACTGCTGACGGCCAAGCTCAAGCGCGGCAAGGTTGAAGTCCGGGTGTCGCTGGAAAGCGCTTCGTCGGGCAACCTGCGTGTTCCATCTTCCGCCACCCTGCAGCGCCTGGGCTCGCTGGAGGACAGCATCAAGTCCTGGCTGCCGCAGGCCGCGGCACTCAGCGTCGCAGACATTCTCAGAATTGCGACGAATGAAGACAAAAAACCACACGACTACAGCGATGATCTGGTCAAGTTGGCCAAAAAGGCCCTGAAAGAGCTGATGGCCGCCCGTGAACGGGAAGGCGCCCGCCTGGCGGAAATGCTGCTGGACCGTACGGCGCAGCTGCGGGCACTGGCCGCGCAGGCGGTGCCCATGGTCCCCAAGCTGGTGGAACAGCAGAAAAACCGTTTCCTGGAGCGCTGGAAAGAGGCCATGGCCCTCTCCGACAACGGCGCCCTGCCGGAAATCGCCCAGGACCGGGCCCTGACGGAGGCCACAGCCTTCGCCATTCGCATCGACGTGGCGGAAGAAATCACCCGGCTGTCATCGCACCTCGACGAAATCGACCGCCTGCTCGCTAGCGGCGGAGAGCTGGGCAAGCGGCTGGACTTCCTGATCCAGGAACTGCACCGGGAAGCCAATACACTGGGCTCCAAATCGGCGTCCCTGGAGCTGACCCGCATCTCCGTGGACATGAAGGTGCTGATCGAGCAGATCCGCGAGCAGGTCCAGAACATCGAGTAGCCCATCGGGCGCTCCCCATATACCTATATACAAGCACTCACCGCCCCGAACGCATGGACTATCCCGGAAACCTTTTTGTCGTGGCCGCCCCCAGCGGGGCGGGCAAATCCAGCCTGGTGAAGGCCCTGATGGAGCTGGATTCACGCATCCAGCCTTCGGTGTCGCACACCACCCGCCCGCCGCGCGGGCAGGAAAAGCACGGCCGGGAGTATTTTTTCCTGTCGCCGGAAGAATTCGACGGAATGGTGGCGCGCGACGCCTTCCTGGAGTGGGCCCATGTGCACGGCCACCGCTACGGCACCTCGCGGCACACCATTGAAGAGCGGGTGGCCCACGGGGCCGATGTGATCCTGGAAATCGACTTCCAGGGCGCCATCAACATCAAGCGGATTTTCTCCAATGCGGTGCTGATCTTCATCCTGCCGCCCAGCTGGGAAGAACTGCGCTCCCGCCTGCAACGCCGCGGCGAAGACAGCCCCGAGGTCATTGAACTGCGGCTCAAAAATGCGGCGCTGGAGATGGCCCAGGCCCGGGAATTCGACTTCGTTATAATCAATGAGTTGTTTGAGCGGGCGGTTTTCGACCTGAAAACCATTGTGCATGCCCAGCGGCTCAAGTTTTCGGCCCAGCGGCGTGCCCGTGCCGAGACCTTCCAGGCCCTTCAAATTCCCTGATTTCAGCGATTTTTACCCTTATCGATCACACCGGAGATCACCATGGCCCGCATTACCGTCGAAGATTGCCTCGAGAAAGTCCCGAACCGCTTCCAGCTGGTGCTGGCCGCCACCTACCGCGCCCGCATGCTCAGCCAGGGCCATGCCCCCAAGATCGAAAGCAAGAACAAGCCGGGCGTGACAGCCCTGCGCGAAATCGCTGAAGGCAAGATCGGCCTCGAAATGCTGAAAAAAGTCCCCACCTGAAACAGGTCGGCCTTTGCAAAAAAGCACCGCAATCGCGGTGCTTTTTTCATTTTTAGCCCAATAAAGCCCACTTTTCTCACCTTCTCTTCCTGCCGCGATACATTTAAGGCATGAGCGCCATGCTTTCGCCTGTTGTTGCCAGCAAATCGACCCCGGCCGCCGCCAATGCCGCGGCCGCGAGTTTTGCCGCGCTCACGGCCAGGCTGGACTACCTGAGCGCCGCCGACATCGACAATGTCCGCCGCGCCTACCGTTTTGCCGACGAAGCCCACCTGGGCCAATTGCGCAACAGCGGCGAGCCCTACATCACCCACCCCATCGCCGTGGCGCAGCAGTGCGCCGAATGGAAACTGGACGCCCAGGCCCTCATGGCGGCCCTGTTGCATGACGCGATTGAAGACTGCGGCGTCACCAAGCCCGAGTTGATTGAACGCTTCGGCGCCCCCGTGGCCGAGCTCGTGGACGGGCTGACCAAGCTCGAGAAGCTGGAATTCAACACCCGGGAGGAAAACCAGGCCGAATCCTTCCGCAAGATGCTGCTGGCCATGGCGCGCGACGTGCGGGTCATCCTGATCAAGCTGGCCGACCGCACCCACAACATGCGCACGCTGGGCGACGTCCCGCGCGCCAAATGGAGCCGGATCTCGCGCGAAACCCTGGACATCTACGCGCCCATCGCCCACCGCCTGGGCCTGAACACCACCTACCGCGAGCTGCAGGACCTTTCCTTCCAGCACCTGCACCCGTGGCGCTATGTCACCCTGACCAAGGCCCTGCAAAAGGCCCGCGGCCGCCGGCGCGACGTGATCAAGCGCGTGCAGAGCGAGGTCGAGGCGGCGTTTGCCAGCGCGCAGGTGCCCGTGGTCATCTCGGGGCGCGAGAAGACGCTGTATTCCATCTATCGCAAGATGGACGAGAAGCACCTCTCCTTCGCCCAGGTCACCGACCTTTACGGCTTTCGGGTCATCGTCAAGGACCTGACCTCCTGCTACACGGCCATGGGGGTGCTGCACCAGCTTTACAAACCGCTACCGGGCAAATTCAAGGACTACATCGCGATCCCCAAGATCAACGGCTATCAGTCGCTGCACACCACGCTGGTAGGGCCCTTCGGCACGAACATCGAGTTCCAGATGCGCACCGAGGCCATGCACGTGGTGGCCGAATCCGGCGTGGCGGCCCACTGGCTCTACAAGGCCACCGACCCGGACAGCGATGCGTCGCAGCGCTTGGGCACACAGTGGCTGCAGTCGCTGCTCGATATCCAGCAGGAAACACGCGACGCCGCCGAGTTTTGGGACCACGTCAAGATCGACCTCTTCCCCGAGGCGGTGTATGTGTTCACGCCGAAAAGCCAGATCATGGCCATGCCGCGCGGCGCGACCATCGTGGACTTCGCCTACGCCATTCACAGCGACGTGGGCCACCGGGCCGTAGCCGCCAAGGTCAACGGCGAGCAGGTGCCCCTGCGCTCCGAACTGCACAACGGTGACGTGATCGAGATCATCACGGCTTCCGTCTCCAGCCCCAACCCGGGCTGGCTTGGTTTTGTGCGCACCGGCAAGGCACGTTCCAAGATCCGCCATCACCTCAAGACCATGGCGCTGGCGGAATCGCAGGAGCTGGGCGAAAAAATGCTGGCCCAGGCACTGCGTGCCGAGGGCATAGAGCGGGACCGCCTGCCGGAGGACGACGAGGCCCACCACGCCACCTGGGAAAAAATCCTGCGCTTTACCGGCAACCGCACGCGCGCCGACCTGCTGACCGACATCGGCCTGGGCAAGCGCATCGCCAGCATGGTGGCCAAGCGCATCGTGATCCTGCTTGCCGAAACCGGCGAAAAACCCAATGCCTTGCTGATGAGCCGTGAACGCTACACCGCCCATGAATCGGTGTCGCAGGGCGGCCTGGTGATAGACGGCAGTGAAGGCACTTCGGTGCAGTTCGCCCCCTGCTGCCGCCCCATCCCGGGCGACAGCATCGTCGGATACCTGGGCCGCGGCGAGGGCCTGGTCATACACACCGACGACTGCGCCGTCGCCAAGCGCCTGCAGCACCGCGACAGTGAGCGCTTCATTGCCGTCGACTGGTCGGACGAACCGGTTCGCACTTTTGAGACCAACCTGCTGGTCACGGTCTCCAACGGCAAGGGCGTGCTGGCCAGGGTGGCGGCCGCGCTGGCCAGCGCCGAGGCTGACATTACGCATGTCGACATGGAACAGGAGCCCTCGCACGATGCGACCGACCTGCGCTTCGGCGTGGCGGTGCGCGACCGCGTCCACCTGGCCTCGGCGCTGCGCAGCGTCAAGCGCACGCCTTCGGTGCTGCGGGTACAGCGGGCCAAGTCGACAGGCTGACTTTCACGCCGGCGGCCGCTCAGCCGGCCGTGCGCTCGTCCGCCGCCGGATAGTCCACCTTGAGCACCTCCAGCGTCTGCACGCCCTGCGGCGTCACCAGGCTCACTTCATCCCCCACGCGCGACTTGAGCAGCGCCCTGGCCACGGGCGATATCCAGCTGATCTGCCCCAAGGCGGTGTTGGCCTCGTCGATGCCGAGTATGGTCACGACGCGCTCCGCGCCGCTGCCCTCAGCGTAGGTCACGGTCGCGCCGAAGAAGACCTGGTCGCTGCCGTGGTGGATGGAGGGATTGCTGACCTCCGCGATTTCCAGCCTTTGCGTCAGGAAGCGGATGCGCCTGTCGATTTCGCGCAGGCGCTTCTTGCCATAGAGGTAATCGCCGTTTTCCGACCGGTCGCCGTTGCTGGCCGCCCAATGGACGATGTCCACGACCTTGGGCCGCTCGTTGTCGATGAGGTCCAGCAGTTCGCTGCGCAGGCGCTCATAGCCATGCGGCGTGATGTAGTTCTTGCCGCCTGCGGGAAGGGGCGGGAGCGCGGGCTCGTCGTCTTCAGGTTCGGTTTCTTTGGTAAAGGCTTTGTTCATGCTCCGGCCACCATAGCATTCATGGCCGGCGGCCGCGAATGCCTCTAGAAATCTTCCACTTTCAGGATCAGGGGATTGTCCAGCGTGTAGTTCACGCCGGGAACCACCAGGTCGGCGGCCCGTGCGTGGATCATCTCGGCATCAAGCTCATAGGCTTTTTTGAGCGAATCAGGCCCGGCAACAGCGCCGAAGAATTCCTCCATCGCCTCGCGCGAAATCCGCACGGGAATCGTCTGGCCCGCATGCGATATCCCAAAACTCAGCCACTCGCCGTGGTCCTCGACCTTTAGTCCGTCCATGTCACTCCTCCGGAATAAGTTCCCAGAATAACGGAGCACCAGCGCGGCGTACAGCCCATCCGGAGGCGCTTGGCCCCAGGAAAACCACTAAATAGCCTTGCGCAAAGAAAAATAGCCTAGAGGGGTAAGCCTCTAGGCTATTGAAGTCACTTATAAAAGTGGTGCGGCTGGCAGGAATCGAACCCACGACCCCTTGGTTCGTAGCCAAGTACTCTATCCAGCTGAGCTACAGCCGCTAAGCCTCAAATTATAACCTATTTAAATGGTAGGGCGTGAGTGACTTGAACACTCGACCAAAGGATTATGAGTCCGTAATCCTTGATTATAGCTGGATACCATTGGACAATCAATCACAAAGAATGAGCGAATCTCCAATGAAAGAGCGTACAACAACGTCCAACAACATCTCGTCGCATCGCCGCTTTTTCTGGCAAAATTCTGGCAATGAAATCATTTTCCGCACCCACTTTCTCACTTGCCGAGAAAAATGGGACTCTGGAAGTAGGGAAATTTAAAACGGTCACAAAGATTTCTCCATCTGGATCGTTGCAGGTACGCAAGCAGTCGAATACCGCAATCTCATTCTTCTGGAGATACAGCATCGGCACGAAGAGTGAACGAATCTCCATCGGCACATTTGATCCCAATGCTCCACCAAAAAGCCTAAGTCGGACACCAAAAGGATTTTCCCTAGCCGCAGCTGTAAGAGCTGCCGAAAGCCTCGCCCAAGAACATTATTCAAACAAATCAATTGGCGGGAGACCCGCCCTCGAAGCAGCCAGAAAAGCTGAGACAGCCAGGCGCGAGATAGAAGCCGCGCGCGCCGAGAAGAACACCCTCAAGGTAATGCTTGATAGCTACAGTGATTTTCTTGAGTCCTTGGGGCGATCGTCCCACAAAGAGACCCGGGCATTATTCGAAAAACATGTTTATCAGCCGTGGCCACAGCTCTCCTCGTCTCCTGCGAACCAACTGTCCACAGAACTATTTACGGACATCATTCGCGGGATCGCTAAAAGTGGAAAGGGGCGTACTGCCAACAAAGTCAGGAGCTACATTCACGCGGCCTATCAGGTAGCCCTAGGCTCTCGATCCAAGGCTAGTATTCCAGAGCATTTCAAAGATTTTGGCATCACATCCAATCCTGCGGCTTTCACAACTGCAGACGAGACGCAAAATCGAGCGGACAAAAATCCACTTTCAATTTCTGAGCTGCGAACCTATTGGAAGAGTATCAAAGATGCAGCCGGCTTCCGTGGAGCAGTCCTTAGACTGCATATGCTGACTGGAGGTCAACGTATTGCACAGCTGGCGAGGCTTCGCACCAAAGATTCGGGGTCAACCATGATCAAACTCTTCGATGCGAAGGGGCGACCAGGGAAAGCCGCCAGGGAACATCTGATTCCGCTAATACCGGCTGCGGCCCACGCGTTAGTAGAGTGCAATCCAATAGGGGAATACGCGCTATCAACAGACGGCGGCAAAACCCACATCGCCGGCACCACTCTCAGCAAGTGGGCTAAAGAACATGGGAGTGGTATCCCTGCCTTCACCGCCAAGAGGATTCGCTCAGGTATAGAAACGGCACTTGCTGCAAAGGGAATAAGCATGGACGACCGAGGTCATCTGCAGTCCCACGGAATCTCCGGCGTGCAGTCCCGGCACTATGACGGATACGATTACGCCAAAGAAAAAACGCGGGCTTTGAAAACGCTATTTGCGCTTCTCGAAAATCCGAAAGCCACCAACAGTTAACTAAAAGTAAAAAGCGAATGGCAACAGCACTAGAGGTTTTGCTTCGAGAGAGCGCCGCAACAAGGACGCCATGCGACTGGAAGCATTGGCAGCAACAGGATGCAGTGGGGTTGGCATATGCGGCGCTTTTGACGTTAGGAATCCAACCGCACCCACGTCTAGAGGATGGTGCTTCTCAAGCAGCTATCGACATCCTCGGCGCTGTTGTGGCGAAAGAATATCGAAGGCGATCTCATATATTACGGTCTAGGTACGGCGCACATCCTTATCTGCCTCAAGAAACCAGAGTTGGTGAGGAAAAACCGATCGTCAGGCTACAAAACCTTCTTAGCTTTGGGAGGGTCGTAGGCTGGGACGGGCTACACGGACTCGATACTGCGGTAAACGGTAGACCTACCGATGGGCCTACCATCAACAGCAGCGAAATCACAAAGGGGGAAGCCTACGCGCTCGCCCGCCTCGGTGGCTTGCTAAAGCTCATAGAGGAATGGGCAATACTCGGTCGAATACCGAAATCAGATGAGCTACTAAAGGGGAATACCAACCTCAATTTCTCCCAATTGGGTCGCCGAGTTGAGGCAAAAATTCTCGAAATCAAGAACTCCCAAACGCCAGAAACTGGTCTTCAAGCGACAACGATAAGCAGAGAATACGGGAACGCCCTCAAGCACTTGCAGCCGGCGCAGCTAAGATAGAAATCTTCTTGAAAATTGCGCGTCAACTTTTGAAAGTTGGCCATTTCTTGAATTTTCGCCCTACATTTTTGACCAACACAGCTCCAATAGATCTAGGTCGACCTAAGTTAGTCCGACGGGACTTTTAGACCACTTGAATTGGAGTAATTGTGAAATCATCAACAGGCGAAAATTTGCTGCGCATTAAAGCAGCTATGGCGCGTACAGGTCTTACCCGTAGTACGTTCTACAACCGCATCCGGGCGGGAGCTATACCTCCGGGCGTTCCTATCGCGCCGCGCTGCAAGGCATGGCCAGAATCAGAGATCGAAGCATATGTGCGCACGTGCATTGATGCACGAGATATCGCAATCAAACACGTGCAAGGCGGTGCATGATGTCTATTTCCGAATTCGAATCGTCTTCGGATGTGCCAAATCAGGCAAGCCCGCTTGACTTGCTCGCTGCAGTGCCCCCTGGTCTCATGCTGGTGGTGGTCAAGTCCCGGTCCCAACTGCCACTGGTGCGCGCAACGCTGACCCATCAGCTGCTACACGCCAGTGATAAAAAAATTGGTCTGAAGTTTCCCCCGATCAAACAACTGTTCTCGCTTTACGCGGGCTCTGATCGCCAGCAGCAGTATGCCCAAGCGAATCATGCGGCATTCGGCCCACCGCCACCTGGCGTAGAGCACCAGTTCAAATCATTCGGCACACGCAGCAACTATGACTGGTGCAGTACGGAAGGTTTGCCACCCCTTTTGTCGCTCATCAATTCATCCGATGTTGTGGAGACGCCGTGCTGGTATACGGTGGCTCAAATCATCAGCGATTCGAGCAAGGTGATGCAAGTGGACGCCCTTGCTCAGATACGCCATGCCGCTAAGGCCGCCGGCGTTTATGTACTGGTATTCCTCGTTTGTGATGAAAAAGTTGATGAAACCCATTTCAACGACCTGTGCGATGAATATCTTGAGATCGAGGAATGCGAACCGGACATGGGCTTCAACCAGGCATTTTCAATCGACTGCTATGGACTGCGCGACCTCAATGCACTCGGTCTTGGAAAGACCATGTGCAACCTTCACTTTGAGGGCATGCGTGTAACACAGACGTACGCGCCCTTTATTGCGAGTGATTTCAAGACTCGTGCGATGTGGATTTTGCGCGGCATGGGATTGAGCTTCGCAGAGATCGGAGTCAAGGTGGGCATGCATAAATCCAATGTGCTTCGCAATCTGTTGAGTCTGCCAAAGCCTTGCCCCATCAAGGTGGCCGACGATTGGCTGGAATGTTTAGACGAGTATCTTGCTGCAGGTCTGGAAAAAGCTGTTAAGACCTCGCCAGACGATGATGACGACGGGGAAGATGAATTTGAGGAGGACAACTAAGGCCTCAG
>Ga0102587_1001130_pt1 | contig 21551 bp, 23 predicted proteins | sample AraplaF_Col_mTSA_FD_76853 | JGI IMG/M metagenome (GOLD analysis project Ga0102587, IMG submission 76853) | Arabidopsis root microbial communities from the University of North Carolina, USA - plate scrape MF_Col_mTSA (SPADES assembly) (version 2) | ecosystem: Host-associated > Plants > Roots >... | reverse complement strand
GTCAGAGACGATGATACCATTGAAGCCGAGTTCGTCGCGGGGAAGATCAACGTTCAGCAACCGAGAAACCGAGGCCGGTCGGAAAGCCTCAAGCCCGGCATCTGGTATCTTCGATCGAACATAGGCCGGAAGGGAAATGTGCCCACTCATTATTGCCAACACGCCTTCGGTGATCAGCGTTCTATAAAGCCGACCGAAGGTTTCCTTCCACTCGTCCATGGAAAGCGGGTTGGTGGTCGTAACGAGGTGCTGATCGCGGTCGTCATATCCCTCGCCCGGCCAGTGCTTTGCGGTGGCGGCAACTCCATTTCGTTGGAGACCGTGAACATGGGCAACCGCGTGGCGCTCAATCTTGTTGACATCGGAGCCGTATGACCGTGTACCGACAATCGGTGATCGGAACGCGGTATTTATGTCGATGACTGGCGTGAAGGACCAGCGCACCCCCATCGCGCGGCCCTCGCGCGCCAAGATTTCTGAACTTCTCTCGGTCGCCTGAACGTCGTCGACGGCGGCAAGGCCAAGTTGACCCAGCACCGGAGTGCCGAAAGCGAAGGAATGACGGCTGCCTTCGAGGTCTGCGCTGATGATGGGCGGGACTTTGCTCTTGGCCACGAGGTCAGAGATGACCCGCCGCTCGAACTCGAGGTCAGCCGTGAAGAAGCGGGTTACGCCGCCCGGCCTGAGTGAAGCAATGCGTTTGAAATCCTCCTCACCGTCCCGATCATGATCAAGGTGAAGAGTTGGCCGATCTTGTCATCAAGATCGAGCGAGGCATAGGTGTCGTGGAGCCAGGATATCGCAGCGTCGTCGAGGTTGAACGGCGCTTTGCGAAGCTCGTCGTAAATCGTCATAAGTTCCCCCCGTTGATCAACGCTCTGCGGATAGCCCGTGTGAATATGCACGCTATCCCGTCATAAGCCAGTTCGGTGATGTCAGGTTAAGTTCGTCGGGAACATTTTGGATATCTCGTGCCGAGCGAAGCGCCACACCGTCGTCTTCTTGATTTCGCTGTCCTCTAGCGCCCGCGTCACCGGCACCTCGTAAACCGCGCATAATTCCAGCCGATCCCGCGGCAGGTAACTGCGTCCGGGATCGCCGACAAGCACCGCCTTGCCCTCGGCCGCCAGCATCGCGAACCAGGGAACGAGCGCATCGGCGAAAGCGCGGTCGTAGAAGACGTCGCCGGCAAGCACGATATCCGCATCGAGGGCCTGGCCGATCAGATCGGCGCCGGTAAACCCGAGCAAAACGCGATTGGCCTCGGCATTCATCCGGACTGCGGCTTGCGCCCAGGGATCGATATCGCAGGCGGTGACCTTGCGGGCACCGGCCATCACAGCCGCAATGCCGACAAGGCCGGAACCGCTGGCGAAATCGAGCACGCGCTTGCCGCGCACCGTTTCCGGTTGGTCGAGGATGTAGCGCGCCAGTCCCTGACCGCCCGCCCAGGCAAAAGCCCAGAAGGGTGGCGGCAGACCGATCGCCTCCAGCTCCTCCTCCGTCTTCAGCCAGAGTTCATGCGCCTCGCTCGCCAGATAGAGCGAAATCTCCGGCACATGCCGCGGCGGCATCAGGCTGGTATTGGCGCGGATGAAGGCTTCGGGATCGGTCTTCAACGCGGCGGATTGTCCAGCCCGCCCATGCGGCAGACTTCGAGATATTCTTCTTCCGTCACCGGCTGCACCGACAGCCGCATCGAGGTGACGAGCGCCATCTTGGCAAGCTTCTCGCTCGCCTTGACATCCTTCAGCGTCACCGGCTTAGGCATGTCCATGACGGCGCGGATATCGACGCAATCCCACTTCGGATCGCCCTTGGCGGAGGAATCGGGATGGGAGAGGGCGCAGACTTCGACGATGCCGACGATCTCCAGCCCGTCATTGGAATGGTAGAAGAAGCCTTTGTCGCCGATCTGCATCGCCCGCATATTGTTGCGCGCCAGATAGTTGCGGACGCCGGTCCATTCCGTGCCCTTTTCGCCGGCAGCCTTCTGCTGCTCCCAGGACCAGGAGGCGGGTTCGGATTTATAGAGCCAGTGCGCCATGTTCACGCCTCCGGTTTGTTGAAGACCCAGTTGTAGGCCTGGACCTCGACGCTTTCGAACAGCCCGGCCTTGGCGTAAGGGTCGGCATCGGCAAGCGCCCGCGCCGCCTCTTTCGATTCCGCTTCGACGATGATCAGACTGCCGCAGGGCTTGCCGTCATCGTCGAGAAATGGGCCGGCGATCTTCAGCGTCCCCTCGGCATTCAGCTTGTTCAGATGCTCGATATGTGTCGGACGCGTATCCATCCGCACGTTCAGATGTCCCGGTTTGTCCTTGCAGAGAAGGGCGAAAAGCATGTCTGTCTCCTATTCGGTGGTGATCGGACGCGTCATCAGCTGCTCGATCGCCTCTGATATATCGAGCCTGCCGTCGATGATGGCGGAAACGGCATCGGTGATCGGCATGCTGACCTTCAACTCCGCCGCCAGCCGCGAGGCGACGGAGGCGGCAAACGCGCCTTCCACCAGCGCGCCATGCAGCGGATCGGTCTTGTCGCCGCGCCCGAGCGCGATGCCGAAGCGCAGGTTTCGCGATTGATGGCTCGTCGCCGTCAGCACCAGATCGCCGAGGCCGGAAAGCCCGCGCACCGTATCCGCCTGGCCGCCCATGGCGACGACGAAACGCGACATTTCCGCAAGCCCGCGCGCAATCAGCGCCGCACGCGCAGAATCGCCGATGCCGCGGCCTTCGACGATGCCGCAGGCGATCGCCAGCACATTCTTGAGCGCGCCGCCGAGCTGCACGCCGATCCGGTCGCTGGAGGCATAGAGCCGGAAGGTCCGGCCTGATATCGCCTGCGCCAGCCTCTCCGCCGTCTCCATGTCAGCTGCCGCAATCGCCATCGCCGTCGGCAGGCCTTTGGCGATATCGGCGGCAAAACCCGGGCCTGAGAGCACCGCGACGGAATGGTCCGGCAGTTCCTGTTCCAGCATGTCGGTCAGAAGATTGCCCGTCGCCCGCTCGATGCCCTTGGCGCAGGTGACGACGACAGCGTCCTTGGAAAGATAAGGTCCGTATTGCCGCGCCGCATCGGCCTGCGCCTGCGACGGCATCGCAAAAAGCACGATGGAGGCGCCGGTGATTGCATCCGCCTCGGCGGAAAATTCCAGCGTGTCGGGCAGAGAAATGCCGGGCAGCACCGCATCATGCAGCCGCTCGCTCTTCAGATCTTCCATCAGCGCCGGATTGCGCCCGACGAGCGTCACCGCACTGCGCCCGGCAAGGGCGATGACGGCGGCAAGCGCCGTGCCGAAAGCCCCCGATCCGACGACGGCGATGTTTTCGCTCATGCCTTGGCTCCTCTTTTTCCGAAACCGACCAGCGTTTCCGCGTTGGAATCGAGCGGCCAGCGCGACCGCGGCTGTACGTCGAGCGCATCCGGTGCGGCACCCGCCGCCATCCGCTCCAGTCCCGCCCAGGCGATCATCACGGCATTGTCGGTGCAGAGGTGCAGCGGCGGCGCAATGAAGCGGAAGCCATTCTTGTCGCACAGCGCCTGCAGCGTGCCGCGCAATTCAAGATTGGCGGCGACGCCGCCAGCAACGACGAGCGCAGGCTTTTCGCCAGCAGCAGAGCCGGTAGCAGGCCCAGGAGTAGGCAATGTCGCCGGAAATTCCGTCTTGAACCGCTGCAGGCCGCGGCCAATGCGATCCTTCAGCGTCCGCGAAATCGCCTTCTGGAACGAGGCGCAAATATCCGCCACGTCCTGATCGCCGAGCGGCGCGATATCCTGTGCCGCCTGCCGCACGGCCGTCTTCAAACCGGAGAAGGAGAAATCGAGCCTTGCCTCACCGACCAGCGGCCGCGGAAAATTGAAACGATCGGGATTGCCGTCCCGCGCCATCCGCTCCACCGCCGGTCCGCCGGGATAGGGCAGGCCGAGCAGCTTTGCCGTCTTGTCGAAGGCTTCGCCGAGCGCATCGTCGATCGTCGTGCCCCAGCGCTCGTATTGCCCGACGCCGCGCACCAGGATGAGTTGGGTATGGCCACCGGAGACGAGCAGCATCAGATAGGGAAAGGACAGTCCGTCCGTCAGCCGCGCCGTCAGCGCATGGCCTTCGAGATGATTGACCGCATAGAGCGGCTTGCCAGCGGCTCTGGCAATCGCTTTGCCGGTCATCAACCCGACAAGCAGCCCGCCGATCAACCCCGGCCCCGACGTGGCGGCAATGGCGTCGACATCGCCCAGCGACACATTGGCGCGCTTCAGCGCCTCTTCGATCAGCTCGTCCAGCGCCTCGACATGGGCGCGCGCGGCGATCTCCGGCACCACGCCGCCATAGGCGCTGTGCTCATCGAGCTGCGACAGCACCACGTCCGACAGCACGTTGGAATGCCCCTCCGCATCGCGCTCGACGACGGCGGCGGCGGTCTCGTCGCAGCTTGTTTCGATGCCAAGGATGCGTAGAAAGGGAACCATGAAGCCTGTTCGTTGATTGCGATGGGATGGAAACCCGTTTACGAGAACTCCGGTAACAACGGAATTGAGCGGATGCAAACAAAACCTTTCCGGATCGGCACGCGGGGTAGCCCGCTGGCGCTTGCCCAGGCGCATGAGGCCCGCGACAGGCTGATGGCGGCGCATCATCTGCCCGAAGAAATGTTCGAGATCGTCGTGCTGACGACCAAGGGCGACCGCATCACCGACCGGTCGCTTTCCGAGATCGGCGGCAAGGGCCTCTTCACCGAGGAGCTCGAACAGAAGCTTGCCGCTGGCGAGCTGGATTTCGCCGTGCACTCCGCCAAGGACATGCCGACGCACCTGCCCGAGGGCCTTCATCTTTCCGCCTATCTGCCGCGTGAGGATATCCGCGACGCCGTCATCGGTCGCACCGCGCGCAAACTGATCGACCTGCCGCATGGCGCCACCGTTGGTTCCTCGTCGCTGCGCCGCCAGGCGCTGATCCGCCGCATGCGGCCTGATATCAACGTCATCACCTTCCGCGGCCTGGTGGAAACGCGCCTGCGCAAGCTCGAGGAGGGCCAGGTGGACGCGACCCTGCTGGCGCTGGCCGGCCTGAAGCGTCTCGGCAAGGTCGATGTGCTGACCGATATCCTCGATCCCGACACCTTCCCGCCGGCCCCGGCGCAGGGGGCGATCTGCATCGAAAGCCGCATCGGCGATGCCAGGGTCGACGATCTGCTGGCGCCGGTCAACGATATCACGACTTTCGACACCGTCTCCTGCGAACGCGCCTTCCTCGCCGCACTCGACGGCTCCTGCCGCACGCCGATCGGCGGTTATGCCGTCTGCGAAGGCGACCTGATCCGCTTCTCCGGCCTCATCATCACCCCCGACGGCCGCAGCCAGCATGCCGTGACGACCGACGGCCACCGCCGCGACGCGGCGGCACTCGGCACCCGCGCCGGCCAGGACGTGCGCGCAAGGGCCGGCAGCGCCTTTTTCGACGATTGGCACTGAGGCCGCTGATGCGCGTGCTCGTCACCCGCCCCGCCCATTCGGCGACGAGAACCGCACAACGTTTGCGCGATATGGGCCACGAGCCCTTGCTGCTGCCGCTGCGCCAGCCGGTCCACGACAACACCGCCGCCGTAGCCGCGCTGGCGACCACCAGCGGCGCAATCGCGGTGACCAGCGCCGAAGCGATCAGGGTCGTTTCCGCCCTCGGTGAGCAGCTTCGTCCGCATCTTACCCGCCCGTTTTTCGCGGTCGGGGAGACGACGGCGGGAGAGGCGCGCAGCCTTGGCTTCCGATATGTCGCCGCATCCGCGGGCAACGGCCGCGATCTTGCCGATCTCATCGCGGTGCAGGGAGCCGACGGGTTGCTCTATCTTGCCGGCACCCCGCGCGCCGAAACTTTCGAAGGAAGATTGCGCGAGCTTGGCATCCAATTTTCCGTCGCCGAATGTTATCGCATGCAATCGGCCGTCCCCGATTCTGCCGAGGTCGACGCGATCTTCGCTGACGGTGGCCCGGACGTCATCCTCTTCTATTCCCGCCAGACGGCTGAGGATTTCTTTCGCCTGCCGGAGCCGCGGTCCGCCCTACTGAAGCGCAGCACAATTCGCCTCCTTTGCCTGAGCGAGGCGGTGGCGGGAGCCGTTCCGGCAGTACTTCGAAAAAACGTGACGATTGCGCCGATGCCGGATGAGAGAAGCCTTTTGTCGCTGCTTTGAAGGCTCTAACTGCCCAAATTTGATCTAACCTCTTCCCTTAACTGGGATCACTGTCTAGTTTCGTTGCAATGCAGGATAAAGAGGACCTCATGGTATCGGGAAACCCGCCACGCCATTCGAAGAGCGCCGACGAGCCGGTCACGATCGACCTCGATGCACAGGAATTCGCCTCCGCAGCCGATACCGAAAAGCCGGTAGAGAGCCCAGCAGGTGATGCCGACAATACCCCCGCCACGGACGACGGCCCGCCGCCCGAAACCGAAGCTGCCTCGCATGCCGAACATGAAGAAAAGCCTGCGGCGGATGCGCTGGAGGAGGAACCGGTAGCTTCGGAACCGTCCTACACCCCTCCTCCCGAACAGCCCGCGCCGAAGAGCGGCGGCACCTCCGGTCTCATTGCCGCCGGCATCTTCGGCGGCCTCGTGGCGTTGCTCGGCGCCGGCGCCATCCAGTATGCCGGTTACCTCCCGAGCTCGTCTGCGCCACAGGCGACCTCGCCGGAGACCGCCGAGCTTTCCGGCGAGATCGACGGCCTGAAACAGGCCGTCGCCAACCTTGCCGCCAACCCGGCCAGCACGGATGACGGCGCGCTCGAGAAGCGCGTCGCTGCGCTGGAATCGGCGGCGAAGGCTCCCGCAGCCGGTGCACCGGCCGATTCGGCAAATGTCGAGGCGCTCAACCAGAAGATTGCGGAACTGACCAGCCAGGTCGATCAGCTGCGCGCCACACTTGCCCAGTCTTCCGAACAGCAGACGACGAACGGCGCCGATATATCCAAGCGCCTCGAAGAGGCCGAAAAGAAGCTGAACGAGCCGCGCGAGGACGTCGCCGTCGCCCGGGCGATCGCGGCCGCCGCCCTTAAGGCGGCGATCGATCGCGGCGGTCCGTTTGTGGCCGAACTCGACACTTTCGCCGGCGTCGCGCCCGACGATCCTGCTGTCGCCGACCTCCGCGCCTTTGCCGAGACCGGCATTCCCTCACGCGCCGAACTGGTGGCAGCGGTTCTCGATGTCGCCACCGCGATCGTCGAAGCCGTCAACCAGCCGGATCCGAACCAGAGCTGGTCGGACCGGCTGATGTCGAGCGCCAAGTCGCTGGTGAGCGTTCGCCCCGTCGGCAATATAGAGGGTGAAAGCGTCGAAGCCATTGCTGCCCGCATGGAAGACAAAGTGAAGAGCGGTGACCTGCCCGGCGCTTCCGCCGAATGGAACAATCTGCCCGCCCTCGGCAAGCAGGCGTCGACCGCCTTCAAGCAATCACTCGAAGCGCGCATCCGCGTCGAGGAACTGGTCGGGGGCGCGCTGTCGAAAGCCGTTTCCGGCACCGGCAAGGAAGGATAAGACCATGCTGATCCGCCTTGTCGCCTTCGCCCTCTTCGTGCTGCTTCTCGCCTATGGCTTCTCCTGGCTTGCCGATCGCCCCGGCGATCTCTCGCTGATCTGGGAGGGCCAGATCTACCAGACGAAGCTGATCGTTGCCGCCAGCGCCATCATCGCTCTCATCGCCGCCGTGATGATCGCCTGGTGGTTCGTCCGCCTGGTCTGGACTTCGCCGCATTCGGTGACGCGATATTTCCGCGCCCGCAAGCGCGACCGCGGTTATCAGGCGCTGTCCACCGGCCTGATCGCCGCCGGCGCCGGCAATGCCCTGCTTGCCCGCAAGATGGCCGCCCGCTCGCGCGGCCTCATCCGCGCCGATCAGGAGCCTCTGATCAACCTGCTCGAAGCTCAGGCGGCCCTGATCGAAGGCCGCCATGACGAGGCGCGCGCCAAGTTCGAGGCCATGGCCAACGATCCCGAGACGCGCGAACTCGGCCTGCGCGGCCTTTATCTCGAAGCCCGCCGTCTCGGGGCCAACGAGGCGGCCCGCCAATATGCCGAAAAAGCGGCCGACAACGCGCCCTATCTGCCTTGGGCCGCCCAGGCGACGCTCGAATATCGCAGTCAGGCCGGCCGCTGGGACGATGCGATCCGCCTGCTCGAACAGCAGAAGGCTGCCCGCGTCGTCGAAAAGGCCGAAGCCAACCGTCTGCACGCCGTCCTGCTGACGGCGCGCGCCGGCGAGAAGCTGGAAAGCAACCCGGCCGGTGCTCGCGACGACGCCCAGCAGGCGCTGAAGCTCGCCCCCGATTTCATTCCGGCAGCTCTCGTCGCTGCAAAGGCGCTGTTCCGCGAAGGCGGCGTGCGCAAAGCCGCCTCGATCCTCGAACAGGCCTGGAAATCGGCACCGCATTCGGAGATCGGCCAGGCCTATGTCAGGGCCCGCAGCGGCGATTCCACGCTCGACCGACTGAAGCGTGCTGAGCGGCTGGAAGGGCTGCGCCCGAACAATGTCGAATCCCTTCTCGTCGTCGCTCAGGCGGCACTCGACGCGCAGGAATTCGCCAAGGCGCGCACCAAGGCGGAAGCGGCGGCGCGCATGCAGCCGCGTGAAGCCGCCTTCCTGCTCTTGGCCGACATCGAAGAGGCCGAGACCGGCGACCAGGGCCGCGTGCGCCACTGGCTGGCCCAGGCGCTCAAGGCGCCGCGCGATCCGGCCTGGGTGGCGGATGGTTTCGTCTCCGACAAATGGCTGCCGATATCGCCGGTGACCGGCCGTCTCGACGCCTTCGAATGGAAGGCGCCTTTCGGCCAGATCGAAGGTCCGCTCGAAGACGGTTCGACGCCGGCCTCGATCGAAACGGCTCTGAAGACGCTGCCGCCGCTGCGTGACGTCAGGCCGGAAAGCCCCGTCAACGACCATCGCATCATCGAGCTGGAACGCGCTGCGACGATTGCCGAGGCTGTGCGCCCCACGCCGGCACCAGCGCCGGCAAAATCGAAACCCGTCGAACCGGCCGCGAGCGATAAAGCGCCGGCGCCGAATGAGGCAAAACCTTTCTTTGGCGGGTTGCCGGATGATCCCGGCGTTCGCGATCCCAGGGTGGAACCGGAACCCAAGACACGGCTCCGCCTTTTCTGAAATGGAACGAAAACCGCATGTTCGAACGCTTTCAGGCATTCTTCCAAAAGCTCACCGCCGACCACCCGAAGAAAGGATTTGCCCCTGATGATCCGCGCATCGCAGTGGCAGCGCTCTGCATGCAGGTCATGGAGGCCGACGGTCAGATCAAAGCCAGCGAGAAGAAGCGGCTGCGCAAGCTCCTGAAGGAGCAGTATGCCCTCGACGGCAAACAGCTCGATGCTCTGATGGCCGCCGGTCTGGAGGCCGAAAGCACCGCCGTCGATTATTATCGCTTCACCGCCGACCTGAAACGCCATCTCAATACCGAGCAACGGCTGGAGCTGATCGGCATCCTCTGGGACATCGTCTATGCCGATGGCGAACGCAGCGAGATGGAAGACCATGTGATCTGGCGTATCGCCGATCTGCTTGGCGTCTCCTCGCGCGAGCGCATCCAGAAGCGGCAGGAGGCCGCCGCCAGGGTGACGGATGTCCAGGTTGCGCAAGATGATGCCGACTGAGCAGAACCCGAACCGCGACGGGCGCCCGATCCTTATCATCCTGCATCAGGAGCGATCGAGCCCCGGCCGTGTCGGCCAATTGCTCGTCGAAAAGGGCTACCGCCTCGATATTCGTCGCCCGGTTCTCGGCGAGCCGCTTCCGACGACGCTCGAAGACCATGCCGGCGCCGTGGTCTTCGGCGGGCCGATGAGCGCCAATGATCCCGATGACTTCATCAAGAAGGAGATCGACTGGATCGATATTCCGCTGCGGGAAAAACGCCCCTATCTCGGCATCTGCCTCGGCGCGCAGATGCTGGTGCATCATCTCGGCGGCAAGGTGCAGCCGAATGCCGACGGCTCGACGGAGATCGGCTGGTATCCGCTGCACCCGACCGAGAAGGGCCGGCTGCTGATGCACTGGCCGAAGATGGTCTATCATTTCCATCGCGAGGGTTTCGAACTGCCGCGCGGCGCCGACCTGCTGGCCGAAGGCGATGCCTATCCGAACCAGGCCTTCCGCTACGACGGCAACGCCTGGGGCCTGCAGTTCCATGCCGAGCTCACTCGGGTGATGATGCATCGCTGGGTCGTGCATGGCGCCCATCGCTTCATCCTGCCGAACGCCCAGCAGGGCCGCGAACATCTCGAAGGCCGCATGCTGTTCGACGCGCCGCTGAGAGCCTGGCTGACCGAATTCCTCGACATCGTCTTCGAGGGAAAGGCGGCGAAGGCGACGTCTTCTATCGCTCTTCGCGCATAATCGGTTTCGAAATCGATCCCGACTATGCGGTGGGCGCGTCGAGCGTATCGATCTGCCGCAATTTCGGGAAACTCGAAGCCCAGATCGCCGCCACAGCAAGCGTTCCGATCCCGCCGATAACAACCGCCGGCACAGCACCGAAGATCGATGCCATCGTGCCTGCCCTGAATTCCCCGAGTTCGTTTGAAGCACCGACGAAGACCATGTTGACGGCGTTGACCCGGCCGCGCAGATGATCCGGCGTCCAGAGCGCAATCAGGCTCTCGCGCACATAGACCGACACCATGTCGGCCGCCCCCATCAGCGCCAGCGCCGCGATCGAGACCTCGGTGTTGGTCGACACGCCGAAAATGATCGTTCCAAGGCCGAACAGGGCGACGCCGATGAACATGTAGATGCCGGCGCGGTGTTTGAGCGGGTAGGCGGCCAGGAAGATCGCCATGACGATGGCGCCAAGGCCGGGTGCGGCACGCAACAGCCCGAGCCCCCAGGGACCGAGTGTCAGAATATCACGCGCAAAAATCGGCATCAGCGCCGTCGCGCCGCCGAGCAATACGGCGAAGAGATCGAGTGAGATCGCCCCGAGCACCACCCTTTCGGCGCGGATGAAGCTGAAGCCACCGAGGATCATTGCCCAGTTCTTGGTTTCGCCCGTCGTCTTCTGCTCCGGCTTCGGGATCATGTAGAGAAGGGCCGCACCCAGCACGGAAAAGATCACCGCCACACTATAGGCGGTCGTCGCGCTGACGCCGTAGAGCAGGCCGCCGAGCACCGGCCCGGTGATCGCCGCAAGCTGCCAGGACGACGAATTCCAGGCGATCGCATTGGAAAGAGCCCGCTCCGGCACGAGATTGGGCGCCAGCGACTGCACCGCCGGCGACATGAAGGCACGTTCGATGCCGAAGATCAAAAGGACGGCGAAAACAGGCAGAGGTGTAAAGGTGCCCATGATAGTCATGACCAGCAGCGCCAGTGTGCAGAGCGCGCTCACCAGCGAGCAGAGCGCGGCGATCGCCCGGCGATTATACCGGTCGGCCACCGAGCCGGTGACGAGCATGAGCAGCAGCGACGGCAGGAACTGCACGAGACCGATCAGGCCGAGATAAATCGCCTTGCCCGTCTGGTCGTACATCTGCCAGCCGACGGCAACGCTGACGATCTGCTGCGAGAAGGAAAGCAGGAAGCGCGCGAAGAAGAACCGCGTGTAGGACGAATGCCGAAACGCGGCAAAACGGTCTCCGGTGGGCGCAAACGACATGGATGTTTTCCGAGGAGACGGGCGCCGCAATGGCTGCAGAGCCGCCCGTTAAACATGATTCACCGCGCGTCTCCACACGGCACTTGCTCGTTTAGTCGCCAATGTCTACATGTCTGTCAACAACGAATTTGGAGATGACGATGTTTGCGCTGTTTCAAACCATTGATTTGGCTTTGAATATTTACACCTGGATCCTGATTGGCAGTGCCATTTTTTCTTGGCTCTATGCCTTTAACGTCATCAACTCCAGCAATCAGTTCGTCAATTCGGTCGGCACTTTTCTCTATAACGTCACCGAACCGGCGCTGAAGCCGATCCGCCGCTTTCTGCCGAACCTTGGCGGCATCGACATTTCGCCGATCATCCTGCTGCTGATCATCTTCTTCCTGCGCACCTTGCTGTGGACCACGCTGTACCCGCTGGTCGCTTGAGCCGTCCCTGGCGCCTTTTCGATGACCATCTGCGCCTCGCCGTCCGGCTGACGCCGAATGGCGGGCGTGACGCAATCGATGGCATCGAGGCCGACGGCGAGGGTGAGGCCCTCCTGAAGGCGCGCGTCACATCGGTCCCGGAAAAGGGCAAGGCAAACAAGGCCCTCATCCTGCTGATCGCGCAATCGCTGCGCATTCCCAAATCCAGCGTCAGCTTTGTCTCCGGCGAGACCGCACGCAAAAAAATCCTCCGGATCGACGGCGACCCGGAGGATTTGGCAAGAAAGCTCGAAGCGTTTCTTCGCTGAACGATCAGCCCTTCGTCGTCTTGGCGCGCTCGACGGCTTCGAGGATCAGTTCACCGGCTTCCTTGGAGTCGCCCCAGCCGAAGATTTTCACCCACTTGCCGGGCTCCAGATCCTTATAGTGCTCGAAGAAGTGCTCGATCTGCTTCAGCGTGATCTCGGGAAGATCGGTGTAGTCCTTCACCTTCTCGTAGCGCAGCGTCAGCTTCGGCGACGGCACGGCGATGATCTTCTCGTCCTTGCCGGAATTGTCTTCCATCTTCAGGACACCGATCGGGCGGACATTGATGACGCAGCCGGGAACCAGCGGGCGGGTGCTGGCGATCAGCACATCGATCGGGTCGCCGTCTTCCGACAGCGTGTGCGGCACGAAACCATAATTGCCGGGATAGGTCATCGGCGTATAGAGGAAACGATCGACCACCAGCGTGCCGGCTTCCTTGTCCATCTCATACTTGATGGGATGACCGCCGACCGGAACCTCGACGATAACGTTGACGTCCTCAGGTGGATTATTACCGATGGAAATAGCGTCGATGCGCATAGGAAACTCCCGCGAGGTTGAATTTGTTCGCAGCCAGATAATCAGTTTCATGTGGCAACGCAACATCGCACAGCGCCAATGCTTGACTGCAGCGGCGCACATTCACATCAAAAACTTCCGGTAGGAGATAGGCGAAGGCCGACTCTAGCGCCGTGCGTCTTTTCAGACACGCTAGGGATCGATCAGCTCCAGATGAAGCCGATCTTCTTCAATTGCCTGTGGTCGAAACTTTCCATGCCTTCGCAGAAATCGACACCGCCATGATGGCGGTAGAAGCGGCTGGCAGTCTCGTTTTCCTCGAGGCACCAGACGACCAGCCCGTTGCAGCCCAGCGACTTCAACAGCCGGCGCGCCTCGCCGAACAGCATCCTGCCGAGGCCGATGCCCTGATATTCGGGCCGAAGGTAAAGCTCGTAGATTTCGCCTTCCTGCGGTAAAGCGCGGGCGCGGTTCAGGCCAAGCGTCGCATAGCCGGCGACGGTGCCGGCAACATCGAGAACCAGCAGCGTTGCCGGCCCGCGCGTCGCCTTGCGCCACCAGCTTTCGCCGCGCCGCTCGATCATCTGCGTCAGCGCACGATGCGGAATGATACCCGCATAGGTATGCTGCCAGGCGAGCCTGTGTGTTTCCGATATAGCGCGGGCATCATGCGGCTCGGCCCGCCGGACATCGATCGACAACGTCTTCATAACGTTTACTCTGGTCCCGCCAGAGGCAATTAACCATATGCGATACCGCATTCCGGTCCATTGCCCACAGACTTAACATGTGGACGATGGTCAAAAGTTAACGCTTTTTTAACGATTGTCACAAGATGGAATCGACGCGGCGCACAACAAAAACCCCGGCGCGAGGGCCGGGGTTTTAAGGACTTCTCTAAACTGCGCCAGGCTCTCAGAGGGCCGCCTTCGACTTTTCGAAACGCTTGCGATCGTTTGCGTCGAGATACATCTTGCGCAGACGAATATTCTTCGGCGTCACTTCCATCAGCTCGTCGTCCTGGATCCAGGAGAGTGCGCGATCAAGCGTCATGCGGATCGGCGGCGTCAGCTTCACCGCTTCGTCCTTGCCGGCGGCGCGGATGTTGGTGAGCTGCTTGCCCTTCAGGACGTTGACTTCAAGGTCGTTGTCGCGCGAATGGATGCCGATGATCATGCCGGCATAGACCTTTTCGCCCGGCTCGATGATCATCGGGCCGCGATCTTCCAGGTTGAACATCGCATAGGCGACGGCTTCGCCGGGAGCGTTGGCGAGCAGCACGCCGTTGACGCGGCCACCGATCACACCCTTGTAGGGCTGGTAGTCGTGGAACAGGCGGTTCATGATCGCCGTCCCGCGCGTATCCGTCAGCAGCTCCGACTGGTAGCCGATCAGGCCGCGGGTCGGTGCGTAGAAACGCAGGCGGAGACGGTTGCCGCCCGACGGACGCAACTCGACCATTTCAGCCTTGCGCTCGGACATCTTCTGCACGACGACACCGGAATGTTCTTCGTCGACGTCGATCACGACCTCTTCGACCGGCTCAAGAAGCTGGCCGCTTTCATCCTTGTGCATCACGACACGCGGACGCGACACGGCAAGCTCGAAGCCTTCGCGACGCATGGTTTCGATGAGGACGGCGAGCTGAAGTTCGCCGCGGCCGGACACGTAGAACGAATCCTTGCCTTCGGCTTCTTCGATCTTCAGGGCGACGTTGCCCTCTGCTTCCTTGAAGAGGCGGTCGCGGATGACGCGGCTCGTCACCTTGTCGCCTTCGGTGCCCGCCAGCGGGCTATCGTTGACGATGAAGGACATGGTGACGGTCGGCGGATCGATCGGCTGCGCCGGCAGCGGTGCTGTGATCGAAGGATCGCAGAAGGTGTCGGCGACCGTGCCCTTGGAAAGGCCGGCGATCGCAATGATGTCACCTTGATGCGCTTCTTCGATCGGCTGGCGTTCGATGCCGCGGAAGGCGAGGATCTTGGAAATGCGGCCGGTTTCAATCGTCTTGCCGTCGGCGTGGAGAACCTTCACCGCCTGGTTCGGCTTGATGGAACCGGAATTGATGCGGCCGGTGATGATGCGACCGAGGAAGGGGTTGGCTTCGAGGATCGTGCCGATCATCGTGAACGGACCTTCGTGGACGGTCGGCTCGGGAACATGCTTGAGCACCAGGTCGAGAAGCGGGGTAAGACCCTGATCCTTCGGACCTTCTGGATTGACGTTCATCCAGCCGTCGCGGCCCGAACCGTAGAGGATCGGAAAGTCGAGCTGCTCGTCGGTCGCGTCGAGGTTTGCAAAGAGGTCGAAGACTTCGTTGATGACTTCTTCGTGGCGACCGTCCGGACGGTCGATCTTGTTGATCGCGACGATCGGGCGAAGGCCAACCTTCAGCGCCTTGCCGACGACGAATTTCGTCTGCGGCATCGGGCCTTCCGAGGCATCAACGAGAACGATCGCGCCATCCACCATCGAGAGAATGCGCTCGACTTCACCGCCGAAGTCGGCGTGGCCGGGGGTGTCGACGATGTTGATGCGGACACCCTTCCATTCCACCGAGGTCGCCTTGGCGAGAATGGTGATGCCGCGTTCTTTTTCGAGATCGTTCGAGTCCATCACGCGTTCAGCGACACGCTGATTTTCGCGGAACGAGCCGGACTGCTTGAGAAGCTCATCCACCAGGGTCGTTTTGCCATGGTCAACGTGCGCGATGATCGCGATATTGCGAAGTGCCATATGTGAAATCTCTGAGGCTGGGGCGCACGCTCTAGAGGACGCGCCTATTAGTTTGGGGCGTCCATACAGTTTTTTTTGCGTTTGCGAAAGGGGGGAACGCGCAAAAGCTGCGGCAAGGCTTTCGCCCCGCCGCATCACAGCGTGTCATCAAATTGTCTTAGGCGTCGCTGCCTGTCAATTCCTCGAAGGTCGAAAGTCCTTTTTTGACGAGCATCGCATCCGGGCTCGGCAGCTTGCCGCGGAAGGCCTTATAGGCGTCCTCCGGATCGATCGAGCCGCCGACGGAATAGATATTCTCCTTGAGCTTGCGCGCCATCTCGCCATTGAAGGCGTCGCCCGTCTCCTCGAAGGCGGCGAAGGCGTCGGCGTCGAGCACCTCCGACCACATGTAGGAGTAATAACCGGCCGAATACCCGCCGGAGAAGATGTGCTGGAAGTGCGGCGTTGCGTGGCGCATGACGATAGACTTCGGCATGCCGATCTCGGCCAGCACCTCCGCCTGCACCGCCATCGGGTCCTCGACGGTCGTTCTCGTGTGAAACGCCATATCGACCAACGCCGACGAGGTGAATTCCACGGTATTGAAACCGGCATTGAAGGTTCGCGCGGCCAGCACCTTGTCGAGCAAGGCCTGCGGCATCGGCTCGCCGGTCTCGAAATGCACTGCATAGCGCTTCAGGATAGCGGGCACCGTCAGCCAGTGCTCATAAAGCTGCGACGGCAGCTCGACGAAATCGCGCGAAACACTGGTGCCGGAAACGGAAGGGTAGGTAACATTCGACAGCATGCCGTGCAGCGCGTGGCCGAATTCGTGGAACAGCGTGCGCGCGTCGTCGAGCGACAACAGCGCCGGCTTGCCTTCCGCCGGCTTGGCGAAGTTGCAGACATTATAGATGATTGGCAATTCGCCGTGGCGGCCGTTCTTCAGCTCAAGCCGGTGCTGCGACTGCAATGAGCTCATCCAGGCGCCGGAACGTTTCGAGCTGCGGGCGAAATAATCGCCGAGGAACAGGGCGACCAGCCGGTCCTCGCGGTCCCTGATTTCGAATACCCTGACGTCAGGATGATAGGCGGCCACACCCTTCTTCTCGACGGCGCGGATGCCGAACAGCCGCCCGGCCACATCGAAGCAGGCCTCGATGATCTTCTCGAGCTGCAGATAGGGCTTGAGTTCGGCCTCGGAGAAATCGAACTTTTGCGTCCGGATCTTTTCGGCATAGTGGCGCCAGTCCCAGGGCATCACCTCATGGTTCCGGCCCTCGTCTGATATCAGCGCCGCGATATCGGCCTCCTCCTCGCCGGCGCGTTTCACCGCCCGCGCCCAGACGGCTTTGAGCAGGCCGTTCACCGCCTCCGCCGTCTTCGCCATCGTGTTGTCGAGCTTCAGCTCGGCGAAATTGCCGTAGCCGAGCAGCGTCGCCACCTGATGGCGCAGCGCCAGCGTTTCCTTGATGACGGCGCGGTTGTCCGTCTCCCCGTCATTTTCGCCGCGCGCCACCCACGCCTTGAAAGCCTGCTCGCGCAGATCGCGGCGCTCCGAAAAGGTGAGGAACGGCTCGATGATCGAGCGTGACAGCGTCACCGCATATTTGCCCTCTTCGCCGCGTTCGCGCGCGGCCGCCGCCATCGCGTCGCGAAGGAATTCCGGCAGCCCGGCGAGCTCGGCGCCGTCGGAAAGCAGCAGTGCCCAGGCCTTCTCGTCGGCCAGCACGTTCTGGCCGAATTGCGTCCCGAGGCCGGCAAGCTTTTCGTTGATCGCGGCGAGCTTCTCCTGCTCGGCCTTGTCAAGCTTGGCGCCCGACTTAACGAAGCCTTTCCAGTGGCGTTCCAGCACGCGCGTCTGTTCGAGCGTCAGGCCAAGGCTCTCGCGTCTCTCCCAGAGCGTATCGATGCGGGCAAAAAGCGCGGCATTCATCCCGATCTTCGAATAGTGGCGCGACATTTTCGGCGAGATCTCCCGCTCCAGCGCCTGGATCACATCATTGGTATGGGCGCCCGCCTTGTTCCAGAACAACGCCGAAACGCGCGACAGTGCGTCGCCGGCGATCTCCAGTGCCACGACCGTATTGTCGAATGTCGGCGCATCGCCGTTTCCGGCGATCTCGTCGATCTCCTTTTCATGCGCAGCAAGGGCCGCTTCAAAGGCGGCGGCAAAGTCGCCGTCATCAACGGCATCGAACCGCGGCAGGCCGTGAAGACCATCCCAGCTTACCAGCGCCGGATTGAAATCATGTGGAGAAGGCATTGGAAAATTCCTTTTTGGCATGCAGGTGGATCGTCAATATAGGAGAGCAACCATGGAATTGGTATGTTGCCGGGGAGGACCATTTGCCTCGTCCACCAAATCTGGCGAACGCCTGCCAAATCCGGTGGACAAAAGTTGACGCGTGACAATTAACCAATCGTTAACGATTGACGCGAATCACGCGCAAGCGCTAGTTTTCAGGTGTTCTTCTTGTAAGGGGACATGCGCCATGGAAATTTTTTCTGTGCGGTCTTCTCAGAGTTTGCTATTTAAAAACAATCCTAATAACGCAAAAAGTTCGAAGACCTCTGATATTCAAATCGAGACCAAAGCTCCGGCCCCGGCCTCGTTCCAGATCGAAGACAATGTTGACGAAGGGCCTGATTTTACCGCGGTCAGCCCTGGAGAGTTGCGCAACTACGCGCGCCAGAGTTTCGACAGCGGCCTGATCGATCAGAACACCTATGCCGCGATCTCCGAGCCGCTGCCGATGCATGCGATCGATCCGCTCGGCAACGTCATCGATCTCTCCAGCGTCACCGACGGCACCAGCTTCAATTTCCTCGATTATTACAAGAACCAGCTCCAGGTCGCCATGTCGATCGGTGATCCCAACGAGGTTCAGACGCTGAAATCGATCGTCAATTTCCTGGACGGCTGATCAGAGCATGATGCCTGTTCTAGAGCAATTCCAGGAAAAGTCCGAAGCGGTTTTCCGTCCGGAATTGCGTAAAAACAAAAGGATAGAGCGGTTCTGCGTTTCCGTTAAAAGCTGAACCGCTCTAGGTCAGGCCTTGCGCCAGCCGAGCAGGCCGGGTGTGGCATGCCAGAGCGCCTGGGCTGCAAATCCCATGAAGAGTACGCCGGAGCAGCGCACGATCAGCCGCTCATGGGCGCGGTAGAAGCGGCGGACCGCGCCTGCGCCGATGACGCCGATCAGGATGATATCGGCAGTCACGAAACCGACGAACGATACGCCGAGAAGCACCGGCAACGCCTCGAAATCGAGCGCGCCGGCCGAGCCTGCGACCAGCGCCGTGAAGGTCGCGAGCGCCACCGGATAACCCTTCGGATTGGTGACGCCGAAGATCAGACCGCGGCGAAACGGCCGCTCGACCACAACAAGCGCCTGCCCCTCCGCTTTCGGCTTGGCATTGATGGCGCTCCAGCCGATCCAGGCGAGGTAGAAACCGCAGGCAAGTCCGAGCAGGTCGAAGACGAAGGTTCCGATCGTCTTGGCCCCGACGATCGCGATCAGCGCCAGCGACGACCAGATGAGATCCCCGACCAGATGCCCCATCATGAAGAAGGCGCCGGCCTTCCGGCCCTGCCCGGCGCCGATGCCGAGCAGTTGCAGGAAAGCCGGTCCCGGAATGAGCACGTAGAAGAGCGCCGCCAGAAAGGCGCCGAAGAGCAAGGACTGCGTCATGGAAATGCTCCGGAGGATGATGACGGCAGACTAAGCGATCACAGCCATCCGTCAAGGGTGGTGCACCGCCATGAAAAATGGATCAGGTAGCAAACGCGACCAGAGGCAGACTTCGCGGCTGCGGACCCACCCAACACTCTCTGCGAGCTTCGGCTACCGCTTAACCGGCGGTTGAAGCGGAAGTTATGGGCTGACGGCAGAGGGGCTTGATCGGGGCCATTCTTCTGGGCCGGCAAACCACGCCCACTGGCACCAGAATTGAACCCGCCGCTTGGGAGGCTGGACGATCAAAAGACGAAAACCTAAAAGAGATTAAGCCCAAACCCCGCCTCTTGAAGGACGAGAAAAAATGAAACGCATCGAGATGGAAGTGAGCGGCGGCTGCCAGTGCGGTGCCGTGCGCTACCACGCAACCGCTATGCTGGACAATTCACATCTCTGCCATTGCCGCATGTGCCAGAAAGCCTCGGGCAACATCTTTGCCGCGCTCGTCGCCGCGCCTGACGATGCGCTCAACTGGACACGCAGCAAGCCGAGCATCTGGAAGAGCTCGGAGCTCGTCGAGCGCGGCTTCTGCGCCAATTGCGGCACGCCATTGTTCTTCCATCACCTCGAAAACGGTCGCACCAACCTGATGATCGGTTCGCTTGACGATCCGCACGCCTTCTCGCCGCTGGCCAATACCTGCACAGAGAACATGGTGACATGGTTCGATACGATCACGGGCATCGAAAATACCGGTGCGACCGAAAACAACGGCGCCGACTGGGCCGCGGCGATCAGGGAGAGCAACAACCAGCATCCCGATCACGATACCACCTCATGGGCGGTGAGGAGGCGTGATGGCTGAGTCCGATCCGGCGGTTGCCAGTGCCGCGATGTCCGTTGCCGCTATTCCGAAAAGCCGAGAATGCAGCAGGGTGCCGCAAGATGAGTGGCAATGACCGCTGTCGGCGCAATCCGACCATCCAGAACATTCCAAGGGTGTTGGTGGCGCCTTGCTACCTCACTCCACGAAAAAGCCCGCGCGGCAAGGCCGGCGGGCTCGTACCCGGTTCGAAAATGAACCGTGATTACTTCACGAGGTTGCGCTTGCCGAGCGTGCGCAGGCGCAGCGCGTTGAGCTTGATGAAACCGGCCGCATCCTTCTGGTCGTAGGCACCCTGATCGTCCTCGAAGGTGACGAGCTTGTCGGAATAGAGCGACTTTTCGCTCTCGCGGCCGATGACCATGACATTGCCCTTGTAGAGCTTCAGCGTCACTTCGCCTTCGACATGCTCCTGGCTCTTGTCGATCAGCGCCTGCAGCATCTCGCGCTCCGGCGAGAACCAGAAGCCGTAATAGATCAGCTCGGCGTAGCGCGGCATGATCTCGTCCTTGAGATGGGCGGCACCCCGGTCGAGCGTGATCGATTCGATGGCGCGATGCGCCGAGAGCAGGATCGTGCCACCTGGCGTTTCGTAGACGCCGCGCGACTTCATGCCGACAAAGCGGTTCTCGACGAGGTCGAGACGGCCGATGCCGTTGTCGCGGCCGTAATTGTTGAGCGTCGCGAGCAGCGTTGCCGGCGACATCTCGACACCGTTGATCGAGACCGCATCGCCCTTGCGGAATCCGACCTTGATGGTGGTCGCCTTGTCGGGCGCAGCCTCAGGCGAGATCGTGCGCATATGCACATATTCCGGCGCCTCCTGGGCGGGGTCCTCGAGAACCTTGCCCTCGGAAGAGGAATGCAGAAGGTTGGCGTCGACGGAGAACGGCGCTTCGCCCTTCTTGTCCTTGGCAACCGGGATCTGATGCTGTTCGGCAAAGGCCAGCAGGTCGGTGCGGCTCTTGAAGGCCCAGTCGCGCCACGGCGCGATGATCTTGATGTCGGGGTTCAGGGCATAGGCGGACAGTTCGAAACGAACCTGGTCGTTGCCCTTGCCGGTGGCGCCGTGGGCAATCGCGTCCGCGCCCGTCTTGCGGGCGATGTCGATCAGATGCTTGGAAATCAAAGGACGGGCGATCGAGGTGCCGAGCAGATAGACGCCCTCGTAGACGGCATTGGCGCGGAACATCGGGAAGACGAAATCGCGCACGAATTCCTCGCGCACATCCTCGATGTAAATCTCCTTGATGCCGAGCATCTCGGCCTTCTTGCGCGCCGGCTCGAGCTCTTCGCCCTGTCCGAGGTCGGCCGTGAAGGTGACGACTTCGGCGTTAAGCTCGGTCTGCAGCCACTTCAGGATGAT
>Ga0102587_1001116_pt1 | contig 21827 bp, 23 predicted proteins | sample AraplaF_Col_mTSA_FD_76853 | JGI IMG/M metagenome (GOLD analysis project Ga0102587, IMG submission 76853) | Arabidopsis root microbial communities from the University of North Carolina, USA - plate scrape MF_Col_mTSA (SPADES assembly) (version 2) | ecosystem: Host-associated > Plants > Roots >... | reverse complement strand
CCCGGCGCGGCCGATTCGCTGGTGCGCGGCGGCCGCTACGACGAGGTGGGGGCCGTGTTCGGCCGCAACCGCCCGGCCGTCGGCTTCAGCCTGGACTTGAAGGAACTCGTCAGCGTGCTGCCGCCGCGGCCCCTGAAGGCGGCCATACGCGCCCCCTGGAGTGAGGACGCCGCCCTGCGCGCGGCCATCGCCCGCCTGCGTGCAGGCGGCGAAACCGTGGCCTGCGTCATGCCCGGCCATGAGCATGAAGTCAATGAATTCGATTGCGACCGCGAACTGGCCCAGGCGGCCGGCCAATGGGTGGTCCAGCCCCTGAAGAAAGCCGCGTAAGGGCCCCGCGTCCCGTCCGGCTTGATCCCCAACACACCTTAACGAGAATTGAAGATGACAAACAAACAAACCGCAGACGCGGGCCGCAATGTCGTGGTCGTGGGCACCCAGTGGGGCGACGAGGGCAAGGGCAAGCTGGTCGACTGGCTCACCGAGATGTCGCAGGGCGTGGTGCGCTTCCAGGGCGGCCACAACGCCGGCCACACGCTTGTCATCAACGGCGTGAAAACGGCGCTGCACCTGATTCCCAGCGGCATCATGCGTCCTGGTGTGAAGTGCTACATCGGCAACGGCGTGGTGCTGTCGGCGGCCAAGCTGCTCGAGGAAATCGAGGGCCTGGAAAAAGCCGGTGTCGAAGTGCGTTCGCGCCTGCGCATCAGCGAGGCCTGCCCGCTGATCCTGCCTTTCCACGCCGCGCTCGACATCGCGCGCGAGGCCTACCGCGAGAAGGGCGGCACCAGCAAGATCGGCACAACCGGCCGCGGCATAGGCCCGGCCTACGAAGACAAGATCGCCCGCCGTGCCCTGCGCGTGCAGGACCTCAAATACCCCGACCGTTTCGCCGCCAAGCTGCGCGAGCTGCTGGAGCTGCACAACTTCGTGCTCACCGGCTACCTGCACGCGCCGGCCGTCGATTTCGACACCGTGTATGCCGAGGCCATGCGCCACGCCGAATTGCTCAAGCCCATGATGGCCGACGTCTCGCGCGAACTCAACGATGCGCACCGTGACGGCGCCAACCTGCTGTTTGAAGGTGCGCAGGGCACCTTGCTCGACGTCGACCACGGCACCTATCCCTACGTCACCTCCAGCAACTGCGTGGCCGGCAATGCCGCCGCCGGCGCCGGCGTGGGTCCGGGCATGCTGCACTACATCCTGGGCATCACCAAAGCCTACTGCACGCGCGTGGGCGGCGGTCCTTTCCCGACCGAGCTCGACTGGGAAAAGCCCGGCACCGTGGGCTACCACCTGAGCACCGTGGGCGCCGAAAAGGGCGTGACCACCGGGCGCAGCCGCCGCTGCGGCTGGTTTGACGCCGCGCTGCTCAAGCGCTCGGCGCAGGTCAACGGCCTGTCAGGCCTGTGCATCACCAAGCTCGACGTGCTCGACGGCATTGATGAACTCAAGCTCTGCACCGGCTACGAACTCGACGGCCACATCACCGACATCCTGCCCATGGGTGCAGAGGACATCGCACGCTGCAAGCCCATCTACGAAACCCTGCCGGGCTGGAGCGAAAGCACCGTCGGCGTCACGGAATACGGCAAGCTGCCCGCGGCCGCGCAGAAGTACCTGCACCGCATCGAGGAGGTGACCGGCGTGCCCATCGACATGATCTCCACCAGCCCGGACCGCGACCACACCATCCTGCTGCGCAACCCTTACGCCGCGGCTTGAACGGATACAAGCCACGGCTTTAGCCCAACAGCCCGCAGCCCCTGAAAACGGGCAAGGGCAGCGAACACATCAGCAATCAGGAGCGCCCCCATGTTGACAGAAGACGGCAAGCATCTCTATGTGAGCTATGACGAGTACCACAACCTGATTGAAAAACTCGCCATCAAGATCCACCAGTCCGGCTGGCAGTTCGACACCATCCTGTGCCTGGCCCGTGGCGGCATGCGTCCCGGCGACATCCTGTCACGCATCTTTGACAAGCCGCTGGCCATCATGTCCACCAGCTCCTACCGCGCCGATGCGGGCATGACACAGGGCAACCTCGACATCGCCCGCTACATCACCACCCCCAAGGGTGAAATCGCCGGCAAGGTGCTGCTGGTCGACGACCTGGCCGACACCGGCCACACGCTCAACGCCGTGATCCACCAGCTCAAGAACAACTACAAGCCCATCACCGAGCTACGCAGCGCCGTGATCTGGACCAAGGGCGTCTCCACCTTTCAGGCCGACTACTCGGTCGAACTGCTGCCGACCAACCCATGGATTCACCAGCCGTTTGAGGGATATGACTCGCTGTCGCCGGAGCAACTCATGGCGAAGTGGAAAATTTAACGGTGTCGGTTACATCGGTTTGACACCAACACGGCCGCATGATGCAAAGTCCGCCGGCCTTGTCGCCCACTGACGGGCCGCAAAACTGGAGGCCGCTTCAAACCGGAGCGCCCGCTGGTTTAGCTGGTTGGATCTTCATTATTTTGGCGAGCCTGTTCACTATTTGCGGTGGCGCGTTCTTCTTGGTTTTGGGGCGTGGGGCGCACGATCCCTGGTTGTCATCGATTCTCCTTGGTGGTGGCGCATTCATGGCGATTTTCCCAATATGGATGACGCTATGGGTTTCCCAGCATGGCTGCTTCAACTTCGACATCAATCAAAAGACAAAGCGCGTTCGCAAGTGGAAAACTTCTCTCTTTCTCAGGAGAGGCTTTGACGAGTACGCTTACGATGACTTCTGCGCGGTTCGATCAGTGCAAAAAATCGAAGAGGACACGTGCCGGGTGGTCGTCGAGCTGCTCTTCAAGGCAACGAAACCAGCCCTGGATGTCGGACGCTTCAATGCGATCGCCCCTGGTGCATCTCCCTGGAGGAGGTACGTCAACAAACTACACGGCGTGTATACCGAAAGTCCAAGGGGTACGGCCTTGCGTCAAGAGTTAGCGAAGGTGATGCTCATCACCGACGCTGGCTATTTCGAAAAAGAGCAGTGAGGGGCTTGCTGCCCGGAAGACTATTTCCGGCCTGCAGCAGCAGCAGGCGGACCGGCAAACCGCCCTGTCCGTGCTGACTGAGACACCCAAACGAGAGTTGAGCACGGCTTGAGAACTGCCGTAATATCGCTGCATGAGCGATTCTTCTCCCGAAATATCCACCACCCTGATCCACCACCCCTACAAGCCGCCCGCCGGCTTTGACGCGATTCCGCCGGGGGTCTACAAAGCCTCCACCATCGCTTTTCCCACTGTCGCCGCGCTGCGCAGCCGCGACTGGAAGCACAAGACCGGCTACACCTACGGCCTGCACGGCACGCCGACCACCTTCACGCTGGAAGAGCGCATCGCCACACTGGAGGGCGGCAAGTACTGCACCTTGGTGCCCAGCGGCCTGGCGGCGGTGGTGCTGGTCGGCATGGCGCTGCTCAAGGCGGGCGACGAACTGCTGATCCCCGACAACGCCTACGGGCCCAACAAGACTTTCGCGCAGGGCGAACTTGCCGCGTGGGGCATCACGCATCGTTTTTATGATGCGATGAACCCCGCCGACCTGGCGGCCAAGCTGGGGCCCAAGACCCGGCTGGTCTGGATCGAGGCGCCGGGCTCCATCACGCTGGAGTTTCCCGACATGCCGGCCCTGGTCGCGGCCGTCAAGGCGCACAAGAACGCACATCCCAGCGGCATCGTGACCGCGCTCGACAACACCTGGGGCGCCGGTCTGGCGTTCAACGCTTTTGAGCTGGGCCTGGACATCTCGGTCCAGGCCCTGACCAAATACCCCAGCGGCGGCGCCGACGTGCTGATGGGCTCCGTCGTCACGCGTGACGAGGCACTGCACCACCTGGTGCACTTTTGCCACATGCGTGTGGGCTACGGCATCGGCGGCAATGACGCGGAACTGGTGCTGCGCGGCTTGAACAGCATGGCCTTGCGCTACGCGGCCCAGGACGCTGCCACGCGCGAACTGGCCGGGTGGTTGCAGACGCTGCCGCAGGTGGCGGCCGTGCTGCATCCGGCTTTGCCAGGCTCGCCGGGCCATGAGGTGTGGAAACGTGACTGCAAGGGCGCGGCCTGCCTGATGAGCGCCGTCTTCAAGCCGGAATTCACACAGGCGCAGGTGGACAGCTTTTGTGACAGCCTGAAACTTTTTAAACTGGGTTATAGCTGGGCCGGCCCCATGAGCCTGTGTGCTCCTTACGACATTCCGGCCCTGCGCACCACACCGTGGCCCCATAAAGGTGGACTGGTGCGCTTTTCGGTGGGCCTGGAAGCCGTGGCGGACCTGCGGGCCGATGTCGCCCAAGCGCTGGAAAAAGCTATGTAGGGTTCAAGTGGTGGCTTTTTGGGGTTTAAAGCCTCTCCTGCAATGCAGTACAGTAAGGTCTACCCCATTCACGAAAGCACGCTGTGGCAACTCCCAATTACTCCTACGAAAAGCGCCAGAAAGAGCTTGCGAAAAAGCGCAAAAAAGAAGAAAAGCTCAAGCGCAAGGCGGAGGGCAAGACGGATGATGCGGCCCATGACGGCGCTGATGACTCCGACGTTGCAGGCGATGTGGCCGGCAATGCACCACCGGCGGATCCCGCCACCTGAATTCCCGGTTCGTGGGCGAAACAGCCACGACACCGAAAAGTACTCGACAACCCGGCACATCGCGCGTGTAGCCGGGTTTTTTTGTTCCAGGCCGAAGCTATTTGGGCAACCAGCCCAGTTCCCTGGCATGCAGGCTCTGCACGTAAAGCCTGTTCGCCGTCTCCGTCACGGCGGTGGTTTCCGGGTAGGCACCCGCCGGGTCCTGCAGGTCGGCCACCACTTTTCCGTCTTCCGTGAATGCCACCACATGGCCATAGGCCTTGGGAATCGGCCACAGGGCGCGCGGCAGGCGAAGCGTGAGCTTGCGCATGAAGGGCTTGCGGGCCAGACCGTCAATCGTCGGGTTGCGCGGCTTGACGAGGCCGACCCAGACTTTGCCGTCCAGGCCGCGCATCAGGTTGTCGGGGTAACCGGGCAGGTTGTCAAAAAGCGGCTTGAGGCCGGCTGCGGGCTGGCGTACATCCAGGTCCCGTGCCTCTACCGGCAGCTTCCAGATGCGGTATTGGCCGGTTTCGGCCACGAATAGCGAACGCTCGTCCTGGCTCAGGGCGACGCCGTTGGCAAAGCTCAGGCCTTTGGCGACGATGCGCGTGGCCCGGGTGGCCGGGTCGTATTCGATTACCCGGCCCGTGGCGGACTGCTCCAGGATGTCGAGGATGCTGGCTTCGAAGGTGCCGCCCCATTCCCTGGCCCCAAAGCGGGTGGAGGCGTCGCTGAAATAGACCTTGCCATTGCGGGCGACCACCACCGCGTTGGCATACAGGATCGGGCTGCCTCCGGCCTTGTCGGCCAGCACGGTGACCTTCCTGTCCGGCGAAATCGACAGCAGGCCCCTGAACGCATCGGCGGCGACCAGGTTGCCGGCCCCATCGAAGTCAAAGCCCAGCACGCGGCCGCCGGTGTTGACCACCACCTCCTGGCCGCTGCCGTCAGGGTTCATGCGCAGGATGGCGCCGCTGGCCACTGCCGCATAGAGTTTTCCGTCCCGGGCCACTACCAGGTGCTCGGGGCCTTCCTCTGCGCCCAGCGGAATGCTTTTCAGCTTGGCGAGTTTGTTGTTGGTCGCGAAAGGGCCGGTGTAGCCGGGCGCCGCCGGGGCTTCCCAGCTTTGCGGCGCGATGGGCACCGGCCACAGGCACAGGTAGGCGGCCAGTCCGGCCAGCGCGATACCGGCGGCGGCAAGGATTTTTTTCATGGTGTTGTCTCCCCCTCAAGAATTGTGCGGGCCAGTGCCGCCATGGCCTGTCTCGAGCGGTCCGCCGCGCTAAGCGGGGTGGCATTGGGATACTGGCTGAAGTTGCGTTCCATGGAGCGCGCGTAGCCCGGGTCGTAATGCAGGGTGAGCAGCTCGCGCACCACCGAGGCCGTGTCGCCGGCGCGCGCGCGGGCCTGCCAGTCCTGCACCACGGCCTTGCCGCGCACTTCGGTCAGGGCGCCCAGCCGCTCGCAGAAAAACGCGGTGTCCGTGACGAAGAAGTCATAGTCCTCAAGCAGCAGCGCCACGCGCTCCTCCTCATTGAGGCGCAGGTCCAGGCAGGGGCTGGCCCGCATGGCGGCCATCAGGCTGTCAGGCACGGCCACATTGCCGACTTTTTTGCTCTCGCTTTCCACATAGACCGGCCTTGCCGGGTCAAAGCCGCGCAGGGCCGACCAGATGCCTGTGTCAAAGGCCTTCTGGCTGGGTTGCGCCACGCCGGGAATCGCGCCCAGCACGGAACTGCGGTGGTTGGCCAGCGCCTCCAGGTCCAGCACCTGCGCACCTTCAGCCGCCAGGGCTTGCAGCAGCCGGGTCTTGCCGGAGCCGGTGGGGCCGCACACCACGCGGTAATGCAGGCGCGCCGCCAGCTGCGGCAGGTCGGCCAGCATGGCAGCCCGAAAGGCCTTATAGCCACCGTCCACCAGCGTTACCCTGAAGCCGATCTGTTCCAGCACCAGCGCCAGCGAGCCGCTGCGCTTGCCGCCGCGCCAGCAATACACCAGCGGCTGCCACTCCCTGGGCTTGTCCAGCACCTCGCGCTGTATGTGCTCGGCGATGTTTTTGGCCACCAGCGCGGCGCCCAGCTTTTTGGCCTCGAACTGGCTGATCTGCTTGTAGCGCGTGCCGACGATTTTCCGTTCTTCGTCATGCAGGCTGGGCCAGTTCAGCGCACCGGGCAGGTGGTCCTCGGCGTATTCCCCCTCGCTGCGCGCATCAATGATGCTGGAATACCGGCCCAGGGTGGCCAGCGCCTCGTCGGCGGAGATGCGGTCCAGGCTCACTTGAGCAGTTTCTTGAGTTCGGGCCACACATTGGCCAGCATGCGGGCCTGCGACTGTTCATTGGGGTGGATGCGGTCGGCCTGGAAGTTGACCACCGGATCGGCGACGTCGGCGATGCCTTTGAGGAAAAACGGCACCAGTGACACTTTTTCCGCTTTGGCGATCTTGGCGAACAGCCCGGAGAAAGTCGCCGCATAGGCGCTGCCGTAGTTGGGCGGCACCTGCATGCCGACCAGCAGCACGCGCGCGCCGGCTTTTTTGGCGGCCTGCGTCATCGCGCTGAGGTTTTGTTCCGTCATGTCCAGCGGCAGGCCGCGCAGGGCGTCGTTGCCGCCCAGCTCTATCACCACCACGGCGGGTTTGTGCTGGGCCAGCAGCGCCGGCAGCCGGGAGCGGCCGCCCGAGGTGGTGTCACCGCTGATGCTGGCATTGACGACCTTGGCGCTTTTCTTGTCGCTGGCGAGCTGCTTTTCCAGCAGCGGCACCCAGCCCGTGCCGCGCTTGAGGCCATATTCGGCGCTCAGGGAGTCGCCCACGATCAGCACGGTGTCGCCCAGGGCGGCGGGGGCGGGTGTTTGTGCCCGGGCTGCCGGGGCCGCGCCCAGCAGGGCGGCCATAAGCAGCCCGGCCAAAGGTTTTACGAGGCGTTTTGCTGCTTGCGCGGCAAGCTTGGTAAAGTCGGATTTCATATTTTTTGACAAGGCTGACATGTTTGAACCCGCGGTGAGTGGCGTGAATGGCTTGGGCGAGGCTTCCAGGGCCTCCGCAGCGCCCGGCGCGGCCGGTGCCGCTGCAAAGCCTCAGCCAGCTTCAATTATTTCCGTGGAGCATGTTTTCAAGTCGGTCACCGACTCCACCGGCACATTGGCCATTTTGCGCGATATTGACTTCGCGCTTGCCGCGCGCGAAACCGCCGCCATTGTCGGCGCTTCCGGCTCGGGCAAAAGCACCTTGCTGTCCATCATCGCAGGGCTGGATACGCCTACCGAAGGCACGGTCAGGCTGGCCGGGCAGGATCTGTTCGCCCTCGGCGAAGACGATCGCGCGGCCCTGCGCGCCCAGAAGGTCGGTTTTGTGTTCCAGAGCTTCCAGCTCATGGGCAACCTGACCGCCCTGGAAAACGTCATGCTGCCGCTGGAACTGTCGGGCGCCAGGAATGCGCGCTCGCAGGCCACCGAGATGCTCAAGCGCGTGGGCCTGGGCGAGCGCCTGGGGCACTACCCCAAGGTCCTCTCGGGCGGTGAGCAGCAGCGCGTGGCGCTGGCGCGGGCCTTTGTGGTGCAGCCGGCCGTGCTGTTGGCCGACGAACCCACCGGCAGCCTGGATTTCGCCACGGGCGAGACCGTCATGTCGCTGATGTTCGAGCTCAATCGCGAACTCGGGACCACCTTGGTGCTGGTGACGCATGACCAGGGAATTGCCGCGCGTTGCGAGCGGCGCATCACCATAGATGCCGGCCGCGTGATTTCGGCCTGAGCCTGAGCCTCGGCGCGGCGGCCGGGTCAGCGCAGCTTTTGCGCCGCCGCCAGGAACTTCGCCCGGTCGTCGGGCCTGTCAATCTGCAATGCCAGCGCCTTGGCCAGGCCGCCCAGTGTGGTGTGGCGCGCCGCTTCCCTGCGCACCAGGGTTTTGGCCAGCGGGCCGATGTACAGGCTCAAAGCGCGCTCCAGCTGGGCCTGCAGCTCGGCGCTGAAGTACTGCACATTGATGGAGTTCGACGTCCCCGATGGCGACGACAGGTTCGAGGGCCGGCTTACGTCCTGGTGCCGTAGGCCGGACACCGGCATGGAGTGAACACGGCTGGGTGCACTGGTGGCACCGGTACCGGTCGTGGTGCCGGTGCGCGGGCCGGAGGTGCCCAGCGGGGTGGAATGCACGGTCGCGCTGGTATTGCGCGGCCGCACAAAGGCTTCGCGCGCCGTGGCGTCCGGAATCGAGACGGCCAGCATGTCGCGCAGGCCCTGGGCGCTCACCGTGCGCGGCACGGATTTCTTGACCAGCACCTTGGCCAGCGGCCCGATCAGCTTGGCCAGCTCGGCTTCAATCTCATGCACGATTTCCGGTGTCAGCGAGGCCAGCGCGGCGAACGAGGCGGTGTGCTCGAATTCGAGGTTACGCCCCACGGGCGCCGGCTGTACGGCATTGGGGTCCAGCACCGCGTAGATCTCGTGCGAGCGCAGGTGCTTGTCCATGTGCGGGCCGAGGTAGTCGAAATGGCCGGCCGCGCTGTCGGTGATGCGCGAGATCACGTCATAGTAGGCGCGCGAGACCACCACCTGGTTGGGCCTGGCGAAGTCCATGATGCGCTGGGCCACATTGATCCCGTCGCCCACCACGTTGACCCGGTTGTTGATGTCGAAGACCATGCGGATGGGGCCAAGGTGCAGGCCCGCGCGCAGCGACAGCTTGCGGCCGTACTTCTGGGTCAGCAGGTCGCGCAGCAGCAGGGCCGATTGCAAGGCCTCTTCGGGATCGCCGAGGAAGCAAATGGCCGCGCCGTCTCCCGTGTCTATCATGATGCGCGACGATTCGTTCACGCCGCCTATGGCCTTGGTGATCAGTTCATTGAACAGCGACTTGACCGCCACCTGCTGATCCACCGAATAGGTCGAGTAGGACACCAGGTCCAGGAACATGATGGTGCCCAGCACGTTCTTGCGCAGGTTCTCCGCACTGTTGAGCGGGATGGACTGCGAATTCGCCGCATAGGCGAGCAGGGCGCTGTCGGGCGACCCTGTGACAGTCCTGGCTCCGCCGGGAGCCGATGCGGGAGCGGACGGCATGGGCGTCAACGGCATCGACGCGGACGGAACGGGTTCGGACTGGACGGGTGCGGAGGGCGCGGACGCGGCAAAAGCCGGTGGTGCCGGGGACGCCAGCACGCTGGCCGCGCGTATGGTCTGGGTTTTCACGAAGTCCGAGCTCAGCAGTGCCTGCCGCAGCGCCGCCACATCCTGCGGCCGCTGGGTTTCGTTGGGCGTCATCGCCCAGTCAATCGCGCGCAGCAGCGGCGCGCCGAAGACCACCGCGCTGGCGGTGTCGGCCGCTTTGGGCATGGTGTCCTCGCGCACGCGCGAGGCCGACTCCATGGGCTTGTGGCCGGTCGTCATCCAGTACATGACCGCACCCAGCGAATAGACGTCCGTCCATGGGCCCTGGTGGCCCTTGCTGTGGTACTGCTCGAACGGCGCGAAGCCCGGGCTCACGATGTTGGTCATGTCCTGGTTGCCGGTCAGGCGCCGCGCCGCGCCGAAGTCCAGCAGCACCGGCGTGCCGTCGGCGCGGATGTAGATGTTGTCCGGCTTGATGTCGCGGTGCAGGAAGTTCACCTTGTGCACGGACTCCAGGCCGTCCATCAGCGGGTAGATGATCTTCAGCAGGGCCTGCTGGTCCAGCGCGGGCTGCTTGGCAAGCCAGCGCTTGAGCGGGTCGCCCGACTCGTACTCCATCACGATGTAGGCGGTGCCGTTTTCCTTGAAGTAGCGCAGCACGCGCACGATGTTGGGATGGCGAAACGATGCCAGCGCGCGGGCCTCGTCGAGGAAGCGCTCCAGGCCCCACTGGAACTGGCCCCTGTTTTCGCCGGAGCGGACATGGACCGACAGGTCGGCCGCGCGCACGGCCAGCTCGCCGGGGAAGTATTCCTTGATGGCCACCGGCAGCTGCAGGTTGATGTCCTGGGCCAGGTAGGTGATGCCGAAGCCGCCGCCGCCCAGCATTTTTTCAATGCGGTATTCAAGGATCGCCTGCCCCGGCGCCAGCGCGGCCATGTCTCCGCCGCCCGCAGGCGTTGGTCGCACGGGCAGGGTTCGGGTCTTGTCTTCGGGCTCGGTCATTCTTCCGCTATTTTCGCAGGCGAAATCGCGCCACTCAGTCGCCGCGGTCAATCATCTGCATGGCTTTTTCCAGGCTGCGGCGCATGCGGTTAAAGGAACTGCCCAGCACGGCCATCTCGTCCTTGCCGCCGTCGGCGAACTCGGGCACCTCGAAGTCGCCGGTGCTGATCTTGTCGGCCGCCCGCGACATGCGGCGAATGGGCCGCACGATGAGCCAGCTCAGCATCAGGTTGAGCACCACAAACACCACCACGAACACCGCTGCCAGCGAAGCCATGAAGGTCTTGAAGGCGCGGTTGGCGTTGCGCACGGGAATGTCCATGGGCACGGTGACCACCTGCGCGCCGATGATTTCATTGTGTTTCCAGCCAAAGCCGTTGGCCTCGCCGTAAATTTTCACCATGCTGGCCGGCGCGGCGGCCGGAACGCTGTGGCACTGCAGGCAGGCCGCGTTGGTGATCTGGATGGGCTTGGCAATGTATAGCAGCCGGCCCGTGGCCGCGGCGCGTTCCGAGATCAGTTCCTTGGAGTCGGCGTTCTGGCGGAACTGCTGGACGATGTCGGCCTCCCAGTCGGTGGCGCGGTCGCGCGGATTGGTCGGGTTCAGCGTGGCTTCCTTGTAGCCGTAGTCCCGGTACTTCTTCTGGATGTTGCCCAGGGTTTCGGTGGCGGCATAGGCCGGCACGGTTTGCGGCAAGAAAACCTCTTCAAGCTGCTTGTCCAGGTGCGGCTTGATCTGCTCCACCGTATAGGCGCGCACAGAGAGGGCGGTGTCCATCATGAGGCGCGCGTTGCGCAGGACTTCCTCGCGGGCGTTTTCCTGCAGGAGCTGGCGTGACATGAATCCGGCGGCGCCAAAACCGGCCAGGAAGACCACGATCAATACCAGATTAAATTTAAGCCTCAACCCCATAGTGCCCCCAACGTCATTTGCTATAGATATCCGGGCCGTGTTGGCCACAAATTGTTACTATTTTAGGCTTACCAAGCCTGCATTGTGACCGTCGGTCGGCCCTGATGCACCGGTAGTAATGCCAATAAAGAAAGCGGGAACCAGGAGGAAAGGGTGGTAGGAAAGGGGGGAGTGAAGGGCCTGCAGTGATAATCCCCAGCATGTCATCTTCCCCCAAAGTCCTTTTTGGCTTCCACGCTGTCGGCGTTCGCATCAAAACCGCCCCCAAGTCTGTTCTGGAAGTGTTTTTCGACGCCTCGCGCCGCGACGCGCGCATGCGCCAGTTCACAGACCGGGCGCGCGAGGCCGGCGTCAGGCTGATCGAGTCCGACGGCCTGCGCCTGTCCAAGATGTGCGGCAGCCACGGCCACCAGGGGGTGGTGGCGCGGGTTGACGCATTGGCCCAGGTCAAGTCGCTCGATGAGTTGCTCGAACAGCTCGAGGAAGCCGGCACGGCCCAGCCGCTGCTACTGGTGCTGGACGGCGTGACCGACCCGCACAACCTCGGCGCCTGTCTGCGCGTGGCCGACGGCGCCGGCGCCCATGCCGTCATCGCCCCCAAGGACCATGCGGCCGGCATCAATGCCACCGTCGCCAAGGTTGCCAGCGGTGCGGCCGAGACCATGCCTTATTTCATGGTCACCAACTTGGCCCGCACCCTGGGGGAACTCAAGGAGCGCAACATCTGGTGCATAGGCACCAGCGACGATGCCGAGAAAACCATTTACGACGTCGATTTGAAGGGCCCGGTCGCCCTGGTGCTGGGCGCCGAAGGCGAGGGCATGCGCCAGCTCACGCGCAAGACCTGCGACGAACTCGTCAGCATCCCCATGCGCGGCGCGGTTGAAAGCCTCAATGTGTCCGTGGCCAGCGGCGTCTGCCTTTACGAAGCCTTGCGCCAGCGGCGTTAAAGCCTGCCGGCCTTAAATGAGGCCGTACCAGCCCAGCAGCGCGCCCGCGCCCAGCAGCCACAGCAGGTGGATGCGGGTGCGCCAGACGATGAGGGCCGAGGCGGCTGTCAACAGCCACACCGGCCAATCCTTCAGCGAACTGCCGTTGGCGCTGGCCAGGATCCAGCTGGTGGCGATCAGCAGGGCCACCACGATGGGGCCCATGCCTTGCTTGAATGCCCGCACCGCCCGCAGTTCGCGGTTGCGGTGGCCCCATTGCGCGGCGGTGTAGGTCAGTGTGGTGCTCGGAATCAAAATACCCAGCATGGTGATGAACACGCCCAGCAGCCCGGTCAGCATGCCGCCGGCGTTCAGGCCCACGTTCCAACCCAGCAGCGCGATAAACAGCACGTTGGGGCCCGGTGCCGACTGCGCGATGGCGATTGACGCGTTGAACTGCGCGTCGGTCAGCCAGTGCTGCTTGTCGACCAGGAAGCGGTGCATGTCGGGTGCGGTCGTGATGGCCCCGCCCACCGACAGCAGCGACAGCGAAAGGTAGTGCAGGAACAGGTCGAACCAGTCGCGCGCGCCAAAGGCCAGGTGCAGGGTTTGCAGGGAATCGCTCATGGCTTGAGCTTCCGGTAGGCCAGCATGCAGGCAACCAGGCCGAGGCTCAGCAGCACATAGGCCAGCGGAATGCGCAGCAGCGCGATGGACACAAAGCACAGCACGCCCAGGCCCACGCAAAGCTGCATGCCCAGCACGTTGCTCTTGAGAGCGCCGAAGAGCTTGAGGCCGGTTGCCGCGATCAGCCCGGCCGCCACCGCTCCCATGCCGCGCAGCGCGCCCGCCACACCGGGATGCCCGGCGAACTGCGCGTACAGCACCGCCAGCAGCAGCACCAGCACCAGTGGCAGCGTCAGCATGCCGGCCAGCGCCGCCATCGCGCCCTTGAGGCCGAAATATCGGCCGCCCACCATCAGGGAAAGGTTCACCACATTGGGGCCCGGCATGATTTGCGCCACCGCCCAGTCTTCGATGAACTCCTCGCGAGTCATCCAGCGCTTTTTCTCGACCAGCTCGCGCTGCACGACGGCGAGGACGCCGCCGAAGCCCTGCAGGGCTAACAAGGTGAATGAAACAAAGAGGTCGGTGAGGGAGTTGGGTTGCGGACGCTGTTCCGCGGGCGGGGGGCTCATGCGCCCATTATCGCCGTGGGTGCCGCTGGGCGTGCTGCGTCGGCAAGAAGCCGAGGTGCTTCATCTGCTATTGAAACAATAGCGTAGTACTCGTCATCGGCGATGGTTGGCCCATGCTCGCGCGCACATGTATACGCCTAAAGCTTTAGCTCCCAGGTCTCACCCACGAGTTCATGGCCGAAGCCTTGGTAGGGCTCGCTCTTGACCAGCTGGAAGCCGCGTTTGGCGTAAATCGCACGCGCCGCCGTCAGGCAGGCGTTGGTCCAGAGCACCATTTTTTTGTAGCCCTTGGCTCGCGCGAACGCGATGCATTCGTCCGACAGCCGCCCGCCCAGCCCCAGGCCGCGCGCCCCCGGCGTGAGGATCAGCATGCGCAACTGCGCCACCGTGGCCGACTTGCGCACCACGAACACCGCGCCCACGCGCTCTCCGTCGAGTTCGGCGATCCAGCATTTCTCGCAGTCGGGCCGGTGGTTCTTCAGGTACTTGCCCGCGATGTCGGCCACCAGCGCCTCGAACTCGCTGTTCCAGCCATACTCGCGCGCGTAGATTTCGCCGTGCTGCTGCACCACCCAGCCCATGTCGCCGGGCCGCGGGTCGCGCAGCACCACGGTGCGCGTCGCCGCCGCTTCGCCCGGGCCGGCCAGCAGGCGCTGCACCGTGCTCATGGCGCTCACCACCTTGTGCTGGTCATCCGGCGCCAGCGGTGCCAGCAGTGCGGCCGCCTCGTCGCGCGACTGCTGCTGCAGCGGCGCGAACACCGTATGCCCGGCTTGCGTCAGCTTGAGCAGGCTTTGCCGTGCATCGGCCGGCGAGGGCACGCGTGCCAGCCAGCCCCTGGATTCAAAGCGGCGCAGGATGCGGCTCAGGTAACCCGCGTCCAGCGACAGGTCGCGCCCCAGCTCGGTGGCGGTCGGCTGGTCGCGGTGGGCCAGCTCGTACAGCACCCGCACCTCCGTCAGTGAAAACTCGCTGCCGAGGTAAGGATCCAGTACGCCGATGCGCTGGGTGTAGAAGCGGTTGAAGCCGCGAATCGCCTTGATGTGCGCCGTGGTGGCGGCTGATGCGGCCGGGGCCGCAGGAGAGAAGGTGGGGGAGCTTGAAATGGCCATGGCCGCCATCGTCAAGCAATTGATTGACAAAGTCAAGTAATTGGGATTTCCCCGGCAAACCCTCATTCCCAGCCTTGCGGCTTCAGATCACCCGGCGCGGCGCCGCCGTGGCTGCATCGCCGCTGTTGGGTGCGCCTGTCGGTTCTATCAGCAGCAAGTGCGCCTCCTGCGTTGCGCGCGGCCGGTGCCGCACACCGCGCGGTACCACGTAGAGTTGGCCGGGTTTGAGCATCACGGTGGGTTGGCCCTCGATGTCGATGTGCAATTCCCCCTTGAGCAGCAGGAAGAAGTCGTCGCTCTCCGGATGCGAATGCCAGCTGTACTCGCCCTGCACCTTGACCACCATGACGTCGTGGCCGTTGAACTCGCTCACCGTGCGCGGTTGCCAGTGGCCTTCAAAGCCCGCGAGCTTGGACTGCAGGTCTATGGCATTGGTTTTCATGGAACTCCTCTTGCTTGTCGTGCGTTGCTATGGAAGAGGGGAGTCTGCTTGTCCGCGCCGGCCGCGTCTTGTACGATTGTTTCATGCACCCTGCCCAGCAACCCACCGCCCAGGATTGGGCGCGCTTTCGTCCTGGTGCGCTGGCCGGCGTGACACAGATGAAGGCCCATTTCACCGAGCACAGCTTTGAGCGCCACAGCCACGAAACCTATTCCATAGGCGTCACCGCCTCCGGCGTGCAGACCTTTCATTGCGGCGGCACCCTGCACGCCAGCCTGCGCGGCGACGTCATCCTCTTCAACCCCGACGAGCCGCACGACGGCCAGCGCGGCACGCAGGAAGGCTTTGGCTACAGCATGCTGTATGTGGCGCCGCATGTTGTGGATGAATGCCGCGACAAGGAGGCCGGCGCCGACATGGCCGCCTACTTCCGCCAGCCCGTGGTGCGCGACGCCGCCATGGGCCGTGCGTTGGCACAGGCCATAGGCGCCGCCGGCCAGGCCCAGGAGTCGCTGCGCGCCGAAGAACTTACGCGCGACGTGCTGGTGCGCCTGCTGCAGCGCTACGGCGAACATCGCAGTACCGATGGTGACGCCAAAGCGGCCGGTGCCACCCGCATGCTCCGCATCCGCGACTACCTGCGCAGCCACTACGACCAGGACATCACCGTCGAGGCCCTGGCGCGAGAAGCCGGCCTCTCGCGCGTGCACCTGACCCGCGCCTTCGCCGGGCAATTCGGCGTGCCACCGCACATCTATCTCAACGCCGTGCGCCTGGAGCGCGCCCAGTCCGCCATGCTGGCCGGGCAGGGCCTGGCCGAAGTGGCCGCCGCCTGCGGCTTTGCCGACCAGAGCCATTTCAGCCGGCGCTTCAAGGGCAGTGTGGGGCTGGCGCCCGGGGCCTGGTTGCGGCAGATGAAGCTGGGGGATCTTTCCGTATGACAGCTCATGCAAGCGCGACAAAAAGCAGGAAAACCGCAACCGTCAGCCACCTATGGCCATAAGGAAACGTCTTCTCATTGCATTTATCGGCTGGATGCTGATCGAGTTGGCCATCTTCGTCTATGGGGTGCCACACTTGCGCGGCAGGACGCTCTCCAAGTTGTGGTCGCTGTATTGGCTCGCCGCTGGAGTCTGGGTCCTCATGCCTCTGCTGAAAATCGCGGGTACGGCCATGGACAAGGAAAAAGCGCGCGGATCAATCCATTCGGATGAAGGCTAGCGCTAAAGGCTTGGAGACGGGGTGGAAGAATGCGCAAAAATCGCCGACGTTGACCCATGATTGACGCCTTCGCCGTCCTTTGCTGCTTGATCGGTGGCCTGTTCCTGTTTGGGGCCTGGAAGGTCCTGATTTCCAGGCATGAGCCGGAGGTCCGGCGCCAGCCCGTGAGTTGGGCCGACATCCTTCTGGAGTTGCTGACGGGCGGCGACTGGATTGAGCCCGCTGCGGTTGATCGCTTCACCGCGGTCCTTGTGTTGTTTTTGATCGGTATGTTTTTTCTTTGGGGCGGGCTTTATGTCGGGCTGGCATGGGGCGACGTTGTCGTGGTTTGATGCCGCGGAAAATCCGTCTCCGCATCGCGGCCCCCGTCGCGAATGCGGCATTCTCCTACACACTGTTACTTTTGGCTTGGCTATATTGAAGTGGCGGCCTTGTCAGGGTCGCATCACTCCTCTGGAATTTCCAGTTTTGAGGCCCGGGCCGTCCGGGTTTTTTTTTGCCTGGGTTCGCTTGTGACGTTGTATGTATGCACAGTCAGCCTTTTCTTCACGCCGTGATCCCAAGCAGGAGCCGGCACACGCCATGATGGCCAATACCGTCCTGCCGGTGGACTCCGTCAGCATCGAACGCTTTCGCCTGCTGGTGGATTCCGTGGTGGATTACGGAATCTTCATGCTCGACCCGGGCGGCCATGTGGTCTCATGGAACGCCGGCGCGACCCGCATCAAGGGCTACACCGCCGACGATGTCATCGGGCGGCATTTCTCCATGTTCTACACCGAGGATGCCCGGGCCACCGGCTGGCCGCAGCAGGAGCTGGAATTCGCCAAGAAGAGAGGCCGCTTCGAGGACGAAGGCTGGCGGGTCCGCAAGGACGGCTCGCGCTTCTGGGCCAATGTAGTCATCACTTCGCTGACTGATCCAGACGGAACCCATGCGGGATTCGCCAAAGTGACCCGTGACCTGACGGAAAGGCGCAGGCAGGAAGAGGCCCTGCGGGAAAGCGAGGAGCGCCTGCGCCTGATGGTGGAGGGCGTGCAAGACTATGCCATCTTCATGCTGGATCCCGAGGGCATCATCCAGAGCTGGAACAGCGGCGCGCAGATTCTCAAGGGCTATACCGCCGCCGAAGCCATAGGCCGCCATTTCCGCATGTTTTACCGGCCTGAGGAACTGGCGCTGGGCATGCCGGAAAAACAGTTGCACTCAGCGCTCGAAAAAGGCCGCGCGGAAGAAGAGGGCTGGCGCGTCCGCAAGGACGGCACCCGGTTCTGGGCCAATGTGGTCATCACCGCCATACGCGATGCCGAAGGGCAGCTGCGCGGCTTCGCCAAGATCACCCGCGACATGTCGGAGCGCCGCAGGCTCGAGGAACTGGAACGCTCCAGCCGGCGCATGAATGAATTCCTGGCCATGCTCGCGCATGAGCTGCGCAACCCGCTCGCACCCATACGCAACGCCGTCACCGTCCTGCAGCTTGAGCCCTCGCCCAGCCCCGTCGTCAAAAACAGTCGCGAGATGATAGACCGCCAGCTGACCCACATGACGCGCCTCGTCGACGACCTGCTGGACGTGGGCCGCCTGACCACCGGCAAGATACGGCTCAAGAAAGAAACCGTCCTCTACAACCAGGTCCTGAGCCGCGCCGCCGAGGCCATGCGTCCCCTGATGGATGCCAGGCACCACACGTTTTCGCTGGAACTGCCGTTGGAGGATATCTACCTTGACGCCGACAGCATCAGGCTCACCCAGGTGATCCAGAACCTGTTGACCAATGCGGCCAAATACACGCCGGCGGGCGGGCGCGTCACCTTGCGCTGCTGGGTGGAGGGCGCCCAGGTATGGACGGAGGTCTCCGACAACGGCCTGGGCCTCACCAAGACCGCCATCCAGGAGATCTTCGAGTTGTTCTCACAGGGCGATATGCAATCGGCCGCCAAGGAAAGCGGCTTGGGCATCGGTTTGACGCTGGCCAAATCGCTGGTGGAGATGCACGGCGGTGTGATCAGCGCAGAAAGCGACGGCCCCGACCAGGGAAGCCGGTTCAGGTTTTCGATTCCCGGCGCGAGCCTGGGCCAGGCAGTGGCGGTGGATGCGCCCACGAAAAAATTCCTGGTCATTGACGACAACCGCGATGCGGCCGACAGCCTCGCGGAAGTCCTCAGGCTGCTCGGCTATTCGGCCAAGGTCGCCTACAACGGGCCCGACGGGCTGGACATCGCAAAAACCTACGAGGCGGACGCCGTCCTGGTCGATATCGGCATGCCGGGCATGAACGGCTTTGAAGTTGCCGGCCGGTTGCGCGATTTGCCGCACCGCTCCCGTATGCTCATCGCGGCCGTGACCGGCTATGGCCATGAAGAGGACAAGGGTCGCACCCAGGCCGCCGGCTTCGACTGCCATCTGGTCAAGCCGGTTGATCTTCAGGCCCTCGAAGACCTGATCCGGCGCATGGCCTGAGGCGCCAACGCACCTGGCGCGGCGTCAACGCGGCAGCAGTGCTTTCGCCAGCAGCCGGCCTATGGCCCGCTCAAACGCGGCGTCTTCTTTCCATTGCTTGAATTCCGCAAGTGCCGGGGCAGGGCCGGCGCCTTGCTGGAAGGCGGCCATTTTTGCCAGCAGGCTGTGGTAGCGATTCGCGCGCGCAGCGCTGTCGATGTGCCGGATTCCTTCAGAAGAAAGATGTCCTGAAAGCGGCGAGCGGCTGGTGGGTACGGCGGGCATATGTCTCCTTGGGGCCTTGCTTGTGGAATGAGCGAATACTGGCAGGCCCGGCGCCGCTGTGCCATGTCATTTTTCACGCCTTCACCGAATAGTTGCACCGAGCCGCATGAAAGGCCCGGAATGCGGCATTTATCCATGACGGCAGCCCTGGGGTGCGGGCAGCGGGCCCATGAGGAATGAATCCCCGGCAGTGGTCCCCAGATTCCCTTGGATTAAGCCAACGGTAATCCTGGCTCGAGGTTGAGCCGGAAAACAGGAACTAATTTTGGTGAAAAATTACGTTTTCGCCGGGTGCTGTTTGATGCGCCTCTGGTGTGACGCATCATCCTGCCATCGCTGATTTACCGCCTTGCCGGATTCGCATCACACGCCATGGGCACCTTCACTTCCCAACCGGACCTTCCTGAAAAGGTTGCCACAGCCTTTGTGGATGCAACGCGTGCCCGATGGTCGTTTCCGCAGGTTGAGCTCTACGAGAAAGAGGCCCTGGTCATGGTGACGGTGGAAACGCAGCCATCAGACGAGAAGGACATTGACCCGCTGCTGAAAAAATCCGTTGCGCAGGCCCTCAACAAGCTGATACCCGCCGATCCCGATCACAAGTTCGGTTTGTGGATGGTGGTTTTTTGTTGCGAGGGGCATGTTTACGACACGATTCATCCGACGGAATTTAATGATTGAGTTCCCTCTGTAAGGTAAACCTAGTTGTTGAGAGAGCCTGCCATGTATGAATGGAACGAATGTTTTCCTCAGCCGCCTTTGATGAACTCTAAGGTGTGGCGATATATGGATTTCACAAAGCTAGTTTCGCTTTTGGATACTGGAAAGCTATTCTTTCCTAGAGTAGATAAGCTAGACGATCCCTATGAGGGTACGTCACCGAAAGCATTGATAGATGCTAGGGAAAAAATGCTGGCTCAGATCGCCGAAGATCCTCAATATGATGGGAATACTGCCAAACGAGCTGAAATCCTTGACTCATACAGGGATGTTGCAAAGACGCTCGAGAAATTTTCTCAGTTCATGGCCGTCTCTTGCTGGCATCTCAATGAAAGCGAATCTATGGCAATGTGGAAGCTATACCTCAGTGCAAACGAAGGCGTTGCTTTACAGACTACGTATGAGCGCTTGAGAAATTGTTTTCGTGTTGTCGAGGAGAAAGTGCACATAGGTCTGGTGACATATATTGACTATGACAATGACGAATTCAGCACTCTTAATATGGACTATCTATATGTCCATAAGCGAAAGAGTTTCGAGCACGAGCGGGAAATTCGGTGTCTAGTTCGAAAATATCCTGAGCATTGGACCGATGAGCCTTTGATCGGAGCCGGAATTGCTGTTCCGGTAGATCTTGATTTGCTCATAGAGAATATTTACGTAGCCCCTGCGTCACCTCCATGGTTCCTTGACGTTGTGAACTCGACTATCCAAAAGTTTGGTAGAAAAGAAATTGCAGTCAAGTCACCGCTGAGTAAGCCGCCAACATACTGATTGTTTTACGCAGATAGAAATGGGGAGTGCCCTTAGCTGCGGATCTCAACATGAAGTGAATCAAAATGAAGTTGAAAATTCTTAAAGTTCACAACCATGGCGATCATCAGAATGAGTACGTGTTCCTCGAAGTACTAGAGGATTGCGATATAGGCGAACACATTCTTGCAGACAGCACTTATACGAGCGACGGAAATCTTTCCAACAAGGTGCGCCATACCTTTTGGTTTCCTGATAGAGCCGTGAAGAAAGGTGATCGCGTATCTGTTCGAACTAAGTCCGGCCCGAACGGAATATCTTATGAGTCTGCGAAAGATAGCCACGGTAATCCGCTGCATCGATTTTATTGGGGTTTGGAAGAGGCGATTTGGAATGATGAAGGGGATGCCGCCATTTTGTTTCACATCGATGAATGGAGACACTTCAAGGTTGTGGGATGAAGCCTCGTCACGACCGCATGGATATAAGAAGTAAGGCACGAAAAGTAATAGGTTGGGAGAGGGTGGGCCCCGCTGTTTTCATCTCACCTCCTAAACCGGCATCCCCCCAGACACCTCAATCACCGCCCCATTCACATAACTCGCCTCGTCGCTCGCGAGGAAGGCATAGACGTTGGCAATCTCCTCGGGTCGGCCCAGGCGCTTGAGCGGCACGTGGGCTTCCATTTCTTTCAAGACTTTTTCGGGGATGGTGTCCAGGATATGTGTGGCGACAAAGCCCGGGGCGACGGCGTTGACGCGTACGCCTTTGGGGCCCAGTTCGCGGCTCCAGGTTTTGGTGAAGCCTATGACGCCGAACTTGCTGGCGGCGTAGTTGGTCTGGCCGAAGTTGCCGTAGATGCCGACGACGGAGCTGGCGTTGAGGATGACGCCGCTGCCCTGGGCGACCATGGTGTCGGCGACGGCTTGAGCGCAGTGGAAGACGCCGCGCAGGTTCACGTCTATGACTTTGTCGAATTGTTCGAGTGTCATTTTCTGCAGGCGTGCGTCCTGGGTGATGCCGGCGTTGTTGACCAGCACGTCGATGCGGCCGAACTGGTCTTTGACCTTGCCGACCACGGCATCGACCATGGCGCGCTGCGTGACGTCCATCACATAGCCGACGGC
>Ga0102587_1001113_pt1 | contig 21883 bp, 15 predicted proteins | sample AraplaF_Col_mTSA_FD_76853 | JGI IMG/M metagenome (GOLD analysis project Ga0102587, IMG submission 76853) | Arabidopsis root microbial communities from the University of North Carolina, USA - plate scrape MF_Col_mTSA (SPADES assembly) (version 2) | ecosystem: Host-associated > Plants > Roots >... | reverse complement strand
CACGCGGCATTGCTGGATCAGGGTTGCCCCCATTGTCCAAAATTCCCCACTGCTGCCTCCCGTAGGAGTCTGGACCGTGTCTCAGTTCCAGTGTGGCTGGTCGTCCTCTCAGACCAGCTACTGATCGTTGCCTTGGTGAGCCTTTACCTCACCAACTAGCTAATCAGATATCGGCCGCTCCAGGAGCACAAGGTCTTGCGATCCCCTGCTTTCATCCTTAGATCGTATGCGGTATTAGCGTAACTTTCGCTACGTTATCCCCCACTCTTGGGTACGTTCCGATATATTACTCACCCGTTCGCCACTCGCCGCCAGGCCGAAGCCCGCGCTGCCGTTCGACTTGCATGTGTAAAGCATGCCGCCAGCGTTCAATCTGAGCCAGGATCAAACTCTTCAGTTCAATCTCTGTTTTTCCGATATTGCTATCGGAGGTCACTCACTCAAAATACTGACGAAATCTCATAAAGAGATTTACGTTTAATTTTGTGCGAGCGTATAACTAATAATTTGAGTATCGAGCCATAAAGGCTCGGGCAAATTCGTCAAACGCCCACACTTATCGACTGTTGATTTTTAAAGATCGCTGCTTTTGTTTAACGAAGCGTTGTGTTCGTTGCAGCAGAGAAGCGAGATTATGCAGTGTTTCGTATAACTCGTCAACCCCATCTTTTTCTCGTTTCGCTCTGCTGTTTTGTCAGCAGTGCGTTGCGAGGGACAGAACTATAGCCGACCAACGCCGACTCCGCAAGGGGTATCTGGCATCTTGTTTGCTTGCATAACAAATGCAACGCACCTGGCAATCGCTTCTGTTCACTTTTGACACAGGTGCTACATTAAAGAAAGCCGCAAAGGCTGTTGGGGGAGACATGCAACAGGAAACTGTTCCAAATTTGAACAACTCGATTATCGAGACTGCCCATCTGCGTTCACGCACTTATGGCCTCGATCCGTGCAGCGACGTAGACCTGTCGCCCATCGACCGCCGCTCCTTGTCCGGTCTGATTGAGCAGAACCGCTTACTGCATGCCCATGCGGTGCCGGCCATGGAAACGCTCTACCAGCAGATAGTGAACACTCATAATATGGTGATCCTGACGGACGCCAAGGGTGTGATCCTGCATTCCCTGGGCGACGACGACTTCCTCGAGAAGGCCAATCGCGTCGCCCTGCAGTCCGGCGCGACCTGGTCCGAGGAATGCAAAGGCACCAATGCGATTGGCACTGCCATCGCCGAGGCCAAGCCGGCCTTGGTGCATGCTGATCAACATTTCCTGCAAGCCAACCACTTCCTCACCTGCTCCGCGGCGCCGATTACCGATCACGCCGGCAATGTGATCGGCGTACTTGATGTCTCGGGCGACCAGCGCTCCTTCCATAAGCACACCATGGCCCTGGTCCGCATGTCGGCGCTAATGGTGGAGAACCAGCTGTTCGCCGCAGCCTTTGAAGATGTGATTACCCTGCACTTCCACGCGCGAGCTGAATTTATTGGCACACTAATGGAAGGCATTGCCTCGTTCACGCCAGGCGGGCGCTTTATTGCTGCCAACCGCGCCGGCTTGTTCCAGCTGGGCCTCAGTTTCGCAGCCCTGCAATCACATACTTTCAGCTCCCTGTTCGGGCTTCCAGTGTCGGCACTGTTCGATCATTACCGGACTGCGGCGCCCGGGCTGCTGGACCTCTGCCTGCACAGTGGGGTGCGCGTGTTCGGCCGCGCCCAGCTGCGGCTGGCCAATAATCACTTCCAGCATCCGATCATCTCGGCGCGCGAGGAAAGCCACCCGGCCCAGACCAATCCGGCCCATGCAGCGCGCCGGCTGTCCGGCCTGCGCTACCTGCGCACCGGCGACCAGCAGCTGGAAGCGGTGATCGACAAGGTTACCCGCGTGCTGGGCAAAGATATCCCGATCATGATCATGGGCGAGACGGGCACCGGCAAGGAATTGCTGGCGCAAGCGATCCATAATGATTCGCCGCGCGCCCAGGGACCGTTTGTGCCTGTGAACTGCGCGTCGATTCCCGAGACCCTGATTGAATCCGAACTGTTTGGCTATGAAGACGGCGCCTTTACCGGGGCGCGCAAGAAGGGGGCGATCGGCAAAATCCTGCAGGCGAACGGCGGCACGCTCTTCCTCGACGAGATCGGCGACATGCCCTTCCCTTTACAGGCACGCTTGTTGCGCGTGCTGCAGGAGCGGATGGTGACGCCGCTTGGCAGTGGCAAGTCGATCCCGGTAAATGTGGAAGTCATCTGCGCCACCAACCATAACCTGCGCGACCGCATGGCCAAGGGCCTGTTCCGCGAAGACCTGTATTACCGCCTGAATGGGCTGGTCGTGAAACTGCCGCCGCTGCGCGAGCGCACCGACCTGGAAACAGTCGTCAACAAGATCCTGACCACCGACAGCGGCAGCAAACGATATACAGTGGCGCCGGAGCTGATGCAGCTGTTCCTGCAACATAAGTGGCCGGGCAATTTCCGGCAGCTGACCAACCTGCTTCGCACCGGTGTCGTGATGGCTGGCGACGAAAGCGAAATCGGCCTGCAGCACATGCCGGACGATTTCCTCGACGACATGAAGGACGTGCAGGCCGCTTCGCCAGCATGCGGCGAAGCGCGGCCGGCCAGTGCGGCCGTGACCGCGGCGACCATGCCATGCACCGGCGCGCGGCTGGAAGACATGGAGCAGACCCTGATCGTGCGCACGCTGGAGGCGCACGGCGGCAATGTCTCCGCCACCGCACGCGCCCTGGGCGTTTCGCGCAACACGATCTACCGCAAGCTGCCCCATCTCAAGTAGCGCCGTTTAGAAGAACAGGATGCCGCCGAAGGCGGCGCCTTTCATCTTCGCTTCGCCGCCGGCAAAGGACTTGGAGCGGGTCTGTCCCACTTCGCCCACCAGGGTAATTGCGCCGGTCAACGCGTAATAAGCGCCGGCGGTAAGGTTGGCATTCGACTTCAGGCCATTGGTGCCGGCGGTATTCTCCTCATTGCGGCTGATGCCATAGCCAAGGCCAAGCTTCAGCTTCTCGCTGGTCTTGAAGGTCGCCTGCAGCAGCCAGTGCTTGCTGCGCACATTGCCCTGATCCGCATCAGACAGTACGCCCAGCCCTTTGCCACCCTGATAGTTCGCCAGCATGCCGAACGCACCCTGCTGATACGACGCGCCGGCTTCCCAGCCATTCATGGTGAAGTCGGCCGTACTTACGGCGACGCCCTTGAATTTCTGCGACTTGGCGCCGATCCACGCCTTGAACGGCCCCTCGGCATAACTCAGTTGTCCTTGCACCTGCGGATTGGAGCGTGAGGAATACTGCGACGACGATACGATAGGCGAATCGCTCACCGGATTGAATACGCCGGCATCGACGCTGAAGCCGGAAAACTTCGGCGAGGTGTACGCCATTTGCCCGTAATAGCCAACGTAGGCATAGCCTGCGCCGATATGGCCCAGCGTGACGCGGCCACGCTGCGTTGCCTGCACCGGTGCGCCTGCTCCGATCAGCGTCATGTCGCCGAAGATGGCATTGGCCCCGAAGATGCCGTTGTCGCGCCCCAGCTTGAATGTGCCCATCTCCGCATTGCCGAAGCTGAAGTAAGCCTGGCGCACGTCGACTTCACTATTCTGTGCGATGGCGCTGTCGGTTGCGGTGGCGTGATAGATGCCGATCAGCGCCTTGATGTCGAAGCCAGACTGCTTTGTCGTTGCCGACGTCACCAGGCCGTTAGGCAGAAGGCCATTGCCGATGGTGGTGCGGCTGTCTTCGCCGCCGCAGCCGATTCCCACGCTGGCAAGCGCCAGCCCGCCGACCGGATCACCGCTGCACGACACATGCGTGTAGTAGGCGTTGACGATGCCGCCGACGTTCACGTTCCAGTCGCCGGCTTTGATGTCGACGGCGTGGGCTGCAGGGGCAAGCAAGGCACCGGCGGCGCTGGCAAGCATGATCTTTTTCATTGTTGTCTCCTTGGTTTGATTGATGGATGCTGCACAAGGGACAGGGCAATTTGCGTGCCGGTGCCGCGCACGAGGGGAAGCGCGGTGAATGAGTGTTCGCGTTGCGCCATATCTGACCAGCGCTGTTCAAAAAAAAAGCGGCCCGCAGGCCGCTAACGCAACACATGGAGATCGCTTATTTCGGCGCGAGCTTGAAGACCCACACCGAACCGCCCTGCTCAAGGAAGTTGACCTTCTTCGCCACTTCGCCGCCCCACAGCGGCACAGCACCACCCCAGCCGGATACGACGGCTATGTACTGCGTGCCATTGTCCTGCCAGGTGACCGGAGGCGCAACTACGCCGGAGCCGGTCTGGAACTGCCACAGCTCCTTGCCGCTTTGCGCGTCCAACGCTTTCAGGTAGCCTTCAGGCGTGCCGTAGAACACCAGCCCACCGGCCGTGGTCATCACGCCGCCCCACAGCGGCGCATTGTTCTTCACCTCCCACTTGATCTTGCCGGTCTTTGGATCGATCGCGCGCAGGGCACCGATGTAGTCGTCGAACAGTGGCTTGATGGTGAAGCCCGCGCCAAGGTAGGCGCCGCCCTTCTTGTAGCTGATAGGCTCATTCCAGATGTCCATGCCCCACTCATTGGCCGGAACATAGAACAGCTTTGTCTGCGGGCTGTACGCCATTGGCTGCTGGTTCTTCGCGCCGAGGAAGGCCGGAGCCGCGAACACGGAAGCGCCCTTCTTGCCCTCTTCACCCTTGGTCGGATCGCCTGGACGGCCTTCGACAATGTAGTTGGGACGACCGGTTTTCAGATCGATGCCGCTGGCCCAGGTGATTTTGCGCACGAAGGGAAATGCATTCTGCAGCTTGCCTTCGTTGGCGTCGATCACGTAGAAAAAGCCGTTGCGGTCTGCTTTTCCGCCGTACCGCTTGCCATCCATGTCGAAGGTGACGAACTCATTGGCGCCATCAAAGTCCCACGCGTCGTTCGGCGTGTTCTGATAAGCCCATTTGATGGCGCCGGTCTTCGGGTCCAGCGCCACTGTGGACGAAGAGTACAGGTTGTCGCCAGGGCGCAGGTGGCTGTTCCATGGCGCCGGGTTGCCGGTGCCGAAGTAGGCCAGGCCCGTCTTGGGATCATATGTGCCGCCCATCCAGGTCGAGGCGCCGCCGGTCTTCCACAACTCGCCTGGCCAGGATTTGTTGGGCGTGCCGGTGACACCGGTTTCCGTCGCCTTGCCGTCGCTGTCGTACTTGTAGCCCATATGGCCTTCCACCGTTGGGCGGGTCCACAGCAACTCGCCGGTCTTCGGATCACGGCCTTCAACGCGGCCGACGATGCCGAACTCGCCGCCGGAGACGCCCGTCAGCAATACACCGTTGGCAATCAGGGGCGCCGCCGTCATCGAATAGCCGGCTGCGTAGTCGTCCACCTTTTCCTTCCAGACTACCTTGCCGGTATCCTGGTCCAGCGCGACCAGCTGCGCGTCCAGCGTGCCGAAGATGACCAGGTTGTCGTACAGCGCGGCGCCGCGGTTGACGACGTCGCAGCAAGGCATGATCGCGTCCGGCAGGCGGTGCTCATACTTCCACAGCTTGTTGCCTGTCTTGAGGTCGATGGCGAAGATGCGCGAGTAGGACGCCGTGACGAACATCTTGCCGTTGTAGATCAGCGGCTGCGATTCCTGGCCGCGCTGCTTCTCGCCGCCGAACGAGAACGACCAGGCCGGTACCAGGCGGCTGACGTTCTGCGTGTTGATCTGCTTGAGCGGCGAATAGCGCTGCCCTTCCGAGCCCATGCCCGAAGAAAGCACGCTGCGGGTATCTTTCGCAGCGTTGTCCAGCATGGCGCTGGTGACACTGGCAGCTTGCGCCAGCGTTGCTGCCCCCAGCAGCATTCCCATGGTGATGTATTTCACGTCCTGTCTCCTTTGTTATGGTCTATCTGGCCAAGTGCCGTGCATTCCTCGTCGGTGAACAGGCGTGAACGAAGCAGGAAGCGTTTGCCGGTGCCGTTATCGAGCGAGAACATGCCGCCAATGCCGGCAACCACGTCCACGATCAACTGGGTATGTTCCCAGTAAGCGTATTGCTCAAGCCCGATATAAAAGGGCGCCCCGCCAAGATTGCCGAGGTAGACGTCGGTCTCGCTGACGTCGAACTCGCCCGCCGGATAGCACATCGGCGCGCTGCCGTCGCAGCAGCCGCCCGACTGGAAGAACATGATCGGACCGTGCTGCTGGTGCAGCTGGTCGATGAATTCCAGCGCGGGTGCGGTCGCTGTGACCCTGGCAATTGCGTTTTCCATGCTTCGCCTCGCCTTTCCAGCCTTAGAAGAAGCCCAGCGCGTTGGGGTTGTAGCTGACCAGAAGGTTCTTGGTCTGCTGGTAGTGGTCGAGCATCATCTTGTGAGTCTCGCGGCCGATGCCCGATTGTTTGTAGCCGCCGAATGCTGCGTGGGCCGGGTAGAGGTGGTAGCAGTTGGTCCAGACGCGGCCAGCCTGGATGGCGCGGCCCATGCGGAAGGCGCGGCTGCCGTCGCGGCTCCAGACGCCGGCGCCCAAGCCGTACAGAGTGTCGTTGGCGATGGCCAGCGCTTCGTCTTCATCCTTGAATGTGGTGACCGAAACCACCGGGCCAAAGATCTCTTCCTGGAAGATGCGCATGGTGTTGTCACCCTTGAACACGGTAGGGCGCACGTAGTAGCCGCCTTCCAGGTCGCCGGACAGCACCTGGCGTTCACCGCCTGCCAGCAGCTGCGCGCCTTCCTGGCGGCCGATGTCCATATAGGACAGGATCTTTTCCATCTGCTCCTGCGAAGCCTGGGCGCCGATCATGGTGGAGGCGTCCAGCGGGTTGCCCTGCTTGATGGCCGCCACGCGTTTCAGCGCGCGCTCCATGAAGCGTTCGTAAATTGATTCCTGTACCAGCACGCGCGAAGGGCAGGTGCAAACCTCGCCCTGGTTCAGGGCGAACATGGCAAAGCCTTCCAGGCATTTGTCGAAGAAGGCGTCGTCGGCCGACATCACATCCTCAAAGAAGATGTTGGGCGACTTGCCGCCCAGCTCCAACGTGACCGGGATCAGGTTCTGCGCGGCGTAGCCCATGATCAGGCGGCCGGTGCCGGTTTCGCCGGTGAAGGCAATCTTGGCGATGCGTTTGCTCGACGCCAGAGGCTTGCCCGCTTCCAGGCCGAAGCCGTTCACCACGTTCAGCACGCCGGGCGGCAGCAGGTCGCCGATCACCTCCAGCAGCACCATGATGGAGGCCGGGGTTTGTTCAGCAGGCTTGAGCACCACGCAATTGCCGGCAGCGAGCGCAGGCGCCAGCTTCCATACCGCCATCAGGATCGGGAAGTTCCAGGGGATGATCTGGCCCACGACACCCAACGGCTCATGGTAGTGGTATGCGTAGGTCTCCGAATCGATTTGTGCGACGCTGCCTTCCTGAGCGCGGATGCAGCCGGCGAAGTAGCGGAAATGGTCGATCGCCAGCGGGATGTCGGCAGCCATGGTTTCGCGGATCGGCTTGCCGTTGTCGATGGTTTCGGCGGTGGCGATCAGCTGCAGGTTCTGCTCCATGCGATCGGCCATCTTGTTCAGGATGTTGGCGCGCTCGGTCGGGGAAGTCTTTCCCCATGCGGCTTTGGCTGCATGCGCGGCGTCCAGCGCCAGCTCGATGTCTTCCGCCGTAGAGCGCGCGATCTCGCAGAATGGCAGGCCGGTGATCGGTGTGATGTTGGCGAAGTATTCGCCCTTCACTGGCGGCACGAATTTACCGCCGATGAAGTTGTCGTAGCGGGTCTTGAAGGGATTGGCGACGCCCAGTTTGCTGATGTCGGCGAGATTCATGTCATCCTCTATTGAGTGGTTGTTGGTACTGCCTTATTCGCAATTGCCGTGCCAGCGGTTTTGCGGCTTGCCACGCTCACGTTGCAACAACAACTGCTCCAAACATGAACACCTGTTGCTGATATCAACGGATCACTACACCCCAGGGAAATTCGCCGACCGGGATGTCGGCCACCTTGCTCGCGCTGGCAGTGTCGATCACGGAAACGCTGTTGGAGCGGCCGTTAGCCACATAGAGCTTGCTGCCGTCCGGGGTAATCGCCATGTTCCAGGGCCGCTTGCCAACAGCAATCGTGGCGTTGACGGTGTTGGTGGCGGTATCGATGCGCATCACGCTGCCGTCCATGCCGTTGGAAACGAAGACACTGCGTCCGTCCGGATGAACGGCGATGCCGTTGGCGTTACGGCCGGCCGGGATGGTGGCGAGCGTCTTCAACGTCGCGGGATCGACGACGTAGACGGCGTTCGCCATCTCGCAAGCCACATAGACCCTGCTTGAATCGGGAGCAAAGCCAATGCCGCGCGGGCGCAGGCCAACCGCCACGGAGCCTGTCTGGCGGCGCTGCGCCACGTCCACCACATCGACTTGCTCCGCCTCCTCCGCGCTGACATAGAGATAGCGGCTGTCGGGGCTGAAGACCGCGTGTTCCGGATTGCGCCCCTTCACCGGAATGTCCGCCAGCCGCGCGTGCGTAAGAGCATCGAATAGGGCTACGCTATTGCCCTCCTCGACGGCAACCGCAACCAGCTTGCCGTCGGGCGAAACGCTGACACCTTCGGGCGATTTACCCAGCGCCAGCGATTCGCTGCCGCCGGCGGCGCTGTCAATGGCCAGCAAGGTGCCGTTGGACGCATCGCTGACAAAGATCTGGCGCCCGGCTGGCTCGATGCCAATCCCGCGCGGCCGCTTTCCTGCGGCGAGCTGGCGCACTACGCTGTCGGTGGCGGTATCGATCACACTGATGGTGCCGGATTTCTCGTTCGGCACATAGGCGAATGGCGCTGCAATGGCGATGCTAGCCGCGCCGGCTGCGCACAGCGCCGCGATCAGGTTTGCCTTCATGATGTCTCCTTTGGTATGGTGTGTGCCCATATGTCATGCAAGCGATATGCCAGCAAGCTCGCGCCGCGGCTGCGCCTTGGCAGGCATATTGCTTATGTGTTCGGAAGATCCGCGCAGCGGACATGCTGAATACATCCGAGGAGATTGAAATGCACCCGATTCGTTTGAATGCCATGGCGGCCATGCTGGCCAGCCTGTTTTACCCCGTGCTGGCGCAGGCCGGGCCGAATGAATCCGCGCCCGAAGGCGCGCCATTCGCCGACGTCATCGTCATCAGCGGCAGCCGCACCGAGCGCCCGAGCTTCGACTTGCCGGCTGCGGTGGATGCGCTGGATGCCCAACGCATCCGGGATGGCCAGGTGCGCGTGAACGCCTCGGAAGCGCTGGCTTCCGTGCCAGGCATAGTGGCCCAGAATCGCCAGAACTATGCGCAGGACTTGCAAATCTCCTCGCGCGGCTTCGGCGCCCGTTCGGCTTTCGGTGTGCGCGGCGTACGGCTGGTAAGCGACGGCATCCCGGCCAGCATGCCGGATGGCCAGGGCCAGGCAGCCACCTTCAACCTCGACATGGCCGAACACATTGAAGTACTGCGCGGTCCCTACTCGGCAATTTACGGCAACCATGCAGGCGGCGTCATCCAGTTGTTCACGCGCGATGGCGAGGGCGCGCCCTCGGTCGAAGCGAGGTTTGCAGCGGGCAGCGACGGCTTGCGCAAGACCGACCTGAATGCACAAGGCAGCGCGGCCGGTATCGGCTACGTGCTGGATGCCTCGCGCTTCGACACCGACGGCTATCGTGACCACAGTGCCGCCCGGCGCGACCAGGCCATGGCCAAACTGACCTTGCAGCCGCTGCCGGGTGCACGCCTGGTCCTGGTGGCAAATGGCCTGCGCCAGAAGGATACGCAGGATCCGCTGGGCGTGACGTGGGCCACCTGGCAACGCGATCCGCGCGCAGGTGAAATCGATGCCAGTGACACGCAGGTTCCCAAACGCACGCTGGCCGAGCGCTATAACACGCGCAAGAGCATCGATCACCAGCAAGGCGGCGCAAGCTGGGACCAGCGCTTTGCATCGGGACGGCTGCACGTGAGCCTGTGGGGCGGCAACCGCCAGGTGACCCAGTTCCAGGCCTTCTCCAAGGGCTTCCAGGAGCCAGCCAGCCATTCAGGCGGCGTAGTGGACTTCGACCGCAATTTCTACGGCACCGATATCAACTGGCAGGACATGCGGGAGGCCGCAGGCGGCAGGCTGACCACTACCGTGGGCGTGGAATATGGCCGTTCCAGCGATGAGCGGAAAGGCTATGAAAACTTCGTCGGCAACATCTTCGGCGTGCAAGGCAAGCTGCGGCGCGACGAACAAGATGTGGTGTCCAGCACCGATCCGTACGTACAAACCGAATGGCAGGGTGAGCGCTGGCAGTTGACGGCGGGCCTGCGCCATAGCCAGATGCGCGTGTCGGTGGACGACCATTTCGTCAGTAACGGCAATGACAGCGGCTCCTTGCGTTACAGCCGCAGCACGCCGCTGCTCGGCGTGTTGTACAAGCTTTCACCGGCTGTGAACTTGTATGCCACAGCGGCGCGTGGCTTCGAAGCGCCAACGCTGAATGAGCTCTTCTATTCCGGTACCGGCGCTGGCTTCAATTTCCAGCTGCGCCCCGCACGCAGTACGCACTTTGAAGCAGGCATCAAGTCGCGCAGCGGCGGCACCCAGGTCAACGCGACGCTGTTCCAGGTGCGCACGAGAGACGAGCTCGTGGTCGATGCCTCCAGCGGCGGCCGCACGAGCTACCGCAATGCCGGCGAAACTCTTCGCCAGGGCGCCGAGCTGTCGCTGGATAGCAAACTGGGCGCAGGCTTCAGCGCCCACGTGGCTGCCACGGTGCTGAAGGCAAGCTATGAGAAGCCGTTTGGCAATGTCCGCGAAGGGGCGCGCCTGCCAGGTGTGCCGCGCGCCAGCCTCTTTGCGGACCTGGCCTGGAAATCAAGCGGGGATCTCTTCACCGCGGCGCTGGAGTCGCTCACCGTTGGCCGTGTATATGCGGAAGATTCGAATGCCGACGTACCTGCGCCGGGCTACAGCATCCTGAATGCGCGCCTGGTGGCGAAGCAATCGTGGGCGAATTGGCGCATCAGCGAGTTTGCGCGCCTGAACAACCTGTCCGACCGGCGCTACGTCGGCTCCGTGATCGTTGGCGATACCAACAAGCGCTATTACGAAGCCGCTCCTGGCCGCAACTGGGTGATGGGTGTCAGCGCCCAGTACCAGTTCTAGAAATTGACACGCAGCCCGGCCGTCAGCGAACGCGGCGCGCCGGGCGCCACGAAGCGGGCCTGTTTCGGCTGACCTGACGAGAAGATGTCGGTCGCCACGGCGCCAAAGGATTCGTAACGGCGGTTTGCCACATTATTGATGCGAACCTGCCATTCCCATTTGTCATTCGGGCGGTAGTTGGCCTGCAAGCCTAGCAAGGCATGGCCGGCAATACGCCACACCGGATGGCCTCCATCTTCGTTCCCCATCACCACCATGCGCGAGTTGGCGTGCACAGTCGCCCCAAGTGTCAGCGCTTGCGTGACCCGCCATTCGGCGCCGAGCTTGAAAGTATGGCGCGGCAGGCCAGCCATGCGCGTTCCCGAACGCACCGGCACGTCGCGTGTGCCGGTGAACAGGCTGCCATCGGCGCCGTACGCGGCATCGAGGAAGCTGTAGGCAATGTTCAGCTCCACTTGGCCTGAGCGCAGGCTGGCAGTGAAGTCCGCGCCCTGGTGCACGGTGCGGGGAAAGTTGGCGAAGTAGCCGTGCTGCGCGACGCCAGCAGTGCGGAACAGGATGTCGTCCTTGTTCTGCGTGCGATAGACGGCGAGGCTGGCATGCTGGCCGTCTTGCTTCCAGCGTGCGCCTGCTTCGATGGTGCGCGAGATGACTTGCTTGAGGTAGGGATCGGACTGCAGGCCGACCGGCAAGCGGCAAGGCTGGTCGGGATCTGCGCAGCCTAACTCGATCACGGTCGGCACGCGGTTGCTTTGGGAAGCGTTGGCGAACAAGGCGATGCCAGTTGCGGCCTGATAGGTGATCCCCAGGGCGGGATTCAGCTTGCGATAGGTGAAGCGTTCATGCTGGGCCGCTTCGTCGTCGTGCCGCAAATTGCTGGTGACACGCGACCGGCCAGCACGGGCCGATGCGGTCATCGACCAGCGTTCCGCGAAGGTCCAGGTGTCGCTGGCGAAGATCGCATCGCTTTGCGCCGTGCCGTCGACAGCCGCTTCCAGTTCGCGCTCGCTGCCGGCAGTCACCACGGCCGCCCGTTGCGGAGTAAATTCCCCCGGCTGGCTGAATTGGGCAAACGATACGCTGCTGCGGTCGAAGGTCGCTCCCAGCGCCAGCCGATGCGTTCCCGCCGCGCGCTGCCAGCTCACGCTCGCGCCCTGGCTTCGCTGCCGTGTCATGGCAGTGTTGAAGCTGGCGGCGCCCGCTCCGGCGTCGTCTCCTGCGCTCTCGGCGACATCGCCGTTCACGCTGTCGCGACGGCTGCTGCGAGCGTAGACGGCAAGGGAAAACTGCGCGCCGCCGTCCATCTGCTTGCGAAGGCCAAACTGGACCTGGCGCAACTGGTTACGGCTGCGGTCAGGGCTGGTGTAAACGGCGCGCCGGTCCGCTGCATACAAACCATCGGGCAGCAGGCCATTGCCCACCAGGCGACTGCCGCCTGCGAGCAGCGAAACGTCCCAATCCAAAGAGGCGCTGCTGCGGCCAAGCTTGGCGAACAGCCTGCCCAAGCGCCCGGGCGAGTCGTCGCGCCAGCCACGGTCATGGAACAGGGTGGCCGCAGCAAAGCTATGCCACCCGCCCTCATATCGGGTCCCATGCGACAGGTCCACCTGACGGCGGCCCAGGCTTGAGCCAGTTGCGCTGATAGCGCCGCCCGGATCGTCCCGCCCGTTGCGGGTGGTCAGAACCAGGGCGCCGCCCAACGTATTCAATCCATACAGCGGATTCGAGCCGGGCGCCAGCAGCAACTGGCCGATGGCCGCCTCGGGCAACATGTCCCAATTCACGACATCGCCAAACGGCTCATTCACCCTGACGCCATCGAGATACACCGACAGGCCCTGGGCAGTCCCCAGCAACGGCGAGGCGCGGAAGCCCCGATAGGTCACGTCCTGCTGATACGGACTGCCGGAGACTTCGTTCAGATTGACGCCCGCCAGCGTGCGCGACATGGCTTCTGCCAGCGTCTCGCCCTGCTGCGGCGCCGGGCCAAGCTGCACCGCATACGGCAGCAACCGGCGCTCCACGGCCAGCGCGCCAACCGGGGCGATTCCAATGATTTCGACGGTCGGTACGCCGCCTCCTTCGCCTCGGGCTGCGGCTGCCAGCGATAGCAGCAGTCCGCCCAGCGCCTGCCGCTTCACGGCTTCGCCAGCTGCACGCCGTGGCGCGCAAAGATCGCCTTGAGCTCACCGCTTGCAGCCAGCTCGTTCAGGGCTGCCTGCAGCTTGCGCGCCACCTCTGTATTGTTCTTGCGTACCGCCATGCCAACGGCCCATCCCGCGCGGGGCAAACGCTGGAAGTCAACCTTCTCAACCGGGAAGGCCGGGTCGCCACGCAGCGCCGCTTCGATCTCCGAGCGCGTCGCCAGCACCGCATCCAGTTGGCCATCCTTCAGCGCCTGCAGCGCTTCGGCAGAACTATGGAACAGGCGCACCTGGTCGCGGAAGCGCCCATTGCCCTCGCCCAGCATCACCATGCCCGCCAGCGACACCTGCTCCACGCCGATACGCTTGCCAGCCAAGGCATCGAGTCCGTCGAACACCGGGATGCTGCGCGCACTGCGCACCAATCGCACCGCCTCCACATGGTAGGGAGCAAAGATCTCCACCTTGTCATTGGACGCCATCAGCGAGCGGTCCACCGGCACGTGCAACATCACGTCCGCGGGACCATAACCAAGGTAATGCCCCTTCCACACCATATTGCGCAAATCGTCGTTCAGGTTCTCGCCGGCAGGGAAAGGCAGCAGGCTCAATTTGAGCGACAGCTTGCTCGCGAGGGCCGCGGCCAATTCAACGTCAATACCTTCGCCATTGTCCGAAAATGGAGCAAGGTCCTTGTAGACGGCTACCTTCAGGGTGCCGGTGTCAGCGTGTACCGTCAGCGCAGCAAACAGCAATGCGCAGCCGATCAGGAGCATGGCGCGGAGGCCGCGCAGGCGCAGGGTGAGCATGGCGGCCTCGCATCAGTTGTTGGCGCGGCGGGATTCCAGGTAGGTCTTGATGGCCCACATGGCTTCCTGGTTGAACACGCCTTCAAATGGCGGCATGTAGACCGCGCCGTTGCGCACTTTGCCTGCACGGATCGAAGACAGGTAATAGCGGTCGATCTCTTTGTAGCAGGCCTGCTTCTTTTTCTCATTGCCCATGCCGACGCAATCGCGGTCCAGCAGGCGCAGGTCCGGCGCAATACCGCCGGAAATCGCCTCCAGCCCGTGGCAGCGGGCGCAATTCTGGTTGAAGGCCGAGCTGCCGATCTTCAGCGCCAGCTTGTTGTCCTTGTAAGGGTTTTCGTCGCGCCATTTATCGCCCAACACCGGCAGGCCGGTGGTATCGACGCTCTGCGGCGTCACATTGCCGTGGGCGAAGGCGAACAGGGAGGTGGTGATGGCCGCCGCCGCAGCGGCAATAAGGATAATGCTTTTCATGGATGTCTCCTGCATGGTGTGGTTGTAATACCCATGCAGGAGCAAAGCGCGTGCCATGCCGCTTTGACCGGCGATTGCAAGCAATGTGCTCCAGATTGGAGCAATCTGTCACATGGCAGGTGTTACATGCCCACTGCGCAGTAATGGAGTCCATCCCGCTTCTCGAAGCTGAACTTCACCGGCAGGAAGAGCGCGATGATCTCGGCGTTGGTGCGGGTGTGCTGCGACATCACGTCCATGGTGAAGCTGCCGCCGCCGGCCAGGGACATCGGAACCAGCAGCTGGTCGGCGAGATGCTCGCTGACGGCTGCCTTGGAGGCGATGTAGCGGCGAGCCTGGGCTACCGCATCGCGTGCCACTTCTTCTGCACGGCGCGCCTTTTCGCCGAACGCAACGAAAACTTCGGTCACGTGTTCGTGATCGAGCGTGATCAGCAACGCATTGCCAGGGCCCCAATGATCAGGCAAGGTCTGGAAGCGCAACTGGTCGCCTGACCAGCCCATGGCGCTGGCAACGCAGTCCAGCTCACGTTTTGCAACACCGCCCGGTACAGCGGCGACCAGGCTCTCGGCATACGCTTCGCGCCGCTCACCGCGCGCATCCAGCGCCAACTGGCGCCAAGCCTTCAGCGGCTGTACGGTAGCGCGCACAGAGCCGCCGCCTGCCGGATAAAAGCCTGCGCGTTCCAGCTTGAAGTCGACTTGCGCGCCCATATCCGCCATAGCACGGCCATAAGCGCGCTGCAGGAATTCCGCTGGCGGCGCCTTGGAATTGTGCGTGCCGCCACTAACGCGCACGGCCGACTGGCCCTGCGCGTACAGCAGCGCCGGCACAACTGTTTGCAACACCAGCGTCGAGCTGCCTGCCGTACCGATCTGGAACTCGTACTCGCCAGCCTTGATCGCGCCGGGCACAAACGTCAGCGCGGTCGAACCCAGCGCATCGCCTTCGACTTTCGCAGCCGAGATTTCAGTCGCCGCCCTCACCGAGGCAAGGTGCTGGCGCATCAAGCCCGGCTTCGAGCGGTTGGCCCGGATGTTCGAGATGCGGAACGGCTGTTGCGTGATCATCGAGAGCGTCAGCGCGGTGCGCAGCACCTGGCCGCCGCCCTCCCCTTTGGATCCATCAATTTCAATCATGCTTATCCTGCTTGTTATCCTTTGACGCACACCACCTGTTTCAGGGTGTGCACTACTTCCACCAATTCTTCCTGCGCCTTCATGACGGCCTCGATGTCCTTGTAGGCCATCGGAATTTCGTCAATCACGCCTTCGTCCTTGCGGCATTCGACGCCTTCGGTCGCCTTCACCTGGTCTTCCAGCGAGTAACGGCGCTTGGCCTCGTTACGGCTCATGGTACGGCCGGCGCCGTGGCTGCAGCTGTTGAAGCTCTCAGGGTTTCCTTTACCGCGCACGATGAAGCTCTTGGCGCCCATCGAACCCGGAATGATCCCCAGTTCACCTTCGCGCGCCGACACCGCACCCTTACGAGTCACCAGCACGTCCTTACCGAAGTGGCGCTCTTTCTGCACATAGTTGTGGTGGCAGTTCACCGCCTCCACGTGCGTCTGGAACGGCTTGGTGATCACGGTACGAACGGAGGCGATCAGGTTCTGCATCATCACCTCACGGTTCATGCGCGCGAACTTCTGCGCCCAACCCACTGCCTCCACATAGTCGTCATAGTGCTGGGTACCTTCTTCCAGGTAGGCCAGGTCCTTGTCCGGCAGGTTCGCAATGTGGGTACGCATATCCTTCTGCGCCAGCTCGATGAAGTGGGAGCCGATGGCGTTCCCCACCCCACGCGACCCGGAGTGCAGCATGAACCACACTGCGCCTTCTTCATCCAGGCACACTTCCACGAAGTGGTTACCGGAACCCAGGGTTCCCAGGTGGCGGTAGTTGTTGGTGTTCTTCAGCTTCGGCGTTTTCTCGCAGATCACATCGAATTCATCCTTCAACTGGCCCCACGCCACATCCACCGCCGATGGTGGGTTCTCCCACGAACCGCGGTCACGGCCACGGAACTTCGGTGTCAACCCGTGCGGGATCGCCTTCTCGATTGCGCTACGCAGTGGACCAAGGTTATCCGGCAGGTCGCGCGCATTCAGCGTGGTCTTGGCGGCCATCATCCCGCAACCGATATCAACACCCACCGCCGCCGGGATGATCGCGCCCAGGGTCGGGATCACGCTACCGATGGTTGAACCTTTACCCAGGTGGACGTCCGGCATCACGGCGATGTGCTTGTAGATGAAAGGCATCTTGGCCGTATTGGCCAGCTGCTGGCGCGCCTCCGATTCAACCGGCACACCCTTGGTCCACATCTTCACCGGGCTACCACCCGACACTTCCATCACTTCGAATTCTTTATCTTTCATCATAAGTCTCATCTTCTAACGATTAATCAGCGCCGACAAGGGTGGAGACCACGCCGTTCCAAACCGTGCGGCCTTTGCCTGCGAGCGGCTCGTCGTGCCAGCTGACGGTGGTGTGGCGGCGGCTGGTGGAAATGTTCATCGCCGCGTTCACGCCGCCGAAGCTGCGTTTCACGGGTTTCTTGCCGACAGCGCCGGCACTGATGGTCCAAGCCTTGATTTGGGATTCCGCCATTTTGATCTCCTTTTGTCTTTGCGTATCCCATCTATTGCAAATGGTGTGCCAACTTGTTAAGTCATTGATAAATATAGATTTATGAAAAACAATGTCTGTGATAAATTATCTGTCCAGATAAATCTTTATCCCGACAATGAAAAAGAAGATCGTCATCCTTGGTTTCCTCGGCACACAACTGGACGGTGGGCCACGCAGCCCCGCGCGCTGGGAGAAGTGGCGCCCCAGCGTCTCGCTGCTGCAGCATGAGGACCTGGTCGTCGACCGTTTCGAATTGCTGGCGAGCGCCCATCACGACAGCCTTGCACGCCAGGTCGAAGACGATATGCTTGCCGTATCGCCGCAGACCGTCGTGCAGCGACACACACTCCCGATCAGCGACTGGTGGGATTTCGAAGATGTCTACAGCCAGCTGTTCGACTTTGCCCGCCATTACCCTTTCGATACCGAAAACGAGGAATACTGGGTGCACATCACGACCGGCACCCACGTCGCACAGATTTGCCTGTTCCTGATGACGGAGGCGCGCTACTTCCCCGGCCGCTTGCTGCAGACTTCACCGCCGCGCCGCGCAGCCCCCGGCAATCCGGGCGACTACGTCCTGATCGACCTGGACCTGTCGCGCTACGACCAGATCGCGCAGCGCTTCTCCAACGCGCAGCGCGAAGGCGTGGAATTCCTGAAGTCCGGCATTGCCACGCGCAACCCGCACTTCAACCTGATGATCGACGAGATCGAGCACGTGGCTGCACGCTCGCGCGCACCGATGCTGCTGATGGGGCCAACCGGCGCCGGAAAATCTTTCCTCGCGCGTCGTGTGTACGAACTGAAAAAGGCGCGGCACCAGCTCGATGGCGCCTTTGTGGAGATCAACTGCGCCACCCTGCATGGCGATGGCGCCGGCTCCACTTTATTCGGCCACGTGAAAGGTGCCTTTACCGGTGCGGCTTCGGATCGCCCCGGCTTGCTGCGCACGGCGCACCAAGGCCTGCTCTTCCTTGACGAGATTGGCGAACTGGGACTGGACGAGCAGGCCATGCTGCTCAAGGCTGTTGAAGACAAGCGCTTCCTGCCCATGGGTGGCGACCACGAAGTACGCAGCGATTTCCAGCTGATCGCCGGCACCAACCGCGACCTGGCGCGCGAAGTAGCCGCAGGCCGGTTCCGTGAAGACCTGTTCGCACGTATCAATTTGTGGACTTACTCCCTGCCGGGCCTGGGCGACCGGCCGGAAGACATCGAACCGAACCTGGATTACCTGCTGGCGCAGTTCGGCGCAGAGAATGGCTCGATGGTGCGCTTCAATACCGAGGCTCGCCAACAGTACATGCGCTTTGCCGCTTCGCCGGATGCGCTCTGGAACGGCAATTTCCGCGACCTGTCGGCATCCGTCACGCGCATGGCGACGCTGGCGGATGCGGGACGCATCACGGCGCCGATTGTCGCTGCGGAAGTCGCCCGCCTGCAGCGTCAGTGGCGCCCACTGGCTGAAGGCGTACGGCCGGCGGCAACCCTGGAAGGCCTGTTCGACGAGGCGGCACTCGAACAGATCGACCTGTTCGACCGCGTGCAGCTCGAGTCGGTCATTGCCGTCTGCCGCCAGTCCAAGTCCATGTCCGACGCAGGCCGCAAGCTGTTCGCAGCCTCGCGCCTTGGCAAGGCAAAACCGAACGATGCCGACCGGCTCAAAAAGTACCTGGCCCGTTTCGGCCTGGACTGGGAGCAGGTCGGCTAAGCCGCAGGCATCAGTAGGTGTTCAGCGCCTTGGAGAACTTGATCAGCCACAGGCGGCTTGGACGTTCCTTATCGTCGCCACGCGCCACGCGGATGGTGTTGGCAGCATTACAGCCGGCAGCGCTGCTGGTGATGATGGCGCCGTTGGCATCGACGTTGCACTTGGTGACATCGGCATCGGCGACAGCTTCGCCGTTCGGGGTGAAGATCTTGGTCTTCAGTCCGAAGTCATTGTCGTTTACCAAAGCCAGCGTATTGCCGTCGACGATAGTCAGGCCTTCCGCCTTCTCAGCCAGCCAGCCGATCGAATTCAAATTCAGGAGCAGTGCCTTCTTCAGCGTGACAACCTTGGACCAGTCGGCACCATTGACTGCCACCGCACCCATCGAGCTCTTTTCCAGGTCCGACGAAGCCGGGTTAAATGCCGCTGCGTTGATGTCGGTGGCGCTGCCGATCTCCACCAGCATCAGCTTGTTGAACACCTTGCCCGTTGGCGCAGCGCCCTGCTCAATCACAATGAACTTGCCGTTGCCCAGTGCGACCATGTCACCCAGCTTGGCATTGCCGGTGCGGCCATCGGCGTAGTCGGCGCCGTTCAATGGATAGGCGAACATGCGGCCGGTGGTGCCGGTGGTCGGGTCAAATTCGACCCAACGAGTGAAGCGTGCGAAGCGCTCCACCTGTTCGTTCTTTCCGGTCACTGAGTAAGGTGCGCTACCGTCAGTCAGTGGGCTTTGCAGGAAGCCGTGCAGCTTGTCAGTCGCAGTATCGAGCGCCATGCCTTCCATGCCACGGTTCGCGCGACGCTTGGCGAAAATCGCCGGCAGGCCACTGCCTGGTGCATAGCGGTTCTGAATGATGCCGCTCGTAGCGTCGATCTTTACGATGAACGGGCCGTATTCGTCGGAGACCCACAAAGCATTGCGCTTCTTGTCGAAGGCGATGGCTTCAGTGTCGAGGCCATTGGCGTTATAGACCGCCTTGGTGTTCGGGTCGTATTTCATCGCGTCGAGCAAAGGCACTTCGGCGGAATTGCCCAGGGTACCGGCTGGAATGGCCAGGCCCGAGCTGTTGACCGTCGCGGAAACCTTGATCGGCATCGACGACGTCAGCACCGCGCCGGATTTGCCAACGGTGATCACACCGATCGATGGCGTAAAGCTTGGCGCCGGGAAGATCTTGGCGCCCATGGTGCCGCTGCCGCCAGGATTCGGGACGTTCGGGCCATCGCCATTCGGACCACGGTCGGTCAGGCCATAGAATTCCAGGTCGCCATTGGCAGCCGTGCCCTTGAAGGCCAGCGCGGAACCGTATGATGGCAGGAAGCCGAGCGGGAAATCCGCCTTGACCTTGGCGTTGCTGCCTTCGTAAGGAATGTAGAAGCTGTTGGCGGCCTGCACCTGGTAGCGCGTCACGGTGACGGTAGCCGTATCCTGAGTGAAGGTTTCCTGCACCGGCGTGCCAACTTTGGACGCCAGCGTATCTTCGAAGTGTTCGCGCACCAGCTGGCGGCGATCGTCGTCGACGCCGCGCGCAGCGTAGATCGTGCCGGCAGCAGACAGGTTGGCAGCCAGGGCCTTGTTGAAGTCCGCTGCGGCGGCATTGAAATCGGCAGTCTTGCCTGCCAGCGCGGCCTTCACATCAGCTGTGATCCTGATGCCGTTGGATGGATCGTTGTCTTCGTCCAGCAGTTGCAATGCCAGCAGGCGGTTCACGACCTTCGCATCCTTGAAGTCCGTCACGCCAGCCAGCTGCAGAGGGGTGATCAATGGTGCGCACGCAGCGCTGCCGAGTGCAATGCCGCCCACGCTGAATGCCACGGTCTCGCCTTCCTTGCAGGTGAATTCGCCTTTGGCGCCGGTAGCTGCTTTCGCGGAAGTGCCGGCAACGTAGTCCGCGCCTTCGACCGCGCCGTCAACGAAAGTGCCATTGACGGAAAGCTTGACTGGTTCGGTAGTGCCGTTGCTGCCACCGCCGCCGCAGGCAGCGAGGGCAAGAGCTAAAGGAAGGAGCGACAGGGATTTCATGCTGGCCTCTGGAGTTTAAAAGGCGCAGCTTAATTAGCGGAAGTGACATGCCGATGACACAGGCCACAAAAGCAAAAAGGCCCGCTGTTGAGCGGGCCTTTCTGGCTTATTACTTAGTCTGACGATAACCTACTTTCACACTGGTTGCAGCACTATCATCGGCGCAGAGTCATTTCACGGTCCTGTTCGGGATGGGAAGGGGTGGGACTGACTTGCTGTGGTCATCAGACTGACCGGTACAAGGTTCGCGATGGGCGCGTCACCTGGAATTATTAGCTTGACGATAACCTACTTTCACACTGGTTGCAGCACTATCATCGGCGCAAAGTCGTTTCACGGTCCTGTTCGGGATGGGAAGGGGTGGGACCGACTTGCTATGGTCATCAAGCATGACTTGTGTGCAGCACGCCTGGCGCGCTGCGCAATCTGGGAAGAAGTAAAGTTGGGGTAGTGTTCTCAAACACGGTAAGTGCTACATAACCGTCAAGGTTATAGGGACAAGCCGTACGGGCAATTAGTATCAGTTAGCTTAATGCATTACTGCACTTCCACACCTGACCTATCAACGTCCTGGTCTCGAACGACCCTTCAAGGAGCTCAAGGCTCCGGGAAATCTCATCTTAAGGCAAGTTTCCCGCTTAGATGCTTTCAGCGGTTATCTCTTCCGAACTTAGCTACCCGGCAATGCCACTGGCGTGACAACCGGTACACCAGAGGTTCGTCCACTCCGGTCCTCTCGTACTAGGAGCAGCCCCCTTCAAATTTCCAACGCCCACGGCAGATAGGGACCAAACTGTCTCACGACGTTTTAAACCCAGCTCACGTACCACTTTAAATGGCGAACAGCCATACCCTTGGGACCGGCTACAGCCCCAGGATGTGATGAGCCGACATCGAGGTGCCAAACTCCCCCGTCGATATGAACTCTTGGGAGGAAT
>Ga0102587_1001109_pt1 | contig 21993 bp, 21 predicted proteins | sample AraplaF_Col_mTSA_FD_76853 | JGI IMG/M metagenome (GOLD analysis project Ga0102587, IMG submission 76853) | Arabidopsis root microbial communities from the University of North Carolina, USA - plate scrape MF_Col_mTSA (SPADES assembly) (version 2) | ecosystem: Host-associated > Plants > Roots >... | reverse complement strand
CGATCCGCGGCACGGCAAAGCTCGCTGATATCGATCCTATCAACTATTCGGCGATCTTCTTTGCTGGCGGTCACGGCGCCATGTGGGATCTGCCGGAAAGCCCTGCTGTGCTTGACGTTACGCAGAAGATCTTCGAAACCGGCGGCATCGTCGCGGCGGTCTGCCACGGTCCGGCAGCCCTGGTAAACGTCAAGCTCAGCGACGGCAGCTATCTCGTTTCCGGACGCAACGTCAGCGCCTTCACGGATTCCGAGGAGCGGGCGGTCGGCCTCGACAAGACGGTTCCATTCCTTCTCGCCAGCACGCTCATCGAACGCGGCGCCAGCCATCATCCGGCACCGGACTGGAATGCCAAGGTCGTGGTTGATGGCAGGCTCGTTACGGGCCAGAACCCGCAATCTGCTACCGGTGTCGGCGAGGCGATCCGCGATCTGCTCACCGCCTGAGAGTTGTGAGAGAACCGGCCCGATATCAGCGGGCCGGTCCAGTCGTTATGGCAGCGTGTAGGCGATCACATAATCGCCCGGCTTGGTGCCGACCGAACCATGCCCGCCGGCGACCATGACGACATATTGCTTGTTATCATCAGTCGTATAGGTCATCGGCGTTGCCTGTCCGCCGGCCGGAAGCCGCGCTTCCCAGAGCTGGTGTCCGTTCGTCACGTCATAGGCGCGCAGATAGTTGTCGACGGCTGCCCCCAGGAAGGCGCCGCCGCCCTTGGTCATCATTGGCCCGCCGATACCGGGTACGCCCACCTTGAAGGGCAGGGGCAGCGGCGTCATGTCATGCACCGTGCCGTTCTTGTGCATATAGGCGATGCGGCCGGTGCGCAGGTCGACGCCGGCGACATAACCCCATGGCGGTGCCTGGCAGGGGATCTGCAGCGGCCCGAGAAATGGTCCCATGAACACGCCGTAAGGTGCGCCGTCATTGCGGTTGAGACCCTGTTCGCTGCCCTTCTCGTCCTGCCCGCGCGGCGGAATATCGGCGGCCGGTACGAGGCGCGAGGTGAAGGCAAGATAGGTCGGCATGCCGAACATCACCTGCCGTTCCGGATCGATCGCGACCGAACCCCAGTTGAAAGTGCCGAAATTGCCGGGATAGACGATCGTTCCCTGCAGCGAGGGCGGCGTATAGCGGCCCTCATATTTGTAGCGGTGGAACTCGATGCGGCAGGCAAGCTGGTCGAAGAGCGAGACACCCCACATATCCTTCTCCTGCAGCGGTTCCGGCGAGAAGGTGAGATCCGAGATCGGTTGCGTCGGCGACGTGTGATCTTCCGGTATTGCTCCGTCAGGCGCCGGGATTTCCTTGAAGGCAATGATCGGCTGGCCGGTGCGTCGGTCGAGCACATAGAGATCGCCCTGCTTGGTGGATGCCACCAGCGCTGGCACCGCCGTCCCGTCCTGTTTCGTCAGATCGAGAAGCACCGGCTGAGCAGGTACGTCCATGTCCCAGAGATCGTGGTGGACGAATTGCTGCACCCAGCGCAGCTGGCCAGTATTGATGTCGAGCGCCACCACCGAAGAGGAGAACTTCTCGACATTGGCGCTGCGGTTCATGCCGAGCTGGTCCGGCACCTGATTGCCGAGCGGAATATAGACCATGCCGAGCTGGTCATCGACGCTGAAGACCGACCAGCTGTTCGGCGAATTCGTCGTGTAGTGCTGTCCTTCCGGCAGCGGCGTCGTCTGGTCCGGATTGCCGGAATCCCAGTTCCAGATCAGCGCGCCGCTGTTGATGTCATAGGCGCGAATGACGCCGGACTGTTCCTTCGTCGAATAATTGTCGTTGACCGCCCCGCCGATGATGATTTTTCCCGCAACGGCGACTGGCGGCGAGGTGGAGTAATAATAACCTGCCGGATTGTACTCCATGCCGGCCTGCAGCTGCAGCACGCCCTGTTCCGCAAAGCTGGTGCAGACCTGCCCGTTGGTCGCATCGAGCGCGATCAGCCGCGCATCCGACGTCGGCAGGTAGACGCGCTCCTTGCAGGGCTGGCCGGCAGGTATCGCCTCATCGCTGTAATAGGTCACACCCCGGCAGGTCTGGTGCTGCCGGTCCGGATTCATGCCGGAATTGGCATCATATTTCCATTTCTGCTGGCCGGTCCTGGCATCGAGCGCGATTGCCCAGTTGTGCGGCGTGCAGAGATAGAGCGTGTCGCCGACTTTCAGTGGCGTCACCTGATAGGTCGTTTCCCCGACATCGTCAGGCCGCTTCACGTCGCCGGTCTGGTAGCGCCAGGCCTCTTTCAGGGTGGAAACATTTTGCACGGTGATCTGGTCGAGCGGCGAATAACGCTGGCCGAAGGGCGTGCGCCCATATTGATGCCATTCGCCATCGGGCACATTGCCGCCGAAGGCGGGCGTTGTGGCAACCGCCTGTGTCGGCAGGTCACCGGCAAGATCGTGCGGATCGGTCGTCATCGAATAGCCAGCGACGATGATGGCGGCGATGACCGGAATGGCGAGCGGCCAGGGATTGGCGCCGTAATAGGTGCCGGTCGGGCTGCGAAAGCCGAGCGGCCGGCGGATCCAGGGCGTCAGCAGCCAGAGCCCGAAGAGGATGATGAGGCCGCCGCGTGGGCCGAGCTGCCACCAGTCGAACCCCACCTCCCAGATCGCCCAGGCAAGGGCTGCGACCACAAGCACTGCATAGGCCCAGAGCGCTGCCGCCTTACGCATGAGCAGCAAGCCCGCCGTCAGCAGAAACATCAGCCCGGCGAAAAGATAAAAAACGCTGCCGCCGAGCGTGACGAGCCAGAGCCCGCCTGCGCCGAGCGCAAGTCCGAAAATAATGAAGAGGATGGAGGTAATGATGATTGCCATAAGGCAGCTCCCGCTGGTTAGCCGGATCGGAGGGTGGCGAAAAACACACGCCGATCAGGCAGATAGAGCGGGAAGCCTGCCTTTCAACCGCCACAATTCGTGGCCGTTGAGACTGCGGCTTTAGGACGCCTTTGCAAGCTCGCGGTCGATCGCGGAGACGAGACGGTTATCGTCAGCCGTCACATCAGGGGCGAAACGGGCGACGATCTTGCCGTTGCGGCCGATCAGGAACTTTTCGAAGTTCCAGAGCACTTCGCTGTCGTCGCCGGCAAGGCCGGCACCCTTCAGCCGCTCGCGCATCGGCCCTTCGCCGGTCGTTTCCACGCCGGAATTCGTCAGGTTCTTGTAGAGCGGGTGTTTGTCCGGCCCTTTGACGGAGATCTTGGAAAACATCGGGAAATCGACGCCGAAGGTGCTGGTGCAGAAATCGAGGATCTCCGCATCCGTGCCCGGCTCCTGGCCTTTGAAGTCGTTGGCCGGGAAGCCGGCGATGACGAAGCCTCTCTCTCGCTTGTCGGCATAGAGTTTTTCAAGCCCTTCATACTGCACCGTCAGCCCGCATTTGGAGGCGACATTGACGATGAGCAGCACCTGGCCGCGATATTCGTTGAGCGTGGTCTCACGCCCTTGAACGGTCTTGACCGGGATATCGAGAAGGTCGGTCATCACTATCTCCAGTTAATATGGTTGTTGGTTGAAATCAGGTTCCGCAGAAGGTCTGGAGCACTCGCTCTTCGGGCTTCGGCGGGTCCATATAGGCCGCAAATGTCGGCTGCTCGTCATAGGGGTGCGAAAGCACTGCCAGCAGCGCCTCGAAAAGCGAAAAATCGCCATCTTCCACGGCCGCCTCGATTGCCTGTTCGACACGATGATTGCGGGGAATGAAGGTGGGGTTGACGTGTCTCATGGCCGCTGCGCGCTCGGTTGGCGCCTGCGGATCGCGCAACAGGCGTTCGCGCCAGTGCGCCAGCCATTCGGCGGTGGCGACCGGTTCGCGGAAGGTCGAGGCGAATTCAGTCTCTGCCTCGGGATTGTCCGCAAGCGCCGAAAGACGCCGGAACGTCAGCGTGAAATCGGCGCCCTGAACCTGCATCAGCGCCAGCAGCGACTGGATCAGCTCAAGATCGCCGTCTTCGGCCGAGGCAAGCCCGATCTTGCCGCGCATGCCCTGCAGCCAATGGGCGTGGAAGCGCTCGCCATAGGCCTTGATGACGGCATTGGCATGCTCGATCGCCTTGTCTCTGTCCGCATCGATCAGCGGCAGCAGCGCCTCGCCGAGCCGCGCGAGGTTCCATTGTCCGATGCCCGGTTGGTTGGCATAGGCGTAGCGCCCATGCTGGTCGATGGACGAAAAGACCATCATCGGATCATAGGCATCCATGAAAGCGCAGGGGCCGAAATCGATCGTCTCGCCCGAGATCGTCATGTTGTCGGTGTTCATCACCCCATGGATAAAACCCACCTGCAGCCAGCGGGCAATCAGCGCCGCCTGCCGGTCGCAGACTGCTTCATAGAGCTCGAGATAGGGATTTTCCGCTGTCTTCAGCTCGGGATAGTGCCGTTCGATCACATGATCGGCGAGCGCCTTGATGCCGTCCTCGTCACCGGTCGCGGCAAGGTACTGGAAGGTGCCGACCCGGATATGACTTGCTGCGACACGCGTGAAGACGGCGCCCGGCAATATCTCCTCGCGCCGCACGCCTTCGCCGGTCAATACGGCGGCAAGCGCCCGCGTGGCCGGAATGCCGAGCGCAAACATCGCTTCGCTGATGATATATTCGCGCAGGACCGGGCCGAGAGCCGCCCGCCCGTCGCCGCGGCGAGAAAAGGGAGTCTGCCCCGCACCCTTGAGCTGGATATCGCGGCGCCGGCCATTGCGGTCGATCACCTCTCCGAGCAGGATCGCCCGCCCGTCGCCGAGCAGCGGCACGAACTGGCCGAATTGGTGGCCGGAATAGGCCATCGCCAGCGGCTCGGCGCCTTCGGGTAAAAGGTTGCCGGAAAAGATTGCTGCGCCGTCGCGCTTCAGAATATCGACATCAAGACCCAATTCTTCGGCCAGCGGCTCGTTGAGCTTGATGAGCCACGGCTCGGCCACCTGCGTCGGCACCTGCAGGGCAAAGAAGTTCTGCGGCAATCGCACGTAGCTGTTGTCGAATGAAAAGGCCGTGTCCGGCCGGTTTTTCTGCAGGGCGGAGGTCATGGCTAATAGGTAGGGCCGCAGGTGCGGTCGCGCAAGCCGATTTTGGCCGCAAACCACCCCTTCACGAAGGGCAATAAAGTGCAAGGAATGGTGATCTGCCTTTACCTTTCGGCAAAGCAGATTTGCCATAAAAGACATAGCGCTGCCATGATTGCAGGCGTATAGCAAAATCATCTCCTCTTGGCAGTTTTGCCATGTCATCCCCCGCGGCCCTGTCGCCCCGTGTGCTCCGTCGCGCCACTGCGAGTGATCCCTGACGATGTCGGATCAGATTTATCATGCGCCGATGGTTCGGCGCGCAGCACCCAATTTCCGGGTGATCGCGATGATTGTCGCGAGTGCCATGCTCATGGAAAACGTCGATGCAACCGTACTGGCGACCGCGCTGCCGACAATGGCGCGCGATTTCGGCGTCGACGCACCGGCCATGTCGATTGCCCTGACCTCCTACCTGCTCAGTCTGGCGATCTTCATTCCCGCCAGCGGCCGCATGGCCGACAGTTTCGGCTCGCGCACCGTCTTCCGCTCGGCCATCGCCGTCTTCGTGGTCGGCTCCATCCTCTGTGCCTTCGCGCCGACCTTGCCGTTCCTGGTGCTCGCCCGCCTGCTGCAGGGCATCGGCGGCGCCATGATGATGCCCGTCGGCCGCCTTGTGCTGATGCGCAGCGTCGACCGCAAGGATATGGTCAGCGCCATGTCCTGGCTCCTGGTGCCGGCGCTGATCGGCCCGATCGTCGGCCCGCCGCTCGGCGGCTTCATCGTCACCTATCTCGACTGGCGCTGGATCTTCTATATCAACGTGCCGATCGGCATCATCGGCATGATCTTCGTCTCGATCTACATCGACGAAGTGAAGGGCAAGGCTGCCGGCCCTTTCGACACGATCGGCTTCATCCTGTCAGGCATCTCTCTCGGCTCGCTGCTCTTCGGCTTCGAACTGTCGAGCCATGAAGGGCAGGGCTCGTTCGCGATCTTCCTCATCGCCATCGGCTTGCTTTTCGGCATCGCCTATCTCCGCCATGCCCGCAGGCATCCGGCCCCGATCATGGATTTCTCGCTGATGAAGGTACCGAGCTTCGGCACCTCGGTCATCGCCGGTTCGTTGACACGCATCACCCAGGGCGCGCAGCCTTTCCTGCTGCCGCTGCTCTTTCAGATCGGCTTCGGTCTCTCCGCTGCCGCGGCAGGCCAGATCGTCATTTCCACCGCGCTTGGCGCGCTGTTCATGAAGCCGCTGGCGCGAGCCGTCTTCCGCCGCGTCGGTTTCCGCCGAAGCCTTGTTATCAACGGCATTCTCGGTACCATCGGCTACGGCCTCTGCGCCGCCTTCCGGCCGGATTGGCCGATGCCGCTGATCTTCATCGCGCTGGTGCTCAGCGCCTTCTTCATGTCGTTCCAGTTCACGGCCTATAACACCATCGCCTATGACGAGATCGGCCAGGATCGGATGAGCTCGGCGACGAGCTTCTACACGACCTTCCAGCAACTGATGCTCTCGCTCGGCATCTGCATCGGCGCACTGGCGCTGCACGGTTCCATGGCCTTCAACGGTGTTGAAACGCCTGAGCTTGGCGATTTCTCCACGGCCTTCATCATCGTCGCCTTGATCTCGATCTGCGCCACGTTCTGGAACCTGCGCTTTTCGCCGACTGCCGGCGAGGAGATCAGCGGCTACAGGAGCAAACAGACGAAAGGCGCCGCAGCCGGAAGCTGAGGCGCCTTCCCTTCGTCAACGGCCGACGGGCTCCCGCAATCGCCTGCGCCACAGAGGGCGCCGCTTGCGTTGGTCCGCCTGGAGCCCGTAGGCCATGCGGCCGTCGAGGCCCTCGAAAGCTGCAGGACCCATATCCTGCAGAGCCACCTCAACGACTGTCTCCGTATCGGCTTGCGTCCTTCGCCCTGTGATCGCATGCCGCAGATCGCGCCAGCTGCGCCGGTGCATCATTGCCCCAAACCATGCTCATCATCCTGCCCTCGCTCGCGCTGTTACGCCGCCTGGGGCAGGCATATCTCGCAGATCGCTGCGACATGCCGGTGGTCGGTGCCGAGGGCTTCGGTCGTGTAGCCGAGCTTCTGACCCCAGTCGGGATTGGCGCGCCATGTGGCGGTGTCGAGCACAAAGCCCGTGCCGTGCCTGCGGGCAATATCCAGATAGCGGCGATAGTAATTCTTCGTGCGCTCACGACCGTCCTCGGAAGCCAGCAATACGAAGGAGGCAAAATGTGGAAGATCAATGCCTTCATGGAAGATCATCGTGGTTTCCATGCCGCCATCGCCAACGAAGATGCCGCCCTTTAGCTGCGGCAGCCCATGCCTGTACTTTGCCATTGTGAAGCCTCTCCAATCGCGGTGCCTGAAATGACTGCCGTCGATGGTGATGTTCTGACGCTTATTCGGCTGTCAAACTAGACGACTTACGGTATACTACAGAGGGTTTCGAATTTTGCGGATTGAAATCAATCCCTTGCATGGGCCGATGCTGCCGGGGGCGCAAGCAGGTCCGATCCTGTTGCACTGAAAACTGTACCGTGGGTACAGGAGGGGCATATGCGAAAGGGCGAGGAAACACGGAATCGCATCCTTGATGCGGCGGAAGCAGCGGTCTTGCAGAAAGGCTTCGGCGGCACCTCCATCGAGGAACTGATCGTCGAAACCGGCATCACCAAAAGCGGCTTTTTCTACCACTTCAAGGACAAGAACGAGCTCGCGAAGGCGCTGCTCAACCGCTACATCGAGAATGACGAACGCATCTATGACGAGATCTTCAGCCGCGCGCGCGATCTGATGGATGATCCGCTGCAGTCCTTCCTTCTCGGCCTGAAACTGCTCTCCGAATTGGTGGCCGACCTGCCGAACGGCCATCCCGGCTGCCTCGTGGCGACCGTCTGCTATTACGAGCGGCTCTTCGACCGCGAGATACAGGAGACCAACCGCAACGCCGTGCTCGCCTGGCGCCGCCGCTTCGGCCGCATGTTCCGCGAGATTATGGAGGTCTATATGCCGCGCGAGCCTGTCGATGTCGACCAGCTCGCCGACATGGTTTCCTCGGTCCTGGAAGGCGGCATCGTTCTCTCGAAGACGTTGAAGGAACCGAACACGCTCGCCGAGCAGGTGCTGATGCTGCGCACATTCGTGAAGATGCTGTTCCTGCCGGCCGTCGAGTCGCCCCTCGTTGCCGTCAGGCACGACCGGATCTTTGGCGTGGCCGGCAGTGGCAGCCAGCCTTAGCCCTTACCGTCTTCCATCTCAGCTGCCATGTCGGCGAGCTTGCGCACGGTGTTGAGGTTGCGGGAGGTGCCCGGCTTCAGCGCCGGCAGTTTCAGCTTCGAGCGGCCGGAGCCGATGGGATAGTGCACATAGATCTCGCGCCCGGCGAGCTTCGCTTCCTCGCCATCGGGCGCTACCATCTTTTCAAGCGCATCGGAGGCGGCTGCCTCCGGCAGGAAATAGACCAGCAGGAAATTCGGCTTGGCCTCGGGAAAGGGCGCCTTGGCGACGATGCCGTCGATTTCCTTGCGGCTGCGTACCATCACGCCCGGCCGCTTGCCCATCTTTTTCCCGAGAGCCGCGTCGAGCTTCTCCTCGAGCGCCTTTTCGCCCTCATCCGAGCGGAACAGCACATTGCCGCTCTGGATGTAGGTCTTCACATCGGCAAAGCCGAGCTCTTCACAGAGTGCCTTCAATTCAGTCATCGGCAGGGAGCCGGTGCCGCCGACATTCACGGCTCTCAGAAACGCGACATAGACGGCCATTTCTCCCTCCCTTGATTATGTGGCGCACACGCCGCACGCCACATCCAATCCTCATATCTTGCCTGCCACCTTGATCGCAAACGCATATTCGAACGCGATCTCTTCCAATCGCTGGAAGCGGCCGGAAGCGCCGCCATGGCCGGCATCCATGTTGGTCTTGAGCAGGATGGGCGCCGTACCCGTCGTCTTGTCGCGGAGCTTTGCGACCCACTTCGCCGGCTCCCAATAGGTGACGCGCGGATCCGTCAGGCCGCCGAGCGCCAGGATCGGCGGATAGGGCTTGGCGCCGACATTGTCATAGGGCGAATAGGCGGCGATCTGTTCGTATTCTTCGCGGCTCTCGATCGGGTTGCCCCATTCCGGCCATTCCGGCGGGGTGAGCGGCAGCGTGTCGTCGAGCATCGTGGTCAGGACGTCGACGAAGGGAACGGCGGCGATGATGCCGGCGAATTTCTCCGGTGCCATGTTGACGACGGCGCCCATCAGCATGCCGCCGGCCGATCCGCCCTCGGCGATGATGTTTGCGTAAGACGTGAACTTCTCCTGATTCAGATAGTCAGCGGCAGCGATGAAGTCCTTGAAGGTATTGGTCTTCTTGTCCATCTTGCCGTCTTCGTACCAGGCAAAGCCCTTGTCCTTGCCGCCGCGGATATGGGCGATGGCATAGACGAAGCCGCGATCGGCGAGCGACAGGCAATTCGTGTTAAAGCCGGCCGGAATGGTGATGCCATAGGCGCCGTAGCCGTAGAGCAGGCAGGGTGCCGTGCCGTCGAGCGGCGTATCCTTGCGGTAGAGCAGGGTGACCGGCACCTTCTCGCCATCCCATGCCGGCGCAAAGACGCGGCGGGTGACATAATCATCAGGGTTATGGCCAGACGGCACTTCCTGCGTCTTCAAGAGCGTGCGCTCGCGCGTGACCATGTTGTAGTCATAGAGCTGCGAGGGCGTCGTCATCGACGAATAGGAGAAGCGGATGACGTCGGTGTCATATTCCGCGGCACCCGAAAGGCCGAGCGAATAGGCTTCCTCGTCAAAAGCGATCGCATGTTCTTCGCCGGTACGGCGATCCCGGATCATGATCTGCGGCAGGCCGTCCTTGCGCTCCAGCCACAAGAGGTGGCGGGCATAGGCCATATGGCTGATGATGAGCGTGCCCGGCTTGTGCGGCACGACCTCGCGCCAGTTCTCCTTGCCCGGCCTGTCAACCGGCGCCTCCATGATCTTGAAATCCTTAGCGCCGCCATCGTTGGTCAGGATGTAGAAGACGTCGCCGCCTTCCGTCAGCGAATATTCGATGCCTTCCTCGCGCACGGCGACCAGCTTCGGCTCGGCCGTCAGGTCCTTGGTCGAGAGCAGCCGGTATTCGCTCGTCTCGTGGTCGTGGATGTCGATATAGATGAAGTCGTCGAGCAGCGAGCCGCCGACGCCCATGAAGAAGCCGGCATCCTCTTCCTCGTAAACCAGCCGGTCTTCGCTCTGCGGCGTGCCGATGACGTGGTGGAAAATCTTCGAGGGGCGGTGGTTCTCGTCGAGGGCCGAATAGAAGAAGCTCTTGCCGTCGGGCGCCCAGACCCCGCCACCGCCTGTGTTCTCGATGAGATCGGGCAGATCCGTGCCGGTCACGAGATCACGAACCCTCAGCGTGAAGAATTCCGAACCCTTGTCGTCATAGCCCCAGATGCCGCGGCTGTGGTCGGTGCAATGGTCGAGGCCGGCAAGACGAAAATAGGCCTTGCCGGCGGCTTCCTTGTCGCCATCGAGCAGGATGGTGCGGAGAGCCTCGTCCTTCACGTCGCCGTCGCGCGGGATGCGGAAATAGCGCGGCTGCTCGCCGCCGGTCACAAAGGACGTGCCGTAGGCATAAGCGCCGTCCTTCGTCGGCACGGAGCTGTCGTCTTCCTTGATGCGTCCGCGCATCTCGGCAAACAGCGTCTTCTGCAGCGGCTTGGTGTCTTCCATCGCCGCGTTCATGTAGCCGTTCTCGGCCTCGAGGTGCGAGCGGATTGCGAGGTCGAGGATCGACGGGTCCTTGAACATGGCCTGCCAGTTGTCGGCCCGCAGCCAGGCATAGTCGTCGGTGCGCGTGATGCCGTGGCGCGTGTCGGAAACCGGCCTTTTTTCGGCGGCGGGCGGGGTGGGCAGGTTCTTGAAGGCGGTCAAGGAAAGCTCCGTAAGGGCGGTATCGGTGGGCAAGAGATAGAGGCGCGGCAGGTCTTGATCAAGCACCAGCCGACGAACCGTCTTGGGACAAAATGGCCGGCGCGTGGCCTTGATGTCACCACATTATTTAAGAATGTCCGCTAGCATCGCGCGAAATTTACACCGCGTCAGGCCACGGCAGGCTGCCGGCGGCGGTATGAAGAATGCATAATAGTAAAGGTTTCTCCGCAATGCCGAAACGTCTGGTCCTGTTTATGTCGCTCATCGGCCTTGCGGCTTCGTCTGCCTTCGCGGTTGATCCTGCCATCAAGAAGCAGCTCGAAAAGCTCGATCCCGCCACCCGCCTCGAACAGAGCTGCGACACGGAGGCCATGAGCCGCATCAACACGGACGGCAGCGGTTTCAGGCCGGACAAGGTGATTGCCTACACCTTCAAGGATCCGATCCCGAGCGACGATCGGCTCGAAGCGCCCGGCGCCGTCTTCCGCAGCAAGGGTGACTGGTACCATCTGTCCTACACCTGCATCACCGGCCCGCAGCACATCAATGTGCGTGATCTGAAGTACAAGATCGGTGACAAGGTGCCGAAGGATAAGTGGACCAAATATTACCTCTACGATTGAGCTTTTGCCCTTTCGCATTCCTGTGACAGGCATAGGAATGCGGGCGGATTGAGACGCGGGCGGTCTCTCGCCTGGCGGCATCAGGCCGCATGGCCCGCTTTAAGTCTTTGCTTTAGTATCGGCTGAAATATCAACCGAATCTGATTCTTCATGAACCATCTTCTTCTTGGCTCTGCACTGCTGCTTACCGCCGCCTCGTCGGCATTTGCCGCGGAAGTTCCGCCTGCTGTGCCTGCCCATCCGCCCGTGGCCACGGGTCCCAAGCTGGTCGAGCCGCATCTGCACATCGCCCGCTCGAACATCGCAGGCCATGCCCGCGTCGCGCTGACCTTTGACGCCTGCATGGGCGAGGCCGATGAGCGTATTCTCTCGACGCTGGTCAATGAGCGCATCCCCGCGACGATCTTCGTCACCGCCCGTTGGCTGAAGCGCAATCCGAAGGCCGTTGCCGTCTTCCTTCGGAATCCCGATCTCTTCGAGCTGGAAAACCACGGCGAGAAGCATATTCCGGCGATCGACAAGCCGGTGCTGGTCTATGGCATCCCATCCGCCGGTTCGCCCGATGCCGTCAGGCAGGAAGTCGAAGGCGGTGCTGCCGCCATGCTCGCTTCGGGTATTCCTGCGCCCCACTGGTTCCGCGGTTCGACCGCCAAATATGATCTCTCTGCCATCGGCCAGATCCGCGCCATGGGCTACCGCATCGCCGGCTATTCCGTAAACGGCGACGGCGGCTCGCTGCTGGGTGCTGCAGTGACGGAAAAGCGCATTTCCTCGGCTAAGGATGGCGACGTCGTCATTTCCCACATCAACCAGCCGACCCATGCGGCAGGCGAGGGTGTCGCCAGGGCGCTCGTCGACCTCAAGGCTAGGGGTACCGAGTTCGTCCGCCTGCAGGATGTCGCCGATACCGGCGATGACAAGACAACAGAGTAGCGAACTCCCGGGGGTGTGCCTTCAGATGAGTCTCACTTCGGCAGTTGCGGTTGCGGTCTTTCCTCGATCAGCAGTTCGTCGATAATGGTCATGACGATGAGCGAGAGCGGCAGCGCCAGCATCGCGCCGACCGCCCCCCACATCCATGTCCAGAAGATGATCGCCAGGAAAACGATGAAAGGATTGATCTCCAGCCGTCGGCCCATGACCGCGGGAAAGACCAGGTTCTCCATCACGAGGTGAACGGTGAAGAAGGCTGCGGCGGGGACAAGGCCGATGATGATGCCGTCACGGGCGATGATGCCGGCAATGGCCACTGCGAAGGTCATCATCGTGATGCCGAGATAGGGAATGAAGCTCGAAAGAAAGGCAAAGAAGCCCCAGAGAACGGGCATGGACAGCCCGCCCGCATAAGCGATAACAGTCATCATGAAGCCGAGCGCCACATAGATCAGCGAAGCCGTGGCGAAATAGAAGCCAAGCGCTTGCTCCACGGCATTGATGACGCGGATGGCCGCCAGCCGCTGCGCACGGGTGCGAAAGGTCATGATGATCGTCTTGCGCAGGCTCACCCGGCTTGCAAGAAAAAGCAGCAGCGCCGCAAAGAAGATGAGCCCCTGCACCAGCGCGGGTGTCAGGTTCGTCGTCACCAGATGCAGCACGTTTCCGGTGTTTTCGAGCAGCGCATCGATGGACATTGGCCCGCTCTGGAACGTCGCGGGCGTGATGTGCAGCCATTCGATCCGCTCCAGATAGGGCATCATGCGCTGGGTGGTGCGGTCGATGAAACCGGGCGCCTCGTTGGCGAGCATCGCCAGAGGTCCGGCAAGCGAATTGATGAGCAGGAAGACGATGAGCGCGACACCAATGGAAAGGATCGACGCATTGGCAAGCCGCGGCACGCCCAGCTTCGAAAGCTTTTCCGCCGCCATGCCGAGGATCATGCCGACGACCACGGCAAGCGTGATCGGGATCAGGATCAGCGACATCAGATAGACGGCGGCAAACCCCAGGATGCCGAAGATGCCGATGATGGCCCAGGCCATGCTGACGTCGAGCCCATCCTTCTCGACACGGCGGACCGGCGCCTGCGGAAGTTCCTCCGCCTCCTCCTGAAGCGTTCGTACCCATGCGCTCGTATGGCGCTCGCCAAGACGGATCCTGTCAGCCTGTTTCTTGATGCCGTCGGCGATATCCATGTGCGATCTGTCCCCGAAGCCCCATTGCTTCGGCAATCAACGCGCAAGGGTTGCTGCCGGTTCCGCGAGGGGGAACGAGGCCTCTAGGCAGTCCGCTGCCGCCCGATGAAATCCACGAAGGCGCGCAGCGGCGGCGGCATCTGGCGCCGGCTTGGATAATAGAGGTGGAAGCCGGGGAAGGGCGGCGTCCAGTCGTCGAGCATGCTGACCAGCCGCCCGTCGGCGAGATGCTCTGCCACGTGATCATCGAAGAGATAGCCGATGCCGACCCCGTCGAGCACGGCCCGCAGCATCAGGTCGTTATCGGTGGTGCTGAGCGGTCCGGAGACAGCCACCGCAAGCTTTTCGTCGCCGCGCTCGAATTCCCAATGATAGAGGCTGCCATCCGTCGGCCAGCGGGACACGATGCAGAGGTGGTCGCGCAGGTCGCGCGGGGTTTTCGGCATGCCGTGGCGCGCGACATAATCGGGCGAGGCAACGACGATGAGCCGCATTTCGCCGCCGAGTTTCACGCTCACCATGTCCTTTTCCACCATTTCGCCCAACCGGATGCCGGCATCGAAACGATCGGCGACGATATCGGCGAGTTTGTCCTCGACCACGATATCGATGACGATGTCAGGATAGGCGGCATGAAAGGGCGCAATCAGCGGCGCGAGCCTATGGACGATCGCGACCCGCGGCGCGTTGATGCGCAACAGCCCGGCCGGCGTGTCGCGCAGCGCCGAAACATCCGCCACTGCCTGGTCGAGATCGGCAAGCGCCGGCAGAAGCCGCGCGAGCAACCGCTGGCCCGCCTCGCTCGGCGCCACGCTGCGCGTCGTGCGGTTGAGCAGCCGGATGCCCATCCGCTCCTCGAGTGTGCGGATCGTCTGGCTGAGCGCCGACGGCGATATGCCCAGGTGTGCCGCGGCTCGCGCGAAATTGCCGTGCTCGGCCACCGCCGCAAAAGCCTTCAGTTCCGCATAGTCGCTGCCGCGCATTATGCCTTCTTTTCTAAATAAGCCATGCCGATAATGTAGCATTGTTGTTAGTATCAGCAAGGCGCATCTTCTGTCTGCAACGACAGGAGATTTCCTATGACCGATACATTGTCCCTTGACCGCTACCGTCTGCTCGGCCGTTCCGGCCTGCGCGTTTCGCCGCTGTCGCTCGGCGCCATGACCTTCGGAACAGACTGGGGCTGGGGTGCGGACGAGCAGGAGTCCCGCCGCATGTTCGACGCCTATGTCGATCGCGGCGGTAATTTCATCGATACCGCCAACCAATATACCGGCGGCACGTCCGAAACGCTCGTCGGCCGCTTTGCCGAAGGCCGCCGCGACGAGCTTGTCATCGCCACCAAATACACGATCACCTCGCGCCCCAAGGACCCGAACTCCGGCGGCAACCATCGCCGCAGCATGGTCCGCTCGGTGGAAGACAGCCTGAAGCGGCTGAACACCGACTATATCGACCTCTTTTATCTGCACGCCTGGGACTTCACGACCTCGGTCGAGGAGGTGATGCGCGGGCTGGACGATCTCGTGCGCGCCGGCAAGATCGTCTATGCCGGTATTTCCGACACACCTGCCTGGCAGGTTGCGCGCATGCAGACGCTCGCCGACCTGCGCGGCTGGGCGCCGCTGGTGGCGCTGCAGATCGAATACAGCCTGATCGAACGCACGGTGGAGCGCGATCTCATCCCGATGGCCCATGAACTCGGCCTCGGCGTCATCCCCTGGTCGCCGCTCGGCATGGGTGTCCTGACCGGCAAATATAGCCGTGCCGATCTCGATATAGGCGGTGGCACGGCAAGCGCCGTCGGCACCCGCAAGAATGTCGCTGCCGGCAATGGTTCGCTGACGGAGCGCAATCTCGGCATTGCCGATGTGGTGAAGGAGGTCGCCGCCGACATCGGCAGGACGCCGGCACAGGTGGCGCTTGCCTGGACGCTGACCAATCCTGCGGTCACCTCGCCGATCATGGGCGTGAAGACGATGGCCCAGCTCGAAGACAATCTCGGTGCGCTCAATGTCGTGCTGTCGGATGAGCATCGCGCGCGCCTCGCCGAGGCAAGCGCCATCGTTCTCGGCTTCCCGCACGATTTCCTCGCCAAGCCGCTGACGCGCGGCGTCATGTTTGGCGAAGTGACGATCGAGCCCCGTCGTTGACGTAGGAAAGACGCTGAAGCTTCAATGAAAATGGCGCCGGAAACGGCGCCATTTGTCGTCTGGATGCTCTGCTGCGAATTCACCGCCCAAGCGATCGTCCTGGAAAGCAAATATCGGGAAATATGCCGCGGCTGTTTTGGGAATTTCCTGAAAATAGAAAGGACCGCTTCGGTGAAATACCGAAACGGCCCTTCCGAATGCCTAAAAGGATATTGCTTCAGGCCGACAGCGTAAGGCCGATACCCCACGGATCTCTAAGGAAGACGCCGCCGTTGCGCTTCTCGCTCTTGATCTCCAGCTCGTCGAGCTTGGCAACGGCCTTGCCGAGCGTTTCCTGATCGTTGAAGCGGATCTTGTAGTCGGAAAGCCCGGTCATGTTGTCGGCGCGGATCCCGGCGCCGCGGCTGTTCCAGATATTGGCGCCGAGATGGTGATGGTAGCCGCCGCTCGCAAAGAAGCTCGCACCCGGATAACGCGCCATCAGCTTCAGGCCGAGCACGTCGCGGTAGAAGACGTCTGCCTGCGGAATGTCGCCGACCTGCAGATGGATGTGGCCGATGGCGGTGCCGTCAGCCATGCCGCCCCAGGCATCATCAGGCGCGCTGTTGTAGAGCGCCTGCAGGTCGAGGCGCAGCGTCGCCATTTCCACCATGCCATCCTGGTGGAATTTCCAGCTCTCGTGCGGCCGGTCGGCATAGATTTCGATGCCGTTGCCTTCGGGATCGGAGAGATAGATCGCCTCGCTGACCAGATGGTCGGATGCGCCGTCGAGCACGATATTGTTATTCGCGGCATGGCGCAGCCAGCGCGCCAGCTCGGTGCGGTTGGGCATGAGGAAGGCGGTGTGAAACAGGCCGGCGGCGTTGCGGGGCGCTTCGCGCGCATCCCGATCGGTCGTCAGCGTCAGAAGCGGCAGGCCGGCAACGCCAAGAACTTCGCCGCTTGCGGTCTTTTCGAGTACCGAAAGGCCGAGCATCTTCTGATAGAAACCGGAGACTGCGGCCAAATCTTTCACGACCAGATGCGACTGGTCGATATAGGCAGGGCGCGTCAGCGCATAGGATGTTTCTGATGACGTCATGGAATGATCTCCTGCCCCGGAATTGGCCCTGGAATTGGCCCGGGAATTGAAAGGCGTACCGGCGGTGGCGGCAAGTGTGCCGCCCGTAGCGAGCGCGAGGAATTTTCGCCGGTCCATTCGCCTGTAAGCTCCCCCTCGGCTGCTGTACTTGACCTCTATATGGCCCATTCCCATTGTTCACAGAAGGCCCATTTTTGGCGATGAAGCGTTCTGTAAACGTTGACGATCGCTGGTGCCCACTTGATATCAGTCAATGCGCTTTATCTATCCAGGGAGGAGGTTGATGACGAAGATCAACACCTCAAGGAGGATCGCATGTACAAGAAGATCATCGTTCCAGTTGAAATCGGCGGCATCGAAAAAGGCGAGAAGATTTTCCGCAAGGCGGCAAAGCTGCTCGACAATGGCGGTGAGATCATCCTCCTGAATGTCGTCGAGGATATTCCGACCTATGTCGCCGTCGAATTGCCGGGAAATGTCGTCGAGGATGCCATGAAGGAAGGCCGCGACCGGCTGAATGAACTCGTCGCCAAGACCGGCATTCCGGCCACCGTCGAAGTCCGCAACGGCCCGCCCGCCAACAGCATTCTCGCCGCGGCGGAAAGCCATGACGCCGATCTCGTCATGGTCGCCTCGCACATTCCAGATATCTACAATTATTTCATTGGTGCCACCGCCGATCGCGTGGTGCGACACGCCAAGTGCTCGGTGCTGGTGGATCGATAGGACGTTAAGCCATGGATATGAAACTTCAGGAAAAGATCCTGCGTGACCGCTGGCATGAATTGACCGCCCGCCTGCGCAAGATCGACACGGACCTCAGTCGCGCCAAGCCGGCCGATGATGAAGACCGCGCTACCGAAAACGAGAATGACGAGGTGCTGGAAGGTCTCGGCCAGGCCGGCGAGGACGAGCTTCGCGCCATCGACGCCGCCCTCCAACGCCTCGCCAGGGGCACCTATGGCACTTGCGCCCGCTGTGGGGCACAGATCTCCGAAGCCCGCCTTGCGGTCCTGCCGCAGACGCCGCTTTGCGAGGATTGCGCGGCAGATACGTGAGGCTGGGTCATCAAAATCGGGCATGGCTCGTCACAAAGATTTAACCTGACGCCACCAGCAGTCCGGTTGCGCCTTTGCCAATTCGATGCGACGATCCCTTCCGCTGGGTAAGGGTTCGTGTATGGGCGAAATCAACGGCATTCGTTGGGCTTACGACAGATATGAACTGATCGCCGACGGCATCGTTCACGGCGTCGGCCTGTTCTTTGCCCTGATCGGCGCCACCGTGCTGATCTTCTACGCTACCGTCTGGAGCCCCGCCGGCGCGATCGTTGCCGCCTGGATCTACGGCGTCGGGCTCGTGCTGACGCTCGGCATTTCCTTTTCCTACAATATCTGGCCGGTTTCGCGCACCAAATGGTATCTGCGCCGGTTCGACCACTCGGCGATCTTCATCCTGATCGCCGCCACCTACACACCCTTTCTGCAGCGTGGCGCCGACGATCCGCTGCTTTTTGGCATGCTGATCGTCATCTGGGCGATCGCCGCCTTCGGCATCTTCGTCAAATGTGTCTTTCCGGGCAAATATGACCGGCTGGCAATCCTGCTCTACCTCGCCATGGGCTGGAGCGGCATATTGGTAGCGGGACCCGTCGCCTCCCGCATTCCCGATGCTTCCATGCTGCTGATCGTCATCGGCGGCATCATCTATTCGCTGGGCGTCATCTTCCATGTCTGGGAGAGGCTGCGCTTCCAGAATGCCATCTGGCACGGCTTCGTGGTGGCCGCTGCCGCCGTGCATTATTCGGCCGTGCTGACCTGCTTCAGCCTGTCGGTCTCCACCGTGTGATACCTCGCTGATATCTGGCGTTTACATCGGCCAGCGCCCGGCGTATGCCCCAAAAACAAGATTAATCCGACGAGACCATTCCGAACCGGGCCTGCCACATGACCGATACCGTTCTCATCCGGGACGCCACCGAAGCCGATCTTCCCGCCATCAGAGATATCTACAATCACGCCGTCGAGCACACGACGGCGATCTGGAACGAAACGCTTGTGGATCTCGACAACCGCCTGGAATGGTTCAAGACCCGCAAGGGTAGGGGCTTTCCGGTCATCGTCGCCGAGATGAATGGCAAGGTCGCGGGTTATGCCTCCTATGGCGACTGGCGCGCCTTCGACGGCTACCGCCACACGGTCGAGCATTCCGTCTATGTCGATAAGGATTGCCGCGGTGCCGGCGTCGGTGAGAAGCTGATGCGCGCGCTGATCGAGCGCGCGAGCGCCGGCAGCATCCATGTCATGATCGCCGGCATCGAGGCCGAAAATACCGCCTCCATCCGGCTGCACGAAAAGCTCGGCTTTCGCGTCGCCGGCACTTTTTCCGAGGTCGGCGTCAAGTTCGGCCGCTGGCTCGATCTGACCTGCATGGAACTGCGCGTGCCGAAGGCCTGACGGGGCTTTCTCCAGATTGATTGCTGGCGAGGACTAACCATATTTTTATCGTAGTCTGCGCCTTGTAGGAATCTCTGGTGGCGCGACTCGCGAAGGAGAGGTTGATGTTTGGACGCACGGTGCTCGGTCTTTCGGCTTTTCTGGCCATGGCGGCTTATTCGCTGCCGGCGGTGGCCGCCAGTTGCGGCAGCACGGCTTCGCCGGAGCTCGACTGGCAGGACTGCAACAAGAAGAACCTGATGCTTCAGGGCAGCGATCTCCAGGGCGCCAATCTCGCCGGCACGGATTTCTCGCTGACCGATCTCGGCGGCGCCAACCTCAAATCCGCCAATGCGGAAAAGGCGACTCTCGTGCGTGCCTCGCTGGCCGGGGCAAGCGTTCAGGGCGCCAATTTCGGAAAAATCGAAGCCTATCGATCGACTTTTGCCGGGGCCATCGCCGACGGCGCAAGCTTTGCCGGCGCGGAATTGCAGCGGGCCGATTTCACTGGCGCGCAACTCACAAAGGCAAATTTCGAGAAGGCCGAGCTTGGCCGCGCCAATTTCGACAAGGCCGTTCTGACCGGTGTCAGCTTCGCGCTCGCCAATCTCTCCCGCGCCGATCTGACGGGCGCGCGCTATGAAGGGCCGATCAGTTTCGACCGCGCCTTCATGTTTCTGACCCGCATCGAGGGGTTGGATCTGTCCGCCGCCACCGGCCTGCAGCAGGCGCAGATCGAGCTTGCCTGCGGCGATTCCTCCACCAAGCTGCCTTCAGGACTTTCCGTCCCTTCCAGCTGGCCCTGCCCGCAGGAGCAGAATTGAGCTCCAGAGTTGCTTGAAAACAGAGCCTTTCCTGTTCAGGAAAGCCGCCCGACCGGAATGATCTCGCGCGACTGCGTATGGAAGGGGTTGCCTTCCCAATCGCCGTACCATGCATCGACGGTCAGTCCGGCATCGCGCATCAAACCCGAGAGCTTGTCGCGCGGGGTATAGAGGATTTTCGAGCGACCGGCGAAACGCTCGCCCGTTGCAAGAACACGGTAGCCGTTCTCGTAGGAAAGAATGCCGGTCGCCTCGTCGTAATGTGACTCGTCTGAGGCCTCGATCACACCAAGCTCCTGATGTTCGAGCTGACGCACGCTGCTGTGGCGTACATCACGCTCCCCACGGAAACCGGGATTTCGCGTATCGAACACGAACCGGCCGGCAGGGCTGAGATGCGCGGCGATTGTCGCAAGGGCGGCACGCTGGTCTTCTTCCGTCAGGAAGACCTGAAAGGCATGGCCCGTCAGCACGATGAGATCGTATCTCTTCCCGAGGCGAACGGTGCGGGCGTCACCCTCGACCCATTCCACCTTATCGCCACCCGGCCGCGCCCTGCCGATATCGAGCATCGCCACAGCCGGATCGACGCCGGTGACGATACGCGTCGCAGCAAGGGCGACCGTCAGCTCGCCGGTGCCGCAGCCGAGGTCGAGCGCCGACTGCGCGCCTTCCGCCAGCGTCATGCAGAAATCGAAATCCGGCCCCCAGCGATTGGCGGTATCGTAGAATTGCGCCAGTGAAGGGTCGCGGTAGAGGGGATCGTCGGAAATCTTGCTCATGCATCTGGCTTTCTGTCACTGATGTAGAGATAGCGCTCCACCGTCTCGCCTGCCGCGTTCTGCTTGCTGAAGACCTCCCGTCGCTGGTGCACCCGCCCGGCGACCTTTTGCGAAGGAAGATTTTCCAGGCTGACGATACTGACGAGACGCGACAGGCCCATGACCGAGAAGGCATGGTCGCGACAGGCAGTCGCGGCCTCGGTGGCATAACCCTTGCCCCAATAGTCCCGCCAGAGATGGTAGCCGAGCTCCGGCTCCATGCCGCGCGATGTGTCCTGCAGCGTAATCCCGCAGTCGCCCAGCATGTCGCCGCTCTCACGGTCGATCACCGCCCAGAGGCCGAAGCCGTTCTTCTCATAGCTTCCGAAGGCGAGCCTGTCGAAGAAATCGCGTGTTGCCGCTGCATCCTTCGTGGAAGGATAATACCGCATGCACAGCGGATCGGCGAAGATGCGCTCGAGCACCGGCAGGTCCACGACGGTGATTTCGCGCAACACCAGCCGCTCGCTGCGCAGGATTTCCCGCACTTCGGCCATTGTTTCATCCCTCTGTCATGGAGCGCGCCTACTGCATAATTTTGTCTTTAAATCGGAATCGATTTAAAGACAAAATTATGCAGAAACTCAAAGTGTTACAGCGTCCTTTGCGCGTCTTAAAAGACGCGCGGCGCTGTAAGTCCGCGCCCACTTCTTCAATCCGCTTTATACGAGAGACCCCGCCATGGCATCTGCAAAGATAAGCGTCATCATCGTCGGCGCCGGCATTGTCGGCGCCTCGCTCGCTTTCCATTTCGCCCGGCGCGGGGCCACCGTTCACGTGGTGGAGGAGGGCGCACGACCGGGCAGCGGCGTGACGGCACGTGCCTTCGGCTGGGTGAATATCATCAATATTGCGCCGGGAGCCGTAAATTACGGTCTGGTGCAGGAGGCGCTCTCCGAATATGCCCGCCTGCAGGCAGACCTGCCGGGTGGCTTCACCGCTGCGCGACCCGGTTCGCTCTTCTGGCTCGAAAGTTCC
>Ga0102587_1001102_pt1 | contig 22097 bp, 20 predicted proteins | sample AraplaF_Col_mTSA_FD_76853 | JGI IMG/M metagenome (GOLD analysis project Ga0102587, IMG submission 76853) | Arabidopsis root microbial communities from the University of North Carolina, USA - plate scrape MF_Col_mTSA (SPADES assembly) (version 2) | ecosystem: Host-associated > Plants > Roots >... | reverse complement strand
GACGGCTGCGCCGCGCCGGCGCTGTTGATCCGGTCGGTGCCGTCGTTGGTGGTACCGATGCGCGCGACCTGGGTGGTGATGGCCGAGCCGGTGCTGCCGCCGGCGTTGATGCCGAAATCCATCACGTCCGGCAACGTAGCCGAGTCGCGGCCGCGATGGCTCAGACGCCAGTCGATGACCTCGCCGTTGGTCAGGCAGACGTTCTGGAACACACGCGAAGCGGTGAAGGCATTGAGTTCGGCGTGCTGGGTGCCGGCGCGCGCGGTCACGCCGTTGAAGGCGTTGGCCCACATCTCCAGCACCGGCCCGCTCGGCCCGGTCAGCACGCCGCAACCGACGGCCGCGTTGCTGCCCTCGGTGGTGTTCCACCCGGGCACCTGGGTCTGGGCGATGCGGAAACCCACGCAGGCCGCGGTGCCCAGGTTGGGCTGCTCGAAGCCGAGATTGACGAAGGTGCGTTGCACCTGTGCCGGCGCCGCGAAACTGGCCGCGGCGAGCACCGTGCCCCAAAACAACCGTGAATACCGCCGCGACAGCTCAGCCGTCGAACCATGATCGCTGAGCATAGCCATCCCAAGATTGAGCCATTGGTCCCGACTCACGGATGCCGGGTACACCAAGCGCATTTTTTACGCTTTCTTAGGTAGAAAAAATGTGCGGGAAGTCAAAACAGCGGACCCTTCCTTGGCGACGCCGGCCATCGGGGAATTCCCCGGGCATGGCGACTGGGCGTCGCTCAACAGAGAGCAGGGCCGCATGCGTAGACTCAAGCGAAGCATCGTGCCCATTGAATATTTCGAGTCCACTCGGCTGAATTGAGTCGCCCTGGACTTGATTTCACGTTCTGGCGGAGATGTTGATCGCGAAAAAATTCGCTTGACCAGTTCACAGCCGTCGCCGCGCAAGCACGATCACGATGCGGGCTCACGAAACCGCGCGGGAGATGCTCCATTGGCGGTCCCGGAAAATCCATGAGCGTTCCCATCTTTTTCACAACAGTCCCGCGGGCATCCGATCGTCCCTACGGCAGATCACCGGCTCGTAGTGTTGAGATCGGTTCTCGCCATCCGCAATTCGCGGAATACCTAAAGCCCGATGATGGACGAACGTGAGCCGAGGACGCTTCGAAGCCCGGATACAGGCTTTGAAGTTGTCCTGGAAAGCTAGATCTGTCTGGCTTTGCTCCCTGATGTGAAGCGACTGGTTTGAACTTGGCAGTGTTGGGCGCATCAAATTCAGCCATCAACCGCGGCGCCTGAGCCGAGCCGCGAAGGGACTCCGGCTTGAATGCATTGCTGGGCGGCGTGATCGGACGTTCGCGTCGACGTCGCTCAACTCGCGGTACTTTCCCGCGCCGCGATGTCCTCGACGATCGTATCGATCGCCGCTTCCATGGCGTTGGCGGTCTGGTCGCCGCTCTGGTTGGTGATGACGAAGATGCCAAGATCGTATTTCGGCACGATGTAGATGTAGCACTGCGACCGCGGCACGCCGCCGTGATGCGCGTAATAAACACCCTTCAAGCGGTCGCCGGCGACGATGTTCCAGAAATAGCCGATGCTGAACTCGGAATCGAATTTGACCAAGGTTCGATGCGATTCCGTCACGACAGGGCCGTTGGCCAACTGGAACTTCAGGTACTTCATCATGTCCGGGACGGTGGCCTTCACATTCCCGGATGCGCCCCAGGGCAACTGCGGCATCGGCGTGGTCGGAACCGGGTTGTCGCTGTGGTAGCCGATCGCCAGCCGGTCCGCTTCGGCATCGCCGAGCCTGATACGGATGTCCGTCATCGCCGCCGAATCGCGGAAGAATTCGCGTAGCAGCGACTCGTAGTCGCGCTTGTAGACCGTTTCGAGGATATGCGCGGTCAGTTCTGTGCCGGAGCTGGAGTAGGCGTACTTCTTTCCAGGCATCCGCTGAATCTCGACAGCGTGCAGATCCTTGAAGAACTCGGCCTTGCCGTAGTGCGCGTAGATGGCATTGAGCTCGCCGGGCGTGCGCCGGTCGGTGAAGTCGGCGAGTACCGTATTCGCGCGCTCGGGCAACATATTCGGCAGACCGCTGGTATGCGACAGCAGGTGGCGGATGCGGATGGGCTCGCCCTTGAACTGCAGATTCGGATAGGGCTCGCTCAGATACATCTGGACGTCGTCGTCGAGACTCAGTTTGCCTTCCAGCGCGGCATTGGCGACAAGGGTTCCGGCAAGGGTCTTGCTGAGCGAGCCGATTTCGTAAAAGGTCGCGTCGGTCGGAGGATTCGGATTCCCGGCCTGCATATCGCCGCGATGGCGGATGATTTCCTTTCCTCGGTACACGACGCCGATCGAGGTCGAGTGAAGCAGGGGCTGCTTTATCAACCTGGCCGCGACTTCATCAATCCCGGTTTCCAGGTCTTTCGCCGGGGTGTCCACGCGCCCGCAGCCTGCGATCGAGAGAGCGACGGACAATATCAAGCAGCCAAGCCGCAACCTGTTTCGAACCACCATCGAACTCGCTTGCATGCGTCGGCGCCGAGAGGGGATATGAAAAGGGCGCTCAATATAGCCGAGCGCCGGAAAGATGGCGCCCGCGTCATTACCCGGCGAAGCACGGACGCGAGGAGGCGACCGGGATGGCGATCGAGCTGCTCGGGAATAGCGCGCCGCATCGAATGCCATCGAAGAAAACCCGGACGACTCCTAGGGAGTCGTCCGGGCGCAAAACGCCGGGTGGTGCCCGCTCTTCCCGGGCGATGCCCGTTACTCGCGTGTGGATCCGGCGCGATCGCACGCCGCTGCACACCCGCGCCTTCCCTGGCGCAGCTTTCAGCGTTGCTCAGATGATGGGAGGTCCGTAAACCGAATTCAGGAGCGGTTTCCCGTCGTAGACGGGCGGGCAGGGGGTTTCGAACTGGACGACCACCCCTTGGTAGTAGCACGTCCACACGTCGTGCTGCACGCCGATGGGCGGCTGTGGCGGCTGTGGCGGCTGTGGCGGCAGCACGCCGCCACCGGGCGGACGCGCCAACGCGCTGCCGACAGTGAAGGCGGATGCGGCAACCAGAACGAGCGTCAACAGCGTCTTCGTGACTTGTTTCATGACGAATTCCTTTTGTTGGAGTGGATGAGTGACTCGACACGGTTGCGGCCGCAACTGCAGCGATTAGGGGTGCGCCACAGGTGGCTGTCAACGGCGCACCTGGCCGATATTTACAAAAAATTTACATTTCAGAACCGGGCATGACGCATGCCCGTCCGGCGCGCGTCGCCTTGCCCGTGGCAGCCGCGGATGAAATCAGAGGACGAAGCCTGCGCGCCGAGTCGACAAGATCGATGGCAAGACATCGGCCAAGCGAAGCCATCTAGGAAAAAAATCCAAGCTTCGTTGCGCGCGCGCCGGACTTGTTTGCAAGTCATCAGTGCACGTGGACGATTAGCGGGATGTCGGGCCGAGCTGCACGCACGCTATCGTAGAAGCACGCTCACCTTTGATTGTCGAACAGGTGATGAGTGCGCGCCGGCTACCGTCGAGATGTAACGGCACGTGGCCATGGCCTGCGCGCAGGCGCGGGGCAACGATATCCGTACCTGAATTGTTAAGGACGTGCAGCTCTTACTACTCGTTCTGTCTTCGACTGTGTGCGCATCGAGGGGAGAAGAAATAGAACGCTCGAACGTGCTGGTCGGCGGCCAGAATTCATGGCGCCTAGCAAAGCTCGGTCTCAGCATTTGAGACTGACCGATCTTAGTCTGAGCGCGTGAACATCCTCGACAAGCTTGCCATTCTCGCCGACGCCGCCAAATACGATGCGTCCTGCGCTTCCAGTGGCGCCGACAAGCGCAATTCCGTCGGTACGGGCGGTGTCGGCAGCACCGAGGGCATGGGCATCTGCCATTCGTATACGCCGGACGGACGCTGCGTTTCGCTGCTCAAGATCCTGCTGACCAATTTCTGCACGTTCGACTGCTCGTACTGCGTCAACCGTGTTTCCAGCAACGTGCGCCGCGCGCGGTTCCTGCCGGAAGAAGTGGTTCGCTTGACCCTGGACTTCTACAAGCGCAACTACATCGAGGGCCTGTTCCTGTCCAGCGGCATCATCCGCGACAGCGATTACACGATGGAGCAGTTGGTCGAGGTCGCGCGCTCGTTGCGCGAAGACCATAAGTTCGCGGGCTACATCCACCTCAAGACCATTCCGGACGCGACGCCGGAGTTGATGGCGGCCGCGGGCCGCTACGCCGATCGGCTCAGCATCAATGTCGAGCTGCCCACCGAAGGCGGCCTGGCTCAGTTGGCGCCGGAAAAAAGTCAGCCTCGCATTCGCGCCGCGATGGGCGATCTGCGTTGGCGCATCGAGGAAGGCAAGGAAGCGCGCAAGGCCGCGCCGACCAAGCGGGCCAAGCCGCCCCGGTTCGCGCCGGCCGGGCAGAGCACGCAGATGATCGTCGGCGCGGACGATGCCGACGACCGCGCGATCCTGACCACCACCGACAACCTGTACGGCAATTTCCGTCTGCGTCGCGTCTACTACTCCGCCTTCAGCCCGATTCCCGACGCCTCGTCGAAACTGCCGCTGCAGTCGCCGCCGCTGCAACGCGAAAATCGGCTGTACCAGGCCGATTGGCTGCTGCGCTTCTATGGGTTCGGCGTGGACGAAATCGCGCCGGCGGACAACGGCGGCATGCTCGACCTGGATATCGATCCCAAGCTCGCCTGGGCCTTGCGTAATCCGGGGCAGTTTCCGATCGACGTGAACACCGCGCCGATGGAGATGCTGCTGCGCGTGCCGGGCATGGGCACGCGCAACGTGGCGCGCATCGTGCAATCGCGCCGGCACGCCCGCTTGCGCGTCGCCGATCTGCAGCGGTTGCGGGTACCCATGAAGAAGGTGCTGCCGTTCGTCAGTCTGCTCGATCATCATCCGCGCTCGCGGCTCGACGATCCGGCGCGGTTGCGCGCGCAACTCGCGCCGCGCCCTCGGCAGATCGGTCTGTTCGACTGAGCCACGCCGGGATGCATACGGTACGACTGGAACTGCCCTGGGACGCGGACGAGTGGCGCAAGCACGCGCGCGAGGCCTTGTGCGCGGGCGTGGCGCCGGAAGCGATCTCGTGGGCCGGCGAGGCGCAAAGCGGCCTGTTTTCGGGCGGGCCGAACCCGCTGACGCCGGTCCGCGCCGCGCCGTGCGTGTCGCGCGAGTTCCTGTCGCTGATCGAGGCCGTGCTGTGCCACCGCGATCCGCACCGTCACGGCCTGCTGTACCGGCTGCTGTGGCGCATGGCCGAAGGCGAAGGCGGCTTGCTCGAGCGCGCGACCGATCCCGATGTGCACCGCGCCCGCGAATTGGAAAAATCGGTGCGCCGCGACAATCACAAGATGAAGGCGTTCGTGCGCTTTCGCGAAGTGCCCGGCGAGACGGATGCCTTCGTCGCGTGGTTCGAACCCCAGCACTACATCGTCGACCGGGTGGCCCCGTTCTTCGCCCGCCGTTTCGCCGGCATGCGCTGGGCGATCCTCACGCCTTACCGCAGTGCCTGGTGGGACGGAACCCGCTTGGGGCTCGGCGCGGGCGCCAATCGCGACGACGCTCCGACCGACGACGCCAACGAGGGGCTGTGGCGCGTCTACTACGCCAACATCTTCAATCCGGCCAGACTCAACCCGCGCATGATGCGCCAGGAAATGGCGCAGAAGTATTGGAAGCATCTGCCCGAAGCGCATTTGCTGCCGGACCTGATTCGCACTGCCGGGCCGCGCGTGCAGGCGATGGCCGAACGCATGCCGCAGGCGCCGCGGCGAAAAATTCCAGTTCAGCCGGCCCAGCAGCCCGCTGCTGATCATGAGGGCATGCCGGGATTGAAGCTCGCCGTCGGCCAATGCCGGCGTTGCCCGTTGTGGGAGCCCGCCACCCAGGCGGTGATGGGCGAAGGACCCGGTCGCGCCAGGATCATGGTGGTAGGCGAGCAGCCGGGCGACGAGGAAGACCTGACCGGCCGACCCTTCGTCGGCCCCGCCGGCAAGCTGTTCAATCGCGTGCTCGACGCGTTGGGGATCGATCGCGAAACCCTCTACATCACCAACGTGGTCAAGCACTTTCATTTCCAGCAGCGCGGCAAGCTGCGAATGCACGTCAATCCCCTGGCCCGGCATGTCAATGCCTGCCTTCCGTGGCTGAAACACGAATTGGCCATCCTGCGTCCCGACGTCGTGGTCTGCCTGGGCGCGACCGCCGCGCGCGCGGTATTGGGAACGCGATTTCGATTGACCGACGAGCGCGGCCAATGGCGAACCCTGCCCGGTGGACAACGCGCGTTCGCCACGGTACATCCCGCCGCCGTCCTGCGCGAGCCGGTGGCGACGCGCGAGGCCTTGCTGCTCGGGTTCGAACGCGACCTGGCGCTGTTGAACGATATACCGTCGTAACCGTGGACGGATGCCGCGATGGCTTGCACAGAAGACGAAGTACGGTCGGAGTGTCACTGACTTCTTGATACCCGGCCTGGCTAGGCTCACCGCTCGCAAGAGCGGTTCGATAGGTACAAGACAGTCGTCAAGCAGGGCTGGCGCAGAATCTATTTCCTGGCCGAACCGTGAAGCGGATTCGGCTTAAATGCCTGGACCACTATGATGCGGTGCAGGGGTGGGCCGTTGAAATTCCACTCTGATCCCTGTTCTTGACCTAGCATTTGAGCGCGCGAGGCGCTACGGAGTCGGCGACTCGGTCGATTCAGATTCGCACTGTCGCTTCAAAGCAACTAGCGCGACTTCCCAGTAATAGTTCATATGCCCATACACCGCATAATTACCTAGTCGGCTCAACGTGAGCTCAACCTCCGTTCCCACTTCCGTTTCCATTAAATCTAACCGAATGACGACATGGTTCTCGGGAACGTCGGGCAGGACCCTCCGTGACAGCGAGTTCCAGTGTGTGTACTCAAGTATTCGTGCGGGCTCGAAGGCTTGAACCCGACCGCTGTTTTCAAAGCGCAACCGACCATGCAGAACACCGCGTAGCACGATCGGGCCACCGACGGTCCAATCCGTATCCAATTCCAATGGTTCGTCGGACATCCAGCGCAAGGCTAGAAGGGGATCGGTCAATGCACGCCACACCGTCTCTGGAGGCGAGGCTATCCTTATGTGCTTGATTACACGATCAGGGAAGGTGGTGGTCGATTCGGAGCTCATGACCGATCGTACCCGCGAATTCGCGCCAGTAGCGGATCGATACCTCACACGAACCGTTTCGCCCAGGAGAAGGTAGGGCACGCCATGTGTCAGCAGCGCATCAAGAAGAACGATCCAAGGATAGAACACAGAGCGAAGCGGCTTCGGCTTGGATGAATTATCAGCTCTTCTGCTCGTAAGCGAGGGCCATTGACCCAAGGACAGCAGTTTCCGACTCTGGTCGATCAGTGGAGGTGTCAGACAGCACGGTGGACACGATATAGAACTCTGTGTCATTGCGAATCTTGCCGCGACGAAGAATGGCTTTTAAGAGCTTGGACTGGTGCGCAAGCAGTTGAGTCAGAGTGGGCGCACCAGCTTGGCGAAGCGCCTCATCAATCCGGGCAATTTGCTCCGGGTCGTAGTCCATGACGCTCTCTAGGTTATCGTTGATTGCCTGCTTTAGGCCGGATAGCGCTCGAGAGCGGCCAAGCTTCTGCTCAATGACAGCCAAGGCATTGACTGGGTGGTGAGGGTGATCCGCCGCAAAGAATTGGTTTGGGGAAATTTTGGTTTCCCAAGCCTCAAAGAATCGCTTGAGCTCAGCGTACTCGCGCAACTTTTTTTCGGACATCTGTCGAGGCATATGCGGGGCCTTGCGCCTGAATTGACGGAGCCGCGAAGCGGCTTCGGCTTGAACGACTTGTTAGGGCGCGACTACGACAGAGGCGCCTCGCATGAAGTAATGCGGGGGTATGCCGGGAACCGCACAGTCATGGACGCTACAGTCTGATCCGCGAACGCCCTTAACGAACTCGAGCCTGCCGCTGGCGATGATCTGGGTGCCTGGATTGATCTTGCTAGGTACTTGAAACGGATCGAACAAATAGACGTACCAACCTTTTGAACTGATGGCGTTGGCGAGCTTGCCAATTGTGTAGCTTCCCTTAAGTTCAACTTGATGCCCGACCCGTTTTGCTAATGGTCCATTAGGTTTGTCCTGGCCAACGGTCGAGCACGAGGTTAGGAGAAGGAGCGAAAGCAGAAACGCTCTAGACATGTTCCGAGCCTCATAGTGATCGAATTGGGGCGAGCCGCGAAGCGGCTTCGGCTTAGTATTGGACGACTATGGTGTTTCAGGGGGGGCTTGAAAGTGCACTCTGACCCCTGTTTCTGAAATGATTTGGCTGCGCGGGGGACTGTCTTCCGCCGCGCCAGATGCTTGACAGGCTGATAGGGAAAGCTAGGCCCTCCGCAGGCAGCATAGAAGCGCTTGGTCTTCATCAAGCTGGGATCGGCCCAGCTTGCAGTTCCGACAAGGATCCGAGCCATTTGGCTGCCCTACGCCTACGAAAGCAAGAACGTATCACCTTGGCTATTTGGCTGCCTCGATGTTGCCCTTTACGGTCTAACGCCTCGTAGCCGGAGCCGTGAAGCGGCCCCAAGGTGCCCCCCATGCACAGCTACTCCGGAAAAGGTGGCGACTTATATGGGCGGTAGGCATAGAATCTGATCGAGCAGTCGCGGCACATACGCGCTACTGCAGTAACGGCACTTGGGGGTTCAGTGCGGTACATCGCTCTTTCCTAGGTGCCTCCGTTAAGGACGACGTGCTGAGGGGGAAGCATGTACAACTACGGGCCGCAACTGGACGCAGAGACCGTTGCGTGGCTGGAAGGCGGCGCGCACTTACCTGAAATGCTGGTAGTGCATCTGGCTGACAAGGAGGAGCGCCACTACAAGATTCTCGACCGAGACGAACATAGCATCGTCGCCGCACTGCGATTCGGGCGGCGTGGTCGGAAGGGCTTCGTACTGCGCGTTCAAGACGTCGCCACTGGCGACGAATACGCGGCGAAGCTCTGCATTCCAGAAGACTATTCGGATAAACCTCCGCTCACGGAAATCGAGTTTGGCCGCGCGCTCAGTGACATACAGGACCTGGTTCTTCTACCAAAACTTGTCGGCGGAGTAGATCGTTTCGAGAGCGAGCCGTCCCGCGAAAAGCGGCGCTGGGTCTGCTTCATCAGCGACTGGCTGAAGGGCGAAACGCTACGTGATCTCATCGACAATAGCCCGGATAAGATCACGCCCGCGCTGTTCGCCCAGGTGGCAGAGGATTTGATCACTGCCGTACTGGTGATGGAGGGACGTGGGTTCAAGCACGACGACCTCAATCTCGGCAATCTCATGATCCAAGAGGCGAATGCCACACTGGCGGCTATCAATCCCGTCCGTGCAACAGGCCGTCTGAGAATCATTGATCTAGGAAGCATGAAACCATTCGACAGAGCGACTGCGAAATCAGACGATGACTGGTCTCTGACAGCGAAATGTTTAGCCGAACTGCACAATGAGATGCACAGGAATCGGTTACTGGCATCGCAGTACCCTTCTTTCCTCAAGAACATCCGGGCTTTCATCCAAGATCTCGCGGACGAGCCAGGCAGGAAGTTCCCCGATCCCGGTGACTACGTTCGACGGATCGGTCAGGCGAAGCAACTGATCACCATCGAGCCACGGGCAGCGAAGGACTTCCAGCCATTGGAGGCGATCAGTGCCGAGCACCTTGCAGATGATCAAATTCTTCTGCAGCTTTTCGTGAAGCACCTGCCATGGCTTTCACTGGTGCAGCAACCGAACCCATGCGTTTTGATTGGGCCGCGTGGTTGCGGTAAATCAATGGTGTTTCGCTACATGGCGACCAAGACGCACATCACGTCGAAAGAATCGAACACAGAGGTGCTCAAGGAAAGCGGAATTTTCGGCGTGTACGTAGGCTGCTCGAGCGATCTGGGCCACGATCTGGTCTGGCTAGGCCGCAAGCGCGAGGGTATGGATGCGTATGTTGATCAGATCATGGACTACTTCAACCTCGTGGTGGCTCGTGAGCTGATGCGTGCACTAGCAAGCGCTGCAAGTGCGACATTCTTCAGTGAGGCCCTTGGCCTAACCGAGGAAAATAAATTTAAGGTGGCCGCTTTTCTTGAAGACGCACTGAAACAGGACATGCGAAGGGTTCATGTCAGTGGCATGGAGGTGTTCCAGTCCTGTGCAGATAATATCGACAGACTCAGGCTCAGATTGGCGCGAGAGATGCGGTCATCACCCGGTCCTGGAGTCGGAACCGGTGCCACCTTCTTGAGGGATCTGTGCGCCGTGATTGTCGCGTCGATGCCGGCATTCGAAACTTACAAGATCACCTTCCTGCTGGATGACTACACAGAGCATCGAATCTCGAAGGGAGTACAAGAGATCCTTAACGGAATCGTGTTCCAACGCGTGCCGTGCATGGTATTCAAGGTATCCAGCGAACCATACGGATTTGACTCCGCCACTTTCTTCAGTTCGCGAGTGGACCCAACCCGCGAGTATTCAGAGATTGATGCCGGAACTAAGTGTTTAGAGATGTCCGCCACGGACAGACGACGCTTCGTGACGGAGCTGCTGAATGCTCGCCTGAAGACTGCGAAATACCTCGGCCGCGCCGAGACGCTAATAGGTGAAAGCGACTGCAGCACGGATCCGAAGCTTGCCGCGGCTATTCGTACGCAGCGCAAGGGGAGGCAAACCTACTACAACGGGCTGGACGTTCTATCGAATGCATGGAGTGGTGACGTCGCGACGGTGCTGCACATTGTGGGCAACATGTTCGCGGACGCAGGTATCGGTTCCCAGTCTGAGACGCGCATTTCGAATGCGGTTCAGCACGACTCAATTGTTCGTGTCTCTAAAGGTCTGCGCGGCCGAGTGCAAGGCCTTTCCCCTTTCGGAAAGGAGATGAACAACGTACTGACCGCCTTTGGTGATCTGGCGGCCAAGCTACTGATCGAACACAAAGCCAAGACACGCAAGGGCGCGGAAGGACTCAATCGAAAATACAGGATTGAGTGGACACTACCTCCTGGGGCGGACACCGAATCAGAACTAGCAAGGCTTGACTCTACTGGCCAACTATATCGCCTGTATAAGGAACTGATCCGTCGAGCGGTTTTCCACGAAAGCCAGCAAAGCCGCGGCAAGGAGGGCCCTGATCGACGAACAATACGGCTGCAGCTGCGCAGTTCGCTCTTGCCCAGCTTCGGCACATCGCTGATCCATGAGAACCACCTGAAGATTGACAGGGTCGAGGACTTCGGAGAGTTCCTAACGAACTCAAAGCGCTGGGCTGAAGCGGTCATCGCACGTTACAGCACGCCGAGCGACATGTTCGGCGACGGTCTTTTCGACGAGGAGATTGGCGATGAATGATCGTAAGATTTTCATCGTGAGGACGGTTGCCACAGCGGATTGCCTTATTGATCTGCCCGTGCTCGAACGGTATGCGCCCACCGACCAGCCGATTGACCTGTTCGTAACTGCCAAAGGGTTCGAGGAACGTGTACTCGCGTTCCCGCAACGTCTCGCTGACGAGGGCTGCGTTGTCGCACGGGCGATCCTTGTGGGGGGCTATCGCACCAACCTATCCGACAACGAACAGCGTTATGCCGAGCTGAAACCATTGCTGACAGTGCTCCGAGCTCCAATCGTCGAATTCGATGCGGACGACTCGCTGGAAGTGATGTCTTCCATTGAGGCGATGCTGAACGAAATGCCCGCAGGCGCCCCGGTGCATGTGTCATTCGACCTTAGCGGAGCGTCGTCGACTCTGATCTTAGCGGTTATGGCGGCATTGACTCGCGCATCTACGCAAATTGTGCTTACCGTGCTGTATGCGACGGCTGCTGTCTATGATCCGCCCGACGGCGACGCCGGTGAACCGTTGGTACTAAGGGATCTGAGGGAGGAGGGCGTCGGCAATCATCCGCTTAGTGTTCCCTTCGCGGGACATCATCACGATCACCTGCCGGTTTCGGTGATAGCGCTTCCGTCGATGTATACCGATCGCCTGGAGGCCTGCCTCGCCCACCTAAGCGTGGGGCCTATGACTGGCTCGCCCGATAATCTTTACTGGCTTCTCCCTTCGACTGGTGTGGAGGAGCACAAGTGGAGGCAGAGCAATACCCGACGCGCGGTGCAAGCGCTGATGCTAAGACTGCTGGGCCGCGAGGGCGAAGAAGTCGAGGCCGAGGTCATCCGCCCGGACGACATGACGACCTGCGACGTGTTGGACTACGCAGAAACGATGCGCCTGCTGGTAACGCGTATAGATGATCTTTCTGGCAGAAACATCTCGATAGTTCATATGGGAAGCAAGTTACAAGCAATTGGAGTTTCGTTAGCGGCTGCAGCGCGCAGCGAAGTCGCCGTGCTGACGGCTCGGCCAGCGTCTTTTAATGCCAAGAAGTATTCGTCAGGGACTGGCTCGCTGTACGCGCTCCATTTCCAAGACTTGGGTGCGATTCGAAAGGCGATCGCCGACATTGGAACACTCAAAGTGGAAAGCCCATGAGCGCTTCAACGATCAGCAAACTACCCTGGACAAGCCTGGTAGGCATGAAGGGACAAACAATTCTCTGTGTCACGACGCTAAGCCATCGTCGCTTCGTGGACGACGCCATTCAGATGGTCGGACTTCCTGTAGGAGCCAGACTGCTCCTGCGATACCGAAAGCGGTATGTGGCTCCGGGGCTATGGGCTGCAGCAAAGGAAGAACAACCGAGCGAATGGCATGTGTTGCTTGTTCTGGCTGCGAGCGTGGATGGAGTGGACCGCTATGAGCCTCTGCGTATAGGCAAGATTTCCAGGTTAACGATCTCTGGCGAGATCCTAACTATAGAGGTCGCGTTGGGTGGGTATGCGGCTGATGGAGGCTACGTTTGGCCACAGATCGCTAAGATGGCAAAAAATCTTCCCAAGGCTCTTTCCGGCGACGGCGACCGCGCGGGCCAATACCTGCAGTGTTTGCCGACCTGTCCGTCGAACGTAATCATTGATGAGTCCGTGGATGGCTGGGAGCGCGCTGCCGACGCATTCTTCCCGCTAGATACGGATTCGTGCGTCCCCTTTCTCTTTATGATGCAGGGAGATAGCAACGTCTTCCGACGCTATCGCGACACCGGCGAATTGGCAATTGAGAGTGGAGCCAAGCTCGCGTGGAACGTGCACACGAAGTGCCCGCCGGAGGTTAAAGGTATAAAGAACCCGCTGGGAGAAGTGCTTTTCGAGGTTGCCTGCCCTCCCTTACGTATGGTCACGTCCAGACGAGTGCGGGTGGATTCGCGGCGCGACATGAAGCGGATGGAGCTCGCCAGCCAAGCCGTGTTTCGTACGGTGCATGGCCATATTTCAGTCAAGCTTATTACCTTCCGCGAGAAAGCCCACGAGGGAGTTCGGCCACCATCCGAGGGAATGCGCCCTGCATCAGAGCGAGAGTTGATCACCTTGTCCCGACACGATATTCCTGTCCGGGCGGGTTGGATCCTTCCCACGATCGCCTCGCTTTTGGCTGCGGGCGCTGCTGCGGCCGCCCTGCTGGACACGTCCGGATGGACTGCATGGGACAAGAACGGAATCGCGGTAGGCGCGGGAATCCTGGTGTTTTTAAGCTTGAGGTACGGTTTTCGGGGAGGCAGTTCATAAGAATTGGGCTATAGCAGCTTCCATCTGCTCACGCACATTAATTGAATGCCAGTCTGGACGACTCGCTACCCGCTTGAGGCACCAACGTTCCTTCCAGAAATCCGCCCATCCACTGTCATCGAAGCTCTCCATTTCTGGGAGCGCCCCCGTCTGGTGAACCTGCTGGAGGTTGGAAGCGAACTCAAAGATGAAAACTTCGCGTTCGACACCGTGGTTGAGGTAGGTACGCGGCACTCCGAGCTCGATCAGCGCTCGAGTGACGTTTTGCCAGCGCACTTTTGGGCCATGCCCAAAGCCAGCCGGAACGTGCATTTCATGATCCTTGAGCCAAGCGACGATGTGCGGGTACAGGGATTCGAGGTGAACGGTCCCATAACCCTTTGTGTAGCCGAGGGGCTTGGCGAGCGCTCTACTTCCAAAGTTCAGACGGTTGTAAATCGAACTGCGTCCGAACGCACTGGACGTCGTGATTGCGAGCAACGGCTGGGAGAGGCGACAGCCTTCCATCACCGTCTCCGCGGCCCCATAGGCCCTCCAGTACGCTTGCCTGATCTTCTCCGAATGAAGGAAGCCTGCGACCAGCTTCCCCCCCAACAGCGGCGCGTACGTTGGCGACGCTCCTACTGTGTAGGCATCCATCGTCGTGTTGGCAATCGCCAGCTTGTTTGCTTTGGTCGAACCAAAGTAGCGGTCACGGCACAGGAGGTCCGCCGGTGGAGATTGCATCCCGAGGAGTCCGATCACGGCCTGATGATGCCTATCCATGACCAGGAATCGCAGGCGCCGGCCGTATCCCTTGGAGAACGGCATCGACCAGTACGCGCGCAATAGTCGGAACAACTTGCCCTCTAGGCTTCGATGTCCCGTCACCAGAATAAGCTCAGGATCGATCCGAGTAGGATCGATAGAAGACGGTTCTGGAAAGAAACTGCCTAGCCGTACCAGGTCCCGCCGTAAGCCCGGGACGTCGACTGCTTCGTCTTGACGCTTCGCCACCAGGTGAAGAGCCCGAAGCGCTTCTTTGTCCCCACCCTTGATCGCTATTTGACTCCGCTCCCAAGCGGCGACGATTTCGTCAGCGAGCTCCCCTGAAGAGAGCAGGCACGTGCGCCCCTCCGGTACTCGAACCGATACCGTGTGTGCGGGTCGCGCGGCATTTCTGGATGCAGGAAAGGGCGGCATAGTGCAGGCCGTTTAGGTGGCTGTATTTGGCCAACATCACGGGGGGGCTGTCAACAAGGAATCTATGAGCTTTGGGGGGGCTAATCGCCCCGGCCAGGAGCCGGTCTACGGCGTCTTAGCTGTCTCGACGACAGGCCACCAGTGGGCGCGGGGCGCCGATAGCCTTGAAGTGGGACTTCAAGGGCTACTACGGTGCCGGGTGTTCCCTGGCGTGAAGAAACTGGTTTGAACTTGGTAGCCGTGGGCTCGGCAAATTCTGTCATCAACCCGGGCCGCGAAGCGCTTTCGGCTCGGATGAATGGTCAGGGCTCACCTTCCGCGAACCACATCCCACTCGGTTTTGAGGACGTTCTGGGCATTTTGACGAAGAGCGACTAAATACTCGCTTGTATCCCCGGCCGCCTCGTATGTGTCAAAGGCGGATTGTATTAGCGTGCCTAAAGCGATGTGTTGGCTTTCACGTGGATTCAGCAGCAAGAAGAGCTTTTCTCTGAGGCGGATCGCTTCCTTAAGCCTGGCGAGGTCCTCAAGCTCCCTTCTCTGTCTGTCAGGCTCCGAGTCTTGCGTGGAAGGTGCGCTGTACCAGCGGTTGATGCTTAGGTGGGCAATGTAGTGGCTCAAGTTATCGCGCAGGTCATTTATCCAGCCTTGGCGCATTGGGCCAATCATCTGTCTCTTGCTAGTACGCGCCGCAAGGAGTGGCGAAACTATTACTGCAACGAGAGCGGTTGCTGCAGCGATGAGGGATGCAATTACCTGGGTTTGCATAATGAAGCCTGAATTGAGCCGGGCGGTGAAGCATTTCTGATGGAATCAATTGCTAGCTGGTCCCCAGAAGACAGTTTTTCGGGTCAAGTACCTGCACTGTGTGGGTAGCTTGGTTCTCACCCGCCAAACCATACAGGATATGCATTGGATGCTAAGGACAAAGATGCATCTTCGCCTCGCATCTCGACCTAGGATGATCTTCGACTTTGACTTGCATGCGATTTCAGCAATACAGCTGTGTCACCATCATTATTCCAAACGGCTGTGCCAAGATTCCAAAAGAAAAAATGGCAAATATGCCCCGACGTCGTGTTTCCCTGAGTGTCTTTCCCGGCTCTCGTAAACACAGCTATGTATTCTCCTGCCTTAATCGATTGATCTCTGAACCAATAGGTGTGCCGCGTCTTATTTGATGCATTTCCTTTCGCATCAAACGTACAGTCCGCGATTACCCAGCCCTTAAGATTGCAATCGGAAACCGCCTTCAACATCACATATTCTTCCTTCGCCGAACCGCCGCCATGGATCTTGATTAGGTTCAATGACATGCTTATTTTCCGTTATGAGTCATTAGCGCTAACGCTAACCGACGATTCCAACGGCCAAGGCCGCACACAGCGGCTGTCCTATCCTGCTACGTTCGACCAGTAATAGGTGCCACTGATTAATGGCGGTGGGCTCTGCTTGTACTGCACCTATGGACTCGGTTTAACGAGCAGAGCGAGCTTTCGGATCGATCCCAACGCAAAGCCCTCGATCCTTAGTCCAGAGCTGAAATGCTTCGTCGGCGCATAGCTGCTGAGGGTTGCCGATTGTCAGTCTAGGCGGAGCACGAGGCCGGAACCGAGCACCGATACGTTTTAAATGGTCGAGGCCGAGCGGTTGGATGACATTTTGGAGTCAAAATGTCAAAAAAACGGTTGACTCAGACCATTGCTAAGTCACTGATTCGTATAGACGTCCATTGGTCGGCCGACCACAGGTATGGAGAAACAGGCCGGGAGAGAGGCGAAAATATCGCCAAACGACCCCGCTGTGGATAACTCGCCGACCAATGAAAACCGCCAAAAGCCTCGGAAATGAGGCCTTTTTCGTCGTTGCGACGAGGCGTAGAAAAAGTTGAGGCTGGGAGTTTGGCGCGCCTGGAGGGATTCGAACCCCCGACCAATGGCTTCGGAAGCCACTACTCTATCCGGCTGAGCTACAGGCGCGTTGTCGGTGCGCACGGAGCAGATCGTCGTGCGGCCGGGCATTCTAACGGAATCCGGCGGTTTGGGTGATGGTCTCGTGCGATCAGGCGATCGCGGGGCCAAAGGGCCGAGGAAGCTCGCCGGGACGCTGGGGTGCTGGGGTGTGGGACCCGGACAAGCCCGGGCCGACGAGGCGAACCCAGCGCCACCAGACATCGCCAAGCCTGCGCGTCCAGGCCGCACGTTATTCTAGGCGCCTATGGAACACGCTCATTCCCCCATCCCCGCGCCGGACTGGCGCCGTCGTTTGTCGCTGTACTGGAAACTGACCCGCGGCGATCGGCCGATCGGCTGGTTGCTGCTGCTGTGGCCGACCTGGTGGGGGCTGTGGATCGCCGCCGAGGGCGTGCCGCCGCTGTGGACCTGGTTCGTGTTCAGCGCCGGGGTCTGGCTGACCCGGGCGGCCGGCTGCGTGATCAACGATTACGCCGACCGCTGGCTCGATCCGCATGTCGAACGCACCAAGCACCGGCCGCTGGCGACCGGCGAGGTGCGCGGGCGCGAGGCGCTGGCGGTGTTCGCGGCGCTGATGCTGGCGGCGTTCGCGCTGGTGCTGACGATGAACCGGCTGACCATCTTGATGAGTTTCGTCGGCGTGGTGCTGGCGGCCAGCTATCCCTACCTCAAGCGCTACACCTATCTGCCGCAGGTCTATCTGGGCATGGCGTTCGGTTGGGGCATTCCGATGGCGTTCGCGGCGGTGCGCGGCGAGGTGCCGCCGCTGGGCTGGCTGCTGTATGCGGCCAACATTCTGTGGTCGACCGCGTACGACACCTGGTACGCCATGGTCGATCGCGAGGACGATCTGAAGATGGGCTCCAAGTCGACCGCGATCCTGTTCGGCGATATGGATCTGGTCGCGATCGGGGTGTTGTACGCGTTGATGTTCTGGACCCTGTACCTGGTCGGCCAGCGCGCCGAACTCGGCGTCTGGTATTACGCCGGGCTGGTGGTGGCGGCGGCCTTGGTCGCGTACGAGTTCGTGATCGCGCGCCATCGCGAGCGCGAGCCGCTGTTCCGCGCGTTCCTGCACAACCATTGGGTCGGGCTGACGATTTTCGCCGGCCTGGTGACCGACTATCTGGTGCGCGCCCACGCGGCCGGCGGCTGAGGCTGAACAAGGCGCCATGTGAATCTGGCGTGGTCACGATTCGACGACGGGTTTGGCACACTTTCGGCGCATAGATGGCCCGGCGGCAGTGGCCGGGTCGCGGTTCGCGCGGGGTCTGGGTCCTGCGCGGGCATTCCGTCCATGACCCGGGGCCAGCTGATGTCCGCAGTCGCCGTATCGCCCACGCCGCGCCGTGGCGCTCACTCGTTATCGTTGTTCGCCGTGATCGCGCTGGCCGCCCTGGCCATCGCGCTGCCGCAGTCGGCCCAGGCGCAGTTCGCGACCGGCGGGGCGGGGCGGTTCCGGCCCAACATCCTGTGGTTCGACTGGGGCACCAACGCGGCCAATATTCCGCAGGCCGGGACCTCGGTGACCAACGTGTTCAACGTGTCCGGGCAGGAGCTGCGGATCACCTGCGCGCTCAGCAACATCAGCGGCGGCACCGCGCCCTCGCTGCGGATCTACCGGCCCGGCGGCTGGAGCGGCGACGGCCTGGACGATCTGTACAACGTCGGCGGCATCGGCGGCGCGAACACCATGGACATCGGCCTGCGCAATCGCGTCGACGCGACCACGGTGAACTTCAACTTCGCCTGTTCGGCGACGATCGGCGCGCCCGGCCAGACCAATCCGCCCGCGTTCGCGCTGGACGGCCTGGTGGTCGCCGACGCCGAGCAATCGGCGGGCAGCGAGTACCTGCAGGCCACCATCGCCACCACCAACGGCGGCCAGCCGACCACCTGGCGCATCATCGACCGCTTCCGCACCGCCGGCTGCACCACCGGCACGCCGACCACGCTGACCAACAACGCCGGGTCCAGCACCTTGCGCTTCGGCGCCTCGACCAATTGCGCCAGCGGCCCGATGGGCGTGGCCTTCATGGAGAACGCGACCAGCGCGGCGGTCGAGTTCCGCGGCGGCGGCGGGTCGGCGGTCGCGCTGGGCGTGTTCATCGTCGACGCCAGCGATCGCGGCGACGCGCCGGCCAGTTACGGCGAGCCGGTGCACCTGTCGCAGTTCACCTGGAGCGGCGGCACGCTGACGCCGGGCACGGCCACCGACATCAACGCCAGCGGCTTCACCCTGGCCAGCCTGGTGCCGCCGAGCACGCGCCTGGGCGCTGCCCTGGACTCGGAAGCCAACACGCCGTTCTCGGCCAATGCCGACGGCGACGACCTGGTCGGCACGCCGGACGACGAGGATGCGTTCGCCGCGCCCCTGGGCACGATCGCGGCGTTGCCTGGCCAGACCTACACCTCGCCGGCGGTGGCCTGCACCGGCCCGGGCACGGTGCGCGGCTGGATCGACTTCAATCGCGACGGCGATTTCAACGATCCGGGCGAAGTCTCCAGCAACAGCCCGATCTGCACCGGTACCGGCACGGTCGCGCTCAACTGGGCGGTGCCGGCCACGGTCCAGTCGGGTCTGAGCTTCATGCGGCTGCGCATCGCGAGCAATGCGGCGCAGATCGCCACGCCGATCGGCACCGCCAACGATGGCGAGGTCGAGGATCACCCGCTGACCCTGGCCACGGCGCGCCTCACCCTGGTCAAGCAGGTCGCCGCGCGCGCGGATGCGGCCGACCAGTTCACGGTCAGTCTGTTGCAGGGCACGAGCGTGCTCGGCAGCGCGGCGACCTCCGGCAGCGGCAACAGCGCCAGCACCGCGGCGATCGCGGTCAACGCGGGGATTGCTTACACCTTGCGCGATGCGCTCAGTGCCGGCGCCACGCCGTTCGCGCGTTATCAGAAGTCGCTCGCCTGCGTCGCCAACGCCGGCAGCAGCGGCGCCGTGCCCACGCCGGGCGCGCCGAGCGGCGGCGGGCCGGTCGACTGGAGCCTGACCCCGAACGCCGGCAACGACCTGACCTGCACCATCACCAACCGCGCCGCGTTGATCGCGTTGCAGATCAGCAAGGACGACGGCGGTCAGGCCAGTTACACGCCGGGTTCCACCCGCAACTATGTGGTGACCGTGCGCAATACCGGGCCCGACCCGGTGCTCGGCGCGCAGGTCAACGATCCGCTGCCGGCCGGGGTCACGTTGACCGGAGCGTGGAGTTGCAGCGCCAGCGTCGGTTCGGCGTGCGGCGCGGTATCTGGCGGCGCGGCCGGAGGCAACGCCGTGAGTCTGACCGTGGATCTGCTGTCGGGCGGTTCGGCGACGATTACGGTGCCGGTGGTGTATAGCGCGAATCCTGGGGATTACTGATCGCCGGTTTGTTTGGCGGGCCGAGGGGTTGGTCGCGATTGGGTAAGGGTTTGCCGGTGCGCGGTGTTGGCGGGATGGCGTCGTGGTTGGTGGGGCGCGGTCGCGGCTTGCGCCGCTCCTACAGGGGGCGGTGAGGCTACGACGGGCGAAACCGCGATTGCGGGCAATGACGGCGCGGCTGCGGTGGCGTGCAATGGCGGCTCCCGTGGTCACCGAGTCTTGCCATGCGCGATCGTCTGCGTCTGTTCGTTCTGCCCATCGCCTTGTGTTGCGCGGGCGCCGCGTCCGCCCAATCGGCGAGCGTGCCGACGCGCGAGCATTTCGCGCCGAAGGATTGGGAAGGCTCGTACCACGATCTGCATTATTCGCCGGTGGTGAAGATCGGCGACCGGGTGATCGTGTCGGGCATTCCCGCGCTGGAGGGCGCCGACGACGAGGCCAAGGCGCGCTGGCTGTTCCAGCAGTTGCAATCGCATCTGCGCGCGGCCGGTGCGAGCCTGGACGATGTGGTGGAGCTGCAGAGCTTCCACGTCGCCCGCGATCACGAAGAGTTCCGCCGCCGGCTCGCGCCGGTGCTGAAAGTGCATCGCGAGTTCTTCAAGGACCACTACCCCGCGTGGACGGCGGTGGGCACGACGGCGCTGTACTCGAAGGACGCGCCGATGGAAATCCGGGCGGAGGCGATCATCGGGTCCGGAGCACGTGCGCGCGCACGGATTGCGGTGCCCAAGGAGAAATAGGGGCGCCGCAGGCATGGCCCCCGGATTCGCCGGCCATCGGCTGCTTTGAGCCCTTCTCCTCCCGGCGCGGGGCAGCGCGATTCTCCTTATGGCACGCGCGCACAAACCCACACATCGACCCGTCGCACGCCAGCGCGCAGCAACGCCGTTGCCGCCGAGCGCGCCGTGGCGCCGGTCGTCATCACGTCGTCGACCAATGCCACATGAGCGGGCAGCGACACACCCGTGCGCACCGCGAAGGCCGCCCGCAAGTTCCGACGTCGCGCCCCGGCATCCAGCCTGGATTGGGCCGCCGTCGCGCGCACGCGCCGCAGCACGTCGTCGCGCAGAGGCAAGCCGAGCTGCCGCGCCAGTGGCCGCGCCAGCTCCAGCGCCTGGTCGTAGCCCCGTTGCCGCAGGCGCTGCCGGTGCAATGGAATCGGGACCAGGGCCTCTGGCCGCTCCGCAACCGCCAGCGGGCCGAGCATCAGCGACGAAAGCAGCCGCAATGCCGCCAGGTCGCCGTGGAATTTCGCCCGGGGCAACAGGCGATCGAGGGGCGGCCGATACACGAAGACCGCGCGGGTGGCGGCTTGAGGCGGTGACCGGCGCAGGCATTCGCCGCACAGGTCGGAGGCCAGGCCCAGCGGCAGCGCGCAGCGGGTACAGGCCGAAACCAGCCACGGAAGGCATTCGCCGCAGAAGCCGCACAGATCGTGGCCGTTCGCCCCTCGTTCGCCGCAGACGAGGCAATGCGACGGTAGAAGGCGATCGAGAATTCGTGAGGCCCATCCGTAAACTCCATGAGCCTTCGTTTGGTTGACAGGGGCGGGCATGGTTTCCAGACTGCCCGGCCTGTCTCGCCGAAAACATCGGAATTCCGCCATGCCTGCTGTCAGCCAGATTCCTGTCGTCGAGTCGTCCGAAGTCCGCCACGACTGGGCCCGCACCGAGGTCCGCGCGCTGTTCGACCTGCCGTTCCCGGAGCTGCTGCACCGTGCGGCCTCCGTGCACCGCGCCAACTTCGATCCGGCCGAGGTGCAGGTCAGCACGCTGCTGTCGATCAAGACCGGCGGCTGCCCGGAGGACTGCGGCTACTGCCCGCAGGCCGCGCGCTATCACACGGGCGTGGAGGGGACCAAGCTGATGAGCACCGAGGCGGGGCTGGAGAAGGCCCGCCAGGCG
>Ga0102587_1001093_pt1 | contig 22255 bp, 10 predicted proteins | sample AraplaF_Col_mTSA_FD_76853 | JGI IMG/M metagenome (GOLD analysis project Ga0102587, IMG submission 76853) | Arabidopsis root microbial communities from the University of North Carolina, USA - plate scrape MF_Col_mTSA (SPADES assembly) (version 2) | ecosystem: Host-associated > Plants > Roots >... | reverse complement strand
CCCGTCGACGCGCCACCGAGGAAGACCAGGAATACGACTTCTATCACTGGAGCGCGATCCTGCGCAGCGTCTCGGCCTTCGAGGTCTACCGCAAGGTGTACCGCGACGTGATCAAGCCGGAGCGCGTGGCCGAACTGCTTATTCTTCGCGCCGACATGCCTCGCTCGCTGCATGCGAGCCTGGTCGAGGTGGTCAACAACCTGGCGAAGGTTCAGAACGAGCAGAGCGCTGAAACGCAGCGCCGTGCCGGGAAGCTCCTGGCCGATCTGCAATACGCGCGCGTCGACGAAATTCTGGCGACGGGGCTGCATGCATATCTCACGCAATTTCTCGATCGGGTGAATGAGCTGGGGGTTCGGATCAGCCAGGATTTTCTGGTTCCGGCGCATTGAAATGCGAAAGCGTCATCTCTCTTTCGAGGGAGATGACGCCCACTCCGCTCAGCGCAGACTTTTGACAATTGTTGACGCAACTAAATCAGCAAGATCAAAGTAAACAATAAGAATTAACTTGCCGGAATTGAATGTTTTCAGGCGTTTAAAAGCGTGAATTAATACCTTGTAAGCAAGCGCCGCGCTCCCATAATCGCGCTCCTCAGTTTTCATTTGGTCACAAATGAAGCTGCGGAATGACAACTGTGAGGGAGCGTAAGAGCGATGAATCGGCACTTGCACCGCGTGGTCTTCAACGCGGCCAGAGGGATGCGCGTGGTGGTCCAGGAAACGGCCGCCAGCACTGGCAAGGGCGCCAGCAAGACAACGGCGACGACCGTTTCCGCAGCCGTTGCGGGCGCGCTGATGGCGATGTCGGCACAGGCGCAGATCGTCGGTGCCCCGAACGTTCCCGGCAATCTTCGCCCGACCGTGCTGATGGCGCCGAACGGCGTGCCGCTGGTCAACATCCAGACGCCTTCCGCCGCGGGCGTCTCGCGCAACGTCTACAACCAGTTCAGCGTCGGCGCGAACGGCGCCATCCTGAACAACAGCCGGGTGAACGTGCAGACCCAACTGGGTGGGTTCGTTCAGGGCAATCCCAATCTGGCCACTGGCCCGGCGCGCATCATCCTCAACGAGGTCAACGGCGGAACGCCCAGCCAGCTTCGCGGCTATATTGAAGTGGGCGGCCAGCGCGCGGAAGTGATCATTGCGAACCCGGCGGGCATCAGCGTGGATGGCGGGGGCTTCATCAATGCCAGCCGCGCCACGCTCACCACCGGCACGCCGCAATTCAACGCCGTCGGCGGCCTCGACAGTTTCCTGGTTCGTGGCGGAACCATCACCATCGACGGCGCGGGCCTCGATGCCAGCAAGACCGACTACGCGGCCATTCTTGCGCGTGCGGTACAAGCCAACGCGGCAATCTATGCCAACGATCTCAAGGTAGTGACTGGCGCGAACCAGATCAACGCCGACCACACGCAGGTCACGCCCACGACGGGCACTGGCGCCGCACCGACCTTCGCACTCGATGTGGCCGCGCTCGGCGGCATGTACGCCGGAAAGATCGTGCTCGTGGGTACAGAGCAAGGCCTGGGTGTACGCAACGCCGGAAACATCGGCGCGAGCGCCGGCAGCCTCATCGTCACCGCCTCCGGCCGCTTGGAGAACACCGGCACGCTCGAAGGCCGGAGCGTGCAGCTCGCCAGTACGGGCAGCGATATCGTGAACCAGGGCACGATCCGCCAGACCGGCATGGCGTCGTTGTCGCTCTCGGCGCCGACGATCAGCAACACACAGGGTGGGTGGATCGGCAGCGAGCCGCCGCCTCCGCCTACGTCGACTCCGGCAACGGGCAGCAGTGACGGCGGCAACCCCGGCTCAGGCAACACCGCTGGCACGGGCTCGAGCGGCTCGACCGGTGCCACGACATCGACAGGGGGAACGGCCTCCGGTGGCACGTCAGCACCTGTCGCAGCGCCGATCGAACCGGGCATCATCAACGCTGCCGGCGCGTTCCGCAACGACGGTGGCAAGGTTTACGCAGGCGGCCCGATCACACTGCAGACAGCGAATCTGCTGAACAATGGCGGAACCCTTAGCGTGGCGAGTCTGGCAATCAGCCAGCCCACCTTTTCCAACCGGGGCGGGACCATCAATGTGTCCGGAGCCTTCACGGCCAATCTCGGCAGCTTCGACAACGCATCCGGCGCCCTGCGCACCGGCAGCCTGGACATCGCTACCTCCGGTGACCTGAACAACCAGGACGGCGTGCTGACCAGCGACAGCAATGCAAACCTCACCGTCGGCGGTTCGGCCAACAACCTGCGCGGCAACGTTTCGGCCGCAGGGGCGCTTGCAGGCAGTGTCACCGGAGCCACCGTCAATACGTCCGGCACGCTGGCTTCCAATCAGGGTCTGACGCTCCACACCGGCTCGCTGGAGAACACGCAGGGCAATATCCAGTCCGCCCAGGCTGGCGTGCAGATCGCGTCGACAGGCGCATTCGTCAATGGCAACGGTGGTTCGATCAAGGCGACCACCGACCTGGGAGTCCAGGCGGGAATATTCACGAATGCCGGCACGTTGCGCGGCGAGAACGATGTCAGCGTGGCCGTCGCCGGCACGCTCGTAAATGACGGCAACATCACATCCGCTCGCCACGCAACGATCACGGCCGCGAGCGTGCAGAGCAGCAAAGCGAGCGTGCTCGGTGCCGGTATCAAAGGCGACGGCACGCTGGGCAGTGCTGGCGATCTGCGCGTTGCCTCCACCGGTGCGCTGGTTGCCAAGGGTACCCATCTGGCCGCAGGCAACGCGACGCTCCAAGGTGCAAGTGTCGATCTGTCGGCCAGCAAGACCAACGGAGGCAATGTGGCCATCACAGCCACACAGGGCAATGTCGACACCGACAGCGCGACGGTCACAACCCCTGGCACATTGAGCATCACGGCAGCCAGTGCGTTGTCGAACATCGGAGGCACGCTGGGCTCCAACAGTGGCACCCTTGTCAATGCCGCGAGCTTGAACAACGCATCCGGAACGATTGCCGCGGTGGCCGGAGACCTGCACGTCACGACCACCGGTGCGACTGACAACACCTTAGGCAGTCTGCTGGCTTCTGGCGCAGTCGTGCTTGGGAACAGCGGCCTGACCAACACGGACGGTAAAGCCAGCGGTAGCAGTCTTGCCATCGACACGCACGGCGGTGCGCTGGTGAACACGCGAGGCACTCTGAGCGCAAGCGGCACCGTCGACGTGTATTCCGGCGCGATCTCGAATGATGCGGGTCTGATCCATTCAGGCGGCGCGATGGTCATCGACACGCATGGCGGCGCATTGGTCAATACGAATGCCGCACGCTACGCTAACGGCTTGGGCGGCATTGTCAGCGGCGACACCCTCACGCTGAAGACCGGCTATGTCAACAACACGGCCGGCTTCGTCGGCTCGAAGAATGCGCTGAGCGCCAACACCGGAGAATTCGTCAACGGCAAGTTCGTCAACAGCGATGAAGGGGTGGTGTTGAGTCAATCGACGTTGTCCATCAACACCCAAGGCGCCAATTACGACAACCAGGGCGGCCAGACGCTGGCGACGGGCGATCTGCTCATCGATATCGGAGCCGGTGCCGCCGAGAACACGGGCGGCCTGATCCGTTCGGGCGCCAGGACCACGGTACGCGCTGCAAGCCTCGACAACACAGCCACTTCAGGTGCCGACCAGGGCATCGAGGGCCAGAACGTCTCCATCACGGCTGCGACCGTCAAGAACACGTCTGGAGCCATGCGCGCCGACGTGAACACCACTCTGACGAGTACGACTCTGCTGGAGAACGGTACCGGTGGCCTGATCTCCGCAGGCGATACCGTCAGCGTCGTCGATCCCAACGCCATCAATCCGGCTACGAAGACCTTGAGCGTTTCCAACTCCGGCGGCACCGTGCTCGCCGGGAAGACGCTCAATGTGGATGCGGCCTCGCTCACAAGCAGCGGCAAGCTGCTCTCCCAGAGCGATATGCGCCTCAGCCTGACGAAGGCCACTGCGTTTGAGCTTGGCAGCGAGACCATCGCCAACCGTGATCTGAGCATCACCACCAGTGCAGACATCTCCAACAGCGGCCGGATCGCCGCGGGCAGGAACCTGTCGTTGTCTGCTGCCAACATCGGCAACGCCGCGACAGGCGACATCCAGGGCACCACCACTCATCTGAGCACCAGTGGCACGATCACCAATCGCGGTGTCATCGACGGCACCGTGACCCGCATCGATGCCGACACGCTAAAGAACATCGGGACGGGTCGCATCTACGGCGACCAAGTCTCCATTGCCGTCGATACGCTCAATAATCAGGCCGAGACCGTCAACGGCCCCTCGGGGGCCACTACTAGCGCCGCCACCATCGCCGCCCGGGTACGTCTGGACATCGGTGCAGGCACCCTCAACAACGAAGATGGTGCACTGATCTTCAGCGACGGCAAGCTCTCAATTGGTCGCAGCCTCGACGCGCTTGGTCATGCCATCGGCACTGCGACAGGCATCAACAACCGCGCCGCAACCATCGAGGCCACCGGCGACGTCGACATCAAGACCACCACGCTCAACAACACCAACGGCGGCGTCACCTGGACCTTGCAGCCGGGTGAGAGCAAGCAGGTGGTCGAGTACACCCTCCCAGGCAGCAGCACACGCTACAAGGCCGACGAAGTGCTCATCAGCTTCGGTGGACTTCAGCAATTTCCGGACACCGGTTGGAACAGCTGGAATGCCGCAAGCGCAGCCAATCCGCTGACGGCGGGCAGTGACCCCTACGCCAGATTGCTGGTGCCCTCGCCGGACTACCCGCTGACCCGGTTCCGCGCCTACTACATGCAGAGTCCGGCCAGCAGCCAGGACCGGAGCTACCAGACGTGCGGCGGCGGCGAAGGCACCGCCTGCGACACTACCAACGTCGCGGGCGCCTGGTACTCGCGCACCGACCCGATCTGGGCGACTTTCGGCGTCACGCCGCCTGGCGCCGATCTCCCCATGGATTTCATTGGCCGCAAGTATCCGGACATGACCGTGGGCCAGGCCGGTGTCATGGTCCTCGACGAAACGAACCATGACCAGTGGATCCCGTTCGACCACCCGGTCACCCAGGCCGAATACGACCAGTGGCAGGACTACCGTCAGGCCCACGCCGCACTGGACAAGGCCACTCTGAAGTTCATCCGCACGATCACGGGTTACACCTCGCTTACGGGCACCGAGTACGAGCCCGGACGCATGGCGTCGACCTACGACGCCTACGTCTACACCGTCACCACGTCCACGCCGGTCCTGCAAAGCTCCGCGCCGGGCAAGATCATCGCGGGCGGCGCGATGAACATCGCGGTGGGCAGCGGGGTCAACGACATGAGCCAGATCCTGGCCGGCGGCGCGCTGACGGTCACTGGCGGCACCATCGTCAACAAGGGCCTGACCGTCGACGCTCCCACCGTACAGACGGGGACGGTGTCGCACAGCTACGTCGAAGCGCACTCCGGCGACGATGTGCGCGTCTACCAGATCGCCCCGTACAACCTGACGACCAACTCCACGGTCACGCTGGCCGCAGCACGCCAGGAGGGCTATGTCGCGGTTGCCGTGGGCAACCCGGGGACGGGGGCCTTGTCTGTGGGACAGACCGGAGCCGGTCCCAAAGCGGCAGGCGGTGTTGCTGGTAGTGCCATCGTCAACCCCATCATTCAGGTGCCGGCGAACAGTAGCCCCGGCAACACGGCAGGTACCTCCGGCGCCACGGTCGTGCGCACCAGCGTACCGAACGTGGCGATCCCCAGCGCGAGCTTGTTCAGGACGCTGGCCGATCCGTCGAGCCGCTACCTGATCGAAACCGATCCCCGGTTCGCCAACTACCGCAACTGGCTGTCCAGCGACTACCTGCTGAACAACCTTGGGCTCGATCCGAACAACACCCTCAAGCGGCTGGGCGACGGCTTCTACGAGGAGCGCCTGATCCGCGAGCAAGTTGCCCAGTTGACCGGCTACCGCTACCTGGATGGATTCACCAGCGACGACGCCCAGTATTCGGCCCTCATGAATGCCGGGGCCGCCTTCGCGCAGCAGTACGGATTGCGCGTGGGCGTGGCGCTGACAGCCGCGCAGATGTCGCAGCTCACGAGCGACATCGTCTGGCTGGTCGAGCAGACAGTGACCCTGCCCGACGGCAGCACGCAGCGCGTGCTGGTGCCGCAGGTCTATGTGCGTGTGAAGCCGGGCGACATCGACGGCTCCGGCGCGGTGCTCGCCGGCGGCAGCGTGGACATGCGCTTCTCGGGCGATTTGACGAACTCGGGAGGCACGATTGCCGGGCGTCATGCGGTCTCGCTCTCGGCAGACAACATCAACAACCTCGCGGGGCGTATCACCGGCGAGGATGTCACGGTATCCGCCAGGACCGATATCAATGTCATCGGCGCGCAGATCGATGCGAGCAAAAGCCTGACCGCCATCGCGGGACGCGACATCAACGTGGTGACGACCACCCGCGATTCGAAGAGCGACACGGGGCCGCTGGCTCGCTCGAGCGCCGACAGCGGTGTGAACCTCAGCGCCACGACGCTGGACCGGGTGGCGGGGCTGTACGTCACGAACCCTGGCGGCAGCCTCAATGTCGTGGCCGTGCGCGACGCCAATCTGATCGGCGCCGAGATCAAGAGCGCGGGAGATGCAACGATCGTTGCGGGTCGCGACGTGAATCTTGGCGCCGTCACGACCAGTCGCACGGATGACATCCGCTGGAGTTCCGACAACACACGCAAGGACGAGACAAGCAAGGTAATTGGAACCACGATCAGCGGCGCGGGCAATGTGGGCGTCGGCGCCGGACGCAATCTCACGGGGGTGGCAGCCAACCTGAGCGCTGGCGAGACCTTGAGTCTGAGCGCGGGCGACAAGCTCACCCTGGCTGCGGGCGAGAACTCGACTTCGGCCTCCTCGACAGATGCGCAGAAGGACGGCCTGAGCCACTCCAGCTCGAACGCAGACAGCCAGGAAACCTCGCTGGCGCGCACCACGCTCGCGGGCAAGGACATCCAGCTCAAGAGCGGTGGCGACATGACGCTCAGCGCCATCGAGGCCAATGCAGAAAACCTGAGCATCGACGCGGGTGGCAAGCTCAATTTGCTCACGCAAAAGACCACCAGCGCCTTCAGCGGCTCGGAGACTGATGGCGATGGCGCCTGGGTGTCGGCCAAGAGCGCGGGCCATACGGACGAGACCAGCCAGTACAACCTCTTCAATGCACTGAACACGAGCATCAAGGCGGGTGGCGGGGTGACGGCGCAACTGGGGCAGAACGCCAGTCTTTCCGAGCTGGCCAAGCAGCCCGGCATGGCATGGGTCAATCAGCTCACGTCAGATCCGGCTCTCGCCAACAGCGTCGAGTGGCAGCGAGTGCAGGAGGAGCACAAGAAGTGGGCCCAGAGCCAAACCAGCATGGGGCCCGTGGCGGCAGCTATTGTGAGCGTGGTGGTGGGTGTAGCGACCGCAGGAGCCGGCTCGGCTGCGGTGGGAACAGCCGGCACCGCTACGTCAACGGGGACCGGCATCGCAGGTGCAATGGGGCTGTCCGCGACGACGACCACCATCGCTTCGGCAGCGATGCAGGCTGGTATCACCGCGATTGCAAGCCAGGCGACAGTCTCCTTCGTCAACAACGATGGGGACCTCGGAAAGGTCTTCAAGGAACTGGGCAGCAGCCAGAGCGTCAAGAACATCCTCACCGCAATGGTCACGGCGGGTGCCATCGAGGGACTGAACGTCGAAGGCGTGCTGCCGGACAAGCTCCGGACGGCAACGAATGGCAAGGCGCTTTTCACGGACCAACTGCAGCGTCAGATGCTCAATGGCGCAGCCAGCGCGGTGGTGCGCAGTGCGATCAATGGCACGAGCCTGGAAGACGAACTGGGCACAGCCATCGCGACCGCGCTACTGAACACTGTCGCGGCACAGGGCGCGAAGGCGATTGGAGACTTGACGAAGGGCGGGACTTTCAACGTGTACGGCCAGCAGGTCGCGCACGCCATCCTCGGTTGCGTTGTGGGTGCGGGTCGTGCTTCAGCCGGAGCCGGTGGTGGCAGTGGTGCTGGATGTGCGGCAGGCGCAGTCGGCGCGGTGGTTGGCGAACTGACGGCCAAGGCGGTGAACCCTACGGCCGACCCCAATCTGTCCGAGCAAACGCTCCAGGCCGCCAACCTGATGAGCGGTGTTATCGGTGCCTTGGTGGGCGGGAATGCGAGCGCGAGTTACATCGCAGCATCCGCAGGGACCAACGCGGCAGAGAACAACTGGTTAAGCCAGAAGCGGCCGAGCATGCTGGCGCTCTCCGAACAAGAGCGATATGACAATGCAGTGCGTGGGTGTGATGGCGGCAATCAAAGCGACTGCACAACGAAGACGGAACTCGCGCAACTCTCTGCGCGCCGAGAAGCAAGCCTGAATGCGGCCTGTGCCGGGGGGCCATCTTCGTCTTGCACAGTGCAAACCCAACAGGCTCAAGCCAACGGAAATTCCGTTGTCACAGACCGCTACGGGAACACTTACACCACCAGTGCTTATCCAAACGGGTATCCAACGGCAGCGCCTATCGATAGCCCGCTCTATAACTCTTTTCATGGCCAAGTCGCGCAAAGCACCACTGACGGACTGATTCTAGAAGCGGGCAATCAGGTGCTTGGTTTGCCTGGCGCATTTATTCGCTGGCAAACCGGAATAGCCCCCGCACAATCGCTCACGCTTAGACAGGTCTTAGGTGGCTCAGTTGGAAGTGGCGTTTTTTCCGACGGAATTTACTTGGCGGTCAACGGTCAAGACGCAACGCCCGCAGGGATTGCGACGGCATTTGCTGCAGGGTATGTTGGCGGGGGTATAACGAGACGGGTTTTGAACTATGACGCTCGTCTGCCTCATACCCTAATTCCGGTCAGCGTTGATACTGCAGCAACCCAGATGGTGGGAGCAGTCACAGGATTTGGAGCTTTCGGTTGGATTAACAGAACTAATATCACCTCTTCGGGAAATTCGTGGTGGACAACTCCAATTTCAACATCACTGCAAGGCAGTAAGAGCCCATGAACAACAGAAAGCGATCATCATTTATATCTCATATTCTTGCGGCCCCATCGGGGATGAGTTTCAATCCGAGATTGAACAGAGATTACTGGCTTGGAGATGAAGAGCCATGGAGCGCGCAGCAAGAAATTTCATGGCGATTTCTAAAGATCGTCTACCTATATTTCATTGCCGCAATAGTGCAGATTGGAATTCCGTTGTATACGGTGGTTGCGATTGGGCAAGTGATTCGAAAAGGCGGTGAGGGATTAATTTTTCCGCCAATACTTTGGATGATTTTGGCAGTGCTCATGGCCTTGGTTTTTTTGGTCGGTTTTGTCTTGGCATTTTTCGAGTGGAGAGAAATCGAGATTCAAACACCGCAGTCCTAGAGTTCAGAACTACCCAATGGCTTGGTTGACCATGCCTGAGGAAATGAAGAGCGAAACCGTGGGAGGAAAGTCACATGAAGCATCAAAGAATCTACGTCGTCGCATTGGCATGTATCGCGCTGATAGCCTGTCGAACCGCACCTCTGTACGAACCGACCCGTCGAGCGTTGGTGGCCGCGGAGGAAGACGAAGAGCGCACTGTCGTCGGTCAGCCCGTGCCCGGCACCGCCATCGCGCAACTTAGTACCGGGATGACCTACGCGCAGGCCGTCAAGATCATGGGCAAGCCGGATGCTGAGACGGTGAACAATACCGGCAAGGCTTGGATCCCTACGTACAACGGCACGGACCGGTGGCGCCACTATCTCGCCTACAAGGGACAGGGCGTACTGGTTTTTGCGGGCGCCGCGGGCGGGGAGATCGCCGAGATCTCCCGTACGAAGGCTTACACGCCTGATGTGCTGATCCAGATCGTGCACAACCCCAAAGACAGCGGCCGTTTCTGACATTTCAATGGCAACGTGCACGACGGATGCTCGGGCTGGAGCGGCAGAGCACGAGCGTCAGCGCTGTGGACAGAAAAAGATCCCGAGGGAGAGAGATTGAGAGTAAGAACTACGCGTGCCATGCTGGCCGGAGCCCTGCTGGGCAATCCCCTGTGGGCTCTGGCCCAAGTACCGAGCACACCGCAGCCCTTTATCGAGCAGCAGCGCCAGCAAGAGCGCGAACGCGCTCTGCGCGAGCAGAACGAGCGCACGGTTGACCAGCGTCCGCAGGCTGCACCACCAGCACCGACCCAACGCATTCCCGAATCCGAGTCGCCATGCTTTCGTATCGACCGCGTGCTGCTGGCCGGCGAGCAGTCTGAGTCCTTCCAGTGGGCCGTGGCCGATCTGTCCGGTTCTGAGGGCAATGACTCTCCGGTTGGCCGCTGCCTGGGTACGGCCGGTGTCAACGTGGTCCTGGCACGCGCACAGCAAGCAGTCATCGCTCGCGGCTTTGTCACCACTCGAGTTCTCGCTGCTCCGCAGGACCTCTCGGCCGGCACGCTGACACTCTCGCTGGTGCCCGGCCGACTAGCGGCCATTCGAGCAACGCCTGATTCCTCGTCCACGTTGCTTGGCAGTTCCGCCTTGCTAGTTACGGCCATTCCCGCACGCCCAGGCGATCTCCTGAACCTGCGCGACATCGAGCAAGGCCTTGAGAACCTCAAGCGCGTCCCAACCGCCGAAGCCGACATCCAGATCGAACCGTCGACCGCCCCCAATGCCAAGCCCGGCGACAGCGACCTCGTCGTCAAATACGTCCAGGCCAAGAAGTGGCGCGTCACCCTCAGCCTCGACGACAGCGGCACCGAAGCCACCGGCCGCTACCAGGCCGGTGCCACTCTGTCCCTGGACAACCCCTTCGGCCTGAACGACCTGTTCTACGTCAGCGCCAACCACAACATCAACAACCACGTCTTCGGCGATCCGGCCAAGGGCACCGAAGGCCAGACCGTTCACTATTCGCTGCCGTACGGCTACTGGCTGCTGGGCTTCACGGCCTCCAACAGCCAGTACCACCAGAGCGTGGCCGGCCTGAACCAGGACTACGTCTACGCCGGCAAGTCCAACAACGCCGAGGTCAAGCTCTCGCGCCTCGTCTACCGCGACCAGAGCCGCAAGACGAGTATTGCGATCAAGGGCTGGCGCCGCGAGTCGCGCAACTTCGTGGACGACACCGAGGTCGAGGTGCAGCACCGCGTGGTCGGTGGCTGGGAGCTCAGCCTCAATCACAAGGAATACATCGGCGAGGCGACGCTGGAAGGCACGCTGGCCTACAAACGCGGCACCGGTGGCTTCGGCTCGCGCGTCGCGCCGGAAGAGGAGTTCGGCGAGGGCACTTCACGCCTGAAGCTCTACACCGCCGACATCAGCCTCAACGCACCGTTCAAGCTCGGCGAGCAGAAGATGCGCTACTCCGGCCTGATCCGTGCCCAATGGAACCGCACGCCGCTGACGCCGCAGGACCGCTTCGCCATCGGCGGGCGCTACACGGTACGAGGCTTCGATGGAGAGACGAGCCTGATGGGCGAGCGTGGCTGGCTCATCCGCAACGACATTGGGTGGGCCGTGGGTCAAAGCGGGGCAGAGCTGTACGTCGGCGCCGACTACGGCCACGTCGGCGGCCGCTCGACGGTCGACCTGCTCGGCCGCAGCTTGGCCGGGGCCGTCATCGGCGTGCGCGGCCAGTGGAGCAAGCTGAGCTACGACTTCTTCGTCGGTGCGCCGATCAGCAAGCCGGAGGGCTATCGCACCGCGAAGGTCACGATGGGCTTCAATCTCAATGCAAGCTTCTGAACCACGCCGCAACAGATCGACTGCTCAGTATTCGGGGAGAAAACTCATGTTCACGAAGATGGTTGCAACGCTGGTTGCAGCAGTTGCATTGGCTGCCTGTGTCGCTCCGACTCAATACCGGGAGGCCGGGGCAGGCGGAAACAACTTTGGCTATGCAAGCAGCAAGTTGTCCGACCAGCTGTATCGGGTGCGCTTCACGGGTTCGTCACGCACGCCGTTGCGATGGGCCGATGCGTTCGTGCTCTATCGCACCGCGCAGATCGCGAAAGAGGCTGGCGCGCCGGCGTTCAAGATCGTCGAAGGCTCGGTCGACATCACGGTTCTTGCAGGCGACGATGTCTTTGGGCAGATGAGCCCGTTGGCTGATGTGGAAGTCAGTCAGGTAGCGCTGCATCCGCAGCGCGAAGGCGACCAGATCGTTGCGGCTCAAGACCCCCACGTGCAGCGAACCGCAGGCGCCGTGCCTGTGTTCCGGGCGCCGCCGACGATGGTGAAGAGCCAGGCACCCTTGTTTATCTACATCCCGTCCAGTGGCCCTGGGCCTGCGCAGCCGGTGCGCTCGATACTCGTCGAGTTGAGATCCGATCTCAAGGATATGGACGAGAAGACGTTCGCTACCGACGATGTCCTTTCCCGGCTAGAGCCGCGCATCAAGCGGGCACCAACAACCGCAGACGCGCTGCGCCCTGCAGCCAAGACCTGATTCGGGCGTCCTCCGCACCAGCCCATGAGACCCTTCTCGCTTCCGAGACGGCAAATGACTGACTGGATCGAGCGAATTCATGCTGTGGCGGAATGCAGGGGGCGGTGACGGGTTCGCAACAACGCAAGAGAAGTGAGGAAGAAAGTGATTGTTGGAATTGACTTGGGCACGACCAACAGCCTCGTCAGCGTGTTTCGTAACGGACAGACCGAACTCATCCCGAATTCGCTGGGCCATTTCCTGACGCCGTCCGCGGTGAGCCTGCTGGACGACGGCAGCATGTTGGTGGGTCTTCCCGCGCGCGAGCGGATGGCCACGGCGCCACAACACACGGCCACGATGTTCAAACGCTGGATGGGCACGGATCACCGGGTTCAACTTGGGCATCGCAGTCTGCGTGCCGAAGAACTGAGTGCCCTGGTCCTCGGCGCGCTCAAGTCAGATGCCGAGGCCTGGCTCGGCCAGCCAGTCACTGAAGCCGTCATCACGGTCCCGGCCTACTTCAACGATGTGCAGCGCAAGGCCACGCAGGCCGCCGGCCAGATTGCCGGCTTCAAGGTGGAACGGCTGCTGAATGAACCCACCGCCGCAGGACTTGCCTACGGCCTGCAGGAGCGTGCCGACCATTCGACATTTCTCGTCTTTGACTTGGGCGGCGGCACCTTCGACGTCTCGGTGCTGGAGTATTTCGAGGGCGTTGTGGAAGTGCGCGCCAGCGCAGGCGATACCCGGTTGGGAGGCGAAGACTTCGTGCAGGTGCTCGTCGACTGGTTCCTGGAGAAGACGCCGGGCCTGACTCGCGCGGACAGGGATGCCATCGAGGTCGATCGCGCGCTCTGGCACGCTGCCGAGCAAGCCAAGCGAGATATGAGCGACAACGAGACCGCCAACTTGGTCCTGCAACGCGATGACCGTCGACATGTGTTGGAGGTCACTCGTACGGAGTACGAGAGCCGTTGCGCTGGTCTTCTTCAGCGATTGCGCCGCCCGCTGGAGCGTGCCCTGATGGATGCCAAACTCGACCCCGGTGCGCTCAGTGAGGTGGTGCTCGTCGGCGGTGCCAGCCGCATGCCGATGATTCGGCAACTCGTCACCCGGTTGTTCTCGCGACTGCCGTTGCGCACCATCAACCCGGACGAAACCATTGCCCGCGGCGCGGCAATCCAGGCCGCGCTCAAGGCCCGCGACGCGGCACTCGATGAGGTGGTCCTGACCGATGTGATGCCCTACTCGCTAGGTATCGTCACGACCGAGGAAGTCGATGGCCGTCGCTACAACGACCGCTTTCATCCCATCATCGAACGAAACAGTCCTGTGCCCCTGTCCCGAGTCCACCCGTTCTCGACAGTGCAGGACCGGCAGACCACCATCAGGCTCGATGTTCGTCAGGGCGAGTCACCCCGCGGCTTGGACAACTTGCAGTTGGGGACGCTCGATGTCGCCGTTCCGCCCCGGCCGCGCGGCGAAGTCACCGTGAACGTGCGTTTCACCTACGACGTCAACGGACTGCTGGAAGTCGAAGCGCATGTGCCTGCCACGGGCGTTACGGTCCAGAGTGTGATCCAGCGCAATACCGATGTGATGACAAGCGACCAGATCAAGGTCGCACTCGAAAAGCTCCGGGTGCTCAAGGTCCATCCGCGCGACAAGCAGGAGAACGCATACCTGGTCGAGCGCGCCAAGCGCTTGTACGAGGACCGCCTTGGGAATGCTCGTCAGGACATCGCACGAGTACTCGGCCAATTTGAAGCCGTGCTCGACTCCCAGGACGAACATGTCATCAAGCAGGTACGCGGCGAATTCAGGACCTACCTTGACAGCATCGACAAGGGTTTCGTGCTGTGAGCATCTGGCGAACGCTGGGCATTGAGGCGACCGATGATCTCATCTCTATCAAGAAAGCCTATGCCACGCGGCTCAAGGTCACTCGACCTGACGATGATGCTGCAGCCTATCAGGCCCTGCGCAGCGCCTACGAGGGGGCGCAGAGCTATGCCAAGTCGGGCCTGCATACGACGAAGACAGCAGCGACGACGCCCGTTACGTACCCGGCGCATAGTGAGCAGGGCTATGCAGGAGGCATTCAGATCCAGGTCGTGAAATGGGCTGAGTTCAAGAAGCACGAAGCTGAGTCCGACGCTCTCGAGAACGACTCGGGCGCTATCCGGAGCGGATCGATGCCGGATGCCATCGACAGGCAAGACGAGACCGCATTCAGCCAACACCGTCCCGTCGCCCATCACGTACGACAGCAGGAGCCAGTAACCACGGAAAGCCTCGACGAGGGCTGGAGCGCGCAAAAAGCTCGGAGTGAATCTGCCAGCGAGGAGGAGGCAAGTTCCAAAGAAAGCGATCCAGAGCATGCTGAATCCCGGCCCGCTCAAGACCAAGCCGATTTGCCGGTGGATCCGCACGATCTGGTGCAGCGAGTCGCGCGGCAGATCCGCGACAACGGCGACCAGGCATGCATCGACGCTTGGCCAGCACTACAGCGAGAACTCGATGCATTGCCGCTATCGCAACGCCCTGAGGCAAATCGGTTGTTCGCGCAACTGGTCATCAGCACGGAGGAAATGCCAATCCTCCTGATGGAGGCGATGGATCGCTATTTCGAATGGGGCAACGATTTCCGCGCTTCGCAGTTGCTGGGGCGACAAGGGGCCATCGCCCTGGAAGAGCGGCTGAGTCGCTCGGAACTCTATTTCGCGCGACGGAATGTGATCCAACAGCGCTACGCACAGGTGGTGGAACTTGGACAGTTGGCTCAGCAACTGAGCACTGTCCAGCTTTGGGCTTTCGCGCTCTTTGCGCAGAGCGGGCTGAGTCGTCTGTGGTCCGAATTGACATCGAGCCAGCGCCGTGCGCTTGGAGTTCCCGGTATTCAGGACAGTCGATGCCGCATCGCGCTTCACGCCGCAGGTTGGGCGCGCGGTGGACTTGTGTTCTTGTTGTGCTTGATTGGCGAGCAGATGGGCGGATACGTCGTGTCGTCCTGGATGCGTGAGCTTCTGGCCGTTGGGTTTATTGGCATGGGCGCTTCCGCGCTGGTTTGCGGGGCGGTTAAGTTGAAAGCCAGCTCGATCGTCGACTACCCATCTTCTCCGGCGAACATATGGGACTGGCTTCTGCCGATTGGCATGCTATGCACAACGTGCATCTGCTTGCTGCTGGAGACGACGAGGCTGCCGACGATACCAAGCGACGGAACGATGCAGATGCTGGTTCTGGCGTTCAGCCTCCTCCTCTTGATCTGCCTTCGGCCACTCGTCTCCTATCTTTACCGCAAGCGGAGGACCAGGCGCCCCAGCACAGGTGCTACTGGAGCAATGCCTGCGATATTGATCCTGTGTATCGCAGGCACCTTTTCGCTGCCTGTTTTTGCTGGTCTGCCGTGGACGGCCGCGAGTGCAGGCGCAACTTGGTTTTTCGCGGCCCGCGCGGCATATGTTGGCTATGGGCAGAACATCGAAAGATATTGGCAAGTCATGCAGGAGACCGCGCAACGGCGCCGTCTTCTCGGCAACGGCGTTGGCTGGTTGGCTATAGCCACGGAACTGACGCGTGTACTGCGCTTCACCGTTGGCTTCCCCTACCTCTTCATGCAGCTCGCATCGAAGCATTCAGCCTCGCTGATCATTGGGGCCGCTGCGGTCGCGCTCGTTGCATTGCCCGTGCAATACCAGGAGTGGCGAATTCTGTTCTCGGTATGGGTGGTGGGGCTCTTCCTTCTGGTCGACACTTTTTATGGAAGAGCAGTATTCGCGATCTTCGGGTCTTGGCGAGCGCCAGCCTGGAGGGGGTGGGGCAAGATTTCCTTCATGACGTTGTGGATAGCGTGGGTAGCTGCCTATTGGAGGGCCGCGCCACAGATCCTCCAGATGCTCCAGCTGAGGCCCCCTTCGAGTACGACGGAGCAGCTAATAGTCGGGTCGGCGCTTCTCGTCGTCGCGCCGTTGTTGCTCGTTGGCCTGGGCAGCCGCTTGGAGCGGCTCTTTAAAAGCGCCAGAAGTTAACAGTGCTTTTTGGGCCCTTCGAAGCAGGCTCTTTGGAGCGGACTCCATCGACCCGGCCGAAGCCCGCACGTATCGCTTCGAAAGACTACCGCTCGAACGACTCCACCTTCACCGGAATTCCCGGCGGCTCCCAACGATAGGAATCCCCCAGCACATCCCGCTCCGGCTTCTGCCCATTCCACCGGATGTTGAGCAGCTCCATCAAGGTCCACCCCGTCCAGTCCGCACGAAACGGCTGCAGCACCGCCTCCTGCGACAGCGGCTGCCGGTTGCGCCACACGACGGCCGGAATGCGGTAGCCCGAAGCAGTCGATGGACTGTGTCCCGCACGGTCGCTCACATGCCCCACCTCCTGCCCGTGGTCCGACAGATACATCCACGCGCGGTATTCGCCCTGCTTGCCCGGGGCGCGCGTCTGCTGCAGCAGCTCCGACACCACGAAGTCGTGATACAGCAGCGCTGCGTCGTACTCCTGCCGAAAGCGCCGCACCCAGGCCGAGCGCCCATCCTTGACCAAACCGTTCTCCACCGCGTCGACGTTGTCGTCAAAAGGATTGGCGTTCTCGGGAAAGCGCAAGCTGTAGTGCGGATGCGCGCCCATCAGGTGGACGACGATGAGCTTGCGGTCGGTGCTGGTGTCGGCCAGGGCTTCCTGCACGCAGTCGAGGATCTCGCCGTCGAGCGAGGCGCTCGCGCGGCCCGGGGTGCGGTTGACCATATCGACGACGTCGGCGAGGCGTGCGTGCTGCTGTTCGATGGCGAGGTCGTCGTGGTTGCTGATCCACCAGACCTTGTAGCCGGCGGCGCGTGCGAGAGCCAGCACGTGGGGCGGGTTCTCGGCCTCGGGCAGGCCGAAGTGGAACATGTTGCGCAACGCGGGCAGGGTGCTGGCGTCCACCGACCATGCGTTCTTCAGCACCGCCATCTGGTCGCCGGTCTGGGCCTTGTGCGCGAGCAGGCGCGGCGTGGTAGGGCGGCCATAGCCGTAGAGGGCCATGTTGTCGCGGTTGATGCTGTCGGTGATGACCAGCACGACGGTGGAGGGGCCGGTCTGCGTCATCACGGGCGCAATGGCTTTGGCCTGCGCCATCAGGCGGTCGCGCTGCTTCTGCTGGTCGGCCCAGGCGGAGCGCAGCGTGTGGAGGGAATCGAACCACTGCGTCCAGAAGATCGCCGGATGCAGCCTGCGCCAGGGCTTGCTGGCGTAGGCCACGCACGAGAGCAAAAGCAGCAGCGCGATCAGCGCCATCATCCATCGCGAAGGCCGGGCTGAGACAGTCGTGCTCGCGACGGCGCCGCGCCGCGCGAACATGCCCACGAGCACACCCGCCACGACCAGCACCGCGCCCCACACGGCGGCGGAGCGCCAGTGCATCCACAGGTATTCGGCGCCTTCGCGTGCATTGGTGTTGGCCGCGGCGCCCAGCACCATCGCGCCGTCTGGCGCGGCCTGGTAGGTGTCGAGCAGATAGGCGCGCACTGCGCCGTCGAGCGCGAAGCCCATCGCCCAGAGCCATACCAGCAGCGTGCGAACGCGCCGTATGCGTGCACTGCGCAGCGGCCACGCGAGCCACAGCACCATCGGCAATGCGAGCACAGCGAGCTGCGCGATGCGGCGGCCGTCATGGCCGAGTGCGATGAGGGCCAGCAATGTCGCACCGACCACGCCGCAGGCGAGCAGCGCGTTGCGCGACGGAGAAGCTTGTTGGGGCAGGGTGGTCAAGCAGGCGGCGCGGCGAGGCGAGTCGGGAAGGGCGGGCGCATTCTGCCCCTGGGCTTGCGCGGCAGCCTCCAGTGCCCCGATGCCGGCGAGGCCCTTTGGCCGGAAGGTGCACTCAGGGATATCCCCGCGGAACTTATCGGGCCTCTGGTGCCCAGACGGGCTTTTCACTGTTCTGCATACAGAAAGGAACCTCCGCTCCATGCTCAGATTCAGCCGGCTCCCCGCGCTCCTGCTTGCTTTCGCTCTTTCGTGGGTGGCACCGCCTTCCGCGACCGCCGCGCAGACCCAGATGGTCAGCGCTGCCGTCAAGACGCTGAACATGCGCACCGGCCCTGGCCAGCGCTACGAGTCGCACTGGACGGTGACCAGGGGCTATCCGTTCCGCGTGATCGGCAGGAAGGGCGACTGGCTCAGGGTGAGCGACTTCGAGGGTGACAAGGCCTGGGTCTTCCGCCCGATGACCAACAAGACGCCGCACCATGTGGTGAAGGCCCAATCGGCCAACCTGCGCCGCGCGCCCGGCGTGCGCAGCCCGGTGGTGAAGAGGGCGGGCTATGGCGACGTGCTGCGCACCATCGAGCGGCGCGGCGACTGGCTCAAGGTGCGGCACGAAGGCGGCGCCACCGGCTGGGTGCAGCGGCGCCTCGTCTGGGGCTGGTAGGCCGCAGGCAGCGGATCAGGTCGCCGTGGCCTGCCGCACGGCGCGCTCCCAGCGCGCCATCGATTCCTCGGCCTGGGCGCGGCCCATGGTCGGCATGAAGCGCCGCTCGATCTTCCACAGCTTCGACAGCTGCCGCGCGTCGGTGTAGACGCCGGTCGAAAGCCCCGCGAGGTAGGCGGTGCCCAGCGCAGTGGTCTCGATGACTTCGGGCCGCACCACCGGAATGCCCAGCAGGTCGGCCTGGAACTGCATCAGCAGGTCGTTCACGCTGGCGCCGCCATCCACGCGCAGCTCGGCAACGGGCTTGCCGCCGGCGGCCACCGCGTCGCGGCTCATGGCCTGCAGCAGCGCGGCGCTCTGGTAGGCGATGCTTTCCAGCGCGGCGCGCGCGATGTGCGCCACGGTGGTCCCGCGCGTGAGGCCGGTGATCGTGCCGCGCGCGTCGGCGTCCCAGTAGGGGGCGCCCAGGCCGGTGAAGGCCGGCACCATCATCACGCCGCCCGCGTCGGGCACGCTCTCGGCGAGCGACTGCACCTCGGCGCTGCCCTTGATGGCCTTGAGGCCGTCGCGCAGCCACTGCACAACGGCGCCGCCGACGAACACGCTGCCTTCCATGGCGTACTGCGGCTTCGCATCGGTCTGCGCGGCGCTGGTCACGAGCAGTCCGTTGTGCGAGGGCTGGAACTCGCCGCCCGTGTGCATCAGCAGGAAGCAACCCGTGCCATAGGTGTTCTTGGCCATGCCGGCCTCGAAGCAGGCCTGGCCGAAGAGGGCGCTCTGCTGGTCGCCGGCCACGCCGCCGATGGGCAGCGTGTGGCCCAGCAGCGCGGCGTCGGTGTCCGCGAAGTGCGAGCTGGAGGGCTGCACCTTGGGCATCAGCGAGGCGGGAATGTCGAGCGCCTTCAGCAGGTCGGCGTCCCATTCGTTGCGGTGCACATTGAAGAGCATGGTGCGCGAGGCGTTGCTCACGTCGGTCACGTGCACCTTGCCGCCGGTGAGCTGCCACATGAGCCAGCTGTCGACGGTGCCGAAGGCGAGTTCGCCGCGCGCGGCCTGCTCGCGCGCGCCGGGCGCGTTGTCGAGCAGCCAGCGCAGCTTGGTGCCGGAGAAATACGCGTCGATCACCAGGCCTGTCTTCTCGCGGATGGTGTCGGTCATGCCTTCGTCGCGCAGCTGCGCGCACAGCGGTTCGGCGCGGCGGTCCTGCCAGACGATGGCGTGGTGCACCGGCTGGCCCGTGGCGCGGTTCCACAGCACGGTGGTCTCGCGCTGGTTGGTGATGCCGATGGCGTGGATGTCGGTGGGCTTGAGCTTGGCCTTGACGAGAACTTCGCGCGCGGTGGCGAGCTGGCTGCGCCAGATTTCCATCGGGTCGTGCTCGACCCAGCCCGGCTGCGGGTAGATCTGCGTCAGCTCCTTCTGGGCGATGGCGACGATGTGGCCCTCGCGGTCGAAAACGATGCTGCGCGAGCTGGAAGTGCCCTGGTCCAGGGCGAGCAGGTAGGTGGTCGTCATTCGTTCTTGTTCCTTCTGTTCGTCTTCAGCTCTCGCGCGCGATCTCCAGGCGCACCTGGGCGGCGTTCAGCAGGTCGCTGAAGGGCGCGGGCGGCTCGGCGTCGGTGAAGAGGCGGTCGATCTGCGAGAGCGTGCCCAGCTGGATCATCGCGGGTCGGTTGAACTTGCTCGCGTCGGCGGCCAGCCACACCTCGCGCGCCTGCGCGATGATGGTCTGCGCCACCTTCACCTCGCGCAGGTCGAAGTCGCGCAGCGAGCCGTCGGCCTCGATGCTCGACACGCCGATGAGCGCGATGTCGACCTTGAACTGGCGGATGAAGTCGATGGTGGCTTCGCCCACGATGGCGCGGTCGCGCGGGCGCACCGAGCCGCCCGCCACGATCACTTCGCACGAGGTGTTGCCGCTGAGGATGGTGGCCACGTTCAGGTTGTTGGTGATCACGCGCAGGCCCGTGTGGCGCAGCAGCGCCTTGGCGATGGCCTCGGTGGTGGTGCCGATGTTCAGGATCAGCGAACAGTCGTTGGGCACCAGCTGCGCCACGCGGCGGGCGATGCGCGCCTTGCCTTCGGCGTGCAGCGTTTCGCGCTGCTGGTAACCGATGTTCTCCGTGGTCGAACTGGGCACGCGCACGCCGCCGTGGAACCGGGTGAGAAGCCCCTCGTCGGCCAGCCGCTGCACGTCGCGCCGCACGGTCTGCAGGGTCACGCCGAGCATGTCGGCCAGTTGCTCGACGGTGACGGAACCGCGCGCGCGCACGGTGTCCAGGAGGTTGATCTGACGGGGATTGGAGTTCACGGAGGCGTCGTGGAATGCGGGAAGACTGAGGCCAAGAGTACTCGGCGCGTCACTTTAAAGCGAACAAAAACGAATCCAACTAAGGGAAAACTCGGAGGAAAATCGCGCCAAAAGGAATCCAAATGAAAAAACTCGAAAATACAATGGCCGCCGTCAGTGACGAAAGTCACGCTTCAACGGACCCATCTTCTGTGAGCGCTATTCCTTCCGCTTCGCCCGCGCCGGCCACCGACTGCGACGTGCTGATCGTCGGCGGCGGCATCAACGGCTGCGGCATCGCGCGCGACCTCGCGGGCCGCGGCTGGCGCGTGGTGCTGTGCGAAAAGGACGATCTCGCCTCGCACACCTCGTCTTCCTCCACCAAGCTGATCCACGGCGGCCTGCGCTACCTCGAGTACTACGAGTTCTCCCTCGTGCGCAAGGCGCTGCAGGAGCGGGAGGTGCTGCTCAAGAGCGCGCCGCACATCATGTGGCCGCTGCGCTTCGTGATGCCGCACGACCCGTCGATGCGACCGGCGTGGATGATCCGCATCGGCCTGTTCATGTACGACCACCTCGCCCGCCGCGAGGTGCTGCCGGGTTCGCGCAGCGTCGACCTCCGCGCGCACGCGGCCGGCAAGCCGCTGAAGGCGCAGTACAAGCGCGGCTTCATCTATTCCGACGGCTGGGTCGACGATGCGCGCCTGGTGGTGCTCAACGCCCTCGACGCCAAGGCGCGTGGCGCCGAGATCCTGACCCGCACCCGCTGCGTGAATGCCCAGCGCGACGCCGGCGGCTGGACCGCCACCCTGCTGGGCACCGACGGAGCCAAGCGCACGCTGCGTGCCCGGGCGGTGGTCAACGCCGCGGGGCCGTGGGCCGAATCCTTCCTGCGCGGCGTGGCCCAGTCGGCCAAGGGCGAGGCGCTCGCCACAAAGAGCCTGCGCCTCGTGAAGGGCAGCCACATCGTGGTGCCGCGCCTCTTCGAGCACGATCACGCCTACATCTTCCAGAACCCCGACAAGCGGATCATCTTCGCCATTCCCTACCAGGACGAGTTCACGCTGATCGGCACCACCGACATCGAGCTCACCGGCGACGA